>Ga0196970_1000655_pt1 | contig 36023 bp, 35 predicted proteins | sample S1v_513CmetaG_FD_148672 | JGI IMG/M metagenome (GOLD analysis project Ga0196970, IMG submission 148672) | Soil microbial communities from Anza Borrego desert, Southern California, United States - S1+v_5-13C | ecosystem: Environmental > Terrestrial > Soil > Desert | place: USA: California... | reverse complement strand
GGTCGCCTGCATCAGCATGGCGCCGGCGAGGCCGCCGGGCTGGCCATGCACGCTGACCTGGATGTCGAAATAGCCCTCGAACGCCACGGCGGCCAGCAGCACACCCCACAGCGCCAGCATCAGGCGGAACAGCGGGTGGCGGATGCTCTTCTGGTTGCCCAGCCGCCAGCCCCAGGCCAGCGGCACGATGGCCAGCACCCACGCCGCCCAGCCCAGCGTCTGGCGCAGGATGTCGGCCACCCAGGCGCCGGGCACGCCCAGCAGGTTGTGCGCCGGGGCGGTGGTGGCGGTGTTCCACGACGGGTCGGCGGCGTTGTAGCTGCCCAGCACGACGAACAGCAGGATGCCGACGCAGCCCAGCGCGAAGCCGGCCAGCTCCTTGGCGCGGGCGGCGACGAAGGCGCGCGCCTTCGGCGACAGCAGCGGCGGCCGTTCCGACCGGCCGGCGGGCTTGGCGGCGCGGCCGCCGGGCATCAACTTGGCCGCAGGGGGCTTGGCCATGGGGTGCTCTACCCGAGGATGCGGGGGAAGGCCGAACAGGCGCGGGCGATCGTCTCGGTGTCGTGCACCAGGGCCACGCGGATGTAGGGGGCGCCGGCGTTGGGCTCGCCCGGCTGCGAGCGCGTCAGGTAGGCGCCGGGCAGCACGCGGATGCCGCCCTCGGCCCACAGCTTGCGCGTCGCCTCCTCGCCGTCGCCGACGTCGAGCCACAGGAAGAAGCCGCCGGCCGGCCGGTAATAGCCGTAGCGGCCCTGCAAAGCCTGCTCCGCCGCGTCGAACTTGGCGCGGTAGGCGGCGCGGTTCTCCACCACGTGCGCCTCGTCGCGCCACAGCGCGGCCGAGGCTGCGAGCAGCGGCAGCGGCGTGCCGGCGTTGGAATAGCTGCGCAGGCGGGCGAACTTGGCGATCAGCGTCGGGTCGCCCGCCACGAAGCCGGAGCGCAGCCCGGCGGCGTTCGACCGCTTGGACAGCGAGTGGAAGACCAGCAGGTTGGCCCACGGCGCGCCGCCGTGGTCGAGGCCGGCGGCGACCTCAAGGACACCGGTCGGCGGCGTGTCCAGGTAGATCTCGGCGTAGCACTCGTCCACCGCCAGGACGAAGTTGTACCGGCGGGCGAGGGTGATGGCGCGCGTCAGGTAGGCGGCATCCGCGGCGGCGCCCTGCGGGTTGGCCGGCGTGCACAGGTAGAACAGCGCGGTGCGGGCCAGCAGCTCGGGATCAAGCGCGTCCAGGTCGGGCAGGAAGCCGGTCTCCCGGGTGGCGGGCAGGAACACCGGCTCGCCGCCGGCCAGCAGCCCGGCGCCCTCGTACACCGCGTAGAACGGGTTGGGCATCAGCACGGCCGGGATCTGGCCGTTCTTGCGCTCCGGCACGGCGAGCAGGGCGGTCTGGAACAGCGCCTCGCGGGTGCCGGCAGCGGGCAGGATCGACGTTTCCGGGTCGAACAGGCCGGCGGGCAGGCCATAGCGGCGGTTCAGCCAGTCGGCCGCCGCGGCGCGCCACTCGGGCGTGCCGGCGACCGGCGGGTACTTGCCCCAGAGGTGCGCGTTGGCGCGCAGCACCTCGTCGATCAGGGCGGGGGGCTGGTGCTGCGGCTCGCCGATGGACATGACCGTCGGCTCGACGTTGGCGCGCGGCGTGATGCCGGACAGCAGGGACGCCAGCCGGGTGAACGGGTAGTCGCTCAGCCGGTCCAGACGGTCGTTGGCCAGAGCCGTGGTCGTGGGCGCCATGGTCATGAAAATCCGCAGATCCGCGCGTAAGGGGGAATTCGGGCGCGGAGTTTACCGGGGGGGCAGGGGCGGTACAAGGGCAGCGGGTGCGCGAGGATTGGGACAATGTGCTGCCCGCCCGGCTTTGCCGCCTGATGATCGGGACGGATCTGGAAACCGCCGGCGTCTTGACGAGCCGCCGTCGCGGCGAGTCCTGCGACACCCCGGCGCAGCAGATATTGATATATTAGTAATAATCCAAAAGATATAGTGCCGCCTCGCTTCACGCCGTGTTTCGCTTAAGGGTTGCACATCATGTCCCTGACCATGCTTTCCATTCGCGCCAAGCTGTGGGGGCTGGTCCTCATGGCCAGCATCGCCTGCTGGATCATCGCGGGGGCCGGGCTCTACCTGAGCTACGGCCGGATGCACGAGGACCGCGTCGAAGCCCTGCGCTTCATGGTCGAGGCCGGGCATTCCCTGGCGGTGAAGTTCGAGGGCGAGGAAAAGGCCGGGCGCATGACCCGCGAGCAGGCGCAGGCCGCCTTCCGCGAGGCGCTGCACGCCATCCGCTACAGCGGCAACGAGTACCTGTTCGCCCACACCTTCGACGTGGTCGGCTTCGCCCACCCCCTCTCGCCCAAGCTGATCGGGCAGGACCTGCGCGACCTCAAGGACCCGAACGGCGTCCACATCGTGCGCGAGTTCGTCCGGGTCGCCACCGGCCAGGGCGCCGGAACGGTCGAGTACATGTGGACGCGCGACAAGGACAAGCCGCCGGTGCCCAAGCTGGCCTACGTCAAGGCGTTCGAGCCGTGGCGCATCCTGATCGGCACCGGTGTCTTCATCGACGACATCTGGACGGCGTTCCTGGGGCAGCTGTGGACCCTGCTGGCGGTGGTCCTGGTGCTGGCGGTCCCGGCGATCGTGCTGCTCGCCCTGGTCGGCCAGAGCATCAGCACCACCGTCCGCACCCTGGCCGGCAAGATGGGCGTGCTGGCCGGCGGCGACCTGTCGGTCACCTTCCCCGAGGCGGCGCGCGGCGACGAGCTGGGCGCCATGGGCAAGGCGGTGCAGGTGTTCAAGGAGAACGCCGAGGCCAAGGCGCGCCTGGAGACCCGGCAGGCCGAACTGGCGCGGCAGGCCGAGGAGGACAAGCGCCGGACGATGGCGCAGCTCGCCGACAGCTTCGAGCGCACGGTCGGCGGGGTGATCCGCACCGTGGCCGGTGAGGCCGAGGCCATGGAGGGCCGCGCCCAGGAGATGACCCGCGCTGCCGACCGCACCGGGCAGCTGGCCGGCACCGTCGCCGCGGCGACCGAGCAGACCTCGAGCAACGTGCAGACCGTGGCGGCGGCGACCGAGCAGCTGTCCAGCTCCATCGGCGACATCAGCCGGCAGGTCGGCCGCTCCTCCCAGATCGCGCGGGAGGCGGCGGGCATCGCCGAGCGCGCCAACGGCAAGGTGGCGGGCCTCGCCACGGCGGTGGAGCGCATCGGCGCGGTGGTCGAGCTGATCAATTCCATCGCCAGCCAGACCAACCTGCTGGCGTTGAACGCCACCATCGAGGCGGCGCGCGCGGGGGAGGCCGGCAAGGGCTTTGCGGTGGTCGCGTCGGAGGTCAAGGCCCTGGCCACCCAGACCGCCAAGGCGACCGAGGACATCGCCGCCCAGGTCACCGCCATCCAGGCGGCCACCGGCGAGGCGGTGCGGGAAATCCAGGAGGTGTCCGACGTGATCGGCCGGGTCAACGAGGTGTCCACCTCCATCGCCTCGGCCGTCGAGGAGCAGGGGGCGGCCACCGGGGAGATCAGCCGCAGCGTCCAGCAGGCGGCGCAGGGCACGCGGGAGGTTTCGGTCAGCATCGGCGGGGTCAACGACGCCGCCGGTTCCAGCGGCAAGGCCGCCTACGAGCTGCTGGAAACCGTCCGCCAGCTCGCGGTGCAGGCGGACTCGCTCAGCGGCGAGGTGACGCGCTTCCTGGAGCAGGTGCGCGCGGCCTGACACACGGTCATCCGAAAAAAGCCCTGCCGGCAAAAAGCCCCGCGAGCCCGGAACGGGCCGCGGGTGCTCAGGCAGGGGTGCCGGGCCGAAGCGGGCCCCCGGAACCTCGTCAGCAACGACGGGACACGGGCCCGGGGCGCTTCGGGTCCACCAACCCTACAGGGCCTCGGCGTTGGTCTCGCCGGTGCGGATGCGGACGGCCTGGGCGATCTCCAGCACGAAGATCTTGCCGTCGCCGATGCGGCCGGTGTTGGCCGCCTTCTGGATCGACTCCACGACCTGTTCGGCCTGGTCGTCGGAAACCGCCACCTCGATCTTCACCTTGGGCAGGAAGCTCACCGAATACTCGGCGCCGCGGTAGATCTCGGTCTGGCCCTTCTGCCGGCCGAAGCCCTTGACCTCGCTGACGGTGAGCCCCTGGATGCCGAGCGACGTCAGCGCTTCGCGCACTTCGTCGAGCTTGAACGGCTTGATGATGGCCATGACGAGTTTCATGTGGCTCCCCTTAGAACAAAATGGTCCGGCCCGGTCCCGCCCGGCTGGATCCGGCCCGCGCCGAATTCAGCCCGAGCGTGTTCGCCCCGGCCGCAAAAAGCAACGTCTACAAGAATCGTGCCGAAGGTCCTACGCCCGGGAATCGTCCTTCCGCACACGTCAACCCTGCCGCATTCCAAGGCTTCTGCCCATATTCTGTGCAGGGGCGGCGCTTCGTCGCTACCCCCTCTGGACAAGCAGGCGGCCAGCGCCGATTGTTGCGTCAAGACAGTTTTCAGCCAGGGAAGGACGGCACCGGTCATGACCGACTCGGCGCGCGGCACGGAATCGGAGATCAGCACGGAGGTCGTGGTGCTGGGCGGCGGGCTCGCCGGCCTGACCATGGCGGCGGCCCTCGCCACGGCCAAGGTGCCGGTGGTCTGCATCGACCAGGACAGCCCGGAGAACCACGGCCGCGCCGACTTCGACATCCGCACCACCGCCATCGCCTACGCCTCCATGAAGGTGCTGGAGGGGGCGGGCGTGTGGAAACACATGGCGGAGCAGGCCGGCCCGATCCTCGACATCCGCGTCGCCGACCAGTTCTCGCCGCTGTTCGTGCATTACGACCACCGGGAACTGACGCTGGACGGGCAGAACCGGCCGTTCGGCTGGATCCTCGACAACAAGGACATCCGCCGCGCGCTGTTCGCCCGCGTGAAGGAGCTGCCGGAACTGCTGCACCTCGCCCCGGCGCGGGCGGTGGCGGTGGAGCGCGACCGTTCGGGCGCGCGGGTCCGGCTGGCCGACGGGCGGGTGGTCAAGGCGCGGCTGGTGGTCGGCGCCGATGGGCGCAAGTCGCTGGCCCGCGAGTCGGCGGGGATCAAGGTGCGGCGCTGGGCCTACGACCAGAGCGCCATCATCTGCACCATCCGCCATTCCGAGCCGCACGGCGGCGTGGCGGTGGAGCATTTCCTGCCCAACGGCCCGTTCGCCGTGCTGCCGATGACCGACGACCGCTCCTCCATCGTGTGGAGCGAGAAGACCGAGCTGGTGCCGATGTACCTCGGCCTGTCGGACGCGGAGTTCGTCGAGGAGCTGCGCCGCCGCTCCGGCGACTACCTGGGCGGGATCGAGCTGCTGACCCGGCGCGAGGCGTGGCCGCTGTCGGTGCTGCTGGCCGAGGAATTCGTGGCGCCGCGCCTGGCGCTGATCGGCGAGGCGGCGCACGCCATCCACCCGATCGCCGGGCAGGGCCTGAACCTGGGTCTGCGCGACGTGGCGGCGCTGGCGGAGGTGATCGTGGATGCGCACCGGCTGGGGCTGGACGTGGGCGGCGACAACGTGCTGGCGCGCTACCAGCGCTGGCGGCGATTCGACACCGTGCTGCTGGCGGCGGTGTGCGACGGGCTGGTGCACCTGTTCTCCAACAACATCGGACCCGTGAAGCTGGCGCGCGACGTCGGCATGGCGGTGGTCAACCGGTTGCCGCCGGTCAAGCGCTTCCTGATGCGGCACGCCATGGGAATTGTGGGGGACCTGCCTAGGATGATTCGGGGGGTGCCGCTCTAACGGAAGTCCAGGGTAACCGGATTCGGCTTGTTTTCGCCGTCGGCGAGGCCCACGTTGGTCGGGTCATTCTGCTTCGGACGTTCGGCCTGTTACGCCCATTGGGCACTGCGACCGCTGCGATTCCTGGAATACAGATGATGCGCCCCGCCGGTGGTGGGGTGCTACCCCGCATCATTGGAGGACAGCGATGCCCACTGGCACCGTGAAGTGGTTCAACGGCACGAAGGGCTATGGTTTCATCCAGCCCGACAACGGCGGCCCGGACGTTTTCGTCCACATCTCGGCCGTCGAGCGCGCCGGCATGCGCGGCCTCAACGAGGGTCAGAAGGTCTCCTACGAGGAGCAGCGTGACCCGAAGCGCGGCAAGACCTCGGCTGAGAACCTCAAGGCCGTCTGACCGGCCGGGTGTATCTTGGTAAGGGGGGCACCGGGCGTCCGGTGCCCCTTTTCGTTTGCCCGCGTACCGGAGAAGGTCCCATGGCGTTCAAGCCCAACTACAACCAGCAGCGCGCCGAGCGCAACCGCGCCAAAGAAGCGAAGAAGCAGGAAAAGCTCCAGCGCCGTGAGGAAGAGGCCGCCAAGCGCAAGGCCGAACAGGACGGCACCGAACAGGACGGCACCGAGCCTGTTGCCGATGCCGAATCCGAAAACACCTGAGTTCCGAGGTTCCCATGGCCAAGAAGAAACCCCAGCGCGCCGACACCGGCTTCGTGCTGTTCGACATCCTGTACGAAGACGGGGCGCGCACCTCCAACCGCAAGGTCCCGGCCGAGCTGGTGAACAGCTACGACGGCGACGGCCCGATCCGCGGCTTCATCGAGGAGCAGGACCGCAAGATCGCCGAAATGTCCGGCAACCCGCGCGGGCCGATCAAGTCGATCTCCCGGGTGGCGTAACATTCTGGCGCTGGGCCCCCCTCCCAGCCTCCCCCCACTGCGCGGGGGGAGGAGTTTAAAGCCCTCCCCCGCTCTCAGCGGATCCGAAGGATCCGCTTGCCGCGTCAGGCGGATCGAAGATCCGCCGAGAGCGAAGTGGGGGGAGGGTTGGGTGGGGGTCCGGCGCCACGCCTTCTCACCCCAACCCATACTCCCGCAACGCCTCGTACACGGCGCCGCCTTTGCCCAGGTGGCTGCGGTAGAGCGTGAAGTGGTCGATGCGCACCGGCCCGGCGCGGAACAGGCCGCGGTCCTCCAGGAAGCGGCCGAGGCGGTCCTTGGGCGCGTCCTTCAGCCGCGCCAGCGTCACGTGCGGGGAGAACTTGCGCTCCTCCGGCGGCAGCCCGCAGCGCACCAGCGCGGATTCCACCTTGCTCTGCAGGTGGGACAGCGCCTCGCTGCGCTCCACGCCGGCCCACAGGATGCGGGCGTTGCGGGCGGAGCCGTAGATCCCCACCCCGTCGAGCACGAGGTCGAAGCCCGGCGCCGCGATCTCCGCCAGCGCGGCGTCGATGTCCGCCGCCGTGTCGTCCGGCACCTCGCCGATGAAGCGCAGGGTGAGGTGGAGGTTCTCCGACTCCGTCCAGCGCGCGCCGGGAACGCCGCCGGCCAGGCCGGCCAGACGCTCGCGGACGTCGGCGGGGAAGTCGAGCGCTACGAAGAGTCGGATCATCCGGGCCCAGGCGGTAAGGGGAGGGACTCCCCTTATCTAGGCCGCTTTCTCGTCCAGCGCATACCCCGCCGAGCGGACCGTGCGGATGATGTCCACCTCGGTTTCCTCGTTCAGCGCCTTGCGCAGGCGGCGGATGTGCACGTCCACGGTGCGCGGCTCGACGTAGACGTCGTGGCCCCAGACCATGTCCAGGAGCTGCTCGCGCGAGAAGACGCGGCCGGGGTGCTGCAGGAAGTGGCGCAGCAGCCGGAACTCGGTCGGCCCCAGGTGCACGTCGCGGCCCTGGCGGCGCACCCGGTGGGAGGCGAGGTCCATCTCCACGTCGCCGAAGCGCAGCGTCTCGTCGTTCAGCGCCGGGGCGGCGCGGCGCAGCACGGCGCGCATGCGGGCCACCAGCTCGGTCGGCGAGAAGGGCTTGGTCATGTAGTCGTCGGCGCCGGAGTTCAGGCCGCGCACGCGGTCGCCCTCCTCGCCGCGGGCGGTCAGCATGATGATGGGGATGTCGCGGGTCTTCGGGTTGCGGCGCAGCTGGCGGCAGACCTCCAGGCCCGACATCAGCGGCAGCATCCAGTCCAGCAGCACGATGTGCGGCGTCTGCTCGCCGGCCAGCAGCAGGGCCTCCTCGCCGTCGCCGGCGGCGACCACGCGGAAGCCGTCCTTCTCCAGGTTGTACTTCAGCAGGGTGACGATGTCGGCTTCGTCCTCGACGACCAGGACGAGCGGCTTCAGCGCCGAATTCATGGATTCCCCATCTCCTGCGGTGTTCCCTCGGTTCCCACGATGGTGACGCTCGAGGTGTCGCTCTTCGGGCGCTCACCCGCCAGCGGTTCGCCCACCACCAGGAAGTGGATGGTCTCCGCCACGTTGGTCGCGTGGTCGCCGATGCGCTCCAGATTCTTTGCCATGAACAGAAGGTGCGTGCACGGGGTGATGTTGCGCGGGTCCTCCATCATATCGGTGAGGACCTCGCGGAACAGGCTGGTGTAGAGGTCGTCCAGCTCCTGGTCGCGGCCCCAGGCGGCGACCGCCTTGGCGACGTCGCGCTCGGTGTAGCTGTCCAGCACGTCCTTGAGGATGCTCTCGACCAGCTTGCCCATGCGCGGGATGCCGACCACCGGCCGCACCGCCGGCACCTGCGCCAGCGCCAGCGAGCGCTTGGCGACGTTGGCGGCGTAGTCGCCGATGCGCTCCAGATCCGAGGATATTTTCAGAGCCGAAACGATCTCGCGCAGGTCCTGCGCCATGGGCTGGCGCAGCGCCAGCAGGCGGAAGGCCTCGGCATCGATGGCGCGCTCGTACTCGTCGAGGCGCTGGTCGGCCTGCGTCACCTGGGCGGCCAGGGCGACGTCGCGCCGGGCCACCGCCTTGACGGCGGCGGCGACCTGCGCCTCCGCCACGCCGCCCATCTGGGTGACGAGGTTGGCGATGCGCTGTAGTTCCTGCTCGAAGGAGCGGACGATGTGCTCACCGGACATGGGCCCTGCTTTCACGCCTCGTGCGGTCGGGCGGGACGTTAGCCGGGGACGGAGACCGGAGTATTGCGGTTTCGTGACCGTTTCGTGACAGCGGACATGGAACCGTCACCTACGCCGCATCACCCGCCCGGCGCTGCTTCGTCGGCTGCGCCGCTTCCGCCGCGACGGGCAGGTAGACGGTGAAGGTGCTGCCCACCCCGACCTCGCTGTCGATGGTCAGGCGGCCGCGGTGGCGGTTCACGATGTGCTTGACGATCGCCAGCCCCAGCCCGGTGCCGCCCATGGCGCGCGAGCGGGCGGCATCGACGCGGTAGAAGCGCTCGGTCAGGCGGGGCAGGTGCTGGCGCGGGATGCCCTCGCCGCGGTCGATCACCGCCACCGCCAGCGAGCGGCCCGGCGGCGCCCGGCGGGCCGGCGCGGCCGGAACCGGGCCGGCCGCGGCGGTGTCGGACAGCGCGACGGTGACGGTGATCTCGCTGTCGGGGCGGGTGTACTTGATGGCGTTGCTGATCAGGTTGCTGAACACCTGGGTCAGCTGGTCCTCGTCGCCGACCGCGGCGGGCAGGCCGTCCGGCGCCTCCAGCCGCAGCGCGATGCGGCGCCCTGCGGCCTTCAGCTCCAGCGAGTCGATGATGCCCCGGATGCAGGCCGGCAGGTCGACATGGCCGGCGGGCGGCATGTGCTCGTCCAGCTCGATGCGCGAGAGCGAGAGCAGGTCGTTGACCAGCCGGCTCATCCGGCTCGCCTGGTCGTGCATGATGCCGAGGAAGCGCTCGTGCGCCTCCAGGTCGTCGCGCGCCGGGCCGCGCAGCGTCTCGATGAACCCCAGCAGCGAGGACAGTGGCGTGCGCAGCTCGTGGCTGGCGTTGGCGATGAAGTCGGCCCGCATCTGCTCGGACCGGCGGATCGTCGTGATGTCGTGCAGCGTCAGGATCGCCATGCGCGGCGAGCCGGGGGCGCGGCGCTGGAACGGGGTGACGCGCACCTCGAAGGTGCGCTCCACCGGCACCGGCTGCGCGAACTCGACGATGCGGGACGCGCCGCCGGCCAGAACGGCGTCGACCGCCTCCAGGACGGTGGGGTTGCGCACGCTGGCGGCGAGGTCGCGGCCGGCCACCTTGTCGCCGAACAGCGCGCGGGCGGCGGCGTTGGCGCGCGCCACCTGACGCTCGGCGTCGATCAGAACCAGCGGGTCGTGCAGCGCCTCCAGGATCGCCTCGTCGGCCTCCAGTTGGGCCTGCGCCTCGGCCGCGTCGTCGCTCAGCGTGCGGCGCAGGTGGGAGATCGCGGCGGCGAGGTCGTGCGCGGCGGGGGAGGCGCGCTCCTCCTCGTCCTCGGCGCCGTGGGCGACGCTGTCGGCGAGGACCGTAAGGTCGCGGCGGTGCTGGCGCAGCAGCAGCCCGACGCCGGCCGCGGCGGCCAGCAGGGCCACGAGGCCGAGGGGAAGCAGCGGCCGGCCGGCCAGCCCCGCGGCGACCAGCCAGACGGCGGCCGGCAACAGCGCCAGCGTGGCGGCGAGACGGGAGCGGAGCGGCAGCGGCGGGGTCATGACGTACCTCTACACCATCCCGCGGGGGGTGGGGCAGGCGTCATGAAAGATTCATGGGGGTGATGCGCTTCCTGCGGTCGGGGGCGGGCAGCCTCCCGATGCCATTCCAGCTCTTTTTCGGCCGTCATCCCCGCGAAGGCGGGGATCCAGGACAGAGCCCCGACAGGGGCGACATGACTCATATGGCTCGCGGACGCGAGCGCTGGATCCCCGCCTTCGCGGGGATGACGAGTTGAGAAAGGGAATGGGCGCCGGGAAGGGCCTGCGAACCACCAGGCCTGGCGCCCATGGGACAAGCGCGGCCATGACGATGAAGAAGAGGCCTTGCTTGACGGCGCCGGCCGCTACTCGAACTTCTCGTCCGGATAGACGCCCCAGACGTCGCCGCGTTTCAGCCAGCCCTTGTAACCCTTCAGGTCGACCTGGCACCACTCGCCCTTGCACTTGGACAGCCAGCCCATCACGCCGGGCTGGGCGCGGGCCACGGTGGCGGCGTCGGTGGAGGGCTCCTTGCGGATGGCGCGCTGCTCGCCCCGGACGACCACGCCGCGCTTGCCGGAGAGCATGCTCTGGTGCACCCAGCCCTCGCTGCCCTCCCAGTCGCGGATGCGGCGCCAGGTGTCGAACTCGGCGGTGATCTCGACCGGCATTTCCTTGCGGGTGAACACCCACTCCACCGGATAGCGCACGCCGGGGCCGGCGCGCACGTTGACCTCGCCGGAGCGCAGCGTGACGAAGCGCGGCACCGGCAGGCCGGTGACCTGCGTCGGGTTCTTCTCCCGCGCCTGCGCCGGCACGGGCAGGCCGCCGGCCAGGATGGCCAGCAGCAGCGCGGCGAGGGGCAGGAGACGTCCGGACGGCATGGGGCGGGCCTCGGGAACAGCGGGAAAAGCGGATCGGCGGCCACTATAGTTAGTGGTAACTCGTCGGAGCAAGGCCACCGCGGGCCGGACTTGCGTTCGTCACAGGCGGCTGCGACGGCGCCGCGTCTGGACAGCGCGGCGCGGGGCCTGCTATGCCAGACACAAGAATCAGGGGGAGCGTCCGTTCGATGCCCGAACACAAGAAGCCGCTGGTCGTCGTCACGCGCAAGTTGCCGGACGTCATCGAGACCCGGATGATGGAGCTGTTCGACACCCGGTTGAGCCCCGACGACGACCCGATGACGCAGCAGCAGCTCATCGACGCCGTCAAGCTGGCCGACGTGCTGGTGCCCACGGTGACCGACCGCATCGACCGCGCCGTCATCGAGGCGGCCGGGCCTCAGCTGAAGCTGATCGCCTCCTTCGGCACCGGCGTCGACCACATCGACAACAAGGCCGCGCGCGAGCGCGGCATCGTCGTCACCAACACGCCGGGGGTCCTCACCGAGGACACCGCCGACATGACCATGGCGCTGATCCTCGCCGTGGCGCGGCGGCTGGCCGAGGGCGAGCGGCTGGTGCGCTCCGGCCAGTGGAAGGGCTGGGGGCCGACGACCATGCTCGGCCACCGGATCTGGGGCAAGCGGCTGGGCATCCTCGGCATGGGCCGCATCGGCCAGGCGGTGGCGCGGCGGGCGCGGGCCTTCGGCATGTCGATCCACTACCACAACCGCCGCCGCGTCCACCCGGACATCGAGCAGGAGCTGGAGGCGACCTACTGGGAGAGCCTGGACCAGATGCTCTCGCGGATGGACGTCATCTCGATCAACTGCCCGCACACGCCGGCCACCTACCACCTGCTGTCCGAGCGCCGGCTGAAGCTGCTGCGGCCGCACTGCTACGTCGTCAACACCTCGCGCGGCGAGGTGATCGACGAGAACGCGCTGACCCGCATGCTCAGCAAGGGCGAGCTGGCCGGCGCCGGCCTGGACGTGTTCGAGCACGAGCCGGCGGTGAACCCGAAGCTCATCAAGCTCGACAACGTGGTGCTGCTGCCGCACATGGGATCGGCCACCATCGAGGGCCGCATCGACATGGGCGAGAAGGTCATCGTCAACATCAAGACCTTCATCGACGGCCACAAGCCGCCCGACCGGGTGTTGGAGGGGTTGGTTTAAGCTCCCTCGCCCGCCTCGGCGGGGGAGGGACCGGGAGACTGCCGTGGCGACCAACATCTCCGTCATCATCCCCGCCTACGACGCGGCGGCCTTCATCGGCAAGGCGATCACCAGCGTCCGGCTGGCGGCCGCCTTCGCGGCGGGGACGGAGTGGCCGGTGCGGGCCGAGGTCGTCGTCGTGGACGACGCCTCCACGGATGCCACGGCGGCTCTGGCCGAGGCGTTCGGCACGCCGGACTGCCCGGTGCGCGTCGTCCGCCACGCCGCGAACCAGGGGGCCGGGGTGGCGCGCAACACCGGCGCGGACGCGGCGGCGCACGACATCCTGTGCTTCCTCGATTCCGACGACGTGTACCTGGCGCCGCACCTCGCGGCGGTCGCCGCCGCCTTCGCGCAGCGGCCGGAGATCGACTTCGTCAGCACCCGCTTCCAGACCAGCCGGCCGATCCACCCGAGCTGGATCCCCGGCGTCTCCGCGGCCTCATCGCTGACGCTGGGCATCCGCAAGGCGGCGCACGCGCGGCTGGGCGGCTTTCCGCCGTTCCGCGCCTACGAGGACGTGCTCTACCGCCGCCTCGCCGACCGGTTCCTGACGGGGTGGTACGTCGAGAACGCGACGGTGGTCTACACGTGGCGGCCGGGCAACTCCTTCGACGGCCAGCTCGCGGCGTTCGAACAGCCGATGCCGCAGAGCGGGTCGGGGCCGTCCGAGGGGCCGCCGGCGCACGTGTGGGAGGAGTTCAAGCGGCGGGTGGAGCGGCTTTCAGGGGAACACTTGCCCCCACCCTGACCCCTCCCCCGCTAACGCAGGGGAGCGGTCAGGGGTGGGGGCAAGACCTCACACCGCCGCCCGCGCCTTCTCCAGGTCGATCTTCACCTCCACCACGCCCGGCTCGTCGAGGTTCTCCTTGCGCACGAAGCCCAGCGCCCGGCACATGCCGAGCATGTTGGTGTTCTCGCGCAGAACCTCGCCGTACACCTCCTTGATGCCGCGCGAGCGGGCGTAGTCGAGGATCTTGCTCATCAGCAGGAAGCCGAGGCCCTGGCCCTTCATGTCCGAGCGCACCATCACCGCGTACTCGGCGCGCACGTTGTCGGGGTCGGCGGTGATGCGCACCACGCCGTACATGATGGTGTCGCCGGTCTCCGGGTCGGGGCCGAGGGCGACCAGGCCCATCTCGCGGTCGTAGTCCATCTGCGTCAGCCGCGCCGCGGCGTGGTGCGACAGGCGCTTCAGCGGCGCGAAGAAGCGCAGCCGCAGGTCCTCCGGCGTCTGGTTGGCGACCATGTGGTGCACCAGCGGCTCGTCCTCCGGCAGGATCGGGCGGACGAAGAACTGCCGGCCGTCCTTGATGCGGATGTCGCCTTCCAGCGACTTGGGATAGGGGCGGATGGCGAGGCGCTGGGCGCCCGGCAGTTCCGGCACCGCGACGCGGATGGCGGCGTCGAGCGCCAGCACCCCTTCGTGGTCGGCCAGCAGCGGGTTGACGTCCAGCTCGGCGATCTCCGGGAAGTCGACGATCAGCTGCGAGATCTTGTTGAGCGTCAACGCCACCGACTCGATGTCCACCGCCTTCATCGAGCGGTAGCCCTGCAGCCGCCGCCAGATGCGCGTCCGGCCCATCAGCTCGGTGGCGAGGCGCATGTTCAGGGGCGGCAGCGCCAGCGCGTAGTCCTCCACCACCTCCACGCCGATGCCGCCCTCGCCGAACAGCAGGACCGGGCCGAACAGCTCGTTCTCGGTCATGCCGACGATGAGTTCATAGGCGTCGGGGCGGACCGCCATCTCCTGCACGGTGAAGCCCTCGATGGCGGCGTCGGGGGCCAGCTCGCGCACGCGGGCCTGCATCGCCTCGGCCTCGGCGCGCACCTCGCCCGGGTCGGTCAGGTGCAGCGCCACACCGCCGACGTCCGACTTGTGCGAGATGTCCGGCGACAGGATCTTCAGCGCCACCGGGCCGCCGATCGCCTCGGCGCAGCGCGCGGCCTCCTCCGGCGTCTCGGCGCGGCGGGTGTCGACCACCGGGATGTTGTAGGCGGCCAGCACGCGCTTGGCCTCGTACTCGGTCAGCCACTCGCGCTTCTCGGCGATAGCGCGGGCGATGATCTTGCGCACCATGATGCCGTCCGGTGCGAAGTCGTTCGGCACCGACGGCGGCGTCTCCATCAGCAGCTCCTGGTTCCGCCGGTACTCGACCAGGTGCATGAACGCCTTCACCGCGTGGCTGGGCGTGTCGTAGGTGGGAATGCGGTTGGCGGCGAACAGCCGGCGCGCCTCGGCGGCCGAGGTGTCGCCCAGCCAACTGGTCAGCACCGGGTGGCGGCGGCCGGTCGCCTTGTGGATCGTCTCGACGACCGACTGCGCCACCGCCGTCGAATCGGTGGTGGCGTTCGGGCAGTTCAGCACCAGGATGGCGTCGTTGCCGGTGTCGCCCAGCAGCGCGTCCAGCGCGTCGGCGAAGCGTTTGGGCGGCGCGTCGGCGCCGATGCGCAGCGGGTTGCCGCGCGGCGGCGTCGAGGCGCCCAGCGCCGCGTCCAGCTTGGCCTGCGTCTCCTCCGACAGCGCGGCCAGCCGGCCGCCGGCCTTGACCAGGCTGTCGGTGGCCATCACGCCCATGCCGCCGCCGTTGGTCAGGATCACCAGCCGGTCGCCGGAGATCGCCGGCACGCCGGTGGCCAGCGTGTTCACCGCGTCGAACAGCTCGTCCAGCTCATCGACGCGCAGCAGGCCGGCGCGGCGGAAGGCGGCGTCGTAGACGGCGTCCGACACGGCGAGCGCGCCGGTGTGCGAACTGGCGGCCTCGATCGCCTCGTCCGAGCGGCCGGCCTTGATGACGATGACCGGCTTCTGGCGGGCGGCCGAACGGGCGGCCGACATGAACTTGCGCGCGTCGTTGATCGACTCGATGTACAGCAGGATCGCCCGCACGGCGCCGTCGGCGGCCAGATAGTCCAGCAAGTCGCCGAAATCGACGTCCGCCTTCTCGCCCAGCGAGATCAGGTGCGAGAAGCCGATGCCGCGCGCCGTCGCCCAATCGACGATGGAGGTCACCACCATCGACGACTGCGCCACCAGCGCCACGTCGCCCTTCTTCGGCGACACCGGCCCGAAGCTGGCGTTCAGCCCGCGCCCCGGCACCATGGCGCCCAGGCTGTTGGGGCCGAGCAGGCGGATCAGGTGCGGGCTGGCGGCGTCGTAGACCTTCTGCATCTGCTCCGGTGTGAAGCCGCCGGACAGCACCATGGCCGCCTTGGTGCCCTTCTGGCCCAGCTGCTCCAGGATGCCCGGCACCTGGTCGGCCGGGTTGCAGATCACCGCGAGGTCGGGGGTGATCGGCAGGTCGGCGATGGTCTTGTAGGTCAGCACCCCCTCGACCGCGCGCTCGCTGGGGCTGACCGGCATGATCGGGCCGTCGAAGCCGGCGTGGAACAGGTTGCGCGCCACCAGCGCGCCGATCGTGCCCGCCTTCCGGCTGGCCCCGACCAGCGCGATGGAGGTGGGCTTGAACATGCGGTCGAGGTTGCGAACGGTCATGAACCGGTTCCGATCTGGCGAGGGTGAGCGCGGTGACGATAGCGGCAACAGGGGTGGACCCGATACGATGCCCCCGTAAACGCGACCAAACGCCGCTCATGTTGCGCTGCACACGGATCCTAGCCGTTTTCGCGGCCGGGTGCGACAGCGTGAATCAGCCGCAATCCGTTACGGAAAGCCTTGATCCAACGCAATTGTTGTGCTTGCGGAATGGATGCATCGCAAAGGTTTTTTCGCGGAACGCTTCTCCGGCACCCCTGTTTGCCCGCTGAGGCCAACCGCTTAAGGGGGGAGCGACGGATGGATCACCATGACTACCTGCGCCACACGCTGGACTGCCTGGAGGAGGCGCAAACGGCCCTGCATCTCGCCCAGCGGAAGGGACAGATCGAGCGCAAGGACGAAGCCAAGCTGATCCGCCGCCTGGACACTCTCACCGAAGACCTCAGCCGGGTTCAGCAGGCGCATTGAGCGCCGACGCTCAGCGCCCGGCCAACGCCGCCCGGTAAAGCCCCGCCGTCTCCGCGTCGAAGCAGACGAAGCGCACGTCCGTGACCGTGTCGTCCCGGGAGAGTTCGTCCAGCACCGCGGCCACGGCGATGCGCGCCGCGCGGTCTTTTGGGAAGCCGTAGATGCCTGTGCTGATCGCCGGGAAGGCGAGGCTCGCCAGGCCGTGCCGGCGGGCGAGCGCGAAGGCGGTGCGGTAGCAGGACTCCAGCAGGGAATCCTCGTTCGCCGTGCCGCCGCGCCACACCGGGCCGACGGCGTGGATGATCCACGCAGCGGGCAGGCGGTGGCCGCGGGTGATCCGGCACTCCCCGGTCGGGCAGCCGCCGATGCGGTCCAGTTCGGCCTGCAACTCGGGGCCGGCGGCGGCGTGGATCGCGCCGTCGACGCCGCCGCCGCGCTTCAGGGCGCTGTTGGCGGCGTTGACGACCGCGTCCACGGCGACCCGCGTGATGTCGCCTTCGACAACGCTCACGCGGGTCGCCGCGGTGCCCATCAGATCACCGGGCCCGGCTTGCCCTTGTTCTCGGCGGTGGCGCGCTCCAGGCCCTCGACGACCATGCGCGCGGCCTCCTCGGCGTCGCCCCAGCGGATGATCTTCACCCACTTGCCCTTCTCCAGGTCCTTGTAGTGCTGGAAGAAGTGGGCGATCTGCTCGGTCAGGATCGACGGCAGGTCGGAGTAGTTCTTCACGTCGGTGTAGAACGGGTGCAGCTTGTCCACCGGCACGGCGATCAGCTTCTCGTCCTGGCCGGCCTCGTCTTCCATGATCAGCACGCCGATCGGGCGCGAGCGCAGGACCGCGCCGGGGATCACCGAGTGGCGGCCGATGACGCAGACGTCCACCGGATCGCCGTCGCCCGACAGCGTGTGCGGGATGAAGCCGTAGTTGCAGGGGTAGTACATCGCCGTGTGCATGAAGCGATCGACGAAGACCGCGCCCGACTCCTTGTCGACCTCGTACTTGACCGGTTCGCCGCGCAGCGGGATCTCGATGACCACGTTCACGTCCCACGGCGGGTTCTTGCCCGCCGGAACCTTGCTCAGATCCATAGAAACGGTTCCTTGTTCTTGTCCTTGCCAGGATGCTTGGCCATCCGGCCTATATCCCCCCGGCACCCATGGCGGCGGAGTGTAGGCGGATCGCCCGCGGAGTCCAAGGCACTTGCGCAAATTTTGCTGCACTGCGACAATTGCGGGGTCATGCGAACAATTCTCGCCGTCCTGATCCTCGCCGCCTCCGCCCTGCCGGCCGCGGCGGAGCCGACCCACGGCATCGCCATGCACGGGGATCTCAAGTACCCGGCGGGCTTCAAGCACTACGACTACGTCAACCCCGACGCGCCGAAGGGCGGCACGCTGCGGCAGGCGGTGGTCGGCACCTTCGACACGCTGAACCCCTACATCGTCAAGGGTATCCCGCCCTCGGGCCTGGGCGCGGTGTACGAGACGCTGCTGGCCCGCGCGCAGGACGAGCCGTTTTCGCTCTACGGCCTGCTGGCGGAAAGCGTGGAGGTGCCGGACGACCGCTCGTCGGTGGTGTTCCGGCTGAACCCGAAGGCGCGCTGGCACGACGGCACGCCGGTGACGGCCGACGACGTGCTGTTCTCCTACGAGGTGCAGCGGCAGCACGGCACGCCGAACCGCCGGCTGTTCTACGCCAAGGTGGCGCTGGCCGAGAAGCTGGACGGGCGCACCGTCCGCTTCGCCTTCCTGCGCGAGCCGGACGGCGGCGTCGACCGCGAGATGCCCATGCTGATGGGCCTGCTGGGCGTGCAGCAGAAGGCGTGGTGGCAGGGCCGCAGCTTCGACCGCACGACGCTGGACCCGCCGCCGGGCAGCGGCCCGTACCGGATCCGCCAAGTCGAGCCCGGCCGCCGCATCGTCTACGAGCGGGCGGCGGACTACTGGGGGCGCGAGCTGCCGGTGCGGCGCGGGCAGAACAACTTCGACACGCTGGTCTTCGACTACTACCGCGACGACACGGTGGCGCTGGAGGCGTTCAAGGCGGGTCAGGCCGACGTGCGGCGCGAGCTGGAGCCCGCCAAGTGGGCCACCGGCTATGAGGGGCCGGCGCTGCGCGCGGGCCGCTTCGTGATGGAGGAGCTGCCGACCGGCCGGCCGGAGTACGCCCGCGGCTTCATCTACAACACCCGCCGGCCGCTGTTCCGCGACCGCAAGGTGCGGCAGGCGCTGGGCTTTGCGGTGGACTTCGAGTGGATCAACCGCACCCACTACCACGGCGCGCTCAAGCGCACGGCGAGCTACTACCCGAACTCGGCGCTGGCGGCGACCGGGCTGCCGGGGCCGGGCGAATTGAAGGTGCTGGAGCCGTTCCGCCCGGTCCTGCCGCCGGAGGTCTTCACCACCGCCTTCGCCCTGCCGCCGGGCGACGGCAGCGGCCCCTACGCCAGCCGCGCCAACCAGCGCGAGGCGCTGCGCCTGCTGGCCGAAGCCGGGTGGACGATCCAGAACGGCAAGCTGCTGAACGGCGCCGGGCGGCCCTTCGTGTTCGAGATCCTGCTGGGCGACCCGGCCGACGAGCGCCCGGCGCTGGAATTCGCCCGAGGGCTGGAGCGGCTGGGGATCACGGCGAAGGTGCGCACGGTGGACAGCGCGCAGTTCCAGGCGCGGCTGGACGAGTACGACTACGACGTGGTGTCGCGCTGGTGGTCGTCGACGCTGTCGCCTGGGAACGAGCAGGTCTACTACTACGGCTCCACGGCGGCGGACACGCCGGGCACGCGCAACTACGCCGGCATCAAGGACCCGGCGGTGGACGCGCTGGCCGCCTCCATCGCCTCGGCCCGCACCCGGCCGGAGCTGGAGGCGCGGGTCAAGGCGCTGGACCGCGTGCTGCTGTGGGGCTTCTACATGGTGCCGCTGTTCCACTCGCCCGTCGACCGCATCGCCCGCTGGACCGGCGTGCAGCGCCCGCCGCTCACCCCGGTGTACGGCGCGATGACCGAGACGTGGTGGCGGGAGTAGAGCGCGCTACGCCGTCCAGCGCGCGCGGTGCTCCTCGTCGTAGTAGCGGTCTCCGACCCTGAGGGCGCGCCGCTCCACACCGTAGACCCGGAAGCCCATCCTGTCGTAGAGCCGCCGGGCGGCATGGTTGTCGCAGCCGACGGTGAGCTGGACGGTCTCCACCACGGTGTCTGCGTGCTGGAGCAGGGTTTCGATCAAGGCTTGCGCCACACCCTGGCCGCGAGCCGCCTCCCGCACGTACATGCCCCAGAGCACGCCCTTGTGGCTTTCCTTCTTCCCGGGGTGAACGCGGAAGCCGACGCTTCCGACCAAGACGTCCCCGGCGAACGCGCCCCACACCGGGTTCCGTGCGATGCGCTCGGCAAAGAACGACAGCGGTTTTGCCACCTCGGTTTCATGATCCGCCCCGAACGCCTGCGGCTGCCGTTCCAGCCCTTCCAGGCGCAACGCCCGCCACGCCGGCGCGTCTGCCTCGCCGAGGCGGCGGACTGTGATCGCGGTCCTGCTCACTTCCGGTGCGCCCTGTAGGCCTGGACGATCAGGTCGGCGACCTCGTTCAGGTCGGTGAAGCGGTCGGTGTTGACCACCAGATCGTATTGCAGCGCGTTGTGGTTGGAGACCTCGAACGTCTCCTTGTAGAAGCGCTCGCGCGCGGCGTTGACCGTGCGCACCTCCTCCAGCTTCGCCGGGACGGCGGCGGGATCGCCGCCGGCCAGCCGCAGCGCGCACACGTCCTCCGACCCGACGACGCGCACGCGGAAGCGCAGCTGGCCGCGCAGCAGCAGGTGTGCGCCGCGGCCGAGGATCACCCCGCCCTGGAACGCCACGCCGTTGACCACGCGGGTCAGCAGGCGCTGGTACTCGCTCAGCGGGTCGGTCAGGCCCATCAGGCTGGCGTAGAGGAACATGCCGGCCCGCTCCGGCAGCTTCTCGTCGAGCTGGCGCATCAGGTGCGGGTCGCTGGTCGCCTGCTTGACGACCGCCTCCAGGATTTCCTTGTCGTAGGCGCGCACGCCCAGCCGCTCGGCCACCTTGGCGGCGATCTCCTCGCCGCCGGCGCCGTGGTCGCGCGCCAGGGTGACCACCGGCGGCGGCGTGCGCTCCACCGTGCGGGACGCCTGGTAGTCGTCCACGTGCTTGGCGGTGAGCATCGCGTTGAGGATGTCGTAGGCCATGGCCGCCCCCGCGGGATCCTGGGTGGAACCCCGACTCTGCGCCCGTGGGGCGGGAGGGGTCAAGGAGGCGCTACAACCGCGCCAGCTCCACCGCCAGGAAGGCCAGCAGCGCGACGATGGCCCACAGCGCGAACCGCTCGGACGAGCGGCGGCGGGTCCAGGAGTCGAGCATGTGGCGCACGGTGACCGGGTGCAGGCGCAGGCCGGCGTCGGCGATCTGCGCGGCCACCCGCTCGGCGTCGCGGACCAGCATGGGCAGGCGGCGGATGGTGCGGATCGCCGCCTCGCCGGCGTCGAGGACCTGCGCCTCCGGGCCGCGGTTCTCGCGCATCCATTCCTCGATCAGCGGGCGCGCCAGCTCCCACATGTTGACGTTGGGGTTCAGGATGCGGCCCACCCCCTCGGCGGTCAGCATGCTTTTCTGCAGCAGCAGCAGCTGCGGCTGCGTCTCCATCTCGAACTGCTCGGTTACCGCGAACAGCTGGGCCAGCAGGCGGCCGACCGAGATCTCGTTCAGCGGCTTGTCCTGCAACGGCTCGCCGATGGCGCGGCAGGCCTGGGTGAACAGCTCGATCGACTGGTGCGCCGGCACGTAGCCGGCCTGGAAATGCACCAGCGCGACGCGGCGGTAGTCGCCGGTGAGGAAGCCGATGAGCATGTCGGCCAGATAGGTGCGCGTCGCCCGGTCCAGACGCCCCATGATGCCGAAATCGACGGCGGCGATGTTGCCGTCCTCGACCACGAACAGGTTGCCGGGGTGCAGGTCGGCGTGGAAGAAGCCGTCGCGGAACACCTGGTTGAAGAAGGACGCCGACGCCTTGGCCAGGATCTCGTCGCGGTCGTAGCCGGCGGCGATGATGGCGTCCACCTCGTCCACCTTGAAGCCGACGATGCGCTGCAGCGTCAGCACGCGCTGGGCGGTGCGGTCCCAGTTGACCTTGGGGATCAGGAAGGTCTGGTCGCCCTTGAAGTTGTCGCGCAGCTCGGACGCCGCGGCGGCCTCCATGCGCAGGTCCATCTCCAGGCGGGACGTGCGGGCGAAGGTCTCCACCACCTCGACCGGCTTCAGGCGCTTGAGCTTCGGCATCAGCCGCTCGGCCCATTCGGCCAGCCAGAAGAACAGGTCGATGTCGCGCTCGAAGGCGCGCTCGATGTTCGGGCGCAGCACCTTGACCGCGACCGGCTCGCCCTCGGTGGTGACGGCGAAGTGGACCTGCGCGATGGACGCGGCGGCCACCGGAACCTCGTCGAAGCTGGCGAACAGCGCCTCGACGGGCTGCTCCAGCTCGGCCTCGACGATGGCGCGGGCCTGTTTGCCGGGGAAGGGGGGAAGCTTGTCCTGCAGCTCGGCGAGGTCGGTCGCCATGCGCTCGCCCACCACGTCGGAGCGGGTGGACAGCATCTGCCCCAGCTTGATGAAGGTCGGTCCCAGTTCCGCCAGCGCGGCGGCCAGCCGCTGGCCCTCGCGGCCGCGCACCCGCTTGTTGGAGGCGACGCGCCACAGGACGGCGAAGCCGGGCGCGATGTCGGAGATGGCGTCGGGCAATGCGTTGTGGCGCGCCAGCGTGCGCGCGATCACCAGCAGCCGGAGCAGGTTGCGGATCAGCCGGAACAACGCCTAGACCCGCCAGCCGGAATGGATGGCGGCGATGCCGCCCGACAGGTTGCGCACCCGCACCGACGCGAAGCCCGCCGCCTCGATGCGCTTCGCCAGCGACGCCTGGTCGGGGAAGCGGCGGATGCTCTCGACGAGGTACTGGTACGACTCGGCGTCGCCCGCCACCAGCTTGCCCAGTTTGGGCAGCAGCTGGAAGGAGTAGACGTCGTAGATCTCCTTCAGCACCGGCAGCACCACGGTGCTGAACTCCAGCACGAAGAACTTGCCGCCGGGCTTCAGCACGCGGTGCGCCTCGGCGATCGCCTGATCGATGTGGGTGACGTTCCGCAGGCCGAAGGCGATGGTGTAGCTGTCCACCGAGCGCGGGGCGACCGGCAGCTTCATGGCGTCGCCGACCACCCAGCTCAAGCCCCCCAGCAGCCCACGGTCGACCGAGCGGTCGCGGCCCACCCGCAGCATCGCCTCGGTGATGTCGCAGACCACCACGCGCCCGCCGCCGCGCTCCAGGAAGCGGAAGGCGATGTCGCCGGTGCCGCCGGCCACATCCAGCAGCGTCTGGTGCGGCTTCGGATCGACCAGGGAGATGAGCGTGTCCTTCCACAGCCGGTGGATGCCGCCCGACATCAGGTCGTTCATCAGGTCGTACTTGCCCGCCACGCTGTCGAAGACGGCGCGCACCAGGCCGGACTTGGCCTCGGGATCGACGGGGCGGAAGCCGAACCACTGGCCTTCCTGGCCGGCGGACGGTTTTTGTTCGGGGGGCGTGGTCTCGCTCATGGCGCGCAACATAGCGCGCGGCCCTGGCTTCCGCCAGCGGGGGCGTGGCGTTCGGCGTTTGTCACTGGCCCTGCGACAATTCGTGCTTGTACAAACAGTTTCGGTTACGACGTCGACATATTAGTATACTAGTTGGTCCGAACGAGCCGGATGCCCCCCATGCTGCCCAAACTCGCTTCCTTCAAGGTCGGCACGCGCGTGTACGCGGGTTTCGCCCTGGTCCTCGCGCTGATCGTCGTGACGTCCACCCTCGGCGTCCGCGCGCTGCAAAGCGCCAGGAACGACGTCGGGCGAATGGCGCGCGAGGCGGCCGAGACCATCAACACCCTCGACCTCGACGGCGAGATCGGGCGGATCAGCCGCCACGCGCGCGACTTCGCCGTCACCGGCGACGGCAAGCGCATCGAGGAGGTCCGCAACGGCCTGAACGCCGCGCAGGGCAAGGTCCAGAAGGCGCTCGACAGCATCGACGAGCCGGAGGCGGCCAAGGCGATGCGCGACATGGCCGACGCCTTCCGCAGCTACAGGGACGGGTTCGAGACGCTGGTGGGGCAGCGGCGCGCCTTCGACACGGTGCTGGCCGACGAGATCCATCCCGGCGCCGCGGACCTCGGCAAGCGGCTGGAGTTCTTCGTGCGGCACGCCGCCGACGAGGGGAAGGCGGACATCGTCTTCCTGTCGGTGGCCTCCATGCACCGCTTCCTCGGCGTGCGCGTCGCCATCGAGTCCTTCGTGGCGGACTTCGGGGACATCGCCCGGGCGGCGCTGACGCTGCAGAACGACCTGACCGAGGTGCAGCGGGCGCTGACCGTCCTGGAGGCCGAGGCGACCGCGCAGGCGGCCGAGGCGGCGGAGATCCAGCAGCGCCTGGGCGCCTACATCGCCGCGTTCGGCCGGCTCGCCGAGCGCAAGGCCGAGCTGAACGCCACCGTCTCCACGGTGATCGCCGGCCACGGCCAGCGCATGACCGACGCGCTGGAGATCATCAAGTCGGCCGGCAAGCGCAGCGTGGCGGCGATCGAGCAGGAGGTCGCGGCGGTCGCCGACGCCAACCGGACGGTCCAGATCGTGCTGTCGGCGGGCGCCCTGCTGCTGGGCGCGCTGCTCGCCTGGATGACGGCGTCGAGCGTCGTCGGGCCGGTGCGCGGCATGACGGCCACCATGCGGCGGCTGTCGGAGGGCGACCTGACGGTGGCCATCCCGGCGCTCGCCAACCGCGACGAGATCGGGCAGATGGCCGCCGCCGTGCAGGTCTTCAAGGACAGCGCCATCGAGAAACGGCGCATCGAGGCGGAGCAGGAGCGCCTCAAGGCCGAGGCGGAGGCCGAGAAGCACCGGGCCATGGAACAGCTGGCCGATCGGTTCGAGACGACGGTCCGGGGCGTGGTGACGCAGGTGTCCTCGGCGGCGACGCAGATGCAGAGCAACTCGCAGATGCTCTCGGCCATGGCGGAGGAAAGCCGGGCGCAGGCCACCGCGGTCGCCACCTCCACCGAGCAGACCTCGGCCAACGTGCAGACCGTCGCCGCCTCGTCCGAGCAGATGGCCAGCTCCATCGGCGAGATCACCCGGCAGGTCAACGAGTCGGCCACCATCGCGCGGCGCGCCGCCGAGCACGCGGAGACCACCAACACCACCATCCAGGCGCTGGCCGATCAGGCGCAGCGGATCGGCGAGGTGGTGCAGCTCATCAACTCCATCGCCGGGCAGACCAACCTGCTGGCGCTGAACGCCACCATCGAGGCGGCACGCGCCGGCGAGATGGGCAAGGGCTTCGCCGTCGTGGCCAGCGAGGTGAAGTCGCTGGCCAACCAGACCGGCAAGGCGACGGAGGAGATCGCGGCGCAGATCTCCGCCATGCAGCAGGCGACCGGCAACGCCGTGGGCGCCATCGGCGGGATCACCCGCACCATCGGCGACATCAACCAGATCGCCGCAGGCATCGCCGCCGCCATCGAGGAGCAGGACGCCGCGACGCGCGAGATCGCCCGCAACGTCCAGCAGGCGGCGCAGGGCACGCAGGAGATCTCCACCAACATCGCCGGCGTGCAGCACGCCGCCGAGGGCACCGGCAAGGCCGCGTCCGAGGTGCTGGAGGCCGCGCGCGAGCTGTTCCGCGACTCCGAAAGGCTGTCGACGGAGGTGGACCGCTTCATCCGGCAGGTGCGGAGCGCCTGAGGGCCGTGCGGCGCGGCGGGGCCTGATACCTCGATCAGCCCAGGGGAATCGCTTGGAAGCCCTTCTCCCCTTGCGGGATCGGCGCTTGCACGCGCCGATCCCGCAAGGGGAGAAGGGCTTTTTGGGCTTTGGTCCTTCAAGCGATTGCTCTGTCGATCAGCCCCCTTGCGCTGCGCCGCGGCATACCCCACCGTATGGTCCATGCCGGAACTGCCCGAAGTGGAAACCGTCTGCCGCGGCCTCGCGCCCCATCTGGAGGGGCGGGTGCTGACGCGCGTGGTGCAGCGCCGGCCGGACCTGCGCTTCCCGTTCCCGCCGAGGTTCTGCGAGCGGCTGACCGGCCGCCGGGTGGCGGCGGTTCGGCGGCGGGCCAAGTACATCCTGGTGCACCTGGACGACGGCACGGTGCTGCTGGCGCACCTGGGCATGTCGGGCCGCATGGTCATCAGCCCCGCCCCGGCGCCGGAGCCCGCCACCCACGACCACGTCGTCTTCGAAACCGACGAGGGCACCGTCGTCACCTTCAACGACGCCCGCCGATTCGGCATGATGGACCTGACCGAGGAAGGGGCGCTGGCCGAGCACCCGATGCTGCGGTCCCTGGGGCCGGAGCCGCTCGGCAACGACTTCTCCGGCCCGGTGCTGGCCGAACGGCTGGCCGGCCGCATGAGCCCGATCAAGGCGGCGCTGCTCGACCAGAGCGTGGTCGCCGGCCTGGGCAACATCTACGTGTCGGAGGCGCTGTTCTGCGCCGGCCTCAGCCCGACCCGCATGGCCGCCACGGTGACTGGCGCCAAGGCCGAGCGGCTGGCGCGCTGCATCCGCGACGTGCTGGGGCGCGCCATCGAGGCCGGCGGATCGACCCTGCGCGACCACCGGCAGGCGACGGGGGAGCTGGGCTACTTCCAGCACCAGTTCTCGGTCTACGACCGCGAAGGCGAGCCCTGTCCGGGCTGCACCTGCGACGTGGCGAAGACCGGGGGGATCCGCCGGATCGTCCAGTCCGGGCGCTCCACTTTCTATTGTTCGCATCGCCAACGCTGATATACCTGACACCCATGACGGCCCATTCCGCCCTAGCCCGCGCGGCGCTCACCGCCGCCCTCCTCCTCGCCGCCCCAGCCTTGGCTGCGGCGGCGGAGTCCGCCTCCTTCGTCTCCGGGATGGGCGACGTGCCGGCGATGCCCGGCCTGACGTCGGCCGAGAACGGCGCGCTGGTCTTCGACAAGCCCGGCGGGCGGATCGTCGAATCGGTGATGCAGGGCACCGTCGAGCGCAAGGCGGTGCTGGGCTTCTACGCCCAGACCATGCCGCAGCTCGGCTGGAAGCCGGTCGGCAGCAGCCGCTTCGTGCGCGACGGCGAGGAACTGCGCCTGGAATTCCCCGGCGGCGAGGCCAAGGCCGGCCTGACCACCGTCCGGTTCGTTCTCAAGCCGAAATAATCCCTAACCATAAAGATCTCTGGGAGCTAGCAGGACCATGGCCTACGAAACGATTCTCGTCGAAACCCGCGGCCCCGTCGGGCTGATCACCCTGAACCGTCCGAAGGCGCTGAACGCGCTGAACGACCAGCTGGTGACCGAGCTGGGCCAGGCGCTCGACGCGCTGGAGGCCGACGACGCCGTCGGCGCCATCGTGGTGACCGGGTCGGAGAAGGCCTTCGCCGCCGGCGCCGACATCAAGGAGATGGCCGGCTTCGGCTACATGGATGTCTACAACGCCAACTTCATCACCGCGAAGTGGGAGCGCCTGGCCAAGTGCCGCAAGCCCACCATCGCCGCGGTGGCCGGCTTCGCGCTGGGCGGCGGCTGCGAGATGGCGATGATGGCCGACTTCATCCTGGCCGCCGACACCGCCAAGTTCGGCCAGCCGGAGATCACCATCGGCACCATCCCGGGCGCCGGCGGCACGCAGCGCCTGACCCGCTTCGTCGGCAAGTCGAAGGCCATGGAGATGGTGCTGACCGGCCGCATGATCGACGCCGTCGAGGCGGAGCGCTGCGGCCTCGTCAGCCGCGTCGTGCCGGCCGCCGAGCTGGTCGAGGAGGCCGTCAAGGTCGCCACCAAGATCGCCGAGCTGTCGCGCCCGGTGGTCATGATGGCCAAGGACATGGTCAACGCCGCCTACGAGACCACCCTGTCCGAGGGCGTGAAGCTGGAGCGCCGCGTGTTCCACTCCACCTTCGCCACCGAGGACCAGAAGGAAGGCATGGCGGCCTTCGCCGAGAAGCGGAAGCCGGCGTGGAAGAACCGTTGAGTCAAGCCTGAGTCACGGCATTTGCCGGCCTGTGGAAAAACCCCGGGCCGGCGCCTTGACTCAGGGTCTTCGTTATCATATAAGGCCCCCTCGCATTTGGGTCCGGGGTCTCGAAACAAGGTTCGTTATGGCCAACCACAAGTCCGCTGAAAAGCGCATCCGTCAAACCGCGCGCCGCACCGAAGTCAACGGTGCCCGCATCAGCCGCATCCGCACCTTCGTCAAGAAGGTCGAGAGCGCCATCGAGTCCGGCGACAAGTCCGCCGCGGCCGAGGCCCTGAAGGCTGCCCAGCCCGAGATGATGCGCGGCACCTCCAAGGGCGTGCTGCACGCCAACACGGTCGCCCGCAAGATCTCCCGCCTCTCGGCCCGTATCAAGGCCCTCTGAGGTCCAAGATCCCAAAAAGCCGCGCCCGGAATGGGGCGCGGCTTTTTGCATGGGCTCAAGTGTTCGCTGCATGCGAACATTCGATTCAAAGCTTCATAAAGTCTAGTGAACGCCTTCGCGCACGATCTTTGCTTTTTGATCGTTAACCTTATGTCCTAGTTGCAGGGGACGCGCCAGCGGAGGTAGACTTTAAGGGCAAGGCGGATCGGGCGATGTTATCGAATACAGATAATCTTCGACCAATTCGTGGTTGCAGAGTCTGCAGAAACGCAGGTTGCATAAGTAACGCGGGTCGGGACTCACACCAAAGTCGGTTCTTTACTTAAAAATCGGGCAGGCCTGGGTGGAAGCGATTCCGCCAGAGGGGTTAGCCATGCCTGCCGTTTCGGGGGTCCCCATCTGCGGGAGTCTTCCGGAGAGGCGCAGGTGGGGTCGCGAAGACCCACGTTCGGGAAGACGACGCTCGCCCGCACCCGCGGGTGCGGGTCGATTTGCGTGCGACCGGGGATCCGGCGTGCGCCGATCGCGTGGGTGCGGTGGCGTTTTCCCGTCTGATGGACGTCGCCCCGGGGCCTGTGCGCCCGGGGTTTGGGGCAGGAGCGGGAGTTGGCAAGCATGTCGGTCGGCGCGTCTTTGGATCAGCAGTGGGTTCGCATCCGTGGCCGACTCAAGGACGAGGTTGGGGAGATCGCGTACCGCAGCTGGCTGCAGCCGCTCACCGTCGCGGGCCTCAAGGAGGGTGAGGTGCGCATCCTCGTGCCCACCCGCTTCATGCGCGACTGGGTGAACACCCATTACGCCGACCGCATCCGCGCCCTGTGGTCGGGCGAGAACCCGGCCGTGCAGTCCATCGACGTGGTGGTCGCCTCCTCCGCCGTGCCGGCCGCGCTCACCGCCGACAACGACGAGCAGCCGGTTCCGGCGGCGCCCGCCCCCGCCCCGGCCGCCGCTGCCCCGTCCTCGCCGCTGCGCCCGCGGAGCGAGCGGGTGCCGGCCGAGCCGGTCTCCGAATCGATGGGCGACTCCGGGGGCGACGAGCTGGTGGCGACCGACGACGGCGTCTCGGCGCTGCTCGACCCGCGCTTCACCTTCGAGAACTTCGTCCCCGGCAAGCCGAACGAGCTGGCCTACGCCGCCGCCCGGCGCGTCGCCGAATCCAGCACGGTGCCGTTCAACCCGCTGTTCCTGTACGGCGGCGTCGGCCTCGGCAAGACGCACCTGATGCACGCCATCGCCTGGGCGATCCGCAAGAAGGACCCCGGCCGCAAGGTGATCTACCTGTCGGCCGAGAAGTTCATGTACCAGTTCATCCGCGCGCTGCGCTTCAAGGACACCATGGCCTTCAAGCAGCAGTTCCGCTCGGTGGACGTGCTGATGATCGACGACGTGCAGTTCATCAGCGGCAAGGACTCCACGCAGGAGGAGTTCTTCCACACCTTCAACGCGCTGGTGGACCAGAACCGGCAGGTCATCGTCTCGGCCGACAAGAGCCCGTCCGACCTGGAGGGCATGGAGGAGCGGCTGCGCTCCCGCCTCGGCTGGGGCTTGGTGGCGGACATCCACCCGACCACCTACGAGCTGCGGCTGAGCATCCTGGAATCCAAGGCCGACGCGCTGGGCGCCGACATCCCGCTGAAGGTGCGTGAGTTCCTGGCGCACAAGATCACCTCCAACGTCCGCGAGCTGGAGGGCGCGCTGAACCGCATCGTGGCGCATTCCGAGCTGGTGGGGCGCGCCATCACGCTGGAGACGACGCAGGAGGTGCTGCACGACCTGCTGCGCGCCAACGACCGCCGCGTCACCATCGACGAGATCCAGAAGCGGGTGGCGGAGCACTTCAACATCCGCGTCGCCGACATGCACTCGGCCCGCCGCGCCCGTGCGGTGGCCCGCCCGCGTCAGGTGGCGATGTACCTGGCCAAGCAGCTGACCGCCCGCTCGCTGCCGGAGATCGGCCGCAAGTTCGGCGGCCGCGACCACACCACGGTGATGCACGCGGTCAAGAAGGTGGAGGAGCTGCGCGCCACCGACTCGGCCTTCGCCGAGGACGTCGAGCTGCTGCGGCGCATGCTGGAGAACTGAGGCCGGGTATTGGCCCCGCCCAGGCGAGCGGCGCTTTCCGGAACCCATGAAGCCCCTCTCCCTTGAGGGGATCGGCGCGTGCAAGCGCCGATGGTTGGGGTGAGGGTGGCGCCGGCGAAGACGGCCAGGAACCCGTCCGCGGGCTTCCGCCCGCCACGACCCCTCATCCCAACCCTTCTCCCCCAAGGGGAGAAGGGCTTAAGGCAAAAGCGCGGGACGAACCTAAACGCCGCTAAACGTCACTCGTCGTCGTCCGCGTCGGCGTCCTGCTCGATCTGCGAGGCGAGGTCGCGCAGCATGTCGACCACGTCCTCGTGGCTGGTCTCGTCGACCGCGGCGTTGACGGCCGCCTCGATCATCGCCACGGCCACGTAGGGGCCGAGCGGACCGCCCTCCTTGATCGCCGCTTCGAGGTGCTTCTCGGCGACGCTCAGCGCCTTGTCGAACAGGGCTTCGGCGGTCTGGTTGCTGTCGTTGCTCATGGGTCGGTCCGTTGGGAGTGGTGGACACCCTCCCTATAACATCGCCAAACCGGGGTTGGCGCGGGAATTCTAAGGGGATCCTCCGCATGGCCGAGATCCGGCCTTGTGCCGGCCCGGCTCCCCCGCCACATTGGCCGCATGACCGCCGGCCCCATCCTCACCGACCCCGCCGCCTACCGCTTCTGGATCGAGGAGCGCGTGCGCTTCGCCGACCTCGACGCGCTGGGCCACGTCAACAACAACGCCATCGGCGTCTATTTCGAGAGCGGCCGCGTCGCCCTGATGGAGTCGTGCGGCGGCTTCCGCTCCGAATCGCCGTGGAGCGTCGTGCTCGCCCGCAGCCTGATCGAGTACAAGGCCGAGCTGCTGTACCCCGCCACCGCGCGCGTCGGCATGCGAGTGCTGCGCCTGGGCAACAGCTCGGTGACGCTGGGCTCGGCGATCTTCAACGGCGACACCGTCGTCGCCACGCAGGAGGCGGTGTGCGTCATCGTCGACGCCGCCACCCACCGGCCCACCCCGCTGACGCCCGCGTTGCGCGCCGGGCTGTCCGAACACCTGGTCCCGGCATGATCCTCACCCGCCGCCGCCTTCTGACCGGAACCGCCGCGCTGGGCGCCTGCGCCGCGCTGCCGTGGAGAGCGCGCGCCGCCGCGGGCGCGGTGACGCTGGCCGCCGCCCCGGCGCGGGTGTCGCTGGTCGGCAAGGGCTATTCGGAAACCGACGTCTGGGCCTACGGCGGCACCGTGCCGGGTCCGGCGCTGCGCTTCCGCCAGGGCGACACCGCGCGCATCGCCTTCACCAACGGGCTGCCGGAGCCGACCACGATCCACTGGCACGGGCTGCGCGTGCCCAACGCCATGGACGGCGTGCCGCACCTGTCGCAGACCACCGTGCCGCCCGGCGGCGCCTTCCATTACGAATTCGCCCTGAAGGACGCCGGCACCTTCTGGTACCACCCGCACGAGAACAGCGCCCGCCAACTGGCGCGCGGCCTGACCGGCGCCTTCATCGTCGAGGAGCGCGAGCCGCCGCGCGTCGACCGCGACCTGCTGTGGATGCTCGGCGACTGGCGGCTGGACAAGCAGGCGCGGCTCACCGACGACTTCGGCCACCCGATGGACGGCAGCCACGCCGGCCGCCTCGGCAACACGCCGACGCTGAACGGCGCCATCGTCGAGGAGGTGCCGGTGCGCGCCGGCGAGCGGCTGCGCCTGCGCCTCGTCAACACCGCCAACGCGCGGGTCTTCGGCCTGGACTTCCAGGGCCATGCGCCGCAGGTGATCGCGCTGGACGGCCAGCCGGTCGAGCCGCACCCGCTCCAGGGCAGGCTGGTGCTGGCGCCCGGCCAGCGCGCCGACCTGATCCTGGATCTGCAGGGCAAGCCCGGCGAGCGATTCGACGTGGTGGACTCCTTCTACCCGCGCCAGACCTACCGCCTGACCCGGCTGGCCTACGGCAGCGAGGCGCCGCTGCGCGACTCGCCGCTCGACGCGCCGGTCCGGCTGGCGCCCAACCCGCTGCCGGCGCCCGATCTCGCCGCCGCGGTGCGGCAGGACGTGGTGATCGAGGGCGGCGCCATGGGCCGGCTGCCCAACGGCATGCGCATGACGCCGGAGGGGCCGTTCTGGGCGCTGAACGGCGAGGCCCCGATGGGCCACGCGATGAAGCCGCTCATCACCGTCAAACGCGGCCAAACGGTGGTCATGCAGTTCGTCAACGACACCGCGTGGTGGCACCCCATGCACCTGCACGGCTTCCCGTTCCAGGTGCTGAAGCGCAACGGCGCGCCCGTCGCCCGCACCGAATGGCGCGACACCGAGCTGCTGCCCCCGCAGGGCAGCGCCGAGATCGCCTTCGTCGCCGAGGAGGCCGGCGACTGGATGCTGCACTGCCACGTGCTGGAGCACCAGGAGGCCGGCATGATGGCCGTGCTGAGGGTGTCGTGAAGCCCCGCCGCTCCAAGCCCCAGGCCGCCCCGCGCACCGTGGACCTCACCATCGCCGAGGTCGGCGCGCGCGGCGACGGCCTCGCCACGGCCGGGGGCACGCGCGTCTTCGTGCCGCTGACCGTGCCCGGCGACCGCGTCCGCGTCCGCCTGGGCGAGGCCAAGGGCGACGGCGTGCGCGGCGAGGTGCTGGAGCTGCTGGAGCCCGGCCCCGGCCGCGGCGACCCGGCCTGCGGCCACTTCGGCACCTGCGGCGGCTGCACGCTCCAGCACATGGCCGACGACGCCTACGCCGCCTGGAAGGTCGGGCTGGTGCGCGGCGCGCTGGCGCGGGTGAGGCTGGACGACGTGCCCTTCGCGCCGCTGGCCCGCACCGCGCCCGCCGCCCGCCGCCGCGCGCGTTTGGCGGCGTTGCGGCGGGGGAAGAAGGTCTGGCTGGGGTTCAACGAGCGGCTCAGCCACCGGCTGGTCGACCTCGCCGCCTGCCCGGTGCTGGTGCCGCGGCTGGAGTCGCTGCTCGGCCCCTTGCGCGCCGTGCTGGCCGGGGTGCTGCCGGACGGGCAGGGGTGCGACGCGGTGCTCGCCGACCTGGAGGGCGGGGTGGATCTGTTGCTGGTCGGGCCGAAGGCGATCGACCTCGCCGCGCGCGAGCGTTTGGTGGCGTTTGCCGAATCGGCCGGGGTGGCCCGCCTGTCCTGGCAACCGGACGACCGCGGCGCGGCCGAGCCGGTGGCGCACCGCGCGCCGGTGGTCGCCCGCTTCGCCGGGGTGGCCGTCGTGCCGCCGCCGGGAGCCTTCCTCCAGGCCAGCGCCGCCGGGGAGGCCGCGCTGGTCGCCGCGGTGCTGGAAACCGTCGGGACGGCCGGCAAGGTGGCGGACCTGTTCGCCGGGCTCGGCACCTTCTCGGTCCCGCTGGCGCAGCGGGCGGCGGTGCACGCGGTGGAGGGTGACGCCGCGGCGGTGGCGGCGCTGGGCCGCGCCGTGCAGGGCCTGCGCCTGACCGCCGAGCGCCGCAACCTGTTCGAGGATCCGCTGACGCCCAAGGAACTGGCGCGCTTCGACGCCGTCGTCTTCGACCCGCCGCGCGCCGGGGCGGCCGAGCAGGCGAAGGCGCTGGCCGAGTCCAAGGTGCCGCTGGTGGTGGCGGTGTCCTGCAACCCCGCCAGCTTCGCCCGCGACGCGCGGATCCTGGTCGATGGAGGGTACGCGTTTAAGCGCGTTTATCCGGTGGACCAGTTCCTCTGGTCGGCGCACGTGGAGGTGGTGGGGGTGTTTTCGCGCTGACGGCGTCTCCGCGCTGGTCCCCCCTCCTAGCCTCCCCCCACTTCGCGGGGGGAGGAACTCCGCCGCCAGCCCTATGAGCCCTCCCCCGCTCTCGGCGGGTCCAAGGGACCCGCCTGTCGCGTCAGGCGGATGCCAAGGCATCCGCCGAGAGCGAAGTGGGGGAGGGTTTGGGTGGGGGACGGACGGGAAGACTTCCCTCAATCCAACTGCAGCGTGATCGCCTTGAGGTACGCGGACTCCGGCAGGTGCGGGTGCACCGGGTGGTCGCCGCCGGCACCCGACGAGCGCAGGATGCGCCCGGTCCGCTTGGCGTCGACCAGGCCGCGCGCCACCTGCTCGGCGAAGGTCGGCGGATCGACGTTGTGGCTGCACGACGCCGCCAGCAGGAAGCCGCCCGGCGCGGTGATGCGCGCGGCCAGCCGCGTCATCTTGCGGTAGGCCCGGCAGCCCACCGCCAGGTCCTTCTTCGACTTCACGAAGGCCGGCGGATCGACGATCACCACGTCGAAGGTTTCACCGGCGTTGGCCAGACGCTCCAGTTCGTTGAACGCCTCGGCCCGGCGCGCCTCGAAGATCCCGGCGACGCCGTTGGCCTCCGCGGCGCGTGTCGCGTTGTCGAGCGCCGGCTGCGAGCGGTCCACCGCCACCACCGACGCGGCACCCCGCGTCGCGCAGGTCACCGCGAAGCCGCCGTTGTAGCTGAAGAAGTCGATGACCCGCGCCCCCTTGCACAACCCGGCGATGTAGGCGCGGTTGTCGCGCTGGTCGTAGAACCAGCCGGTCTTCTGGCCGCCCAGCGGGTCGCAGAAGAAGGCGTTGCCGTTCTCCTCCAGCCGCAGCGGGCCGTCCAGTTCGCCCTTGGCCAGCCGGGTCTCCTCCGGCAGGCCCTCCAGCGCGCGCTGGGTGCTGTCGTTGCGCAGGATGACGGCGCGAGGGGCGATCACCGCGTCGAGCGCCGCCAGGATGTCGTCGATGCGCCGGTCCATGAAGACCGAGTTGGCCTGCACCGTCACCACGTCGCCGTAGCGGTCGACGATCAGTCCGGGCAGCCCGTCGGCCTCGGCGTGCACGACGCGGTAGAACGGGCGGTCGAACAGCCGTTCGCGCAGCTTCACCGCGCGGGCCAGCCGCTCGGCGAGCCAGGCGCTGTCGATGACGGCGTCGGCGTCGGGGGTCAGCAGCCGCGCCGCGATCAGCGTGTGCGGGTTGAAGGTGGCGATCCCCAGCGGCGTGCCGCCGGCATCGACCAGCCGCACGGCGCTGCCGGGCGGCACGGCCTTGGCCGGCTGGTCCATCTGGACCTCGTTGGAATAGACCCAGGGGTGGCCGAGCTGCACGCGCTTCTGGCGGCCGGCGTGCAGGCGAATCGTCGGGAGCTTCTGAGGGAGCTTGGTGGTATCGGTCATGGCGCCGCATCCTAGCGACTCCGCCGCCGCGCGCAATCGGAGTCGCGCACCCGCCGTTCAAGCCCCCGGGCAAAATGCCGCACCCCGAACGATCACAGCGTTAACGGCGCCCCGTCATTCACCGTCGTGGGCGTTCGGCAGCGGGGTGGAGCGGTTGTCGTTGGCGCCGTCCAGCGGCTTGCACAGGCGCAGCGTCTCCAGCGCATGCCCCTCCTCGCGGAAGCAGTTCAACACCGGATTGCAGTAATTCACCGACGTCGAATACGCCTGCGGCAGGTTCGTGTGAATGGCCGTGCAGCCGAGGCCACGGGCGATTCCGTCCATGGCGCGCAGCAACGCGGCCGCGGCGCCGGAAAGATTGAACAGGTCGTGGACGATGAAGTTATCCACCGCGAGAATTCTGCCGTGATGCAGGTTTTCCTCGGTGGCGTACGAGAACAGCCCGTGGATGTAGCCGCGCTCGTTCTGCACGGTCATGATCCCCGTGCGTGGCATACCGGCGCCGGCCGCGCCTTGAGTTTGGTCAAGCATGGCTGCGGCAAAAGCGCGCCATCGCTCCACCCCGAGATCGGGGAGGACCGCGCGCACGACGGGAAACGCCTGGTCGATCTGGCGCTTTCCCAAGGGTTTCGCGATGAAGCCGTCGTCCATGCCCACTTCCGAGACCTGGAGCATAGGCCGAACGATGGCCGTGTAAGCCGAACCGGTCGTTGACGTAGATCAATGTTCTTAACCATCGCCTTCCATAGTGTGCCCGCATTGGTGGCAACCGGGTTTCGGCGCGTGCGTGCGCGGCCGCTTGCGCGGTTTCCACCCTCCTCAACGAAGACCCAGCGGTAGTGCATCCTCACGGGCGTCGCCCGAGCCGCCCGGGGCAAACGGGAGAGATTGTATGGCATCAGCGACTCTGACCCCAGGGGCCGCCCTGGGCAGCCAGCGGGTGTCGGAAGACGTCCGTTACTAC
>Ga0196970_1000654_pt1 | contig 36146 bp, 19 predicted proteins | sample S1v_513CmetaG_FD_148672 | JGI IMG/M metagenome (GOLD analysis project Ga0196970, IMG submission 148672) | Soil microbial communities from Anza Borrego desert, Southern California, United States - S1+v_5-13C | ecosystem: Environmental > Terrestrial > Soil > Desert | place: USA: California... | reverse complement strand
CTGACCATCACGCCGCCTCTGAACAGCGATGTCGATTTCGACCTGACCGTCACCGCCATCGCCAAGGACGGCACTGCCGTCGCGGCGACCAAGAGCGAGACTCTGCGCGTCACCGTCGATCCGGTCACCGACACGCCGACGCTGACCGTCAGCGCTGCGACGGGCAATGAAGACACGGCCATTGCGCTCACGATCAATCCGGCCCTGACGGATACGGACGGCTCCGAGACGCTGAGCATCACCATCGCCGGGGTGCCTTCGGGCGCGACCCTCAGCGCCGGCACCAAGACGAGCACCCAGACGGACGGCACCAGCACTTGGACGCTGACCAAGGACCAGCTGACCGGGCTGACCATCACGCCGCCGCTCAATAGCGACGTCGACTTCACTCTGACGGTCACCGCCATCGCCAAGGACGGCAGCGCCGTCGAGGCGACCAAGAGCGAGCCGCTTGTGGTGACGGTGAACCCGGTGTCGGACACCCCGACCCTGACCGTTGCCGCTGCGACCGGCAACGAAGACACGGCCATTGCGCTCACGATCAATCCGGCCCTGACGGATACGGACGGCTCCGAGACGCTGAGCATCACCATCGCCGGGGTACCTTCGGGCGCGACCCTCAGCGCCGGCACCAGGACGAGCACCCAGACGGACGGCACCAGCACTTGGACGCTGACCAAGGACCAGCTGAACGGGCTGACCATCACGCCGCCGCTCAACAGCGACGTCGACTTCACTCTGACGGTCACCGCCATCGCCAAGGACGGCAGCGCGGTCGAGGCGACCAAGAGCGAGGCCCTGCGCGTCACCGTCGATCCGGTGACCGACATGCCGACGCTGACAGCGGCGGCGGCTTCCGGCAACGAAGACAGCGCGATCCCGCTGGTCATCACGTCGGCGCTGACGGACACCGACGGCTCGGAGGTGCTGAAGATCACCATTGCCGGGGTGCCTTCGGGGGCGGCCCTCAGCGCCGGCACCAAGACGAGCACCCAGACGGACGGCACCAGCACCTGGACGCTGACCAAGGACCAGCTGACCGGCCTGAGCATCACGCCGCCGCTGAACAGCGACGTCGACTTCACCCTGACCGTCACCGCCATCGCCAAGGACGGCAGCGCCGTCGAGGCGACCAAGAGCGAACCGCTTGTGGTGACGGTGAACCCGGTATCGGACACGCCGACCCTGACCGTCAGCGCTGCGGCGGGCAACGAAGACACGGCCATTCCGCTCACGATCGATCCGGCCCTGACCGACACCGACAGGTCGGAGGTGCTGACCATCCGCATCAGTGGTATCCCCAACAACGCCACGCTCGCGAACACGCTGAACGGCACGCTGACCGTCACCAACGGCTCGATCACCCTGACGCCGGAGCAGCTGACCGGCCTGAGCATCACGCCGCCGCCGAACAGCGATGTGGACTTCACGCTTAGCGTGACCGCGGTCGCCAAGGACGGCAGCGCGCAGGAAGCGACCAAGACCCAATCCCTGGTCGTGACCGTCAATCCCGTCACCGATACGCCGACGCTGACCGTTCAGCCGGCGAGCGGCAACGAAGACACGACCATTGCGCTGGACATCACCTCCGCCCTGACCGATCTGGACGGGTCGGAAACCCTGAGCATCGTCATCAGCGGCATTCCCGGCGGTGCCACGCTGTCCAACACGCTGAACGGCACGCTGACCGTCACCAACGGCTCGATCACCCTGACGGCGGAGCAGTTGGCCGGCCTGAAGATCAAGCCGAAGCAGGACAGCGGCGACGATTTCACCCTGACCGTCACCGCGACCGCCCTCGACCGGGGGATTTCCCCTGTTCCTGTCCAGAAGACGCTGGCCGTCACCGTCGTCGCGGTTGCCGATACGCCGACGGTCTCCGTCACGCCCGTCACCTATGATCTGGCCGTCGGGCAGAACGGCACGCTGACCGGCACCGACAATGCCGACACGCTGTCCGGCGGTGCGGGCAACGACACCATCCTGGGCGGCAGCGGCGACGACGTCATTTATGGCGACGGTTCCGGAACCTTCACCACGGGGCTGTCCATCACCGCTGCCTTGAAGGACACCGACGGGTCGGAATCCATTTCCAAGGTGACGATCTCCGGCGTACCGACCGACGCAACGCTCAGCGCCGGCACCCGAAATGCCGACGGTACCTGGACCCTGACCGAGGCCCAGCTGTCCGGTCTGACGCTGACCGCCACGGAAGGTGACGCCAACAACTCCATCACCCTCACTGTCATCTCCACGTCGAAGGAGCAGGAAAACACCAGCACCGCCGACAGCACGGCCAAGACGCTGACCATCAGCTTCACCAATACCCCGAAGGGCGACGACAGCCTGGAGGGCGGCGACGGCAACGACACCGTCTTCGGCGGTGCCGGCAAGGACACCCTGCTCGGCGGGCTGGGCGACGACAGCCTGGAGGGTGGTACCGAAGACGACCTGCTGGCCGGCGGTCCCGGCAACGACACCATCGACGGTGGCGATGGTAACGACACGGTGACCTACGCTTCGTCCGCGGGTCCGGTGAATGCCAATCTGACGACCGGCGTCGGCACCGGCGACGGCACCGACGTTCTTCGCAACCTGGAGAACGTCACCGGCTCGGCCTTCGACGACGTGATCACCGGAAGCAGTGTCGCCAACATCCTGATCGGCGGCGCCGGCAGCGACACCATCACCGGCGGGGCCGGCATCGACACCGTCAGCGGCGGGGCGGGCGACGACCTGTCGATCTTCACCGTCGGCACCGACGGCGGCACCTCGACCAGTCCCGAACTTCAGGACGGTGACACCGGGATCGACACCTTCCGGGTCATGTTGACCACGGCCCAGTTGTCGAACCCGTCGATCCTGGCCGATTTGCGCACCCTGCGCGACCGGATCGAGACGGCGGCAGCCAACCCGACCGCCGCGACGACCGACACCGACGTCGCCAACGCCGCCACCCTGTCCGCGCTTGGCATCAAGGTGGCGGATTTCGAAAAGCTGGAACTCTATGTCGACGGCCAGCCGGTCAGCGTCCGCACCGCGCTGAACTATGCTCCGGCCGCAACGGCGGCCACCACCTCGACGAACGAGGACACCGCCGTCACCGGCACCCTGCGGGCGACCGACCAGGATACGGCCAACGGCCGCACCGACGATACGCTGACCTACAAGGGACCGGGCGACAATGGCCAGCCGGTGCGCCTGACGCACGGTACGCTGGTGGTGAATGCCGACGGCAGCTTCTCCTACACCCCCGACGCCGATTTCAGCGGGACGGACACCTTCACCTTCACGGTAACGGACGCCTTCGGCGGCACGTCCACCGCCGTGCAGACGATCACGGTCGCCCCGGTCGCCGACCCGTTCCAGATCACCACGCTGGACGCGCGCGGCAACGAGGATTTGGCTGGCGGCATCGCCCTCGCCCCCACCATCACGCTAAGCGACGTAGATGCCGCCAGCCCGGAGAAGGTGGAGAGCATCACCCTGCTGATCCCGTCGAACCAATTGGATGCCGGCGGCGCCAAGCTCTACCTCAACGGCGTGCTTCTGACCAACGGCTCCACCGGCGGCAATTACAGCTGGACGATCCCGACCACGGCATTGCAGGCCGACGGCACCACCGCCGGGGTCTGGAAGATCCAGGGCCTGAAGATCGTCACCGACTCCGATTCCGATGCCGACCTCAACTACACGCTGAGGGTCGAGACGGTCGACGGCAGCGGCGCCACGGCGAGCAGCCTCGTGCAGACTGCGACCGGCACCATCACCGTGGATGCCGTCGCCGACGCTCCCAAGGTCACGGCCACTCCGGCCGCGACCGCTGAGGATACCTCGGTCCTTCTCACCATCAAGCCGAGCTTGAGAGATACCGACGGGTCTGAGTCCATCAGCCTGATCACGATCAGCGGCGTGCCGGATGGCGCGAGCCTCAGCGCGGGCGACTCCGTCATCCATTCGGACGGCAGCAGCACCTGGACGCTGACCCAGGCACAGCTGTCGGGGCTCCGACTGAACCCGCCGAAGGACTTCTCCGGCACCATCACGCTGGGCGTCGTCGCCACCTCCAGCGAGAGGGAGAACGGCTCCACCGCCAATTCGGCCAAGGCCAACCTGACGATCACCGTCACCGGCGTGGCCGACGCCCCCATCGTCACCCCTCAGGCCGCTTCGGGGCCCGAGGATAGCGCCATCGCGCTGGCCATCGATGCCCGGCTGTCCGACCTGACCGGGGAGACGCTGGACCACATCACCATCACCGGCGTCCCGGAAGGGGCGAAGCTGTCCGCCGGCATCCACAACGCCGACGGCAGTTGGACGCTGACGCCGGCCCAGCTGAGCAATCTGACCTTCACGCCGCCGTCCAACTACTCCGGCGCGGTGACTCTGAAGATCACCGCCACCTCGGTGGAGGGTACGACCACCGCCACCTCGGCGCCGGTGTCCCTGGTGGTGTCCGTCACCGCGGTCGCCGATACGCCGGTACTGTCGGCCTCCGACGCGGTGGGGCGCGAGGACACCGCCATCCCGCTGTCGGTGGTCGCCGCCCTGGCCGACCGCGACGGTTCGGAGGTGCTGACCATACACATCAGTGGCATCCCGGCCGGCGCCAGCCTCCGCAACTCGGCTGGCGATACGCTGGTCATCAGCAACGGGTCGATAACCCTTAGGCCGGAGCAGCTGACCGGCTTGGCCGTCATCCCGCCGGAGAATTCCAACACCGGCTTCGATTTGATCTTCACCGCGCGGGCGACGGAACGCTCCAACGGTTCCTATGCGGACGCGACATCGGTGGCCGTCCATGTCGAGGTGCAGGGCGTCGCCGATGCGGTGACGCCGAACGGCGCGCTCAGCGCCCGCGGCAACGAGGACACGGCGATCAACCTGCGCCTCGGCGATCTGGTGATGCTCGACAATGACACGTCGGAGCGCCTGTCGCTGGTCATCAGCAACCTGCCGGCGGACTCCTGGCTGTCGCTTGGCGCCGGGCACGAGAGCGGTCTGGTCTATCTCGGCAACGGCCGCTGGTCGGTGGATGTCGCCTATCGCAACGAACTGACCCTGACGACGAAGAAGGACTTCGCCGGAACCGTTTCGCTGAAGGTGGACGTCATCACCACCGACAGCAACGGCGCGCCGATCATTACCGTGAACGGCGTGACCTCCGGCGGAACGCTGAAGGAGACGCGCGACCTGACCGTCACCGTCGACCCCAAGGCGGACGAGCCGAAGGTCGTAATCGAGGCCAAGGCGCTGGAGGATGCGGTCGGCGGCATCCCGCTGAGCATCTCGGCGCTCACCAGCGACCTTGACCATTCGGAGCAGATCTCCGCGATCGTCATTTCCGGCCTGCCGTCCTGGGTGACGCTGACCAGCACGGACGCGGGTGCGCTGACCGCCAATGCCGACGGCAGCTGGACCGTCGATCCGACCAAGCTCGGCAACCTGCGGCTGATCGTGCCGGAGCACCGGGCCGACGATTTCACCATCACCGTCAAGGTGACCGTGGTCGACGGCGCCGACAGCCTGACCAAGACCTACACCCCGACCGTCACCATCACCGCGGTGGCCGACGCGCCGGTGTCGCATGGGACGAACAACGTGGTCGAAGCCTACCACGTCGAAGACCACACGCTGACGGGCGCCGTGCCGACCGACCTGGTGCTGAACCTGAACGCCTACCTTCGGGACACCGACGGTTCGGAAAAGCTGGCGGTCACCATCACCGGAGTGCCGGAGGGCACGGTGCTGTCCCACGGCCGCGACAACGGCGACGGCACCTGGACGCTGACCCCCGGCGACTATGCCGACGCGCTGGCCCACGGCGGGCTGAAGCTGACCGTCAAGAACGTCAATTCCACCGACATCACGCATGTCGTGTCGGGTGGCGTTGACACGGCCAGCATGACGCTGACGGTCAAGCCCTACAGCATCGAAAGCGAAGGCGACCGCCATGTCGGCGTGTCCGATACCTTCGATGTGAAATGGACCACGCCGGTTCCGACCGGCGGCACCGGAGATCCCGGCGGCGGCAATCGGCTGCCGAACCTTGCGACGGCCGAGGATATCGCCGTCTCACTGAACCTCGATTCCGGGCTGCAAAGCCAAACTGACCTGCGGGCGGTGACGTTGTCGGGCATCCCCGACGGCGCCATTCTGAAAGACGCCGACGGCAGGGAGCTGGCGGTTACCGGCGGCATCGTTTCGCTCGACCCGGCGAAGCTCGCCGGCCTGAAGCTGACGCCGCCGCCCAACAGCGATGCCGACTTCACGCTGAATATCAAGGTGGTCACCGGCAACGCCCACACCGAGACGAACCTGACCCAGGCAGTGAGCGTAACCGCCGTTGCCGACGATCCGCTGCTGACCGTGCAGGCCGACCCGGGCATTGAGGATACGGCCATTGCATTGAACATCTACGCCGCGCTGGCGGACACCGACCGTTCCGAAACCCTCGCCAGCATCGTCATCAGCGGGATGCCGGCCGGTGCCAAGCTGTCCGCAGGCTACTACGATTCCACCAACAGCCGTTGGGTACTGACCCCCGACGATCTGAACGGGCTGAAATTCACCCCTCCGGACGATGCCAGCGGCACCTTCCAGCTGACGGTGACGGCGGTCTCGCGCGAGAGCAGCAACGCCGACCGGGCGACCAAGACCGAAACCCTGACGGTCAACGTGGCGCCGGTCAGCGACAAGCCCGACATCTCCTTCAAGATCGTCGAAGCAGGTGTGGAGGATCAGGCGGCCACACTTTCCATCGACGCCGTGGTTACGGATCTGGTGGGTGCCGGCGAGCGGATCACCTCCCTGAAGGTGACGGTGCCGGCCGGCTTCACCCTGTCGGGCCTTACCGACGATGGCAATGGGGTCTACGACCTCACCGGCCTGTCCGCCGCTGCGCGCGCCGATCTGAAACTGGTCCCGCCGGCCAACTACTCCGGCACCGCGACCGTGAAGGTCGAAGCCACGTCCCAGGACGGCACGGCGGCACCGGTGACGTGGACCAGCAGCCATGACGTCACCTACAAGGCCGTCGCCGACGCGCCGAAACTCACGGTCCACGACGCCACGGGGGCGGAGGACACGGCCATTGCCCTGAACGTGTCGGCCAACCTCATGGATACCGACGGGTCGGAGACGATGGCGGTCATCCTGTCCGGCTTGCCGGCCGGCGCGGTGCTGAACAAGGGCTCCAACAACGGCGACGGGTCCTGGACGCTGAAGCCGTCGGAACTGTCCGGGCTGACCGTCACGCCGCCGCGCAACTATTCCGGCGGCATGGACCTGACGCTGACCGCCACCAGCCTGGAAAGCTCCAACAAGAGCACAGCCACCACCACCGCCAACATCCATGTCGACGTCACGGCGGTGACCGACGCGCCCACCGTCATCGTCGCCAATGCCTCGGGCAGCGAGGACACGGAAATCGCGCTGAACCTGAGGGCGTCCCTGGTCGATACCGACGGGTCGGAGACGATGACCATCGTCCTGTCCGGCCTCCCCGCCGGCGCGGTGCTGATCGATGCGAACGGCAACACGCTGACGCCCGTCGCCGGCGCGGTCGACCTCACCGTTGCGCAGCTGAGCGGGCTGAAGCTGCTGCCGCCCGCCAACAGCGGCACCGACTTCAACCTGACCCTGACCGCGACGACGAAGGAGAGCGGCGGCACCACCGCCACCACCAGCCAGCTGTTCCGCGTCAGCGTCGATCCGGTCGCCGACCAACCCGTCATCACGGCGGGTCCGCTGACCGGGACGGAAGACACCGTCCTGCCGCTGAACCTGTCGGTCGCCCTGTCCGACACCGACGGATCGGAGCGTCTGGGGCTGGTGACCATCACCGGCGTGCCCTCCGGCGCGCTGCTGTCGGCCGGCACCCGCAACGGCGACGGCAGCTGGACCCTGACGCCGGCCCAGTTGAACGGCTTGTCGCTGACCCCGCCGGCCAACAGCGATGTGGACTTCACGCTGACCGTCACCGCCGTCAGCATCGAATCCAACGGCAGCACGGCGACCAAGGTGGTGACCGTGCCGATCACGCTGAACGCGGTGTCCGATACCCCGACCCTGAAGGTCGCCGCCGCCAGCGGAAACGAGGACACGGCGATCGCGCTGACGATCAACCCGGCGCTGACCGACACCGACGGATCGGAGACGCTGACCATCACCCTGTCCGGCATTCCGGACGGGGCGGTGCTGCGCAATGCCTCCGGTACGCTAACGGTGGTGAACGGCACGGTGACGCTGAACCCGGGCCAGCTTGCCGGCTTGGCGATCAAGCCGCCGGCCAACAAGGACGACGATTTCACCCTGACCATCACGGCCACCGCCACCGACGGAACGGCCACCCCTGCCAGCACCAGCGCGCAGCTGCCGGTGACCGTCGCACCGGTGACCGACACCCCGACCCTGGATGTCCTGCCCGCGACCGGGGACGAGGATGCCCGCATCCCGTTGTCGATCAGCGCGTTGCTGGGCGACACCGACGGGTCGGAAACGCTGACGATCACCATCAGCGGCATCCCCAGCGGTGCGAGCCTCACCAACACGGCCGGCGAAACCCTGACCATCAGCGGCGGAAGCATCACGCTCAATCCGGGCCAGCTTGCCGGCCTGGCGATCAAGCCGCCGTCGAACGACGACAGCGACTTCACCCTGACCGTCAAGGCCACCGCCAAGGACGGCGTCGCCAATGATGTTCAGGTGAGCAAGACGCTGTCCGTAAACGTCGACCCCGTATCCGACACCCCGACCCTGACCGTCGCGGCAGCCTCCGGCAACGAGGACGCGGCGATCCCGCTGACCATCAGCTCCGCCCTGACCGACAGTTCGGAGACGCTGAGCATCACCATCAGCGGCATTCCTGCGGGGGCGCAGCTGACCAACACCGCCAACGGCGCGCTGACGGTGGTCAACGGCAGCATCACGCTGACCGCGACGCAGCTCGCCGGTCTGAAGATCAAGCCACCGTCGAACGACGACACCGACTTCACCCTGACCGTGACCGCCACCTCCACCGACGGCAGCGCCACCCCGGCCTCCATCGTGGCGCAGTTGCCGGTCACGGTGACGGCCGTCTCCGACGCGCCGACCCTGGCCCTCCTGCCGGCCTCGGGGACGGAGGACGGGACGATCCCGCTGTCCATCGCACCGGCGCTGACCGACCCGTCGGAGACGCTCACCGTCACCATCAGGGACATCCCGGCCGGGGCCACCCTGTCCAACACGGCCGGCGAGACGCTGACCCCGTCCAACGGGACGATCACGCTGACGCCGGACCAGTTGGCCGGGCTGGCGATCAAGCCGGCTCCCGACAGCGGCACCAGCTTCACCCTGTCCGTCACCGCCACGTCGAAGGACGGTACCGCGGCGGCGGCCACCACCTCCGGCACGCTGGCGGTTACGGTGAGCCCGGTGGCCGACACTCCCAAACTGGTGGTGGATCCCACCGTCAACGGGCGGGAGGACACGGCGGTCGCGCTGACGATCACCGCCGCCTCCATCGACGTCGACGGGTCGGAAACGGTGACGGTGCGGATCACCGGCGTGCCGAACGGCGCCAGCCTGAACCACGGCACCCACAATGCCGACGGCAGCTGGACCCTCACAACCGCGCAGCTGGCGGGACTGACCTACACCCCGCCGGCCGATGCGAGCGGACAGGTTATCCTGTCGGTCACGACGACCGCGCGGGACGGGGCCGACAGCGCCTCGGTGACCGAGACCGTGACGGTCACCGTCGATCCGGTGAACGACAAGCCGACCCTGGCCTCCGGCCACGCCACCGCCGTCATCTCCGCCGGAGCCACCGACCATCCGGCGGTGGCCGCCGATGCGACGATCACCGATGTGGACAGCAGCGTCATGTCCGGCATGTCGATCCGCATCGCGGCCGGCTCGCAGACCGGCGACACGCTGACCTTGGCCGGCCTGACCATCGACACCGATCCGGCCACCGGCCACAGGACCGTGTCCGGCACGGGGATCGAGGTCAGCTGGAACGACGCCACCCACCAGCTCTCGCTGGCCGGAACCGCATCCACCGCCACCTACACCGACATCCTCCGCCACATGGCCCTGACGCCCGGCGGCACCGGTGCCCGGACGCTGGAGGTAACGGTCAGCGACGGCCAGGGTCTGTCCAGCGACCCGATGGCGCTGGAGGTGCTGGTTTCGGGCGGTGCGACGATGACCGGAAGCGCGGGAGCCGACATCCTCTATGCCGGCAGCACCACGACCAGCATGTCGGGCGGCGATGGCGACGACCTGTTTATCTTCGCGCCGCGCAACGGCGATCTGACGATCAACGGCGGCGTGGGCAACTGGACCGATGTGGTCGAGGTCGGGGCCTTCGTCGCCAATGTCGGCGGCAACTGGCTGCAGCAGCTCGACACCCAAGGAGCTCTCTACACCGTCGACCCGTCGGGCCACGGCCTGACCTTCAACACCGAAACGACGGTCACGCTGGAGGACCAGAACCATCACCACCTGGTTCTGCAGAACATCGAAAGACTGACCTACTGATGCGGGCGTGCGGCGGGCGCGAAAGGTTGGCGCGCCCGTCGCCTCAGGCGACCGGCGGGTCTTCCGTCTTGTCCTCCGCCTTATCCTCCGCCTCTGGCCCGGCCTGCATGTGGGCGATGATCCGCTTCATCAGGCGGCCCAGAACCGCCCGCTCGTCCTCCGCCAGTCCGGCGATGGGCGGACCCAGCGACCGGCGCAACGGGTCGCGGACCAGCAGCGCCCGGCCGTCGTCGGTCAGGTCGAACAGCCAGCCGCGCTTGAATCCCGGATGGGGCCGGCGGGCGAGCAGTCCCTTGTCCACCAGGGTGGAGACGGTGCGCGAGACCGGGGCGAGGTGGATTCGCTGGAACCGGGCCAGCGCCGTCAGCGTGCGTGCCGGCTCCGGCGAGTCGTGGAAATAGCGCAGCGCCACCCACTGCGCCGGGAAAAGCCCGTCGGCGAAGCCGATGCCGTAGACAAGCCTGCTGACGTGATCCAGCAGGGTGACCAGATCATCATCGGCAGACCACCCGTCGCCCTGCGGCGTTTCCAACACGCGCGTCTCCCACTCCCGACACCATGCCCAACCGACCGGCCGCAAGCTTTGTCGGGGACTGTATCGGAGTCAATACGCCAGCGGAAGCGGCAGTGTTCGCGCAGGCGTGGTGAAAGTGGTGGTGAAGTTCGCGCGGATTATCGGTGAAGGAAATCCATCGCGACCCAGCGCAAATCTTTGGCGAAGCGTGGCCGTCGCCCCCACGTCTGTTCCTGTCCGGCATGCCGGCATCGGCGATCTTGCCCAGTCAACCGATGGACCAGAGGGACATGACCAGCTTTCCCCACACGACCAACGCCTTCCTGTTCGACCTGGACGGGACGCTGACCGACACCGTGTACCAGCATGTGCTGGCCTGGAAGGAGGCGCTCGACGAGGAGGGGATCGCGCTGTCGGTGTGGCGCATCCACCGCAAGATCGGCATGAGCGGCGGGCTGTTCACCAACATGCTGCTGCGGGAAACCGGGCTTGCCATCGACCAGGATCTTCTCGACCGGTTGCGCCGCCGTCATGCGGAGGCTTACAAGCGGCTGGCCGCCGGTGTCGTGCCGCTGCCCGGTGCGCGGGACCTGCTGGAGGCGCTGACGGGCATGGGCATCCCATGGGCGATCGCCACCAGCGGACGGATGGAAACCGCAAGGCCCGCGCTGGAAAAGCTGGGTGTCGATCCCGGCCGCGCCGCGGTGGTGACCCGTGACGAGGTCCAATATGCCAAGCCCGATCCCGACCTGTTCCTGGCCGCCGCCGCCCGCATCGGCGTGGACATCGCGAGCGCCTTCGTGGTCGGCGACAGCATTTGGGACATGATCGCGGCCCAGCGGGCGCGCGCGCTCGGCATCGGGCTGCTGTCCGGCGGCTATGGCCGGGAGGAGTTGGAGCGCTCCGGTGCCCTGCGCGTCTACGAGGATCCCGCCGACATGCTTAAGCATCTGGACGAGGTCGGCGGGCGCCGTTGAGCGGGTGTCGTTGAGCGGGCGCCGTTGAGCCGCCAAGGGCTTGCCGCGTGCCGTCCGGCCCTGTTCCGACACAAAAAAAGAGCCGTCGGAAAACCGGCGGCTCTGAAGTCCGAGAGGAACGTCCAACAAGTTGTGCCGCGATCAGACCACGGCGCATCCAGCGGTACGAGGACTAATATACTAATATCCTATTCCCTTGGCAAGCATGTTCGGCCGCCCGTGAGCTTTTTTGTCCGGCTGCCGTTCGACCAAGGCGAAAAAAGAAAAACGCCCCCCGGCGGAAAGGCCGGGGGGCGTTCTGGATCGCGGGACTGGCGGATGCTCAGTCCGCGGTGCCGGTGGCGGCGTTCGGGACCGACGGGGCGGCCTTCTTGCCGCGCTCGCCCAGGACCAGGGCGATGATCACGAAGGCGGTCAGGTCGAACACGGTCAGGCAGGCGAACAGCGGTTCGTACCCGATCGTGGTGGCGAGCTGGCCGATGATCAGCGAGAAGATCATGCCGCCCATGTAGCCGGCCATGCCGCCGAAGCCGGTCGCAGTCGCGACGTCCTGCTTCTCGAAGGTGTCCGTGACCAGGGCATAGAGCAGGCTCGACAGCATCTGGTGGGCGAAGGCACCCAGCGAGAACAGGAAGATGGCGGTTATCGGGCTGGCGGAGAAGCTGATCAGGGCCGGGCCGACCATGCACACCGCGCCGATGCCGACGCCGGCGATGCGGGAGTTGACCAGCGACATCTTGAAGCGCTTCACGAAGAAGGGCGACAGGTAGCCGCTGAGGATGCAGCCGAGGTCACCGAACAGGAAGGGCAGCCAGGCGAACAGGGCGAACTGCTTGATGTCCATGCCACGCGTGGTGACCATGTACAGCGGGATCCAGAAGCTGAAGGTCTGCCACGCCGGCTCGGTCAGGAAACGGGCGGCGGCGATGCTCCAGAACTTGCCCTTGCTCAGCACGCGCTTCACCGACGGCTTCGGCAGCTCGACATGCTCCTGGCCTTCCAGGATGTAGGCGTGCTCTTCCTTCGTCAGGCGCGGATGGTTCTCGGGGTTGCGGTACAGCATGTACCACAGGACGGACATGCCGATGCCCAGCAGGCCGGTGACGAGGAAGGCTTCCTGCCAGCCATAGGTCAGCGACAGCCAAATGACGAAGGGCGGGGCGACCATCGCGCCGATCGAGCTGCCGGTGTTGAACCAGCCCGTGGCGATCGAACGCTCCTTGGCCGGGAACCACAGGGTGGAGGTCTTCACGCCCGACGGCATGGCGGCCGCCTCGCTGATGCCCAGCAGGCCGCGGAAGAAGGCCATCGACTGCCAGCCGCCGGCCAGCGCATGCATGGCGGCCGCGGTGCCCCAGACGAAGGCGAACATGGCGTAGCCGAGCTTCAGGCCGATCAGATCGGTGATGTAACCGGCGATCGGCTGCATCAGGCTGTAGCAGAGCTGAAAGGCGCTGACGATGAAGGAATACTGCTCGGTCGTGAAGTGGAGCTGTTCCTTGAGCGTCGGCGCCAGGATGCCCAACGTGTTGCGGTCGATGTAGTTGACCACGGTGCCGAGCATCATCAGGGCAAGGATTTGCCACCGCAAACCACGGATCTTCTTCATTCTTTCCTCACAAGCCTGCTTCGGCAGGCGCCGGTGCGCACGTACAGGCCCTGGGCGGCTTTCCTTGGCCGGGATGCCATGCCAGCGGGTGTTCGGTGCCGGGCGACGGGTGCGCTTCCGCATGATTTCAAGAGGGCGGAAGCAGCGTTGAAGGCGTTATATTAATATATCAGTGAAGGCATCAAGTGGTTTTCCGGGCCCTGCTTCGGCCTTAGCGAAAATGTCGCAGGCCAATGTTGCGGCGCGCTGATCTCTTCGCAGTCGCAGCGTAATCAGGACCGGTGCCGGCGGCCTTTTCTTTGCTGCAACGCAACTTTTCCAGGGGTTGAGAGGCTGGTCTTTCGGTTCGGATTTCTGCGAAAGAACGGTCGGCCTTCCGCATCCGCATGTAGGAGGCCATGGCAGCCGGCAGCGATAAATGATCTGGATCAATGGGCTGTGCGCGCTGGACATCCACGCGGACCGCCGGCTTCGCGTACCTGCACCGGGGATTCCCCATGACACGCCTGGGCGGCGGCGCATGTTGCGGTGCGACAAATTGAGACCTTCCTTGCAAAAGTAATATATCAGACCGTTGTGCAGCGCAGAGCGGCGGCGGGCGGAAAATCCGCTGCGGACTGACACGTGTCATTGCGTCGACCCATCGGGAAGCAGACCCTTTTCCCCGGTCGACCGCCGTTTCTTGCAGCGTTTTCCGCCGGCTTCCGCCACCGCCGGCCTTGTCCGTCAAAGACGCCCCACGGAGACGACCGTCGCCACGCAAGAGGACTTTTCCGGCATGACCAACACCCCGACGCCCACAGCATCCACTGAGGCCGCATCCACCCGGGCCGCATCGCGCTCCGCGCCGTCTTCCGCCCGAATCATGGACGGCAACGAGGCGGCTGCATCGGTGGCCTACCGCGCCAGCGACGTGATCGCGATCTACCCCATCACGCCGTCCTCGCCGATGGGGGAGTTTGCCGACGAATGGTCGGCGGCGCGCCGTCCCAACCTGTGGGGCAGCGTCCCCGACGTGGTGGAGATGCAGTCGGAGGGCGGTGCGGCCGGTGCCGTCCATGGCGCTCTGCAGGCCGGCGCGCTGGCGACGACCTTCACCGCGTCGCAGGGCCTGCTGCTGATGATCCCCAACATGTACAAGATCGCCGGGGAACTGACGCCCTTCTGCATGCATGTGGCGGCCCGCACGCTGGCGACCCATGCGCTGTCGATCTTCGGCGACCATTCCGACGTGATGGCCTGCCGCCAGACCGGCTTTGCCATGCTGGCCTCGGCCAACGTGCAGGAGGCGCATGACATGGCGCTGGTCGCCCATGCCGCGACCTTGCGGGCGCGGGTGCCCTTCCTGCATTTCTTCGACGGCTTCCGCACTTCGCACGAATTCAACTGCGTCGAGACCCTGTCTGACGAGGATCTGCGCGCTCTGGTCGATGACGCCTGCGTCGATGCCCACCGCCGCCGCGGCCTGACGCCGGACCATCCCGTCGTCCGCGGCACCGCGCAGAATCCGGACGTCTTCTTCCAGGCGCGCGAGGCCGCCAATCCCTATTACGACGCCTGCCCGGCCATCGTGCAGGAGATGATGGACCAGCTGGCGGCGCGCACCGGCCGCGCCTATCGCCTGTTCGACTATGCCGGCCATCCGCAGGCGGAGCGGGTGGTGGTGGTCATGGGCTCCGGTGCCGAGACCTGCGCCGGCGCGGTCCGGCGACTCGTGGCGGAGGGGGAGCGGGTCGGCTGCCTGACCGTCCGCCTGTTCCGCCCCTTCGCCATCGCCGACTTCGTTTCGGCCCTGCCGCCAACCGTCCGGCGGATCGCCGTGCTCGACCGCACCAAGGAGCCGGGCGCCGTCGCCGACCCGCTCTATCTCGACGTGGTCGCCGCGCTGGCGGAAGCCCGCGCCGCCGATCCGGCGCTTGCCGAGCCCATGGTGATCGCCGGCCGCTACGGTCTGTCGTCGAAGGAGTTCACCCCGGCGATGGCGAAGGCCGTGTTCGACGAGCTGAAGCGGGAGCGTCCGAAGCGCCGCTTCACCGTCGGCATCACCGACGATGTCACCCACCGGTCGATCCCCTGGGATCCGGCCTGGGGCATGGAGGAGCCGGGCGTTTCCCGCGCGGTCTTCTTCGGGCTCGGTGCCGACGGCACGGTGGGCGCCAACAAGAACTCGATCAAGATCATCCAGGCCCGCACCGCCAAATCCGGAACCGGCGGCCACGCCCAGGCCTATTTCGTCTATGACAGCCGCAAGTCCGGTTCAACCACCGTGTCGCATCTGCGATTCGCGAGGGAGCCGATCCATGCGCCCTACCTGATCGGTCAGGCGGAATTCGTCGCCTGCCACCATCTGCCGCTGATGGAGCGGGTGGAGGTGGTGGAGATGGCCGCCCCCGGCGCCACCATCCTGCTGAACGCCCCCGGCACGCCGCAACAGGTGTGGGACGCACTGCCGGCGGAGGTGCAGCGCATCTGCATCGAGCGCAAGCTGTCGCTCCATGCCATCGACGCCGGCGCGGTCGCGCGCGAGGTCGGGCTCGGCCGCCGCGTCAACACCATCATGCAGACCTGTTTCTTCGCCCTGTCGGGCGTAATGCCGGTCGAGGACGCCATCGCCGGCATCAAGGCCGCCATCGTAAAGACCTACTCCCGCCGCGGAGAGGAGGTGGTGAGGCGCAACATCGCCGCCGTCGATCAGGCGCTCGCCCATCTCCGCGCCGTGCCGGTGCCCGATCACGTCACCGCCGACCATGACCGGCCGGCCCCGGTGCCGGAGACGGCGCCCGATTTCGTCAAGCGCGTCACCGCCATGATGATCGCCGGCCATGGCGACCGGCTGCCGGTGTCCGCCTTCCCGGTGGACGGCACCTGGCCGACCGGCACCTCCAAATATGAACGCCGCAGCATCGCGGCGGAGGCGCCGGGCTGGAACGCCGATCTCTGCATCGAATGCAACAAATGCGTGCTGGTCTGCCCGCACGCGGCCATCCGCGCCACGGTGGTTCCGGAGTCGGCGCTGGCCGACGCGCCGGCCGGCTTCGAGACCATCCCCTACAAGGGCCGCGAGTTTCCCGGCGGGCGCTATCGCCTGCAGGCGTCGCCCGCCGACTGCACCGGCTGCACGCTCTGCGTCGCCGCCTGCCCGGCGCATGACAAGGCCCATGAGAAGGGCGGGTCCGGCCGCAAGGCGCTGGAAATGCGGCCGATCCAGGCGTTGGCCGGCGAGCAGGAGGCCTTCGATTTCTTCCGCAGCCTGCCGGCCATCCCGCGCGAGTCGGTGCCGGCCACCGTCAAGCACACCCAGCTGCTGGAACCGCTGTTCGAGTTCTCCGGCGCCTGCGCCGGCTGCGGCGAGACGCCCTATATCAAGATGCTGACCCAGCTGTTCGGCGACCGCATGGTGATGGCGAACGCCACCGGCTGCTCGTCGATCTACGGCGGCAACCTGCCGACCACCCCCTACACCACCGACGCCACCGGCCACGGTCCGGCCTGGGCCAACTCGCTGTTCGAGGACAATGCGGAGTTCGGGCTCGGCCTGCGCGTCGCCATCGACCAGATGGCCGAACAGGCGCGCGATACCCTGGCGCTTCTGTCCGCCCAACTGGAGCCCGGTCTGGTGACGGAACTGCTGCAAGCCGACCAGTCCGACTCGGCCGGCATCGCCGCCCAGCGCGGCCGCGTCGCCGCCCTGACGGGGCAGCTTGCCGCGGTGAAGGACCCGCTGGCCCGCCGGCTGGAGCAGTTGGCCGACTATCTGGTCCGCAAATCCGTGTGGATCGTCGGCGGCGACGGCTGGGCCTACGACATCGGCTATGGCGGGCTCGACCATGCGCTGGCGTCCGGGCGCGACGTCAACATCCTGGTGATGGACACGGAGGTCTATTCCAACACCGGTGGCCAGCAGTCGAAGGCGACGCCGATCGGCGCCTCCGCCAAGTTCGCCACCGCTGGCCGGTCCGCCGCCAAGAAGGATCTGGGGCTGATGGCCATGGCCTACGATCATGTCTATGTCGCCCGCACCGCCTTCGGTGCCCGCGACAGCCACACGCTGAACGCCCTGATGGAGGCGGAGGCCTACCGCGGCCCGTCGCTGGTCCTCGCCTACAGCCATTGCGTCGCCCATGGCTTCGAACTTTCGCACGGGCTGGAGCATCAGAAGCTGGCGGTGGACAGCGGCCACTGGTCGCTCTACCGCCGCGATCCGCGCCGGCTTGCCGACGGCAAGACCGCCCTGCAGTTGGACAGCGGCGCCCCCTCCGCCGGCCTCGCCGCGTTCATGGCGGGCGAGTCCCGCTTCAGCGCGGTGGAACGCAGCAACCCCGAGCGCTACCACGCCCTGCTGGACGAGGCCGAGGCGGAGATCCGCCGCAAGCGCCACCTGTTCGAGCATATGGCCGGGTTCAAGGAGTAGTTGCTGCGGACGCCCCCTCCCTAACCCTCCTCCGCACTCGGCCGGCCAAAGGCCGGTCCGATCGCGGGAGAGGGGACTGTCGTCGCTTTGGCAACCACTGCACTCTGACAAGCGTCCTACCCCCTCTCCCGCGGAACGCGGGGGAGGGATGGGGAGGGGGCAGTCCCGCAATACCTCCCAACCACAATTGCCGCACCCTTTTCCCCTTGCGCCCGAGATTAATATATTAGTATATTGAACCCATCGCCCGTGCCTGTCCCGATGGCGCCGGCCCAGCCTTTCTGCTCCTGTAAGGATGCCCAGTCATGCGTTCCCTGACCCGTGACCAGCTTGCCGGCGGCGCGTTCGACGTCGCCCATACCGGCGGCGCGCCGACCCTGCCCGTGACCATCCTCCAGGTGGGTGACGGCAATTTCCTGCGCGGTTTCGTCGATTGGATGGTCGATGTCGCCAACGGCCAGGGGCTGACCAAAGCCGGTGTCGCCATCGCCCAGCCGCTGGACCAGGGCATCGCCAACCTGCTGAAGGCGCAGGACAACCTCTATACGGTGCTGCTGCGCGGCATTGAGGGCGGGCGCGAGGTCGAATCCCGCCGCGTCGTCTCCTGCGTGTCCGAAGCGCTGAACCCCTATGCCGACTGGGCGCGGATGGTGGAGCTGGCCTCCTCGCCGGCTCTGCGCTTCTTCGTCTCCAACACGACCGAGGCCGGCATCGCCGACCGCGAGGAGCCCTACACCCCCGGCACCTGCCAGGACAGCTTCCCGGCCAAGGTCGCGGCTCTGCTGCATGCCCGCTACAAGGCGCTGGGCGGCAGCGCCGACAGCGGCCTCGTCTTCCTGCCCTGCGAGCTGATCGAGGCCAACGGCGCCAACCTGAAGCGCATCGTGCTGGCCCATGCCAAGCGCTGGGGGCTGGAGGCGGGCTTCGCCGACTGGGTGGAGACGCACAACCATTTCCTGAACACGCTGGTCGACCGCATCGTCCCCGGCTATCCGAAGGACGAGGCCGCTGCGCTCAGCGCCAAGTGGGGATATGAGGACCGGCTGGCCGTCGCCGCCGAGCCTTTCCATGTCTGGGTGATCGAGGGACCGGCCCATCTGGCCGAGGAGTTGCCGCTGCACAAGGCCGGCCTGAACGTGGTCTGGACCAACGACCTGCAGCCCTACCGCACCCGCAAGGTCCGCATCCTGAACGGCGCTCACACCTCCAGCGCGCTGGCCGCCTATTGCGCCGGGCTGGACACCGTCAAGTCGATGATGGACGACCCCACCGTGTCGGCCTATCTGAACAAGGTGATGTTCGAGGAGATCGTTCCCTACGTGCCGCTGCCCGAGGCGGAACGGCAGGACTATGCCCGCACCATCATGGAGCGCTTCGGCAACCCCTATATCCGGCACGAGCTGATCTCCATCACGCTCAACTCGGTGTCGAAGTGGCAAGTGCGCGTGCTGCCCAGCCTGAAGGACGCGGTCGCCCGCAACGGGCAGGCTCCGGCCGGCCTGTCCTTCTCGCTGGCGGCGCTGCTGCGCTTCTACCGCGGCTCCGTCATCAACGGCGCCTACACTGGCGAGCGCGAGGCGGGATCCTACCCGATCAGCGACAATGCCGAGGTGATCGCCACCATGCGCGCCGCCTGGGCGGCCAATGCCAATGATTTGCGGGCGCTGGTGGTCGCGATCCTGTCGGATGTCCGGCTGTGGAAGGAAGACCTGACCGCCATCCCCGGCCTGGCCGCCCGCGTCGCCGACAGTCTCGCCGCGATCGAGGCGAAAGGCATGAAGGCCGCCATGGCCGATCTGGTTGCCGGCTGATCCGGCTCGCATGATTGCAGAGCGGGGCGTGGCCGTTTGGTTGCGCCCCGCAAGGCACGGCTTCGATGACACCGACCTTGACCCTTCGCATTGCCGAGTTGGAGCTCGACGCGGCGGTGCTTCGCCATCGCCTGTTGCATATCCCCCTGGCTCTGCAGGAAGATTGCGGCCTGTGGGCGAGCCACAGGACGATCGGACGGCAGGCGCTGACCCTGTTCCGTGCCGTCCGGCAGGAAACCCGCGACAGCGGCGACGAGGACGAATGCGATCAGGCGCTCTGCCGGATCGAAGCGGCCTATCAGCTCGTCCATGACGCGATCCAATCCCTGTCCGTGCTGGCTCTCGCAGACCTGCCGACCCGCCACTGACGGGCGGCGATTTACGATGCGTGAGGAAGACCGACGATGCAGACGACCGAATCGAGGAAGCGGACACGCCGCGGCACCCAACGGGTGACCATGACCGACGTGGCGAACGCCGCCGACGTGTCGCCCAGCACCGTGTCGCTCTATCTCCGCCGTCCGGGGGCGGTGTCCCGCCATCTCGCCGAGCGCATCGCCCGCGTCATCGACGAGATGGGCTATGTGCCCAATCTGGTTGCCGGCAGCCTCGCCGCGGCGCGCAGCCGCACCGTCGGCGTCATCCTGCCCTCCATCCTCAATTCCTTCTTCGCCGAGACCTACAACACGCTGCAGGGCATGTTCCAGGCGGCGCATTACCAGACCCTGCTGGGCGTCAGCGAGTTCAGCCCGGAGGAGGAGGAGAGCCTGATCCGCGCCTTCCTCGCCTGGTCGCCGGCGGCGATGGTGGTGACCGGCTTCCACCACACCGAGCGGACCCGCGCCATGCTGGCGTCCTGCGGGGTGCCGGTGGTGGAGATGTGGGACATGCCCAGCCATCCCGGCGAGGCCATCGGCATCAGCGTCGGCTTCTCGCATTTCGAGGTCGGCCGCATGCAGACCAGCCACCTCTACGACCAGGGCAGCCGCAAGGTCGCCTATATCGGCGCCGCCGCCCATCAGGACCTGCGCGTGCGCAGCCGCACCGACGGCTATGAGGCGGAGGTGATGCGGCGGGGCCTGCACGACCCCATCGACTTCACCGTGCCCGATGCCGCCACGACGGAGGTCGGCCGCTGGTTGATCGACGAGATCCTGACGCGCCACCCTGACATCGACGGCGTGGTCTGCTCCAACGACGCGCTGGCGCTGGGCGTTCTGTTCGAGGTGACCCGCCGCGACCTGCGGGTCCCGGACGATCTGGCGGTGGTCGGCTTCGGCGATCTGCCCTTCAGCAACTCCTGCCCGCCGCCGCTGACGACCGTCCGCCCGCCCCAGCGCGAAATCGGCCGCCTCAGCGCGACGCAAATTCTCGCGGCACTGGATGGAGCGCGCACTGCGCCCCAGCACCACAACCTCGAATGCGAGCTGGTGATCCGCGGCAGCACCCGGCCGGTGGGGAAGGGGTAGGAGGCCGGGGAACGCCCCATACTGCAAGAGGCGAGAGAGTCTTTTCTATGCCTGTCTGCGGGTGTGGTTGACGCTGCTTGTTATCATTAGGATAATAAGCAACCTTAAACACAACCCGCAAAACAGGGTGGATTGGCTCATGGCGCTCGGACTGCACTCATCCCGCCGCAACTTCCTTGTCGGGGCCGGCCGTTTCGCCGGCGCCGCCGCCGCGGTTCGGCTGATGCCGGGTTCCGCCTTCGCGGCGGAGGCGGGTGGGGCGTACTGCCCGCCGCCCTCGGCCTGGTCCGACTTGGCGAAGGCGGTGAAGGGCGGGGTGCTGCGGCCGGAGGATCCGTTCTTCGCCGACGTCTGCCGGCCCAACAACCTGCGCTACGGTGCCACATTGCCGGCCGGTATCGCCCGGTGCTCGCGGCCGGAGGATGTCCAGGCCTGCGTCCAGTGGGTGAAGCAGCAGGCCATGCCTTTCGCCGTGCGCTCCGGCGGCCACAGCTACGCCGGCTTCTCCACCACGCCCGGCCTGCTGATCGACATGACCAAGATGGCGGGGGCGGAACTGCTGCCGGGCAAGGACGGGCTGGTCAAGGTCCTGGGCGGCACGCTCAACTCCGCCGTCTACAAGCAGATGGAACGGCTGGGCCGCACCATCACCCATGGGCGCTGCGATTCGGTCGGTGCCGCCGGCTTCCTGCTGGGCGGCGGCATCGGCTTCAACATGCGCAAGTACGGCATGGCCTCCGACCTGCTGCGCGCGACGGAGCTGGTGACCGCCGACGGCAGCCACGTCAACGCCGATGCAAATACCGACTCCGCCCTCTATTGGGCCTGCCGCGGCGGCGGCGGTGGCAATTTCGGCATCAACACCTCCTTCACCCTGGAAACCCGGCCGGCGGAGGCGGTGACGGTCTTCAACCTGACCTGGACCGACAAGCTGCCGAAGGTGCTGAAGCTTCTGCTGACCGAACTGACGGCCGCGCCCGACGATTTCGGCAGCAAGATCAACGTCACCATTCCCAGCCGGCAGGAGCAGTGCGACAAGGTGCCGGTCAGCGTCTCCATCCTCGGCCAGCTCCACAAATCGAAGATGACGCTGAAGGAGATCTTCAAATCCACGTGGGAGTGGATCGACTGGTCCAAGTCGACGGTGATGGAGGACGTACCCTATTGGGCGGCACAGGACTTCCTGGTCGAGACGACCTTCCCCTATTACTACCAGGAAAAGTCCAGCTACATGAAGGCGGCGGAGATCGGCGACGAGGCCATCGCCGCGATGTTCGACTGGGCGGGGAGGATGCCCGCCACCTCAATGCCGGTGGCCTTCAAGTTCTTCCAGGTCGGCGGCGCCATCAACCGGGTCGGCCCGACCGAGACCGCCTATGTCCACCGCGGCTATGACTGGCTGTTCTCGATCGAGGCCAACTGGTGGCGGCCGACGGATTCGGCCCTGCTGATCGAGCAGGCGCTGGAGTGGCAGCAGCGCTTCTACGACGACGTCAACCGCCGCACCAGGGCGGCCGGCGCCTTCCAGAACTTCCCCGACCCGTCGCTGGCCGATTGGCAGCGGGCCTATTACGGCGAGAACCTCGCCAAGCTGGCCCAGGTGAAGAAGGCGGTCGATCCGGCCATGCTCTTCACCTTCGCGCAGGCGATCCGCCCGGCCTGAGCGTCAAAGGGGGCTGGCGGGATCAGTCGGCCCGCAGCCCCCGCGCCTGGAACTGCCCGCGCACCCGCTCCACCAACTCGCGCGAGGGCGGTTCGGTGTCGGTCAGCATGTATTTGCGGCCGAGCGCCTTCCATTTGTGCTCGCCCATCTTATGGAAGGGCAGCACGTCGACCCGGTCGACGACGCCGAGCCCGGCCACGAAATCGGCCAGCCCGTCGATCTCGGCCGCGTCGTCGGTCAGGTTCGGGACCAGCACATAGCGCAGCCAAATGCGCTTGTTCAGCCCGGCCAGCCGTTCGGCGAACTCCAGCGTCGGGCGCAGCGGAACGCCGGTCAGATGGCGGTAGGTCTTTTCGGAAAAGGCCTTGATGTCGAGAAGGACGAGGTCAACGTCCTCAAGCAGATGGTCGTCGGCGTGGTTGCCGAGGAAGCCGGAGGTGTCGAGCGCGGTGTGCATACCCATCGCTTTCGCCCCGCGCAGGATCGCGGCGGTGAATTCCGGCTGCACCAGCGGCTCTCCGCCGCTCAGCGTAAGCCCGCCATGGGCCCGCTTCAGGAATTCGGCATAGAGCTTGATGTCGTCCAGCACCTCGGCGGAGGACGTCCGCGTCCCGTCATGCATGTGCTGGGTGTCGGGATTGTGGCAGTAGAGGCAGCGAAGCGGACAGCCCGACATGAACAGTACATAACGGATCCCCGGCCCATCCACCGTGCCGCCGGTTTCGACCGAGTGGATCCATCCTGAGACGGAGCCGGGGCGGGCTTGGAGAATGGGCTGTGTCATACTTCAGGGATCCAATTTGAAAACTCTGCGCCCCACGCATGTAAGTCACGGGACATGCGGATAAAGCCCCCTCTCCCTCCCCCGGGGAGAGGGTCGGGGTGAGGGGGATGCACCGGGTGGATTCTCGGTAAAAGGGCCGCCACGCTTCCCCCTCACCCTAACCCTCTCCCCGCTTTCGGCGGACCGGAGGTCCGCCTGTCGCGTCAGCGCAAACGAAGTTTGCGCGTGAGCGGGGGGGAGAGGGGATTTTCGCTTAAGGCAGGAGGGGATGTCCCTCAGTGCTTGTCGTGGAACGTGCGGCTGATGACGTCGAGCTGCTGCTCGCGCGTCAGCTTGATGAAGTTCACCGCATAGCCGGACACCCGGATGGTCAGCTGCGGATACAGCTCCGGATGGTCCATGGCGTGCAGCAGCGTCTCGCGGTCGAAGACGTTGACGTTGATGTGGTGGCCGCCTTGGGAAGCATAGCCGTCCAGCATGCCGACCAGATTGTCCACGCGCTCGTCTTCCGTCCGGCCGAGCGCGCCGGGGACGATGGTGAAGGTGTAGCTGATGCCGTCCTGCGCATGGGCGTAGGGCAGCTTGGCGACACTGGCCATCGACGCGACCGCACCCTTCTTGTCCCGCCCGTGCATCGGGTTGGCACCCGGCGCGAAGGGCTGGCCGGCCTTGCGGCCGTCCGGCGTGTTGCCGGTCTTCTTGCCGTAGACCACGTTGGAGGTGATCGTCAGCACCGACTGGGTCGGCAACGCGTTCCGGTAGGGCTTCTGCTTGCGCAGGGCCGTCATGAAGCGCTCGACCGCCCAGATCGCGATGTCGTCGACGCGGGCGTCGTTGTTGCCGAAGGCCGGATAGTCGCCCTCGATCTCGAAATCGGTGGCGAGACCGTTCTCGTCGCGGATGACCTTCACCTTGGCATGCTTGATCGCCGACAGGCTGTCCGCCACCACGCTGAGGCCGGCGATGCCGCAGGCCATCGTGCGCAGGATGTCGCGGTCGTGCAGGGCCATCTCCATCCGCTCGTACATGTACTTGTCGTGCATGTAGTGGATGGCGTTGAGCGCGTTCATATAGACCTTGGCCAGCCACTCCATCATCGGCTCGAAGCGGGCCATGACCTCGTCATAGTCCAGCACGTCGCCGGTGATCGGGGCGAAGGCCGGGCCGACCTGCTCGCCCGAAACCTCGTCCTTGCCGCCGTTGATGGCGTACATCAACGTCTTGGCCAGATTGGCGCGGGCGCCGAAGAACTGCATCTGCTTGCCGATGCGCATCGCGGACACGCAGCAGGCGATGCCGTAGTCGTCGCCCCAATAGCCGCGCATCAGGTCGTCGTTCTCGTACTGGACCGAGCAGGTCCTGATCGAGGTGTCGGCGCAGAAACGCTTGAAGCCTTCCGGCAGCTTCTCCGACCACAGCACCGTCAGGTTCGGCTCCGGCGCCGGGCCCAGGTTGTGCAGGGTCTGCAGCATGCGGAAGTTGGTCTTGCTGACCAGCGTCCGGCCGTCCAGCCCCATGCCGCCCAGGCATTCCGTCACCCAGGTCGGGTCGCCCGAGAACAGCTGGTCGTATTCGGGCGTGCGCAGGAAGCGGACGAGGCGCAGCTTCATGACGAAGTGGTCGATCATCTCCTGGGCCTCGGCCTCGGTGATGACGCCGTCGCGCAGGTCGCGGTCGATATAGATGTCGAGGAAGCTGGACACGCGGCCCAGCGACATGGCCGCGCCGTTGGCTTCCTTGACCGCCGCCAGATAGGCCAGATAGGTCCACTGAACCGCCTCGCGCGCCGTCGCGGCCGGCCGCTTGACGTCGAAGCCGTAGGAGGCGGCCATCTGGACCAGCTCCTTCAGCGCGCGGATCTGCTCGGAGATCTCCTCGCGCAGGCGCAGCACGTCCTCATCGATGCGGCTGACTTCCAGCGAGGCCAGCTGGGCCTTCTTGTCCTTGATCAGGAAATCGGCGCCGTACAGCGCCAGCCGGCGATAGTCGCCGATGATGCGGCCGCGGCCGTAGGCATCCGGCAGGCCGGTGATGACGCCCGACTTGCGGCAGCGCAGCATCTCGGGCGTGTAAACGTCGAACACGCCGTCATTGTGCGTCTTGCGCAAGGACGGGAACACTTCCTCCAGCTTCGGCGACGGGGTGTAGCCGTAGGCCTCCAGGCCGGTCTTGACCATGCGCCAGCCGCCGAACGGCATGATCGCGCGCTTCAGCGGCTTGTCGGTCTGCAGGCCGACGATCACTTCCAGCTCGCGGTCGATATAGCCGGCGTCGTGCGAGGTGATCGAGGCGAAGATTTCGGTGTCGGCATCCAGAACGCCGCCCTTCGCGGCGCGTTCCTGCTTCAGCAGGTCGGTGACCTTGGCGAACAGCGCGGTGGTGCGGGCGGTGGGACCGGCGACGAAGCCCGCGTCCCCTTCATAGGGCTGCAGGTTGCGCTGGATGAAATCGCGGACGTCGACCGATCGGCGCCAGACGCCCGGGGCGAAACCGCGCCAGGGGTCGGCGGCGGACTGCTGCTCCGGGGCCTGGGCAAGTCCGTCCATCAGCAGGGTGTCCATGATGTCTCCTTAGAGCTATAGACGTCGGCGCGGTCAGGGGCCGTGTCGGCGGTCGTGTGGGGCCCGCGAGCAAGCGGAGCGATTGAAACCATAGGCGCATCGGGCGCCGGAATCGTTGATACACGTCATATTTTCAGGGCGGGGGCCATCGCGTCAATCCGGCCTTCAAACCCCGGATACCGACACCGTTGTGTCCCGCCCTGTAGTTTTACTACATACTCCCTGGCGGGCCTCCGAACAAGGCGCGCAGGCTCGACATTTTGTCGCAGGGCAGGGCGCAGCAGATTGGAAATCCTTGGAAACTGGCTAACCGGTGTGCGATGGATTCGGTCGTTCGCAGCGCTGTATATGTAGCTTTGCTACATGTGCTAGGCTGACGCACAATCAGAAGGGAGACACCCCAGATGCTGGCGAGAATCGCGGCGGTCCGCGACCAGATCCGCCCCTCCGAACGCAAGCTGGCCGACTATGCGATGGCCCATCCGGGCGACGTGATCAACCTGTCCATGGCCGAACTGGCGGAGCGGGTGGGGGTCAGCGAACCGACGGTGGCGCGTTTCTGCTCGGCGCTGGGATGCCGAGGCTTCCGTGAGTTCAAGATCAAGCTGGCGCAGGATATCGCCGGCGGCATGCCCTTCCTGCATCAGGACCTGTCGGTGGATGGAGAACTGAATGCGGATGGCGGAGTGCCGGGGGCGGTGCTGGCCGGCAAGCTGTTCGACCGGACCATCGCCACGCTGATGCAGGTGCGCAACAACCTGCCGGCCGATGCGGTGGACCGCGCCGCCGACGTGCTGGCGACTTCGCGCCGGATCGAGTTCTACGGGTCCGGCAATTCCGGCACGGTGGCGGAGGACATCCAGCGCAAGTTCTTCCGGCTGGGCATCCCCACCGTCGCCTACACCGATTCCCACATCTATTTCGCGTCCGCCCTTACGCTGACGCAGGGCGATGCGGTGGTCGCGGTGTCCAGCACCGGCCGGACCCGGGACATCCTGGACGCCGTTCAGAACGCCCGCAAGGCCGGCGCCGACGTGATCGCCCTGACCCGCTCCGGCACGCCGCTGGCGGAGATGGCCACGGTCAGCCTCGTGGCCGACATCGCCGACGACTTCGACATCCACTCTCCCATGACCGTCCGCATCGCGCATCTGGTGCTGGGCGACATCCTGTCGATCGCCGTGGCCCTGCGCATGGGCGACACGTTGCAGGAGCGTCTCAAGCGACACGACCGCGCCGTGGATGCCCATGTGTCGGAAAAGGCGACGGAGAGATAGGCGACCGGATCAGCCCTGCCGGAGGCGGGCCGCCCTTCCGGCCAGGAAATTCATCACCAGATGGGCCGCGGATTGGGCGGTGATCCCGCCGGCGTCCAGCGGAGGGCTGACCTCGACGATGTCCAGGCTGGCATGGTCGGCGCTGCGCGCAATCTCGAACACCGCGTCGGCGACGTTCCAGAGCATCAACCCGGCGGCGTTGGGAACGCTGGTTCCCGATCAACCATTGTTTGCCTCCAGCTGAGGGACGCCTTCGGCAAGGCCGCGGGGCGACTTGGCCGGCGCGCAGTTCGTCTGCCGTTCCGAAAGCGTCACGAAGATGACGGAGAGGGAGACGAGCGCGATGCCCACCATGTTGGCGGGGGTCAGCGTGTCTCCCAGCAGGACATAAGCCATGAGACCGGCCGCCAGCGGGTCGAGCAACCCGATCACAGTCGCCGGCAGCGCATCGACATGGCGCAGGCCGAACAGGAGCAGCCAATAGGGAAGAATGGTGGCGACCACCGCGATGAACCCGATATAGGCCATCATCTCCGCAGTCGGTTCCAGCCTGTGCACCCCGAGGAAGGGCAGGGCGGCGGCCCAGATCAGCGAGGAAATTGCGAAATTCCAGAAGGTCAGCGTCGTGGCGCCGATACCCCGCGACTTGCAGGCGTTGCCGATCATGTTGAAGACGGCGAAGGCGAACCCGCAGGCGAGTCCGACGGCCAGCCCGGCGGAAAGCCTGACCCACTCGCCGCCGCCCCCCGTCAGGAGGAAGCAGCCGACAAGGCTGAGCGTGACGATCGCGCAGTCGCGCAGGCCGATGCGCCGGGTGCCGAGGAGCGCGCCGAGTACCAGGACGAAGAAGGGCGATGTGTATTCCAGCGTGATGGCCGCCGCGACGTTCATCATGTCGATCGCCAGATAGAAGGTGGCGTTCACGACGACGAACATGACGCCCGCCGCCACCGTCATCCGCCGGGCAGCAGGCGGGACGTGGAACGGCCGGCCCGGCAGGAGGATCATGATCGGCCCCAGGACGGCGCAGGCCACGAAGCTGCGGATCGCCGTCAGGTCCAGTGGCGACATGTCGGAGACGAACAGCACCTTCGCCGCCGCGCCTGCGGCACCGAACAAGATGGCAGCCACGAAGATCGCGGCCATTCCGACCGCGCGCGTCGATCCCTGCTCCGTCATGTTTCCCCCTGACGTGGCTCCATTTTCCGACTGGCCGGTCCCGTTCCGCCGCCTGCTCCGGCCGCATCACGACACCGGGGCGCAAGCCGTCGTCGCGGGAGGCCTGCGGCCATCGACGAAGATCGGCCGACGAGCGGATCGAGGCGATGCGGAGCGCAGGCGGTGGTGGTCAGCATGACCACAAACGGAATATGGGATTATGATTAGCTCACATCGAATTCACGCGTCAAGGTGAAATTCGGCCATCTTAAATAAAACATATGATTATATGAAGAAGTTCCGTAAATAAAACTTATAATTAGAAGCGATAGCTCCGGGGTTGCGAAATCCAGGGTCACTAAATATCGGCGTGCCAAAGTTAAGACAGGTCAGAGATTCGCCGGCGATGGTATGCAGACCGAAGCCATCCCCGTGGAGCCGCCTGCCGGTGGGCGAGGCGGCCACGGAAATGCGGCCTCGGGGCAGGCATTCAGCGTCCGCCCGGCAGTTTCGCTCCCCCACGGGCATAGATCTGGATCGGCCGGCAGTCCTCGTCGACCGTAACCACCACCGCGCCCGGCTGGCTGTTCAGGTACACCCAGGCATCCCAGCGGACGATGATGTCGCGGAACTCGTCACGGTAGATGCCGTAGCTGAGCCCACGGATGTCCGAGGCCGGGATGCGGGCACCGGTCAGGACGGACGCCACCGACGGGTTGCAGCTGTTGGAGGCGTTGCGGTCCAGCGCGGCCAGCACGGCGGGGTCGGGGGTGGCGACCGGCGGCGGAGCGATGGACCCGCAGGCGGCAAGCATCAGGGTCAGTGCGCCGGCCGACGCGGCCGGTATTTTCGGCGTTTTCATACGGGGTACCGTTCTTTCTCTTTGCACTTGCCCGAAAAACGGGGGCACTTGTCCGAATATGGGGGCGCGTCGCCGGTCCGACGATTGCACGTTCGGCAAGCCTCCTGCGGCATGAACGCCGGCCGCCGGCAGCGGCCGATTGCGGGTCTTGCCTCCCGCTCGCCTTTGGCGCAAGAGGTGGAGGGAGAAATCCCTGCAACGTCGACGCTGCGGAGCCGCAAGCCATGTCCACCGGCCAGAATTTCGTCCCCACCTGCGACCTGTTCGACCGCTTCAAGGATGCCGCCCGCTATGTCCTGCCGGGCTTCCGCGACTTCGGCGCCGTCACCCGCTTCAGCGGCGAGGTCGTCACCGTCAAGTGCCTGGAGGACAATTCCCGCGTCAAGGAACTGCTGGCGACCCCCGGTGTCGGCCGTGTCCTGGTGGTGGACGGCGCCGGCAGCCTGCGTTGCGCCCTGATGGGCGACATGATCGCCGCCTCCGCGGTCAAGAACAGCTGGGCCGGCGTGGTGATCTGGGGCTGCGTCCGCGATGTGGCCGAGCTGGCGACCCTGCCGCTGGGCATCAAGGCGCTGGCGTCGATTCCGCGCGCCTCGACCCGGCGCGACCAGGGGCTGGTCGATGTGGCGGTGGAGTTGCCGGGCGCGGTCATCCAGCCGGGCGACATCCTGTTCGCCGACGAGGACGGCATCGTCGTCCTGACGCCGGAGCAGGCAACCGCGCTGAAATAAAGCCGGGGCAAAGAAGTGGTCATACCAAGCACCGGTAATACCAGTGCAGAAGCAGAGGCCATTTCGTCCTGTCCGCTTCACGTAAGCGGGGCGCCCCCTTGCACTTTCATTTAAGCGGGCATATAAACCCGACCTGAGTTCAAGCGGGCCGTCTCACGGTTCCCATCCAAGGGCCGGCCTTTCATTTATGAGGAACCCTGCCGTGCTCGAAGCCTACCGCCAGCACGCGGCCGAACGCGCCGCCCTCGGAATCCCGGCCCTGCCCCTCACCGCGAAGCAGACGTCGGAGCTGATCGACCTGCTGAAGGCCCCGCCGGCTGGCGAGGAGGCGTTCCTCCTCGACCTCATCACCCACCGCGTTCCCGCTGGCGTCGATGACGCCGCCCGCGTCAAGGCCGGCTTCCTGGCCGCCGTCGCCAAGGACAATGACAGCTCGCCGCTGATCTCCAAGGTCAAGGCCACCGAACTGCTGGGCACCATGCTCGGCGGCTTCAACGTGCAGCCGCTGATCGACCTGCTGTCGGATGCCGAATGCGGCGCCGCCGCCGCGGAGGGCCTGAAGAAGACCCTGCTGGTCTTCGACTTCTTCCATGACGTCAAGGAACTGGCCGACAAGGGCAACGCCAACGCCAAGGCGGTGCTGCAGTCCTGGGCCGATGCGGAGTGGTTCACCTCGCGTCCGGAAGTCCCGGCGTCGATGACGCTGACGGTCTTCAAGGTGTCGGGCGAGACCAACACCGACGACCTGTCGCCGGCCCCGGATGCCTGGAGCCGCCCGGACATCCCGCTGCACGCGCTCGCCATGCTGAAGAACCCGCGTCCGGGCATCGAGGCCGACGAGCCGGGCCAGCGCGGCCCGACCAAGCAGCTGGAAGAGCTGAAGAAGAAGGGCAACCTGATCGCCTATGTCGGCGACGTGGTCGGCACCGGTTCCTCGCGCAAGTCCGCCACCAACTCGGTGCTGTGGTTCACGGGCGAGGACATTCCGTTCGTCCCGAACAAGCGCTTCGGCGGCGTCTGCCTCGGCACCAAGATCGCCCCGATCTTCTACAACACGATGGAAGACGCCGGCGCCCTGCCCATCGAGTTGGACGTCAACAAGATGGAGATGGGCGACGTCATCGAGCTGCGCCCCTATGAGGGCAAGGCCCTGAAGAACGGCGAGGTCATCGCCGAGTTCACCGTGAAGTCCGAGGTGATCTTCGACGAGGTGCGTGCCGGCGGCCGCATCCCGCTGATCATCGGCCGCGGCCTGACCGCCCGCGCCCGCGAGGCGCTGGGCCTCGCGCCGTCGACCCTGTTCCGCCAGTCGGCATCCCCGGCCGACACCGGCAAGGGCTTCACGCTGGCCCAGAAGATGGTCGGCCGCGCCTGCGGTCTGCCGGAAGGCAAGGGCGTCCGTCCGGGCACCTATTGCGAGCCGAAGATGACCACGGTGGGGTCGCAGGACACCACCGGCCCGATGACCCGCGACGAGCTGAAGGATCTGGCCTGCCTGGGCTTCTCGGCCGACCTCGTGATGCAGTCCTTCTGCCACACCGCCGCTTATCCGAAGCTGGTGGACGTGAAGATGCACCACGAGCTGCCGGACTTCATCTCCACCCGCGGCGGCGTCGCGCTGCGTCCGGGCGACGGCGTCATCCACTCCTGGCTGAACCGCCTGCTGCTGCCGGACACGGTGGGCACCGGCGGCGACAGCCACACCCGCTTCCCGATCGGCATCAGCTTCCCGGCCGGTTCCGGTCTGGTCGCCTTCGCCGCCGCCACCGGCGTCATGCCGCTGGACATGCCGGAATCGGTCCTGGTCCGCTTCAAGGGCGAAATGCAGCCGGGCGTCACACTGCGTGACCTCGTCAACGCCATCCCGCTCTACGCGATCAAGGCCGGCCTGCTGACGGTCGAGAAGAAGGGCAAGAAGAACATTTTCTCCGGCCGCATCCTGGAGATCGAGGGTCTGCCGGAACTGAAGGTCGAGCAGGCCTTCGAACTGTCCGATGCCTCGGCCGAGCGGTCTGCGGCGGGCTGCACCGTGCAGCTCAGCAAAGAGCCGATCATCGAGTACATGACCTCCAACATCACGCTGATGAAGTGGATGATCGCCAACGGGTACGCCGACGCGCGCACCCTGGAGCGCCGCATCAAGGCGATGGAGGCGTGGATCGCCGATCCGCAGCTGCTGAAGCCCGACGCCGACGCCGAGTATGCCGCGGTGATTGAGATCGATCTGGCCGACATCAAGGAGCCGATCCTGGCCTGCCCGAACGATCCGGACGACGTGAAGACGCTGTCCGAGGTCGCCGGCGACAAGATCGACGAGGTGTTCATCGGCTCCTGCATGACCAACATCGGCCACTTCCGCGCCGCCGGTAAGATTCTGAACGGCAAGTCGGACATCCCGACCCGCCTGTGGATCGCCCCGCCGACGAAGATGGACGCGATGATGCTGACCGAGGAAGGCTATTACGCCACCCTCGGCAAGGCCGGTGCGCGCATGGAGATGCCGGGCTGCAGCCTGTGCATGGGCAACCAGGCGCAGATCCGCAAGGGCTCGACCGCCATCTCGACCTCGACCCGCAACTTCCCGAACCGTCTGGGCATCGACACCCGCGTCTACCTGTCGTCGGCCGAACTTGCCGCCGTCGCGGCGCTGCTGGGCAAGATCCCGACCAACGAGGAGTATCTGGCCCAGGTCGGCGTGGTGAACAAGGCCGCTGCCGACGTCTACCGCTACATGAACTTCGACCAGATTCCGGCTTTCCAGGAAGTCGCGGAGAAGGTCGCCATCCCGGCCTGATAGCCGGACACAGCGGTCACTGACGAAAACCCCCGCCGGAGCGATCCGGCGGGGGTTTTTGCTTGGGAGCATCAGCCTCGCACCGCACTCCTGAACGCGGCCGCCAGTCCGGCGAGCGCCTCGCGCGGTCGTCCATCCTTCACCCTGGTATGCAAGACCACGGGCAGCCGTGGCAGGGTCGGAAGCCCTAGTCTGGGACCGACGTCGACGGCACCGAACGGCACCATGCGCGGGGACAATGCCGCGACGCCGAGCCCGGCCGTGACGGCCGCCGCCACCGCGGTCACGCCGCCGCCGACGAAAATCTCCGTCCAAGGGACTCCGGCCGTGTCGAGAAGCTGCCCGGCCAACGCCCGCACCCCGCAAGGCTCGGCCATGGTTGCGATTGGCAGAGGTTCGTCCGCCCGATGCTGCCAGCTTGGCGCCGCGAACCAGCCGAACTGTTCTTCGGTGAGGAGTTGGCCGTCGTTGCGCCCTGCATGCAGGCGGACGATGACGCTGTCGAGTTCCCGTCGGTCGAAGCTCTGCAGCAGGTCCCCGGACGATCCGATCCGGATTTCGATCACCAACTGCGGATCCTGCGCGTTCATCCGGGCGATCAGGGCGGGAAGCTCCGGCCCCGCCACATGGTCGCTGATGCCGATGGCGATGCGCTGGCGCCTCTCACTCAGCGAGGCGAGCGCGCGATCATGCGCCTCCAGCAGGTCACGAGCGTGATCGAGAAAGGCTGCGCCGCGTGGCGACAACTGTACATACCGTGGCGTCCGCTCGAACAGGCGGCACCCCAGTCTGTCCTCGAGACGTTTCAGCTTCAGGCTGACCGCCGCTTGCGTCGTCCGCATGGCTTCGGCCGCGCGCGTAAAGCTCTCCAGTTCGGCGATGCGCACGAAGGCCCGAACCGCATCGAGGTCGAGAGGTTGGTCAATCATTTCTAACCGTTATCTTATATATAAGAAATCATAGCATATGGAAATGACTGCGCCACGGCTATTTTGAACGACGACATCATCGAAAGGAAATACGATGCCGCTCGTTCACATCTCCCTGCGCGCTGGAAAGTCTGAGGCCTACCGGCAGGCAATCTTCGACGGCCTTTACCGCGCGATGCACGAAACCTTCAACGTGCCGGAAGACGATCAGTTCATGACCATCACCGAGCATGATGCAGTGAATTTCCGCTACAGCTCATCTTATCTTGGCGTATCACGAGGAGATGACCTCGTATACATCCAGATCACGGCGAACAATACCCGCACTGTGGAACAGAAAAAGGCTTTGTTCGCGCGGATCGTGGAACTGCTCGGCGAAGACCCCGGCATTCGGCCGCAGGACGTGTTCGTCAACATCGTCGAAGTGGCGAAAGAGAACTGGTCGCTCGGCAATGGCGTTGCGCAATACGCCTGAGGCAAAGACCGGCGCTCCGGATCGGATAGTCGTCCACTTGGCCCCTGGGCACCTGCCGCGGCTCATCACGCGAAAGCCGGGGCAGTGTGCCCTGGTGTCTTTATTCCAAGCACATAAACTCACCCTTCCGGTCCGCAATAGGCGGTCCCATCCTCCGCCCGTGCCGGCTTTTCCAGATAGATGCCCTGGCGTGGAATCGCGATGCTGTCGAACTCCTTCGCCAACCGGTGCAGCGCGGCGCGCATTTCCGCCCCCTGCATCGGTTCGCCGTGGCCGGTGATCACCAGTTCCGGTTCCAGTGCTGCAAGGCGGGCGACGGATTCCCGCGCCTTGTCCCATTCAACAGTGAAATACATCGGTGGGCCGTGCATCTCCGCCCGCTGCACGGCGACCGCGTAGGCCGATTCCTGCCCCGTGGTGACGAAGGCGTCGCCGACGATCATCGAGCGGTCGCGCTCCCGCCAGAAGGAGACATGGCCGACGCTGTGCCCCGGCGTGTGGACCCAGCGCCAGCCCGGCATGACCGGCACCGACCCGTCCTCCGGCAATGCGCGCAGGCGCGATCCGACATCCACCGGCTTTCGCGGGTAAAAGCGTGCCAGCGCCGCCATCGCTCCGCCGCCGACGGACGGGTCACCGGGCGGGTAGGCGGCCTGACCGTTCAGATAGGGGTGTTCCAGCGGGTGGGCGTAGACCGGGGCATCCCACTCCTCCGCCAGATCCTCCAGCACGCCGACATGGTCGAAATGGCCGTGGGTCATGACGATGGCGGCGGGGCGGGAGTCGCGGCCGAACCGCTCCGCCGCAGCGCTGCGGATGAAACCCTTGGTGCCCATCAGCCCGGCATCGATCAGCACCCATTCGCGGTCGCCGGCGCCCGGCGGACCCCAGAACACCACATTGACGATGCCGAGCCGCCGATAGGCGAGGTCGGGTGCGATCTCGTGCGTATGGTCGCTGCGCAGCGCGTCGAGCGCCGGATCGATCGCGCTGCTGTCTTCCGACAGGGGAATCTGCGAGGCCATGGTCGTCCATCTCCTACCCGTGTCATCCGACAACAGCGGGAAACGGCGCTTGTCCTGCAGTCCCCTGCCGGTCGGGCCCTTACGGCATGAACTGGCCGCCGTTCACGTCCAGAACCTGCCCGGTGATATAGCCCGAGCAGCCATGGGAGGCGAAGAACAGGAAGGTCGGGGCGCATTCCTCAGGCTTGCCGAAGCGGCCCATCGGGATGCCGGTCGACACGCGGGCCTTGGCGGCCTCGTCCTTGTCGGCATGGAAGGCGGTGTCGAAGGTGCCTGGCGACACGGTGTTGAAGCGGATGCCCTCCTTGGTGTGGAAGGCGACCCAGTTCTTCTGGATGTTGTGCAGCCACGCCTTGGCCGCGCCATACAGACCGGCGCCCGGCCCACCGCCGGTATAGCCGGCGACCGACCCGACCAGAATGACGGACGCCGTCTGCCCGCTGTCCTTGGCCGACTGGCGCAGATGGGGCAGGGCATGCTTGGTGGTCATCAGGGCGGAACGGGCGTTCAGGTCGGTGACCGCGTCGAAGAACTCGTCGTCGATCTCCTCCAGCGGCTTGCGGGCGACT
>Ga0196970_1000653_pt1 | contig 36182 bp, 31 predicted proteins | sample S1v_513CmetaG_FD_148672 | JGI IMG/M metagenome (GOLD analysis project Ga0196970, IMG submission 148672) | Soil microbial communities from Anza Borrego desert, Southern California, United States - S1+v_5-13C | ecosystem: Environmental > Terrestrial > Soil > Desert | place: USA: California... | reverse complement strand
ACCGCCCAGTCGATCATCTCCGACACGGCGAAGGCGGTGACGCTGGCGGTGGCGACGAACGGGTCGGCCAGCAGGTAGGAGGCCACGCAGGCCGCCAGCATGGCGGCGATGGACCAGTGGCCGTAGCGCACCTGCACCATGTCGCGCAGGATGAAGATGAGGCCGGCCCAGCACGACCACAAAAGGTCCAGGTGCGGGGCCGTGCTGAAGGCAACGTTGATCGCGACAACGCTGCCGATGTAGGCGGCGAGCCAGAGCATCGGAAAAACTCCCCAGTGCCACCCGCCTTAACGCGGGCGCGGAAACGAAAGCGGGGCCGACCCGCCGGATGCGGGCGCCCCGCGGCTGCTTTAACACGGGAACGGGGCGATTTGAAGCGCGCAGCGGAACGCAACGGCGCGGCGATTGTCATCGCTGGTGTCAAGCGAGGGAGATACGCGATGAAAGCGCTGTGCTGGCACGGCAAAGGCGACATCCGCTACGACACCGTCCCCGATCCGAAGATCGAGCATCCGCGCGACGCCGTCATCAAGGTGACGACCTGCGCCATCTGCGGCTCGGACCTGCACCTCTACGACGGCTTCATGCCGGGGATGATGTCCGGCGACGTCATGGGCCACGAGTTCATGGGCGAGGTGGTCGAGGTCGGGCCGGAAGCCAAGGGTGCGCTGAAGGTGGGCGACCGCGTGGTGGTGCCGTTCACCATCATCTGCGGCGAGTGCGACCAGTGCAAACGCGGCAACTTCTCGGTCTGCGAGCGCTCCAACCGCAACAAGGACGTCGCCGACAAGGTGTTCGGCCACGCCACCGCCGGGCTGTTCGGCTACACCCATTTGACCGGCGGCTATGCCGGCGGGCAGGCCGAGTACGTGCGCGTCCCCTTCGCCGACCGCACGCACGTGAAGATTCCCGACGGGCTGACGGACGAGCAGGTGCTGTTCCTGGGCGACATCTTCCCCACCGGCTGGCAGGCGGCCGCACAGTGCGACATCCAGCCGACCGACACGGTGGCGATCTGGGGTGCGGGTCCGGTGGGCCAGATGACGATCCGCAGCGCGCTGCTGCTGGGTGCGAAACAGGTCATCGCCATCGACCGCGTGCCGGAGCGCCTCAGCATGGCCAAGGCCGGCGGCGCCATCACCATCAACTTCGACGAGGAGAGCGTCGTCGAGCGCCTGAAGGAGCTGACCGGCGGCAAGGGGCCGGAGAAGTGCATCGACGCCGTAGGCATGGAGGCGCACGCCACCGCCACGCTCGATTCCATCTACGACCGCGCCAAGCAGGCGGTGATGCTGGAAAGCGACCGGCCGCACGTGCTGCGCGAGATGATCTACGTCTGCCGGCCGGCGGGCACGATCTCCATCCCCGGCGTGTACGGCGGGCTGCTGGACAAGATCCCCTTCGGCGCGTCGATGAACAAGGGCCTGACGTGGCGCATGGGCCAGACGCACGTCAACCGCTGGACCGACGACCTACTCCGCCGCATCCAGGAGGGGCAGATCGACCCGTCCTTCGTCATCACGCACACCGTCGGCCTGGAACAGGGGCCGCAGATGTACGCGACCTTCCGCGAAAAGCAGGACGGCTGCGTCAAGGTGGTGCTCAAGCCGTAAGGGAGGTGACGCTATGGCGTACTATCACAGGGGTTCGCCGGGCGACGCGCTGGCGCGCGGCCTGGGCTGGTTCAGCATCGCGCTGGGCGTGACGGAACTGGTGGCGGGGCGCACCCTGGCCCGCACGCTGGGCATGGAGAACCACACCGGCCTGATCCGCGCCTATGGCGCGCGGGAGATCGCCACCGGCGTGGGCATCCTGGCGCTGGGCGACCCGAAACCGTGGATCTGGGGCCGGGTGGGCGGCGACGCGCTGGACCTCGCCACGCTGGCGCGCGGCCTGGACCGCGAGAACCCCCGGCGCGACAGCGTCGGCCTCGCCATCGCCGCAGTGGCCGGGGTGACGGCGCTGGACGTGCTGTGCACGCAGCTGCTGAACGCGGATGAACCGGATGCGGCCGGCCCGCCCCCCGACTACAGCGACCGCACCGGCCTGCCCCGCCCGCCCGAGGAGATGCGCGGCGCCGCCCGCGACGCCCCCATCGGCGCCGACATGCGCGAGCCGGCAATGATGCGGCCATGAAGAAAAATAGCCCTCCCCCGGCCCTGCCGGGGGAGGGAGGGACCCACGCGCAGCGTGGGAAGGTGGGGGCTAGTTGTTCGGCGAGGATCAGCGGCTTTATTACGGCTGACGGAGAAAGGGCCGATCAAGAAATAAGAGATTTAGAGATGAAGAGATTTTGGTGATCTTGCGGCAGCACAGGTTCCGCATAGAGCCACGGCGCCGCCAAGCTTCTCTATAACTCTAAATCTCTCAATCTCTCATTTCTTGATCAGCACCTTCATCGCCAGCCTGGGCATCGCTGATCCTCGGCAACAACCAGCCCCCACCCTTCCCACTTCGTGGGCCCCTTCCCTCCCCCGCCGGAGGCGGGGGAGGGAAGTAAATGCTAGGCGCGCTTCCAGGTGGTGCCGCCGGGGCCGTCCTCCAGGACGATGCCCTGGTCCAGCAGCGCCTTGCGGATGCGGTCGGCCTCGGCGAAGTCCTTGCCCTTGCGGGCGGCCTGGCGGTCGGCGATCAGCTGCTCGATCGCCGCGTCGTCCAGTTGCGCGGCACCCTTCGGCGCCCAACGGAACCACGCCTCCGGATCCTGCTCCAGCAGGCCCATGGCGCGGCCGGCGGCCAGCAGCGAGCCCTTGCAGGCGGCCTTGGTCACCGGATCGCCGGCCCGGTTCACGGCGCCGGCCAGTTCGTGCAGGTGGCTGATGGCCAGCGGGGTGTTGAGGTCGTCCTCCAGCGCCGCCAGCACGTCGAACGGCAGGTCGCCGCCGATGGGTGCCGGGTCGCCGCGCAGGGCGCCGTACCAGCGGTCGAGCGCCGCCTTGGCCTGTTTCAGCCCGTCGCGGGTGAAGTCCAGCGGCTGGCGGTAGTGGGCGCTGAGCAGCGTCAGGCGGATCGCCTCGCCCGGATACTCGTCCAGCAGGTCGTGCACGGTGAAGAAGTTGCCCAGGGATTTGGACATCTTCTCGCCTTCCACCGTGACGAAGCCGTTGTGCACCCAGTACTTCGCCATGTGCGAGGTGCCGTGGGCGCAGCGGCTCTGCGCGATCTCGTTCTCGTGGTGCGGGAAGATCAGGTCCAGCCCGCCGCCGTGGATGTCGAAGGTCGCCCCCAGGTGTTCCTGCGACATGGCGGAGCATTCGATGTGCCAGCCCGGCCGGCCGCGGCCCCAGGGGCTGTCCCAGCCCGGCTGCTCCGCGGCACTCGGCTTCCACAGGACGAAGTCCTGCGCGTCGCGCTTGTAGGGCGCCACCTCGACCCGCGCCCCGGCGATCAGCTCGTCCACCGAGCGGCGGGAGAGCTGGCCGTACTCCGCCATCGAGGGGACGGAGAACAGCACGTGCCCCTCGGCCGCGTACGCGTGGCCGGTGTCGATCAGGCGCTGGATCATCGCGATCATCTGCGCGATGTGGTGGGTGGCGCGCGGCTCGACGTCGGGGCGCAACGCGTTCAGGGCGCCCATGTCCTCATGGTAGAGGCGCGTGGTGCGTTCGGTCAGGGCCTCGATCGGTTCGCCGCTGTCGCGGGAGCGGTCGATGATCTTGTCGTCCACGTCGGTGATGTTGCGGACGTACGTCACCTGCGCGTACAGGCGCTTCAGCAGCCGGTACAGCACGTCGAACACCACCACCGGGCGCGCGTTGCCGATGTGCGCGGTGTCGTACACCGTGGGACCACACACGTACATGCCGACGGAATCGGGCGTCTGCGGCTCGAAGCGTTCCTTGCGGCGGGTCAGCGTGTTGTAGAGGTCCAGCGGCATGGCGGTCTCGTTCTTCTTATGCGGTCTCGCCGGACAGGCGGCGCACGGCGCGCGTCCGGCCGATCAGGGGTAGCAGGTTCTTCAGTTCCGGTCCATGGTCGCGCCCGGTCAGCGCCTGGCGCAACGGCAGGAACAGATCCTTCCCCTTGCGCCCCGTCGCCTGCTTCACGGCGCTGGTCCAGGCCCCCCAGGTGGCGGTGTCCCACGGCTCGTCCGGCAGCAGGCCGGCGGCGGCGGCGGTGAAGGCGGCGTCGCCGATCACCGGGGCCACGGGGGCGTGCGTCACCGTCCACCATTCGCCCACATCCGCCAGCGTTTCCAGGTTCGGCCGCACGGCGTCCCAGAAGGCGGCGTCGGCGCCATGGAAGCCCATCGCCTCCAGCCGGCCGGCCACCGCCGCGAAGGGGGTGAGGTGCAGGATGCGGGCGTTGAGGCGCTTCAGTTCCTCCCCATCGAACTTGGGCGTGCCGCGGGCAATCTTGGCGATGTCGAACTCGGCCACCAGCTCGTCCAGCGTCAGGCGCGGCTCGATGGCGTCGGACGTGCCGAGCTTGGCGAGCAGGCTGGCGAGCGCCATCGGCTCAATCCCCTCCTCCTCGCGCAGGGCCTTGACGCTGCCGCTGCCCAGCCGCTTCGACAGGCCCTGGCCGCCGGCATCGGTCAGCAGCGGCAGGTGCGCGAAGGTGGGCACGGCGGCACCCAGCGCCTGCCAGATCTGGATCTGCACGGCGGTGTTGGCGACGTGGTCCTCGCCGCGGATGACGTGGGTGATGGCGAGGTCGGCGTCGTCCACCACCGAGGTCAGCGTGTACAGCGGCCGGCCGTCCTCGCGGATCAGCACGGGGTCGGACAGCGCCGCCCCTTCGAAATGCACCGGCCCGCGCACGAGGTCGGTCCACTCCACGGCCGTGTGTTCCAGCTTGAAGCGCCAGTGCGGCCTGCGCCCCGCCGCCTCGTGCGCCGCGCGGGCGTCGTTGGTCAGGCGGAGCGCCGCGCGGTCGTAGATCGGCGGCTTGCCTTGGCCGATCAGGCTGGCGCGCTTCAGCGACAGCTCCTCCGCCGTCTCATAGCAGGGGTAGAGGCGGCCGGCCGCCTTCAACTGGTCCGCCACGGCGGCGTAGCGGCCGTAACGGTCGCTCTCGCGCGCGAAGCGGTCCCAGGTCAGGCCCAGCCAGCGCAGATCCTCCTCGATCGCCACGGCGTATTCGGGACGCGAGCGTTCCTCGTCGGTGTCGTCCAGGCGCAGCAGGAAGTCGCCGCCCTGCCGGCGCGCGAACAGCCAGTTGACCAGGGCGAGGCGCACGTTGCCCACGTGCAGCAACCCGGTCGGGCTCGGGGCGAAACGGACGGCGACGGACATGCGGCAATTCCCGGAGTTCGATGACGGTTTCGGACGCTGCGCATTGCGATAGCACGGCGGCCCCGGCCGGCAAAGCCCCGGCGGCGCCATCCGCGTTCGCACGTTCGGGGCGCGGCGCCAAGACTTCGCCGCAAAAGGATCACCACGGACGCTTGCTGGACGAAATGACTGCAAGATTCGACTGTTGCCACGCCAAGGCAAATCCCACCACTTGCCAAGTCTCCACCAAGGAGTAAAGGAGATTTTACATGACGAGCAACGAAAAAACATCAGCGAGCAACAAAACGACACTGCGGCGTTTGCTGGCCGCGGCCGGCGTGCTGGGCGTGGTCCTGCCGCTGGCGGGCGTCGGGCTGGTCGTCGACGGGTCGCGCAACGCCGCGCTGGCCTGGGGCTATGACGAGCCGGACACCACCAAGAAGGGCAACTGCGGCTGGGGCAACGGCGGCAACGACGGCGAGACGCCGGGCTGCGAGAAGGGCAAGGGTGTCGCCCTGCCGCCGAAGAAGCACTGCCAAGCCGGCGCCACCTACGACGGCGAGCAGCCGCAGTCCTACTGGAAGGACCAGTTCGAATACCTGCCCGGCCCGCTGGGCAGCGACAACGACGCCGATTGCCGCTGAGGCGATCGGTTCAGGGGGGGCGGCACCGGCGCGGGGGCACGCCGGCGCCGCCCTTGTCGTTATTGCGCCGCGCAATAGTCCTCGGGCTTCACCACCTCGGTCACCGTCACCTCGGTGCCGGCGGGCACGACGTACTCCTGCGCACCCACCGGCGTCGGCGCCGCCGGGTCCCAGTTGTAGGTGTAGCCCAGCCGCGTCCAGGGATAGCCGGCGTCCTTCAGCGCCGGCGCCACCACGTAGGACGAGGCCATCTGCTTGGCGAACCACGTCACGTAGGCGTCCGGCCCCTTGATGGCGTTGCCGCAGGACGTGGCGGCCGGATCCGGGTCGGCGCAGGGGCGGAAAACGCCGGCACCGGTGGGGCCGACCGGCTGCGCCCTGGTGATGACGAAGCGGACGAAGCGCTGCTTTGCGTCGTCCTCGGTGGCCGGCTTCAGGCCGAGGAGCTGGTGCAGCTTCTCCAGAACCTGGGCGCGCGGGTAGGTGCTGCAGACCGCCTTCACCTCCGGCTCGACGGTGATCCAGGTGTCGCGCTGGAGCGTGGTGGTCTTGCCCACCGCGTCCTCGCCCCACTTGGGATAGCTGGTCAGCGTCGCCGCCTGCACCGGGTAGGAGAGCGGCTTCAGCGGCTTGACGTTCTGCGCGTCGTACACCGCGGTGCTGTAGATGGAGCGGTCGTAGACCGCCCCCTGCGGCGCGCAGCCGGCCAGCACCAGCCCGACGGTTGCAACAATCCCGAACCAACGCCGCATCGCCGCCTCCATGCATGAATATGCGCGGCATGGTAGCGAAGCAATCGCGGCGTGCAAGGTTCAGGTTTGGATTGCACGTGTTTTTTACACGGATGCACACGGATTTTGCACGGATGGACACGGATAAGAAAATTGTTTCCTTTCATCCGTGTCCATCCGTGCGCCGGCTTCAGCCGGCATCCGTGTGCATCCGTGTTCCCTGTTCTCCTCCCGGCACGCCCTACCCCACCCGCTCGACAGCCACCGCCGTGGCCTCGCCGCCGCCGATGCACAGCGACGCCACGCCGCGCCGCGCGTCCCGGCGCATCATGGCGTGCAGCAGGGTGACGATGATGCGGGCACCCGAGGCGCCGATCGGGTGGCCCAGCGCGCAGGCCCCGCCGTGCACGTTCACCCGGTCGTGCGTCAGGCCCAGGTCGCGCATCGCCGCCATCACCACCACGGCGAAGGCCTCGTTGATCTCGAACAGGTCGACGTCGGAGGCGCGCCAGCCCACGCGGTCCAGCAGCTTGGTCATGGCGCCGATGGGGGCGGTGGTGAACCACGCCGGCTCCTGCGCGTGGCCGGCGTGCCCGGCGATGCGGGCCAGCACCGGCAGGCCGAGGCGCTCGGCGACGCTGGCGCGCGTCAGCACCAGTGCCGCGGCGCCGTCGGCGTTGGCGCTGGAGCTGGCGGCGGTGATGGTGCCGTCCGGCGCGAAGGCGGGCTTCAGCGCCGGGATCTTGTCTGGCGAGACCTTGGGCGGGTTCTCGTCGTGCGCCACCACGGCACCGCCGCGCGACGGCACGGCGACGGGCACCACCTCCGCCTCGAAGGCGCCGGTGCGGATGGCCTCCTGGGCGCGGCGCAGCGTCTCGGCCGCGTAGGCGTCCTGCTCGGCGCGGGTGAAGCCGTAGCCGGCCGCCGTCGCCTCCCCGAAGGTGCCCATGGAGCGGCCCTTGTCGTAGGCGTCCTCCAGCCCGTCCAGCATCATGTGGTCGTAGACCATGCCGTGTCCCATGCGGTAGCCGCCGCGCGCACGGTCCAGCAGGTAGGCGGCGTTCGACATGCTCTCCATGCCGCCGGCCACCACCACGTCGGCGCTGCCCGCCACCAGCAGGTCGTGCGCCAGCATCACCGCCTTCATGCCGGACCCGCAGACCTTGTTCACCGTCGTCGCCCCAGCGGAGTCGGGGATGCCGGCGAAGCGCATGGCTTGGCGCGCCGGGGCCTGCCCCTGCCCGGCCGGCAGCACGCAGCCCATCAGCCCCTCGTCCACCCGGTCCGGCGCCACGCGGGCGCGTTCCAGCGCCGCGCGGATGGCGGCCTCGCCCAGGCGCGGGGCGGGCAGCGCCGCCAGTTCGCCCTGGTAGCGGCCGAGCGGCGTGCGCGCCGCCCCGGCGATGACGATGGGATCTCCGGCGTTCATGGCACCCTCCTTATTGAATTATGATCATCATGTTATTGAAAACATGACGCCCGTCATCCAATCTGTCAACCGACCCTTTGGCCGAAGGAAGCCCCCGCCATGCGCTATTCCAAGGAGCACAAGGAGCAGAGCCGCGCCCGCATCCTGGCGACCGCGTCCCGCCTGTTCCGCGAGCGCGGGGTGGAGGGCATCGGCGTGGCCGACCTGATGAAGGCCGCCGGCCTGACGCACGGCGGCTTCTACGGCCACTTCGCGTCCAAGGACGCGCTGGTCGCCGCGGCGGTGGAGGAGGCGCTGACCAAGGGCCGCGCCGCGCTGTCGAAGGCAGTATCCAAGGCGGCGGCGTCCAAGGAAGGGCCGGGGCCGGAGGGGCTGCGGGCGCTGCTGGACCTCTACCTGTCGCCGCTCCACCGCGACACACCGGGTGCCGGCTGCGCCATCGCCGCCCTGGGCGCCGAGGCCCCCCGCGCCGCCCCCGAGACCCGCCACGCCTTCACCGAGGGCATCGAGGCGCTGGCCGCGCTGATCGCCGACACCCTGCCGGAGGGTCCGGACCGCCGCGAACGCGCGCTGGCGACCGTGGCGACGATGGTCGGCGCCATGGTGATGGCCCGCGCGGTGGACGATCCAAAGCTGTCGGAGGAGATTCTGGAGGCGGCGAAGGCGGGGGCGGCGCGGGGGGCGGGCTGACCGGTGAAGGGCACACCTGCCACGGCCGGAAGCATCACACCGCCCGCCTTTAGTCGCACACCCGGAGGAACCAAGACTCTGCACCGGCAAGAACAAAATCTGTGGAAACTTTTAATAAACAGCCCGATTTGCCGGAGGACACGGCGTCACTCGCAAGACACCGCCGACATATCCGCATACGTCCACCAGGATCAGCGCGCGTTTGTTTGCCGCACGCCACCGTTTCCTCTCGCTTCTCCAAAAACCACTGTGTTAGCTTGCCGGCACAACTGACGCGTGCCGCAACACGTGACGGCTCGCACGGAGGGGATCGCCACCATGGGGCTCGACCACTTATCCGCCGCGCGTGCCGCCCTGCCGGCCGGCCTCACCAAGGTGCAGGTCACCGGCGATCTGATGACCCCCACCAGCAACTTCTACACCTACGACCCCGACGGCAACGTCTGGGGCGCCGTGTGGGGGGGCAAGGGCCCGAACCTCTTCATCGGCTCCGAGGAACCCGAGTACCTGGATGGAGATTACGGCGAGGACACGTTATCGGGTGCCGCCGGCAATGATTACCTTACCGGCGACCGTGGTAACGATCTCGCCTACGGCAACCAAGGCAATGACCGCCTGGATGGCGAATGGGATGATGACACGTTATACGGCGGGCAGGGCAACGACCATGTGGGAGGCGACTACGGTGAGGATTTCCTCTTCGGCAATATGGGCAATGACACTTTAAGGGGAGGGGAAGGAACCGATACGCTGTATGGCGGTCAGGGGGATGATGAGTTGCACAGCAATGGAGGGGATGACCTTCTCTTCGGCAATCTCGGCAATGACACATTGCAGGGAGGGGGGAAATATAACGAGTACCTGGATGGTGGCGCTGGCGACGACATCATCCGGGCCAGCGATGGCAACGACACGCTGGAAGGCGGTACCGGGCGGGACACGCTGATTGGCGACGATGGCGACGACGTCTTCGTCTTCCGCTCCAACAGCGGCCAGGACCAGATCGAGTTCCTCACCGGCTCGGGCGGGGTGAGCGTCAACGGCCACGACCGCATCCTGGTGGAGCGCTTCATCAACGGCGCCGGCTACGAGACGGTGGAGGACCTGCTGGCCGACGCCGACTTCGGCGCGGACGGCAAGGTCGTCCTGCACTTCGGCGGCGCCAACCAGGTGACGCTCTTCTTCCCCGCCGACTACCTGCGCACCCCCGGCGTCATCGAGATGTTCTGACGCCCCCGGCCGCCCACCCCTCTCCGCCCATCCGGGGGGTGTGGCCTTTGCCTGCGCGCTCCCCACAACCGAAACTCACGCCGCGCCTCGGCCTGACCGGCTGGGACCGCACGGTGACCGGCGTCGGCATGAACGCCGTCACCGGCCACGGCGCCTTCGCCGAGGGCATCGAGGCGGGGGCGGCGCGAGGCGCCTGACGGAACACGCCCCACAAAGGCCACGGCCGCCCGCGGGACCGGCAGGAATGCCGCATGGACGCCCCGCGACACTGGCGATAAGGTGCACGGCTTCCCGCATTGGTATGCATAGCGGGATAAATCTGCGCGCACCGAAGCCAGGGGTTTCCGTTCCGAAATGAGTGGCAAGACGAGTTTGCAGGCGGCCCTGAAGCTGCACATGGCCGGCGATCTGCGCGGGGCCGAGGCGCTGTACCGCGACATGATCCGCCGCCACCCGCGCCGGCCGGAGACGTACCACGCGCACGGCAATCTCGGCGCCATCCACCTCGTCGAAGGGCGGCTGGCGGAGGCGGAGGCGTGCCTGCGCGCCGCGCTGCGGCTCGCCCCGAACGATGCCGGGGTGCTCGGCAACCTGGGGCTGGCGCTGCGCGGGCAGGGCCGGCTGGAGGAGGCGGTCGCCGTCCACCGCAAGGCGCTGGGCCGCGCGCCGACGCCGGCCACTCCGGGACACATGGGCGCGCTCAACAACCTGGGCGTCTCGCTCACCGAACACGGCGAGGCCGCCGAGGCCGTCGCCTGCTTCGAACGGCTGCTGGGCATGAAGCCGGGCGACCCGAACACCCTGTTCAACCTCGCCGTCGCGCTGGAGCGGGCGGACCGCCCCGCCGACGCCGTCGCGCACTACCGCGCGGTGCTGGACCGCGCGCCGGGGCACGCGGGCGCGCTCAACAACCTCGGCAACGCGCTGGGCGACCTCAACGCCTTGGAGGAGGCGCAGGCCTGCTACACCCGCGTGCTGGCGGCCGATCCGGAGCACGCCGACGCCCGCTGGAACCGCGCGCTGGCGCGGCTGGCGCTGGGGGACTTCGCAAACGGCTGGCGGGAGTACGAGTGGCGCTGGCGGGCGCCGGTGATGCGTGACCAGCGCCGCCGCTTCGTCCAGCCGGCGTGGGACGGCGGACCGCTGGCCGGCCGCGCCATCCTGCTGCACGCCGAACAGGGCATGGGCGACACGCTGCAGTTCCTGCGCTACCTGCCGCTGGTGCGCGCGGCCGGTCCGGCGCGCGTGGTGCTGGAGGTGCAGGAGCCGCTCCTGTCCCTCGTCGCCGCCTCGCCCGCCGCCGAGGGGGTGGAGGTGGTGGCGCGCGCCGCCGACTTCCCCGGCGGCGGCGGACTGCCGCCCTTCGACCTGCACGCCCCGCTGATGAGCCTGCCGCAGCTGCTGGACCGCCCGCAGCCCTTCGCGCCCGATGCTCCCCTCCTGCGCGTGCCCGCGACAGCGAGCGCCGCGTGGGCGGAGCGGTTGACGGCGGCGGCCCCCGATGCCCGGCTGCGCTGCGGCATCGTGTGGGCCGGCCGGCGCACGCACGCCAACGACCGCCGCCGCTCCATGCCCGCCGCGGCCCTGGCGCCGCTGGCCGCCGTGCCCGGCGTGCAGCTGGTCTCCCTGCAGACCGGCCCGGCGGCGGCCGACCCGGCGCCCTGGCCCGACGGCCGCACGCCCTTCGATGCGGCCCCCTTCCTGGCCGACTTCGCCGAGACGGCGGCGGCCCTGTCGGCGCTGGACCTCGTGGTCACCGTCGACACCGCCGTGGCGCATCTGGCCGGGACTCTCGGCCGGCCGGCCTTGGTGCTGCTGCCCTTCGCGCCGGACTGGCGCTGGATGCTGGGGCGTGAGGACAGCCCCTGGTACCCCTCCGTCCGCCTGTTCCGCCAGCCGGAGCCCGGCGCATGGGACGCGGTGGTCGGCCGCGTGGCGGAGGTGCTGGCGACGTAAGACAGCGCAAACCCTCCCCCACCGTCTTCCCTGGTGACGGCGACTTTTTCATCGGATATGTTTTCATCAGAAAACATATGCCTACAGCATATCCATAGTCAGGGAAAGGTCGGGGAATGAAGCTCGCGGAGGCTTTGCTGCACGCGCTGAAGGCGCGCGGGGCGCACACGGTGTTCGGGATTCCGGGCGATTTCGCGCTGCCGTTCTTCAAGGTCATGGAGGAATCCAAGGTCCTGCCGCTGGTCACGCTGAGCCACGAGCCCGGCGTCGGATTCGCCGCCGACGCCGCGGCGCGCGTCGGCTCCACGCTGGGCGTGGCCGCCGTCACCTACGGGGCCGGGGCGCTCAACGTCGTCAACGCGGTGGCGGGGGCGTACGCGGAGAAGTCGCCGGTCGTCGTCATCTCCGGCGCGCCGGGGGCGGGTGAGGGCGGCGGCCTCCTGCTGCACCACCAGGGCAAGACGCTGGACACGCAGTACCGCGTCTACCAGGAGATCACCGTGGCGCAGGCGCGCCTGGACGACCCGGCCACGGCGCCGGCCGAGATCGCCCGCGTGCTGGGCGCCGCCCGCGCCTATTCCCGCCCCGTGTACCTGGAGCTGCCGCGCGACATGGTGAACCGGGAGGTGGAGCCGGTGGGCGACGACCCCGCCCTGCCGGTGGACGATGACGCCGTCGCCGCCTGCGCGGACGAGGTGCTGGCCCGGCTGCGCGCCGCCCGGGCGCCGGTGCTGATGGTGTGCGTCGAGGTGCGCCGCTATGGGCTGGAGGACAAGGCGGCGGAGCTGGCGCGGCGGCTGGGCGTGCCGGTGGTCACCTCCTTCATGGGGCGCGGGCTGCTGTCGGGCGCCCCATGGCCGCCGCTCGGCACCTACCTGGGCGTGGCGGGGGAGCCGGCGATCACCAGACTGGTCGAAGAGTCGGACGGGCTGTTCCTGCTGGGCACGCTGCTGTCGGACACCAACTTCGCGGTGTCGGAGACCAAGATCGACCTGCGCAAGACCATCCACGCCTTCGACCGCGAGGTGCACCTGGGATACCACACCTACCGCGACATCCCGCTGGACCGGCTGGTCGACGCGCTGCTGGAGCGGCTGCCGGCCGCCACGCGCACGGCGGAGGACGCGCGGCGGCGCGACCTGCCGGCCGGGCTTGTGGCGGACGGCGCGCCCATCGGGCCGATGGACATCGCGCGCGGCATCAACGACATGGCGCGCAAGCACGGCGCCCCGCTGATCGCGTCGGACATCGGCGACTGCCTGTTCACCGCCATGGACCTGCTGGATTCGGGGCTGATGGCGCCGGGCTACTACGCCGGCATGGGCTTCGGCGTGCCGGCCGCCATGGGGGCGCAGGTGGCCAGCGGGCAGCGCGTGCTCTGCCTCGTCGGCGACGGGGCGTTCCAGATGACGGGGTGGGAGCTGGGCAACTGCCGGCGCTTCGGCATCGATCCCATCGTGGTGGTGTTCAACAACACCAGCTGGGAGATGCTGCGCACCTTCCAGCCGGAATCGGCCTTCAACGACCTGGACGACTGGCGCTTCGCCGAGATGGCCGGGGCCATGGGCGGCGACGGCGTGCGCGTCTCCACCCGCCTCGAGCTGGCCGCCGCGCTGGAGAAGGCCTGGGCGACGCGCGGCCGCTTCCAGCTGATCGAGGCGATGATCCCGCGCGGCGTGCTGTCCGACACGCTGGCCCGCTTCGTCGCCGGGCAGAAGCGCCTGCACGCCAAGCCCAAGGAGTGATAACGTGACGCCCTCGCTGGAATGGGAGGAAGGAACATGACGGACAAGAAGCTCCGGTTCGGCGTCGTGCTGTCCGGCTGCGGCGTCTTCGACGGTGCCGAGATCCACGAGGCGGTGTGCACCCTGCTGGCCATCGACCGCGCGGGGGCGGAGGCCGTGTGCTACGCCCCCGACGTCGATCAGGCGCACGTGATCGACCATGTGAGCGGCCAGGAGATGGCGCAGACCCGCAACGTGCTGGTGGAATCCGCCCGCATCGCGCGCGGCAAGATCAGCGACCTCGCCACCTTCCGGGCCGAGGACGTGGACGTGCTGATCTTCCCCGGCGGCTTCGGCGCGGCCAAGAACCTCTCCACCTTCGCGTTCCAGGGCCCGGACTGCACGGTGAACCCGGACGTGGAAAAGGCGGTGCGCGCCATGAAGGCCGCCGGCAAGCCGATCGGCGCGCTGTGCATCGCCCCCGCCATCCTCGCCAAACTGCTGGGCGGTGAGGGCGTGGAGCTGACCATCGGCTCCGACGCCGGCACCGCGCAGGCGCTGGAAGCCCTGGGGGCGAAGCACCGGGACACCACCCATTGCGAGGTGGTGGTGGACCGCACGCACAAGGTGGTGACCTCGCCCTGCTACATGCTGGACGCCACGGTCGGCCAGATCGCCACGGGGGCGGAGAACACGGTGAAGGCGCTGATCCAGCTGGCGGGGTAAGGTGCTGACGGGGCCGTCGGCGGGCGGCCCCTTTCATCGCTCTTCAGGAAAACCAAGCGCATTTTCCAGACGGAGCGCCGCCATAAAGGGGAACGGCGGGAAACTTCGTGTTAACTATTTTTTCACCATTCTGTGCCCCAATTATTTGGCATAGATTTGATATGCTGGGGTATTTCAATGAATAGAAATGAATTTGAGGCATTAAGATCATTACCAGGGAAATACCTTGATGGAGACGTTGTGTTTTCGCGCCCAAAAAATTGCCATGGCCCTTTTTCGCTCAATGAAATGAGGCTTCATAATACGCTGAACGAACCAATTAAACTTACCGGACACTACGACCCCAGAGTCCCGAAGTTTACGTTTAACTTTGTAAGAGAAGGAACCGGACCAATTTGTCGTCTTGATGTTAATGGAACGGTTCACAAAGATGTTGGGCGTAATCACAAACATGAGTTGCGAAAAGAATCTGACCCGGCAGCAAATCTGCCAACAGCTTACAAACGCGATGATCTCGCGTCATTATCCATGGAAGATGCATGGAGGCAGCTATGCAAGGAAGCAAATATAGTTCACAACGGCAACATCCGAATTGGGTAGCCTGAGCAATGCTTTCATGCAATAGCCTTCCCGCCAAGTTTGGGCACGCCGCACTCATAAAGAGTTGCGATACAGTTCAGTCTGGAGCACTACGGCTTCAGACGTTGTTTCAATACCCGGATGGATCTTTTATAGACCTTTTTCTTGAGCAAACTGGCGACATGCTCCACCCGTTTCGGCTTTCCGACTACGGAAACACATCCTGCTACCTTCAGGACGTTTCTATAGACCCGTGGTCCACCAGAAACCGAAGGCGAATAATAGAAGAAATATGTGAGCGCTTGGAAGTTCTTAAGAATGATGGGGAGCTTTTTGTATATTTGCAAGAACCCGATATCCACAGGATATCAGAATACATGGTCAGGCTTTGCCAAGCCTGTATACGCATGTCTGACCTCAGCATGACCAAGAGATATAAAGTTATAAATTCGTTCAAGGACGAGTTTGAGGAATTCGTTTCGCTGAATGACGTTAGATATGAGCCTGATGTAGAGCTTGATGGACGTTTCGGCAACATCATCAGGGTGGATTTTCGCACTCTAGGAAAAAGAAATAATTGTCTTATACACACCCTGTCTACCCAAAACCCCTCCGCCGCTCACCAGCTCGCCAACGAAGTATTTACCAAATGGTATGACCTTGACAACATGAGAAGCGAGTTTGGCTTCATAAGCATTTACGATTCTCAGAACGCCTCGTTCAGAGAGGAAGACATCAAGAGACTGGAAACAATCTCAACAGTTCTTGCATTCCCCGCACAGGCAGATGCAATCGCCGACACAATTGCAGCTTAGGAAAAGCTCCACAAACAGGGTGCCACAGAGCAAGAAGCTTGATGTTCTAACAACCCGCTCTGTAGACCCAGCTTTTATCTACTCTCACTCTACAGCACGGCGTTACACGATGCTGGTGAAGCCGTTGGTGATGGGATAGCGGCGGTCGCGGTTGAAGATGCGGCGGGTGATCTTCACGCCCGGCGGGGCCTGGCGGCGCTTGTATTCGGCCAGATGCAGCATGCGCCAGACGCGGTTCACCGTGGCCGGGGCGTGGCCGCGGGCGACGATGTCGGGGATGCCGAGGTCCAGCTCCACCAGACACTCCAGGATGTCGTCCAGCTCGTCGTAGGGCGGCAGGGTGTCCTGGTCCTTCTGGCCGGGCTTCAGCTCGGCCGTGGGGGTTTTGGTGATGATGCGCTCGGGCACCACGCGGCCGGCCGGGCCGCGCGCGTCGGGCGGCAGGTTGGCGTTGCGCCAGCGGCACAGCTCGTACACCGTCGTCTTGTAGACGTCCTTCAGCACGGCGTAGCCGCCGCACATGTCGCCGTAGAGGGTGGAATAACCGACCGACATCTCCGATTTGTTGCCGGTGGACAGAACCATGGCGCCGAACTTGTTGGACAGCGCCATCAGCGTCATCCCGCGGGAACGCGCCTGCAGGTTCTCCTCCGTGATGTCGGGGTCGCGGCCGGCGAAGGCCGGGGCCAGCATGCGGTCGAACGCCTCCATGGCCGGGATGATCGGGATCGTGTCGATCCGGCAGCCCAGCAGCTCCGCCGCTTCCGCCGCGTCGTCCAGGCTCTCCTGCGAGGTGTAGGGGGACGGCATCATCACGCAGTGCACGCGGTCCGCCCCCAGCGCGTCCACCGCGATGGCGGCGGACAGCGCGGAATCGACGCCGCCGGACATGCCCAGGATGACGCCGGGGAAGCGGTTCTTGTTCACATAGTCCTTCAGCCCCAGCACCAGCGCCTGATAGATGCCGGCCGGGCCCATCGCGGGCGGCACCACCTCGCCCTCGCGGCAGTGCCAGACCTCGTCCTCGCCGCGCTCCCAGCGGGTGAGCGTCAGATGCTCGGCAAACGAGGGAGCCTGCGCCTTCAGCGCGCGGTCAGCGCCCAGCGCGAAGGAGGCGCCGTCGAACACCAGCTCGTCCTGGCCGCCGACCTGATTGACGTAGATGAGCGGCAGGCCGGTCTCGGTCACCCGCGCCACGGCCAGCTGGACGCGGCGGTCGTGCTTGTCCACCTCGTACGGGCTGCCGTTGGGGACGATGAGGATCTCCGCCCCGGTCTCGGCCAGCGTCTCGGCCGCGTCGGGGGTCCACATGTCCTCGCACACCAGCACGCCCAGGCGCACGCCGCGGAAGTTGATGGGGCCGGGCAGCGGGCCGGCGGCGAACACGCGCTTTTCGTCGAAGACGCCGTAGTTGGGCAGGTCGTGCTTGAACCGCACCGCCGCCACCTTGCCGCCGTCCAGCAGGACGGCGGCGTTGTAGGTGCGCCCGTCCTGCCGCCAGGGGGCGCCGATCAGCACGGCCGGGCCGCCGTCCGCCGTCTCCTGCGCGAAGCCGTTCACGGCGTTCTCGACCAGATCGAGGAAGAAGGGCTTCAGCACCAGATCTTCCGGCGGGTAGCCGCAGACCACCAGTTCGGAGCAGACGACGAGGTCGGCGCCGCGCGCGGCGGCCTCGGCCCGCGCCTCGCGGATGCGGTCGATGTTGGCGGTCACGTTGCCGACGGTGGGGTTCGTCTGGGCGAGCGCGATGGAAAGGCGGTCGGTCATGGCCAGCACTTGCAGTTGCCCCGAGGGTCGCGTCGCAGCCTAGCAGCGTGGGCGCGGCCGTGAAAGCCGCTTGCAACGGGGCCGGAACCCCCGTGCCGCGCCCGTTGTTGCTCAACGGTGACGCTCATGCACGGGAGAAACAGGCGATGCAGGGATCCGGCTCCACGAAATCGCCGTGGATGGACACGGCGCCCATGCCGCAGGCGAACGCCAACCCGCGCACGGTGCGGCCCGAAGTGATCGTCGTCGGCGCCGGCATCGCCGGGGTCACCACCGCCTACCTGCTCCAGCGCGAGGGGCGCCGGGTGCTGCTGCTGGACGACGGCGCGCCGGGCGACGGCGAGACCGGGCGCACCACCGCCCACCTGTCCGACGTGCTGGACGACCGCTTCACGGAGATGGAGCGCATCCACAGCGAGGGCGGCGCCCGCCTCGCCCGCCAGAGCCATTGCACCGCCATCGACACCATCGAGCGGCTGGCGCGGGAGGAGAACATCGCCTGCGACTTCGTGCGCATCGACGGTTGGCTGATGCTGGCGCCGGGGCAGGATCCCGCCTCCCTCGACCGCGAGCGGGAGGCGGCGTTCCGCGCCGGGCACGTGGGCGTGGACAAGTTCGACCACCCGCCGGCCCCGGTGTCGCACCCCGGTCCCTGCCTGCGCTTCCCGGCCCAGGCGACCTTCCACCCGCTGAAGTACCTGGCCGGGCTGGTGCGCGCGTTCCAGGCGCGCGGCGGCGATCTCGCCACCGGCGTGCACGTCACCAACGTCGGGCAGGACGCCGACAAGGCATGGGTGACGTTCGGCGAGACCACCGTGGAGGCCGGCGCCGTGGTGGTGGCGACCAACTCCCCCATCAGCGACCTGTTCGCCATCCACACCAAGCAGGCCCCCTACCGCACCTACGCCATCGCCGCGCGCGTCGACAAGGGTGCCGTGCCGAACGCGCTCTACTGGGACACGCTCGACCCGTACCACTACGTGCGGCTCCAGCCGATGGCCGACCACGACCTGCTGATCGTCGGCGGCGAGGACCACAAGACCGGCGAGGCCCGCGACATGGACGAGCGCTGGGCGCGCCTGGAGGAATGGACGCGCGTCCACTTCCCCATGGCGGGTGCGGTGGAACACCGCTGGTCGGGGCAGGTGCTGGAGCCGTTCGACGGGCTGGCCTTCATCGGCCACGACGCCGGCCGGGGCGAGCGCGTGTTCATCGCCACCGGCGACAGCGGCATGGGCATGACGCACGGCACCATCGCCGGACTGCTGATCACCGACCTCGTGCTGGGGCGGGAGAACCCGTGGGCGATGCTGTACGACCCGACGCGCCAGATGACGAGCAGCCTGGGCGAATACCTGCGCGAGAACCTGGACGTGGCGCGCCGCTACCTGGACCTCGTCAAGCCCGGCGAGGTGAAGGACGAGGCGCAGATCCGCCCCGGCGAGGGGGCGGTGATGCGGCGCGGCGCCCAGCCCGTCGCCGTGTACCGGGACGAACAGGGGCAGGTGCACCGGCGTTCGGCCGTGTGCACGCACCTGAAGTGCGTGGTGCACTGGAATCCCGGCGAGAAGACCTGGGACTGCCCCTGCCACGGCTCCCGCTTCGCGGTGGACGGCACGGTGCTGAACGGCCCGGCCAGCGCGCCGCTGGCCGCCATCGACGACGGCGACCGGCACGGGCGGCAGGCGGCGGAATAGCGGCGGGACGACGTTGGGTTTTCGCTGACGCTCAACCCAACCTACGGGCCAACCTACGGGAACGTCCCGCGTAGGTTGGGTTGAGGCCCAAGCCGAAAACCCAACGGCAAGACCGCCGCCGGCAGACTGGACACGCCCCGCCCGGCTGCCTACACAATCGGCCTCTCTCGACGTGGAGCGCCGCCATGACCGACCAGGATGCCGTGCTGGCCCTCAACCAGGCCTTCTACCGGGCCTTCGCCACGTACGATTATCCGGCCATGGAGGCGCTGTGGGCGCGGCGGCTGCCGGTCGCCTGCCTGCATCCGGGCTGGCCGCTGCTGGCGGGGCGGGACGCGGTGCTGCGCAGCTGGCGCGAGCTGATGTCCCAGCCGGAGCCAACCGCCGTGCACGTCCGCAACGCGGTGGTGCAGATGTACGGCGACACGGCGCTGGTGCTGTGCGAGGAGATGATCGGCGGCGGCGTGCTGGCCGCCTCCAACCTGTTCGTGCGCGAGGACGGGGCGTGGCGCATGGCGCACCATCAGGCCGGCCCGCTGGCCCCCGCCGCCCAGCGCCGCCCCGAACCCAAGGCCGACACGCCGCCGCGCCGGCTGCATTGAGCAGCGCTCAGGCCACCCGCTCCCGCAGCGCCGCCGCCACCCGCGCGACCACCGGTTCCCACGCACCGGGCGTTTCCTGGCGGAACAGGCGCATCGTCGGATACCAGGGGCTGTCGTCGCGGTCCTGCAGCCAGCGCCAGCAGCCGTCGAAACGGGACAGCACCCACACAGGCACGCCGAGCGCGCCGGCCAGATGGATGACCGAGGTGTCCACGCCGATCACGAGGTCGAGCGTGGCGATCAGCGCCGCCGTGTCGGCGAAGTCGCCCACCTCCCCCATCGGGTCCACGAGGTCCATGCCGGCCGGCGGGTCCTTGGCCTGGAGGGCGGCGTCGCCGTCCTTCTGCAGGCTGACGAAGCGCACGCCGGGCACGGCGGCCAGCGGGGCGAGCTGCGCCAGCCGCAGGGAGCGGCGGCGGTCCACCAGATTGGCGTGCGGCATGCCCGGGCGCGGGTTGCCGGCCCAGACGAGGCCGACCTTCAGCACGCCGCCGTTGGGCATATCGTCGTCCGGCAGCCGCGCGCGCCACGCCGCCACGTCGGCCGGATCGGGGTGGAAGTAGGGCACCTCCGCCGGGACCGTGTCCAGCCGCGTGCCGAAGGCCAGGGGCAGGCTCATCATCGGGCAATGCAGGTCGAAGGGCGGCGGCGGCTCGTTCGGCTCCAGCACCCGCTCGACGCCCGGCAGGGTGCGCAGCAGGCGGTGCAGCGGCGCGGGCGCCCCCAGCAGCACGCGGCCGCCGCGCTGCGCCACGAGCGGAGCGTAGCGCACGAATTGCAGCGTGTCGCCGAACCCCTGCTCGGCGTGCAGGAGGATGGTGCGGCCCTCCAGCGGCTCCCCCATCCATTGCGGCTGGGGAAGGCGGTGGGGGGCGAGGCCGGGGGTGCGGAAGCGCCACTCGTATTCCGCCCAGCCGCGGTCCATGTCGCCTTGGCCGAGCAGAAGGAACGAGCGATTGACGCGCGCCTCCACATAGCCGGGGTGCAGGGCCAGCGCCTGATCGTAGCGCGCCAGCGCCTCGTCCAGGCGGCCGGCCCGCTTCAGGGCGTTGCCGTGGTTTACGAGGCCCTCCAGGCTGTGCGGATGCAGCCTCAGCGCCGTCTCGAAGGCGGCCAGCGCCGCGTCCGTCCGGTCCTCCGCCAGCAGCGCGTTGGCGCGGGTGAGGTGCGCGTTCACGTAGTCCGGGAACAGGCAGAGCGCCGCGCGGCAGGCGGCCAGCGCCTCCTCCGTCCGCGTCAGGTCGGTGAGCGTGACGGCGAGGTTGTTCAGCGCCTCCGCATAGTCCGGGCGCAGGCCGAGGGCGGCGCGGTAGGCCGCCTCGGCCTCTTCGAACCGTGCTTGTGTGTGCAGCGTGATGCCCAGGTTGTTCTGCGCCTCCGGATACCGCGGCTGGAGGCGCAGCGCGGTGCGGTAGGCGTCCTCCGCCTCCGCCAGACGGCCCAGCATGTGCAGCATGACGCCAAGGTCGCAAAACGCGCCGGGCTGCGGGTACTGGGCGATGGAGCGTGCGATCAGGTCGGCGGCGCCCGCCACGTCGCCCTGCTGGTAGCGCTCGATGCCGAGCCGGTGGAGGGTCCCGAAGTCGAGGAGCTGAGCGTAGGGTTCCGCCACGGTCCACCGGCGCATGATTGAAAGGGCGCCGGATCCTACCCGTCTGCCGCGTGGCGCTCAACGGTCCTCGAAGACGCGCACCAGATCGACGGCGACGCGGTCGGCGACCACGCGTTCGGGGTCGCTGTTGTTCAGCGTCACCACGGCCCAGCGGTGGGCGCGGGAGAAGGCCATGTAGGCGTTGAAGCCGCCGGTGGAGCCGCTGTGCCAGTAGATCGGCGTGCCGTCCGCCGCCGGCGACACGAACCAGCCCAGCGCCATGGCGCCCAGCCCCAGCGTGCCGGGATCGGCCAGCGCGCGCCCCTCCACCTGCACGGTCTGGGCGAGCGCCAGCGTGCGGGCCGCGTCGTCGCCGCAGCCGCCGGGGCAGTCGCCCAGGTTGACGCGCAGCCACGTCACCAGATCGTCGGCGGTGGAGTAGAGCCCGAAGGAGGGCTGCATGGCCGGCGCCTCCCAATCCGGCACCGGGCGGCCGCGGGCGTGGCCGACGGCCTTGCGGGCGCGCTGCTCGGCCGACAGCGTCAGGGTCGTGTCCTTCAGGCCGAAGCGGGCGGTGACCACGCGTTTCAGCAGGTCGGGGTAGCTGGCGCCGGCCGCCGCCTCCAGCGCCTCGCCCAGCACGGCCATGCCGACGTTGGAGTAGCGGAAGCGCGTGCCCGGCGGGGCGGCGAGTTCATAGCCGGCCAGCCACGCGTCCACCTCGGCGCGGGTCAGCGGCTTGTAGGGGTTGCGGGGGTCCTCCAGGCGCGACCAGGAGAAGTTGGGCGTCTCCGGCACGTTGGGCAGGCCGGCGGTGTGGGTGGCGAGGTCGACCAGCCGGATCGGCCGCCCGTCGTAGTCCGGCACGCGGGGGCTGGCGGCGAGGTGGCGGCGCAGCGGATCGCTGGCGCGCACGGCGCCGGCGCGGATCAGCTCGGCCAGGATGGTGCCGGTGAAGGGTTTGGTGAGCGAGGCAATCTGGAAGACGGTGCGGCCGTTGGGCCGGCCTTTCGCCTGCCCGCTTTCGCCGAAGCCCAGGACCAGCGTCCGCCCCTCGTGCACCACCCCGACCACGAGGCCGCCGTGCCCCGCCTCCCCCAGGCGGCGTTCGGCCACCGCCGTCACCGTGTCGCGCAGGCCGTCGGAGCGCACCGCCGCCGCGGGCGCGGCGAGCCCCACCGAAACGGCCAGCGCCAGCCCGATCCCGAGAGTGCCTGCGCGCATCGACCCACCCCTTCCCGGTGCCATAGGGAAGGAATGGGAAGCGGCGGGGCCCGCCGGGACGGACGCGGGCGGCGATCAGGCGGATGCGCCGCGCGGTGCGAAGGGGGCTAGACGGTTTCGCCCACGGTTTCGCCGACCGGCGCCTTGGTGGTGACGGCGGCCGGGTTGGGGGGCGGGTCGAAGCCGTGCGTCTCGCGCACGATGAACAGCGGGCGGCCCTTCACCTCGGCGAAGACGCGGCCGAGGTAGTCGCCGATGATGCCCAGCGTGATGAGCTGCAGCCCGCCCATGAACAGCACGGAGACGATCAGCGATTCATAGCCCGGCACGTCGACGCCGAAGAACAGCGTGCGCAGCAGGCGCAGCACGATGTAGACGAAGGCGAAGCCCGACACCGCCATGCCCACCAGGCTCCACACCCTGAGCGGGAAGGTGGAGAAGGCGGTCAGCCCGTCGATGGCGAAGCGCAGCAGCTTGACGAAGCCCCACTTGGTGTCGCCGGCCGCGCGCTCCCCCTGCTCATAGGGGATGGCGGCGGTCTTGAAGCCGACCCAGGCGAAGATGCCCTTCATGAAGCGCGTGCGCTCGGGCATGCGGTTGATGACGTCGACCACCTTGCGGTCCATTAGGCGGAAGTCGCCGACCTCGCGCGGCAGCTTGACCTCCGACAGGTGGTCGAAGACCCAGTAGAACATCTTCGCGAACGCGCGCTGCTTGAAGTTCTGGCCGACGCGCGCCTTGCGCACGGCGACGACCACGTCGAAGCCCTCGCGCCATTTGGCGATGAACTGGGCCAGCATCTCCGGCGGGTGCTGGAGGTCGGCGTCCATCGGCACCACGGCGTCGCCGCGCGCGTGCGCCAGGCCGGCGGTGAGCGCCAGCTCCTTGCCGAAGTTGCGCGACAGGTCGACCACCTTGATGCGCGGCTCGCGCCCGTGCGCGGCGACGAGGCGATCCACCGTGTCGTCGCGGCTGCCGTCGTTGACGCAGACGATCTCCCACGTCAGGCCCAGCGTGTCGAGCACGGGGACGAGGCGGGCGAACAGCGCCTCGACGTTCGGCCCCTCGTTGTAGAAGGGAACGACGACGGACAGCCGCGGCCGCGCCGCCGGAGCGGACGCCCGCAGGGCTGGGGAAGGCGCGTCGGGAAGAGTCATGATCGGCCGCAAGGTCACATCAGGCATGGCCGGACCTCCGCGGTCCGAAAGGCCGCCGAGCGTATAGCATGATCCCATCCCGAGGGCAAAATGCCTCTCCCATGGCCGGTGTGGTCATTCGGGGACCAGGATCGGGGGGCGAATGTTACCGGATGATACACCGTGATACGCTTTTCCATGGTTGTCACATTTGCCCACCCCGTTCGCCGCCGGCCGGAAGCGGGAGGTATTGTGGTGGGTTTTAGGAATATTGTCAACGCGAGCCTTTCCATCCCCCTGCCCCACCGACAAGCCTACGACTTGGAGAGCGGATGGGGACACAGATGAACACAGATGAACTCAGATAAATTTCGGATGAATTCCCGCTCACGCCTTCAGCGTTCATCTGTGTCTATCTGTGTTCATCTGTGTCAAAAAATTCCTTACGATTGTCCCCCTTCGCACGGGGAGAAGAGGGTGCTCATCGCCGCCACGGGAACGAACACGGCCACCCGCCCGCCTATTCCCGGAAAATCCACGACGTGCGGCCCCGCCGGGCTTGCGGGAACGCGCGGGGAGCGGGCAAATAGGGCGGTTACACGCGCATTCCCGCAGCAGCACCGGTCATCATGATCCTTACCCCCATCCCCGCCGACGTCATGCCCGAGGCGATCGCCACCTTCGCGCGGCACCTGGAGGGGCAGCCGCTGGCGGCGGCCGCCTTCCGCCGCATCGCCGACACGTGGCCGGTGACCGGCGGCGTCGACACGCCGGAGCAGCGCGCCCAGGGCGTGGAGCTGGCGCACGCGCACGGCATCGGTACGCTGGACGAACGGCCGAGCGCGTCCTTCATGTGGGACGGCGCGGTCATCCGCACCGATGTCGAGGCCACGGTGATCGTGCACGAGGTGGCGCACTGGCTGGTCGCCGCGCCCGAGCGCCGGCCGCTGATCGACTTCGGCCTGGGGCCGGGGCCGGAGACGACGAAGCTGGTTGAGGCCAAGGCCGACAAGAAGCTGACGTTCCAGCAGTGCATGCACGAGGAGGCGCAGACCTCGCTGCTCGGCATCCTGTGGGAGGCGGAACTGGGCCAGCCGGCCATCCTGGCCTTCCTGGAGCAGAACTGGATGGAGGCGTGGGAGCGGCCGAGCACGGCCGAATGGTTCGTCGGCCATGTCGCCGAGTTGCGCGAACGGGGCCTTATCGACGACGATGGGCGGCCGACCACCGCCCGCGCGTGGGCCGACCAACGGCGCCTGCAGAGCGCCGCTTAAGATCGCTTAAGATCAACGAACACAAGAAACCGGTTGAACAGAGGAGGTTGACGCATGACGACCCGGACCCTGCTGGCGGCTGCCAGCGCGCTTGCCCTGCTCGCCGGTCCCGCGAGTGCGGCGGAAACGCTGAAGATCGGCATGATCACCACGCTGTCCGGCCCCGGTGCCGGCCTGGGCATCGACATCCGCGACGGCTTCGCGCTGGCGCTGGAGCATCTGGGCGGCAAGCTGGGCGGCCTGGACACCCAGGTGGTGGAGGCGGACGACCAGCAGAAGCCGGACGTCGCCGTGGGCCTGACCAACCGCATGGTCGAGCGCGACCGGGTGCACATGGTCACCGGCGTGGTGTGGTCGAACCTCGCCCTGGCCATGATGCCGACGCTGGCGAACGCGCAGACCTTCTTCATCAGCCCGAACGCCGGCCCGTCACAGCTGGCCGGGTCGCAGTGCAACCCGTACTTCTTCAACGTGGCGTGGCAGAACGACACCATCCACGAGGCGGTCGGCCAGCACGTGCAGGAGCAGGGGTTCAAGAAGGTCTACCTGATGGCGCCGAACTACCCGGCCGGCAAGGATGCGCTGGCGGGCTTCAAGCGCTATTACAAGGGGGCGGCGGCCGGCGAGGTGTACACGCAGGTGGGCCAGCTGGACTACGCGGCCGAACTGGCGCAGCTGAAGGCGGCGGCGCCGGACGCGGTGTACGTCTTCTACCCCGGCGGCATGGGCATCAACTTCATCAAGCAGTACGATCAGGCCGGCCTGAAGGGGCAGGTGCCGCTGTTCGGCCCCGGCTTCTCCTTCGACCAGGACATCTTCGGCGCGGTGGGCGAGTCGGCGCTGGGCGTCAAGAACTCGGCGCAGTGGAGCCCGGACATGGACAATCCGGTGAACCAGAAGTTCGTCGCCGGCTTCAAGGCCATGCACAACCGCCTGCCGTCCATGTACGCCAGCCAGGGCTATGACGCGGCGCTGGTCATCGACGCGGCGGTCAAGGCGGTGGGCGGCAACCTGGGCGACAAGGACAAGCTGCGCGCCGCCATCAAGGCCGCCAAGATCGCGTCGGTGCGCGGGTCGTTCACCTTCAACAACAACCACTACCCGGTGCAGAACGTCTACCTGCGCGAGGTGGTGAAGGGGGCCGACGGCGTGGTGACCAACAAGCTGGTCGGCACGGTGTTCAAGGACCACGCGGATGCGTACGCCAAGGACTGCGGGATGAAGTGAGGGGTTGGGGGACTCTTGCCCCCACCCTCCCCATGCTGCGCATGGGTCCCCTCCCTCCCCCGCTGCGCAGGGGAGGGCAAGGACAGGCCCCCTCCCCTGCCTTGGCGGGGGAGGGTCGGGGTGGGGGCAAGCGTCCCCACCGCAGCACCTTTGCAAGGCACGCACCGCCATGCCCCGCATCCTTCTCGCCGCCGCGCTGGCGCTGATCGCCGGCACCGCATCCGCCGCCGAAACCCTGCGGATCGGCTTTCTCACCACCCTGTCCGGGCCGGGCGCCGTGATCGGCGCCGACATCCGGGACGGCTTCCAGCTCGCCCTTGAACAGGCGGGCGGCAAGCTGGGCGGCCTCGACACCAAGGTGTTCGAGGCCGACGACCAGCAGAAGCCGGACGTCGCCGTCAGCCTCACCAGCCGCATGGTCGAACGCGACCGCGTGCACATGGTCACCGGCACGATCTGGTCCAACCTGGCGCTGGCCATGGTGCCGACGCTGGCCAACGCGCAGGTCTTCTTCATCAGCCCCAACGCCGGCACGGCGCAGCTGGCGGGTGCGCAATGCTCGCCCTTCTTCTTCAACGTCTCCTGGACGGTGGACGTGGTGGGGGAGATGGCCGGGCTGGCGGCCATGCAGCAGGGCGTGAAGCGCGCCTGGGTGATGGCGCCGAACTACCCGTCGGGGAAGGATGTGGTGGCCGGCTTCCGCCGCTCCTACAAGGGCGAGGTGGCGGGGGAGGTGTTCACCCAGTTCGGGCAGCTGGACTACGCGGCCGAGATCACGGCGCTGAAGGCGGCGCAGCCGGACGCGGTGTTCATCTTCCTGCCCGGCGGCATGGGCATCAACTTCCTGAAGCAGTACCAGCAGGCCGGGCTGGTGGGGCAGATCCCGCTGATCGGTCCCGGCTTCTCCTTCGACCAGGACACCTTCGGCGCGGTGGGCGACGCCGTGCTGGGCGTGAAGAACACCCTGCAATGGAGCCAGGACCTGGACGTGCCGGCCAACCGCGCCTTCATGGCGGCGTTCACGGCGAAGTACGGGCGGCAGCCGTCGTACTACGCCGCACAGGCGTACGACGCGGCGCGGCTGATCGACGGGGCGGTGAAGGCGGTGGGCGGCGACCTGTCGGACAAGGACAATCTGCGCAAGGCGCTGGAGGCGGCACCGTTCGAGTCCACGCGCGGCGCCTTCCGCTTCAACACCAACCACTACCCGATCCAGACCTATTACCTGCGCGAGGTGGTGAAGGGGCCGGACGGCGCGCTGACCAACCGCATCCTCGGCACCGTCGCGACCGACGTGGCCGACGTGCACGCCGCGTCCTGCGCGATGAAGTGAGGCGGCGATGGACTGGATGCTGGTCGCCGAACAGGGCCTGAACGGCGTGCAACTGGGCGTCATGCTGTTTTTGATGGCGGCCGGGCTGACGCTCGTCTTCGGCATCATGGACCTGATCAATCTGGCGCACGGCTCCTTCTACATGGTCGGCGCCTATCTGACGGCGCTGTTCACGCGCAGCTTCGACAGCTTCCTGCTGGCGCTGCCGGCCGCCGTTCTGGCGACCGCGGCGCTGGGCCTGCTGGTGGAGGTGACGACGCTGCGCACGCTGTACCGCCGCGACCATTTGGACCAGGTGCTGGCGACCTTCGGGCTGATCCTGTTCTTCAACGAGCTGATCCGCATCCTGTTCGGGCCGGTGCCGATCTTCCTGAACCCGCCGGCGGCGCTGGCCGGCACGGTGGACCTGTTCGGGCTGAAGTACCCGGCCTTTCGCCTCGCCATCATCGGCGTGGGCGTGGCGGTGGCGGCGTTCCTGTGGGTGCTGATATCGCGCACGCGGGTGGGCATGCTGATCCGCGCGGGTGCCACGAACCGGGAGATGGTGACGGCGCTGGGTGTCGACGTGCGCCTCCTCTTCAGCCTCGTCTTCGCGCTCGGCTGCGGGCTGGCGGCGCTGGCCGGCGCCATGGCCGGGCCGGTGCTGGCCGTGCAGGTGGGGATGGGGGAGCAGATCCTGATCCTGACCTTCGTCGTCATCGTCATCGGCGGCATCGGCTCCATCCGGGGCGCCCTGGCGGGGGCCTTGTTGGTGGGGGTGGTGGACACGCTGGGCCGCGCGCTGCTGCCGGGGATGTTCCGCCTGTTCCTCGACCCGGCCAGCGCCAACGGCGTGGGGGCGTCCTTGTCCTCCATGCTGATCTACGTCCTGATGGCCGTGGTGCTGGCGATCCGCCCGCGCGGCCTGTTCCCCGCGGGGTGATTGCATGAGCCTTGAGATCGTTCCGGTGGCGCCCGCGCACGAGGCTGACTGGCGCCGCCTCTTCCACGGCTACCGCACCTTCTACAAATGGCCGCACGACGAGGGCGTGGTCGACCGCGTGTGGGCGTGGCTCCTCGACCCGGCGCACGAGGTGGAGGGGCTGGTCGCCGTGCAGGACGGCCGCGTGGTGGGGCTGGCGCACTTCCGCCGCGAGCCGAGCCCGAGCCGGGGGACCGACGTGGGCTTCCTGAACGACCTGTTCGTCGACCCGGACGCGCGGGGTGCCAAGGTGGGCGAGGCGCTGCTGGAGCGGCTGCGCGAGGTGGCGGCCGAGCGCGGCTGGCCGATCATCCGCTGGATCACCGCCGACGACAACTACCGCGCCCGCACGCTGTACGACCGGGTGGCGAAGAAGACGGCGTGGAATTTGTACGAGATGAGTGCGGGGGACGTTTGAGGTAGATTTTAACACGGATGCACACGGATTATGACACGGATGCACACGGATGAAAGTTGAGGTTGATCCGCAACTCGACGCGTTGACCCAGCAGATCATCGGCGCTGCCTTCGAGGTTGCCGGTGGGCTGCGGCATGGCTTCTTGGAATCCGTGTACCGCAAAGCTCTGATCCATGAACTGGATCTGCGTGGTCTGCGGGCCGACGAGGAGGTTCCGTTCGGGGTGCACTACAAGGGACACTCGGTTGGCATCTATCAAGCCGATCTCGTTGTCGAAAACAGCGTTATCGTCGAACTCAAAGCCTTGGATGGCATTGCCCCGCCACACGTCGGCCAAGTCATAAACTACCTGCGCGCCAGCGGCCTGCATGTCGGCTTGCTGCTTAACTTCGGCACGCCCAAGCTTCAATTCAGAAGAATACTCCTATGACATTCATCATCCGTGTGCATCCGTGTCCTAATCCGTGTGCATCCGTGTTCCATCGCACCCGGCGGATGGTGCGGCGGGCGGTGCCGGAATGATCCCCCTCACCCGCACCCGTATCGCCCTCCTCCTCCTGCTGGCCGTTGCGGTTCTGTTGCCGCCGGTGGCGGCGTGGGTGGGGGAGCCGTTCTATGTGCGGCTGGGGACGCGCATCCTGGTGTTCGCGCTGGCCGCCGTCAGCCTGGACCTGATCCTCGGGTTCGGGGGCATGGTCAGCTTCGGGCACGCGGCGTTCGTCGGCATCGGCGGGTACGTCGTCGGCATCCTGTTCGCCCATCAGGCGGACGGGTCGACGCTGTTCGGGCTGCCCGGCACGGTGAACGGGTACGTCGTCTGGCCGCTGGCGTTCCTGGTGGCGGCGCTGGCGGCGCTGCCCATCGGGGCCATCTCGCTGCGCACCACCGGCGTGCCGTTCATCATGATCACGCTGGCCTTCGCGCAGATGCTCTTCTACCTGATGACGAGCCTGCGGGCGTACGGCGGCGACGACGGCGTCGCGTTGTGGAGCCGCTCCACCTTCCCCGGCGGGCCGAACATCACGGACAACACCACCTTCTATTACGTGGCTCTGGGCATCCTGCTGGCGGTGCTGGTGCTGGGCTGGCGGCTGGTCAACGCGCGCTTCGGGCGGGTCATCCGCGGAGCGAAGGACAACGAGCGGCGCATGCGGGCACTCGGCTACCCGGTCACGCGCTACAAGCTGGCGGCCTTCGTGCTGGCCGGCGGCATCGCCGGGCTGGCCGGCGCGCTGCTGGCCAACGCCACGCTGTTCGTGGGGCCGCAGTACCTGCACTGGAGCCGCTCGGGCGACCTGATCGTCATGGTCGTGCTGGGCGGCATGGGCACGCTGGTGGGGCCGGTGCTGGGGGCGGCGGCCCTGCTGCTGCTGGAGGAGTTCGTGCCGGAGGTGATGGAACTGGCGCGGCCGGGCCTGGGCGAGCACTGGAAGATCGTGCTGGGCCCCATCCTGCTGATGATCGTGCTGTACGCCCGGCGCGGCGTGTGGGGCGTGCTGACGGGGAACCGGCGATGAGCGCGCCCATGCTGAAAGTTGAGGGGCTGGTCAAGCGCTTCGGCGGGCTCGCCGCCACCGACCATCTGTCGCTGGAGGTCGATGATGGGGCGCTGCACGCGCTGATCGGGCCGAACGGGGCCGGCAAGACGACGCTGATCGGCCAGCTGACGGGGGAATTGGAGCCGGATTCCGGCCGCATCCTGTTCCAGGGGCGCGACGTGACGCGGCTGGCGGTGCACCGGCGCGCGCACCTGGGGCTGGCGCGCAGCTTCCAGATCACCTCGGTCTTCCCCAGCTTCACGGCGCTGGACAACGTGGCGCTGGCGGTGCAGGCGCACGCGGGGCACAGCTTCCGCTTCTGGCGCGACGCCGGGCGCGACCCCAGACTGGCCGATCCGGCGCGCGCGGTGCTGGAGCGCGTTGGGCTGGGGCCGCGCGCCCACACGCCGGCCGACGCGCTGGCGCACGGCGAGAAGCGGCAACTGGAACTCGCCATGGCGCTGGCGACGAACCCGAAGCTGCTTTTGCTGGACGAGCCGATGGCCGGCATGGCGCCGGAGGAGTCCGCGCGCATGGTGGAGCTGCTGGCGGAGCTGAAGGGCAGCCTGACCATCCTGCTGGTCGAGCACGACATGGACGCCGTCTTCGCGCTGGCCGACCGCATCACCGTGCTGGTGCGCGGCAAGGACCTCGCCACCGGGGCACCGGCCGAGATCCGCGCCAACCCGGCCGTGCGCGAAGCCTACCTCGGCGAAGAGGAGGCGGTCTGATGCTGCGGGTCCCCATGTTGAAGGTGGAGGGGCTGACGGCGTTCTACGGGCAGAGCCAGGTGCTGTTCGGCATGGAGCTGTGGGTGGAGGCCGGGGAGGTCGTCACCCTGCTGGGCCGCAACGGCATGGGCAAGACGACGACGATCCGCACCATCCTGGGCCTCGTGCCGCCGGCCGGCGGGCGCGTGGCGTTCGAGGGGCGGGAACTGGCGGGGCAGCCGCCGCACCGCATCGCCCGCGTCGGCATCGGGCTGGTGCCGGAGGGGCGGCAGGTCTTCCCCACGCTGACCGTGCTGGAGAACCTCGTCGCCACCGCCGCCAACCGTGACGGGCGCGCCAACCCGTGGACGGTGCCGCGCGTCTGCGCCCTGTTCCCGCGGCTGGCCGAGCGCGCGGGCAATCTGGCGCGCACCCTGTCGGGGGGCGAGCAGCAGATGCTGGCCATCGGGCGGGCGCTGATGACCAACCCCAAGCTGCTGATCCTCGACGAGGCGACGGAGGGGCTGGCCCCGCTGGTGCGCGCGGAGATCTGGCAGTGCCTCGCCACGCTGAAGGCGGAGGGGCAGTCGATCCTCGTCGTCGACAAGAATGTCGCGGCGCTGGCGCGGCTGGCCGACCGCCACCACGTCATCGAGAAGGGCCGGCTCGCCTGGACCGGCACCTCGGCGGAGCTGACCGCCGACCCCAGCCTGAAGGAGCGCTACCTTGGCGTCTGAAGCGACCGTCTATCGCGGCATGACCCCGGCGGAGCTGGAGCACGAGTACAACTTCCGTGCCCGCATTCCCGAGCACACGGACTTCATCGCCCGCTGGGCCGCCGACAGCGCCGGCATGCGCGCCCGGCTGCGTGGACGCCTGGACGTCGCGTACGGCCCGCACCCGCGCCAGCGCATCGACCTGTTCCCGGCGGGCGAAGGGGCGCCGCTGTTCGTGTTCATCCACGGCGGCTACTGGCGCGGCCTGTCGAAGGACGAGTTCTCGTTCCTGGCCGACCTGTTCGTGGGCGACGGCGTGGCGGTGGCGACCATCGGCTATGGCCTGTGCCCCGACGTGACGCTGGAGGAGCTGACCGGCCACGTGCGCGACGCCGTGCGCTGGCTGGCGGCGCACGCGGGCGAGCATGGCGCGGACGCCGGGCGCATGGTGCTGTCCGGCCATTCGGCCGGCGGGCACCTGACGGCGGAGATGCTGTCCACCGACTGGACCGCGTACGGCCTGCCGCGCGACCTGATCAAGGGCGGCATCGGCATCGCCGGCATCTACGACCTGGAGCCGGTGCGCCACACGTCCGTGCAGGAGCAGCTGAAGCTGGACGCGGAATCGGCCCGGCGCGCCAGCCCCATCCACCACGTCCCCGCCCCGCCGGCCCCGCCGCTGGTGCTGGCCGTCGGCGGCGACGGCACGGACGAGGAGAAGCGCCAGCAGACCGCCTACGCCGAGGCGTGGCGCGCGGCCGGCAACGACGTGGAGGAGATCGTGGTGCCGCACGCCCACCACTTCAGCGTGGTGGACCGCCTCGCCGACCCGGCCAGCCGCCTGTACCGCGCGGCGATGCGGATGCTGGGGAGGTGAACAACGTTGGGTTTTCGCTGGCGCTCAACCCAACCTACGGCTCGGCGGTAGGTTGGGTTGAGGCGTAAGCCGCAAAACCCAACGTCGGACGCTTCCCCGCTCAGCCGCCCTGCTGGCAGCGCTTGACGATGCCGTCGAACTTGGCGACGAAGGCGGCGTTCTGCCGCTCGTAGGCGGCGACCTGCGATTCGCTGCCCTCGCGCGCCTTGGCGAGCTGGGCGTAGGCGGCGAGGTCCTGCTTCGTCATCTTGGACGCGATGCACTGGCACACCGGCTCCGGCAGGCCGCCGTCGCGCTCGCGGCAGGCCGACATCAGCGTTCCGAGATCGTCGGCCGCAGCCGGGGCCGCCGCGCCGAACCCCGCGAGCACCACCGCCACCGCGGCGAACGCCTTGCCCTTCATCACCAGACCTCTTCGAAACGGTTGAAACCAGTCGTTTTCTACCGTGTGCCCGGATCCGGCTCAAGCGCCGGGCCGGCGGCGGATGGGCGCACCAGGACGAAGCGCTGGTAGACGAGGCCGATGCCCAGCAAGGCCGCGCCCAGCCCGATGAACGACACCGCCCGCCACAGCCCCGCCAGCGCCGACAGGTCGACCAGGAACACCTTGGCGACGCTGGCGAGGATGAGAATGAGAGAGGCGTAGCGGAACAGCTGGCTGCCGCGCCACAGGCCCACGGCCAGCAACGCGCCGCCGAAGGCCAGCCACGCCACGGAGTAGCTGTACATCTCACCGTCCGTCACCGCGCCGGCCTCCAGGTGCGTGCCGTGGAAGGCGTGGCGCACCGACAGGGACAGCCACACCCAGGCGGTCAGCAAGGCCCCGCCCCCGGCCGCGAGGCCCAGGCGCCGGTGACCGCGCCACGCGGCCACCCAGGCGAAGCCGCCAGCCAGCACCGCCGGCACGGCGTAGGCCAGCAACAGAAGGTTGGCCACCGGCCACTCCCCCACCGGGTCGTCGGTGACCAGCGGGTTGTCGAGGATCAGGTGCCCCACCAGCACCTGCACCGCCCCCATCAGTCCCAGCACCCGCCAGCCCCAGCGCACCGTCGGGTTCTCGCTGTGCCCGGCGCGGGCGTAGAGGAACAGGGCCACGCTCAGCCACCACGCGCTGTTGAGGCTCTGTTCGAGGAGGCTGTAGCCGGGATGGGCGAGGTCGCCGCCGACGGACAGGCGGAACTGGAAGCTGACCAGCAGGATGAGGAAGGTCAGCGCCCCGCCCTCCAGCACCGTGCGCAGCGTCAGCGACGCGGCCTCGCCGAAACCGCGCCGCGCCGCCACGAAGGCCAGCGCCGACAGGCCGTAGCCGGTCCAGATCCACGACACGCCCGGCAGCGGCCCGCCCAGCGGATAGCCGAACACGTCCGGGTTGGCGGCGAGACGGACGATCACGATGCCGGCCAGCACCAGCGCCGCGTGCCGCAGCCCGGCGACGGGGACCGAGCGGTGCACCCACGCTGCCCCCGCCACCGTCGCGGCCAGCGCCACGCTGAGCCACGCGTCGCGCAGGATGAAGGCGGCGCCCAGCGCCACGCCGGCCAGCGCCGCCGTGGCGTGCGCGGCCAGCAGCGCCGACCAGCGCTCCCCCACCGTCGGGTCGTCGCGCCAGCGCGCGGCCACCGCCGCCAGCGCCACGTGCAGCGCCGCCACGGCGGCGGCGATCAGCGCCCAGCCGGCGTCCGGTTCGCCCTCCGTCCACAGCGCGTAGCCCAGCGCCACCAGCAGCGCCGGCCCGACGGCACCCAGCAGCGCGAACCAGTCGGCCCGCACGCTGCCGTGCGCCAGGGCGAAGGTGGCGGCGGCGAAGGCCGGCGCCAGGACCAGCGGGAACTGCCACGGGCCGCCGTTCTCGTGCACCGACGCCACGGCGGCCAGCAGTGCCAGGAGCGCCGCGGCCGTGCCGCCGGTCAGCCGGGTTCCGGCCCGTTCGTCGACCATCAGCAGCGCCGCCGCCGCGACGCCCAGCGCCATGGCGAACCCGGCGTCGCCGGTAGCGAACAGCAGCGCCAGCGTGCCCAGCAGGGTCAGCCCGGCGTGCGCCGCGCCGATGCGGTCGAGCGCACGGCCTTCCTCCGCGCCGCCCTCCTCTGGCCGGCGGCGCAGGGCGGCGGCGAGAACGCCCGCGGCGGGCACGAAGAGCATGGCCGTCCACGGCTCCCTGCCGATGCTGGAGACGATCCAGACCAGCACCCACAGGATGCCGCCGCCGTGCGCCATCAGCAGCGCCCACGCCCAGCCGCGCCAGCGCGCGGCGAAGCCGCCGACCGCGACGACGGAGGCGAGGTAGGCGAACAGCGCCGCGCCATCCTTCGACTCGCCGCCGACCACCAGAGGGACGGCCAGCGCACCGGCGATGCCCAGCGCCGCCACCGCCGGCCCGTGCAGCAGGCCGAGGCCCACGGCGACCAGCGACACCAGCGCCATGCCGACGAAGGCCGAAAGCTGCGCGATCAGCCCGTACAGGCCGTAGGCCGCGTAGATGGCGGCGTAGGCGACAGCGACGCCGGCCCCGGCGGCGCTGGGCGTCAGGTGGTCGGGGCCGAGCGGGCCGACCCCGCGGGCGGGCGGGCGGCGCCGCAGCCACTCCGCCCCCGCCACCAGCGCCACGGCCAGCGCCAGGCCGAACAGGATGCGCACGGGCGGCGTGATCAGGCCCGATTCGATGGACACCTGCACCAGGAACGCCCCGCCCAGCGCCAGCGCCACGCCGCCGATCCACACCAGCCAGCGCCCGGTCAGCAGGCTTTCCAGCGACGGCAGCGACAGGCGGGCCGCCGCCGGCATCGGCGCCGGCTCGAACGGTGGGGGCGTTGCGGGTTCGGATGGTTCGGGGGGCGATTCGGGCGGTGGTTCGGCCCCGGCCTCCGGGCGCACCGGCGGCTCGATGGGGGTCGCGAGGGGGATTTCAGCCGCCGGCCCGGCGGCCGGCCCGGCAACCGACTGTGGCGGAGCGGCGCCGCGCAGGCCGGCAACCTCGGCGCGCAGGCCGGCGATCTGCCGTTCCAGCCCGTCGATGCGCTCGGCCTGTTTGCGCTGGCGCAGGAAGCTGACCAGCCCGAGAAAGGGTAGAAGGCCGTAGGCCAGCCCCAGGATCAGGAAAACCCCGTCGTCCATCCGCCCTCTCCGCGTCGCCGCACGACCATGCGCGGGCTATCGTGCGCAGGCCATCGGCCGGGGGCAAGACGTTCAGGAGATGTCCGGGGGATCAGAAGAGAGCTTCGGTCCGGCCTGGAAACCAGCGAAGCTGGCGGATGGGGGGAGATTCGAACTCCCGGTACCCTTGCGGGTACGCCGCATTTCGAGTGCGGTGCATTCAACCACTCTGCCACCCATCCGTGGCGCCGCAGTGCGGAGCGGCGCGGAACCTAACC
>Ga0196970_1000652_pt1 | contig 36244 bp, 27 predicted proteins | sample S1v_513CmetaG_FD_148672 | JGI IMG/M metagenome (GOLD analysis project Ga0196970, IMG submission 148672) | Soil microbial communities from Anza Borrego desert, Southern California, United States - S1+v_5-13C | ecosystem: Environmental > Terrestrial > Soil > Desert | place: USA: California... | reverse complement strand
TCGAAGAAGCGAAGAAGACGAGAAGAAGGAAGAAGAGCTTTGGCGCGGGAAGAGCGAAGAAAATCAGCCGGAAGAAAACGGAATTTCATCCCGCCACTTTTCCACCGCTATCATTCCGCCGCTGACATTTGCCTCGTCTATCCCATAACCATGCGCGGTTGTGAACGAACACACGAACAAACGCGTTCCCAAGCGAACGTCAAGCATCGCGGCTCCACGAGGAAATACTTCCAGTGTGATTGTCGCCGAAGGATATTTTGCAAGTATGCGCCTTCGAATATTCTCCATTCCATTCATGTTAATTCAGTTCTGAAACTCCACAGTGCCGGTCCTCTTATTGATGATCCGAGTGCTCCCATCGGCACGAATATCAATTCGATGGTTTTTGGTTATCGCTGAAATGCTTCCATCTGGATTTTTCGTCACAAAATCGTCAAGAGGTGGACACATTCTGCGGTCTGGCATGCCGGGCGCAGGCGGAGGAGTTTTCTTGGGAATGCCACTCATCGCATCTTCGACTTCGTCCATTGTAGATCGAAGTCTTGCGAGTGCTCCATCTGCGGTTCCCGCTTTTCCTTGTGAGCCGAGACGTTTATAAAATTCGCTGAGCCGTTCGGGTATTCCCCTTGCGGCCTCGCACATTGCCTTCCTCCGCCAATAGCGTTACCGACGTCGTCTACCTTTCCGGCGCCTCCGGTAATTTTGTTCCATAGACGACTCAAAGCGCACTTGAATGTCCCCAGCCCTTTGGCCGCCGCGGCCTCAGGGCCGATCGGAGTGAGCATCGCTCCAGCCTCGATAGACTTCGCTGCTCCCGGGGTCCAATGGGGTCGCATCTAGAAAGTTGACAATTAAATCTGGAGCTTGGAGACAAACCGATCACGCCCCCGCACATCTAAACTCAACGGACTCGCCATGCCCGCATCTCACCCAAGAGACCCTGTTTGTCAACTCTTTAGACGCGACCCCATTGTCCCATCGCCCCACGACGTTCGACCCCAATTTCAACCGATGCCGCTTCGATGTCTGATTTCGTTTAGGTTTCTCCGAAGTTTTTCTTGAGGCCCATTGGCGAGAATACGGTCAATACAACTTAAGCCAATCTCGCGATTTATCGCTATAATGCAAATCACGGACAAGCAACAAAACCAATCGGCATTCCCTTGTACCGAAGCGCATCCTTCATCTGGATGACGTTCCGCAGAGTTTGCTAGCGACGCTGGCCCCCGGCTAGCTTGCATCGCAAGAAAACTCAGACGAAACTCGAACTCATCCAGATTAGAGCCTTGGCAGCACCCTAGAACGGGAGCCAAGTAGCTGAGCGCTTTGATCCGGTTTAACATCGACTCGTCAGGTTCACAGGCGATAGAGATAAGACCGCGGGCTGTCTGGAGCTTTTCCTCGCTAGCGGCCTGCTGAAAGGCGTTCATCTCTCGCAAAAAGGAATCTTTGTTGGCGTGCAAAGCTTCAATTCGACGGAGAAATCTCCAGCCGTCGAAGGCATTTCGATCAGAATTCATCGTTTTGATTCGTACGGCTCTTCACTTCGCAATACGACCTCTGGTTGCGATCACGGCTGCAGCCGCCCCCGTTGCGGTGACCGCGAGAGCAGAACCAGCAACAACGCCCGGATTTGCAAACATGCTACGTCTTGTGAAAACACTGGATCCATAATGAGGATATAGAGATCGATTATTGTGAGTGGCTGGAATTCGGTTTACGGTTGGGCACGGCACAGGAACTCGTGGAGGTGGGGATGGAGGAGGATCATCCCCATCACAACCTAATTCATAGTACAGGCCCCATAAGCCGAAGAGGTATGCCATCGAAGAAGCAAACATATCCGGGTTCATTGCTGCGTCTTGGCTCGCACCCCTGATGGAATTCCTAATCGCTTCACAGATGGGGCTTTTGTCCTTATGTTCTTCGAATGGATCTTCTCCTGAGAACGGGTCCACTATCGAAAATCCAAAAGCATCAAACTTGTTGCCGGGCGCATTCCCGGCAAATCGGTACAGATTGACCCCCCCCTCCTCCTCAATCGGATCCCTGTTCAGCCACCGCTGCAAGCTCGGTTCATAATAGCGGTAAAGGTAATAAACCAGTCCTGATTGGGAATGTTGTTCCTTGCTCGAGAACTGGTGGAGATTCCGTTCAGCCAACGGCCCGCTTGTTCCAAGAATATTTCCGAATGGATCATAGTGGTAACGGGCAGCAATGAGTTGGTTGGTGTCAATCAAACACGTGATGTTGCCGTTGCCGTCAGCGTGGTAGTAGGCGTGGGGATGTCCGTTGCCCGTTGTCATTTGTCCGTTGTCGGTTCGGGCGAGCAGTCCGCCGATGCCGCCGGCGGCTTCAAAGGTTCCGCTCAGGTCTGTCCCGCGTGTGTAGGTGACTTGTGGCAGATTGTTCGCGTCACGCTCCTGAATCACCAGGTTGCCGTCATAGACGTAACGAACTTCGTTCGTTAATTGCCAATTGCCGATCGCAGAGGACCAGGTGTACTCCTTCCGGATTCTCCGACGCATCTTGCCGTCATAGGTGAATTCACTCTTCCACGCGTTCGTCACCATCACCCGGATCAGCTGATTCTCATCGTCATAATCGAATATCCGGTTCGTGACTCCTCCAGCGCTCCGTTCCACAAGAAGATTCCCATTCGAGTCATACGAAAAGACCGGACTGGGCGGTGCGAACACTTGGGATGTGTTCGTGTCCGCACGACCGAGAGCATCCCGCGCCACGGCGGTGAACAGTTTGAATGTGTTCGCCGGGCTGTGATTGGTGCTCGCGAACGTGCCATCCGCATAGAGAAATGCGTTGCTCGCATTTACGGTAACATTGGTCGGGAATCCCATGGTCCCGCCGCTCACCGTCCAGGTTCCGACCCGCCCTCCGCCCGTCGGTTGATTCAGGCTGTTCACGGTGAACGACTGCAACATTCCATTGTTCGTCCGGTAGTTGAGATTGCCCGCCGCGTCATAGACATAGCCCAATTGCTCGTGGAGACGGTTGGTGATCCCGCCGAATTCCTTCCCCCTGGCCGTCTTCAACTGGCCAATCGGATCATATGTGTAATCCACCGAATTGCCGGCGGAAAAAACCTGCTGGCTCCGCTGGTTGCCCAGATTGTACGCATACCGATGCGAGTTAATTCGTTCGCCGTCCTGCAATCTCAAGAGTTCCGTGCTGAGCAGCCTGCCATTGGCGTCGAACTCGTTGGTAATTGCCGCGCCGTTGGGCAGCGTAATTTTCCAGGGGTTTGACCCGGCCAAATCGCTCCACCAAAAGCCGTCTTCACCCGGACCGTAGCGATAGCCGAAACGGCCGGCCGGCGAGGTCACCGCCGTCAATCGCTGCATCACATCCCATTCGTAGCTTTGCGTCCAGTCCGACGCACTGAACGCCTGAACGTTCACTGCCTGGCGCCGTCGATGGTCGTACGCGTAGCTCACGGTATCGCTTGCCCACGGGCCATCTTCGCTCTGCAATTGGCCCGCCGCGGTGTAACTGTAAACCGTGGTCCCGACCGCGTCCACCATGTTGGTCAGCCGGCTGACCGCGTCGTAGCGCAGGTGAATATCCGGGCTCACCGCGTAATCCAGGTTCGTGAGATTGCCGACCGCATCGTAGCGATACAACGCAAGCCCCTTGGCGCCGCTTTCGCGCGAGGCCAGCCGGTGATTGAAATCATATCCGTAGAGGAAGAGGTTCGTCCCCAAATGATCGAGCTTGTTCGTCACGCGTCCAAAGGAATCGTACTTCCATGCCGTCGTTTGATTCTTGCCATCGGTCAATGTCAGCAGGTCCCCGGCGCCGTTATAGACAAACCGCGTCACTTCCAGGTTGGCGTTCGTTTCAGCCGTCTTTCGCTCCAGCGGATCGTAAACGTAACGGGTCACCTGGTTGAGCTGGTTGGTGTAGCTGGTCGCTCCTGAAACGTTCAGTGTATAGCCAAAGCTCTCAACTCCGTTGTCCGGATACGTCCGCGTTCGCAACCGTCCCAGGGGATCGTAGGTCATCGTCACCTTCACCCCTTCCGCATTGATGTTCGTCGTGACCCGATCATAGATGTCATAGCTGAACTGCGCCGTTCTTTGAGGCCCGATCGGGTGGTCCTTGTCCACCGCCTGCAAATTTCCCTCTCCGTCATAAGTCTTAATCACCGTGTGACCGGAGCTGTCAATCGTTCGGCGGATCTGTGATGCGAGGTCGTATTCGCGCCGGATGCTGAATCCGTCGGCAAACAGGGTGTTGGTCAGACGCCCCAGGTTGTCATAGTAGAAGAACGTATTCTGTCCTGCCGCGTCCTGGACCGAATTCAGAGACCCGCATGTGCAATAGCTATAGGCTGTCACGCGCCCGAGCGCATTCGTCTCGAAGATTTTGCGCTGCATGTTGTCGTAAACAAAGGAGTTGGTGAATCCCATCCGATCGACAATCCGCACGAGGTCGAGCTTGTCATACGTGTAGGAAATGGATCGTCCATCGGAATACTTGACGCTCAGGAGGCGCTGCAGTTTGTCCCACGTATTTGTAACCGTCAGTCCGCGTTCGTCGGTATGCGTGAAAACAAGGCCATTGGTGTAGGTGTACGCGTTGGTCCGATAGTAAACAGGTGTTCCGGCGACCACAGCGTAATCGTAGGTGACTGCTATAAACCCGTTCGCGCCATAGATGTTCGTGGTGATCAATCCGCTTGGGAGTTTGGTGCTGGTGAGCCGGTTCGAAACATAGGTGTACGACGTCACTTCTCCGAGTGCATTGGTTGCGAACGTAATTTGGTGAAAGGCATTGTAGGCATAGCCACCCAACATCAAATTCCCCGGCCCAATATGTTTCACCAGATCAATCCCATTTGCCGCGTACACATAGAGGTTCGTCTTAATGAAGTGTTCACAAGAAACATCAGAACCAAAATCGACGGTCTTGGTGACAAGTCCTTGCGTGTTGCGCCACGAATTTTGAATTCGAATGGCAAAATCGTCTGTTTGGTATCCAACGGTGACCGGAATGTTATCGCTCTGGCTCTCGACAATATCCGCGTCCGCGGGTTTGCCTTCGTATCCGTACCAAATTGATTGGCTCGACACTGAGTTCTCCGGGTCTGGACTTGGCGCTTGCTCCGCATTCAACGTTTGCGAAGTGCTGAAATCATTTACATCTGGATTCGAGTGAAGCCAGTTGCGGACACGAGCGCCCCGATAGTCGGTGTAATTGAAATTGGTTATCACCGTTGTGCTTAATCGGGCATACTGCCGAGGACCCCAATAGTAGGAATTGAAATCCACCAGGTGAATGTCCGCATGCTTCGACGTTCTTTGCTTGAAAACGAGGTAGTTCTCCAAATAATCGCTACCTTCCGACCCGCAAAGCGTCGGGTACAGATATGGGCCAGTGACCATTGGATTATGCCTGTCCAGGTACATGAAGAGGTGTGTTCCACCATCGGGCTGTGTGACCCGAATCGCCCGGTTGATCTCAGCCTCCACTGAAGGGGCGCTCGAAGGCGTAAACATTCGCCAGGTCGGATGAATGTATTCGAATGACGTGTCTCCGTAGGGAGTACTCATCCGAGTCAAAAGCCAAACCTGATTGGTATGGGGCGGCTCCGTAAACCCGCCGTACTGATCCGGGTTCCCGGGCTGACCGTTGGTATTGTAGCCTTGGAAGAACAGATCATTGGTAAATGTATATTGGAAAGAACTCGCCAGTCCGATTGTGTCCACGATGTTCGTCAAAAATCCGTTCGTATCATAACGAAATGCCACCCCCAGCTTATAGTTGGCGTTGGTGATAGCTGTTACGGCGCTGGAGAAATTTGCATCTTCATAGAGGAAGCTGTTTGTATTTCCATCGAAATCCACCACGTGCGCCAGCCGAACTATCGGTTTATTCGGAACACTGACGTTTGTATAATAGTGGTAACGCATTACCTGCCCCTGCGGGTTGGTGAGTGAGGTGATAAATGCAAGCTTCTCTTCGGGAAGAGTGCTCGTTGTAACGACCAAACCGAATGCCGCCGTGCTTCCATCAGGATAATCCAAAGTAGCTGTCTTGAAGTGAACCACGCGTTGGTCGTACGAGTATCCACAGGCAGAAGGGAGGGTTGTTACGGTGTCATACCCGACCGGTTTTAACTGTGCGTGTGTCCTGGTGTCGCGCAACCAGGGAGCGAGTTCTCCATCCCAAACGTGTCGTCGAAGACCGCCTTTCGGGGCGAATTCGGAGAGCTCTATATTGCCTGTAACCACTGCTTGAGTGCAGCATTCACTTTCTGATTCCGGGTCACAGTCGACTGTTTCCTGATCGTGCGTGACTGTCCCCTTCACAAGAATATAAGTGAGGAGGTTGCAGTTCCAACTCGGCCCGAAGTTGAAAACGTTTGTGTTCCAGGAACCCGGGGCAGCTCGCGTTTCTCGTTGGTGGTAGGTCATATCGAGAGCAAACTGCCCGCCGAGGCTGAGATCGTAGAACATCGGCCGATCGTGCAGCCAAAGTGAAATATATGGCTCTTGAACTTCCCAATCGGGCATTCCTGCCTTTGCGGCCCCAACCCTCACGCCGCATGCGGAACCGCAGCTGCCCGGCCCGTTGCCTCCGTTTCCGGATCCCGGAGAGCCTGGCGCGCATGGAGGAGGACATGTCCCACAAGGGCATCCGGATGGATTTGGCTCACCGTTATTCTCGATTCCCTTGCCGAAAACCGTCGATGCCTCATCCGGATCGACGCTTCGCCACGAGGCCGGATGGTCGCCAGATTGGATCAAGAAATAGCCACTCGCATTCTCATTAATGACCGCAGCGCTCAACCATTTTGATCCGCCAAACGTCGGGTCAATGACCTTGTACGCCCCTCGCCGCTTCTCCACTATGGCGGCATAGTGATTCTCCTTCCAATGAACGACCGAGGGGACGATCAGTTCGCCTCCTGAACCGCGATGAACGGCGGCGAATCCGAGTTGGTAATTCGCCGAAAACTCCACCAAATTTTGGAGAGAGAAACCTGATCGAGGCGAATTGAGCGACAGCAGTGACTGACATTTCGAAGCTTCGCCGAACGCCTGCGCGGCGTGGAATAGCGCAAATGTTCCACATCGGAAGGCGGCGGCAGGTTGATTCTTCATGATCGCCAAAGATCGATTGGCAGCTTCGATTTCCTTTGCAAACAATGATTTTGCAGTGACATCGGTTTTAACGACAGCAAGCAACGCTTCCATGTCGTCGATGCGGCCTAAACTCGATAATAGCTGTGACCAATAGGCCGCGGTGAACGCAGCCACATGCCGGCTCCTGTAATCAGTCAAGTTCGCTGTGCGACGCCACGCTTCGGACCAGCGCTCCAATGCTTTGGTGTACCTCCCTTCTGAACGGTAATACACCCCAAGATTTGCCAGCAACGCGGGATTCCACGCAGAATCGGGATATTGCGCAATAAAGCTCTCGAACCGGGAGACTTTTTCGTCGGCCGAAGCGTTATCATTCCAGGCTTCAACAGCAGCAATCTCATACAGAGCACGCGTCTGAGATTCTGGTGGACGCTCCGAGCCGACCCAAATCAGGGGTTCCTTGAAGAGCGGTGCTTGACGCAACGTGGTTTCCACTTCATCCAATGAATTGGGCACCTCCGCACAGAAAGAAATATTGCCATCGCACACAAGAAGCATTGCCACGATGGCCTGAAGAATGTTTGCCTGAAATTTCATGGTGGTTTGTATTGTATTCGGGCATCAGGGGACGATCGAACCGGAGGTCGGCCGCGTGATCCAGACTCTCAGTCCCGAATCGCTCGCATCATCCCATCGCGCTTCGCCGCTATCCAGAATGCCATTACCATTAGCGTCCTCGATGTAATCAGGAGTGCCGTCCTGGTCTTCATCCATCGGTATATCGGGCCAGTCCACCGCGACATAGTGGTAGCCAATATCCACCTGCGAATCTTCCTCCTTCATCCCATCAGAAGGGGAAGTTGTGAAATGAAATAGCCCGCGTTGATCTGCGGTCGTGCTTCCTCCATCGACCAGCGGAGAGGTGGTCCACGGCAAGAAGAACCTCCCGGGCCGGGACCAACCACTCATCCACCCAAAACTACCGACATTAATGTCATTCGGACCCGCTGGAATTGTGTTATTAGATCCAACTAAATACGCGTTAAAATCATTAAACACATAAAGCGGATTCCCTCCAGACGGATTGCCCATTGTGATCGCCGTCCCATCGAAGGCACAATCGACAATGCTGGAGAACCAATAGGGCGGCCCTGACTCTGAGTGCCCAAAATCGATCCATCCGCCGTAATGGGTAGTGTTGCGAAGAATAAACCACGCTGTGGACACGCTCGTGTTATTCACAAGGTAGATCCGATCAAACAGGCAGTTCGTGTAAGAACTCTGCGTATTGTAACCACCCAGGTTCCCAACGTAAAACTCGGAGTGGTTTGCGGTCACGCGGAGCATATTGTTGTAGTCCCGGAAATGACAGGGCCCGCCAGCGGGCAGATAGCTGTGAAGAAACTGGGCAACAACTCGCGACGGCCGATTGGTGATCATTGTGCCCGTGCTGCGAATCCCAGCCAGCCAGCCCTTGTCTTTCCAATGTCCGTTTACTCCCTCCTGAACGGTTGAGTATCGAGCAAAAACACAGGGTAATGTCGCAGTTCCTGTGAACATCGCCGTGACATCGTTGGGCAACGACAACCCGTATCCCGGGCCGCTCGAACCCGGAAGCTCAAACCATCCAATCGCCGTTCCGGCGGTGAAAACCACATTGGTCCCGGCATTCAGCCCGCCGAACGCATAGTCCAGCGCGTCGTAGTGAAAGCCACGATCCGGAACATCGAAATCTCGTTGCGCCTGCGGGCTGAATGTTGTTTCCACCGCAAGCGTTAGATTGGAATAGATCAGGGGTGGATATGTTGTCTTCTTCTTCAATTGCGCCGAGAGATCGGTTGTGAACGTGTTGGCAAGCCCCGTGTGCGTCCCCGTGTTCGTCATCGCAACCAACAATGAGTTCGTGAGGAAGAAATTGGCTCCGAGGTTGTGGTTGAGCCAGATGAAATCCTCTTTAATTTCAGAGCTCGACAAGAAAGTGAATCAACTTTATGTCGAACTCGACAAGCACTTGGAACGTCGCCGCACCCTGATTCAGAATCCGTCAGGGCTAAATGTCGCGAGGCAGTCACGCGACATTTTGGTGGGCGCCTGTTGCAACGAAACAGACCCATGATGAAGTTTCATTTTATGTGCTCTATGATAGTTCAAGGTTTTCCCTGATCCGTGTCCATCCGTCGTCAAGCATTGTCTCCGCTTGCTCACGTTCGAGCGGACCAGGTTCTCCTTCTTGTTCGTGTATTTCGTGTTTTTGTGGTGGTTCAATTCTTTCCCTCGATCCGTGTGTATCAGTCGTTCCCCGGCGGTGAAAAAATCCCGTTGGCTTTTTTCGGAAGAGCTCAACCACGGGAGTTTTTTGTTTATAAAAGGACGGCGCGGTAGCACAACGGTAACAATCAGTCTCTAGAGTAGCGGAGCAAACCCGGGCTCCATTGCCCTTCAAACTATGAAAACATTGAACGTGATCAAACTGACGCTGCTCCTCGCCGCCTTCGCGTGCCTCGCTCCAGCGCTTCGCGGTGCCACCCCAAGCGAACTGCTCCAGCGCGGCCTTTATGCCGAGGAAGTCGAGGGCGATCTCAAGGCTGCCATCACGAACTACGCTGAAGTCGCAGGTGCGGCGAATGCCACGCGCCCCCAGATCGCGCAAGCCCTTTACCGGCAGGGCATGTGTTACCTGAAGGTGAAGGATGAAGCCGGCGCACGGACTTCTCTCCAAAAATTGGCCGCCGATTATTCCGACCAGACCGAGCTTGTCGACAAAGCACGCCTCGTCCTGGAGGACCTTACCAATTTCGATCCCGCCACCCTCATGCCGGTCAATACGCTCCTCTACCTGGAGTTGGGCAGCCCGGGTCGCCAGATTGAAACCCTTGTGACAATGCTCAAGGGAACGCCTTACGAAAATCCGCTGGCTGCCATGGGAGGCAGACCTGCAAACGAAAGCCAGCCTTCACCGGCGAACCTGATCGCCGCACTGCTTAATCCCAGCATGCTGGCGGAGTTCAAAAAAATACGAAGCTCCGCAATCGGCATCACGAGCTTCAGCCAGCACGGTCCTCCTTCGTGCGTCGCGGTGCTCTATCCGGGCAAGAGTGATGCGCTCAGGGGAATCCTGCTCGCAGCACTTGGAATGGCGGGCAAGCCCGCAAGTTCCATCGAGGGAATGAACGTGGTGCTGATCCAGGACATGGTGGGAGTGGCCTATGATGACAAGGTGATCATTGCAACGCAGCCGGCGAAGGAACTCGGCTGGAGCGTCAAGCAATACAAAGGCACGCTCAAGCAACCCACTCTGGCGTCGCGAAACGACGTATTCTCAAAGCTCACGCGCAAACAGAGGCAGGAGGATGTCCTTACGCTGTGGATGAAGACCGACGAAGCGTATGCAAAAGCACTGGAACTCATTCCGCCCGACGATGTTCCCAAAGAAATGCTGACCGCCAATGCGTTCGCCGATTTCAAGAACATGGATTGCATGACGCTGTCGTTCTCGCTTCGAGACGACGGCATTGGCTGCAACGTGCGAACGCTCTATAAAGCCAGCCACCAATCCCTGGCATTCGGCCTGATCCACACCCCAAACCTGAATCCGCGTGCGCTAGATGTGGTTCCTGCGGGCGCTATTGCATTTGCGAGCTTTGCGCTGAACGGACCGGATTCGGCGCAGGTTGCGGCAGCCCAGAACCGCATCCAGCAAGTCACGGGTCTTGACCTTGGTCGCGAGGTATTCGCCAACCTGCAACAAGTGACGTTGTTCCTCATGCCGCCGGGAAGCAAACAAACGGATCCCAAGCTCGCGTTGATAGAATCTCTGGGAATTGCGCTCACAAGCCGTAATCCAGGCCAGACCCGCGACCTGCTGGCGCGCATGTTCAGCATTCCAAATTTGATTCATACAGGCGAAGCAAACGCCGCGGCGGGAAAGTTTCAAATGACTCCCGCTGGCCAGGCCAACGAAGTCTTTGCCTATCTCGAACAGGTGAACGGCACAACGTTGGTCACCGCAAGCAAACAGGTTCTCGACAGCGCGTCGGCCTCGTTGCGCGCCGGTAAATCGGCGAGAACAAGCGGTCCGCTGGCAAAGTCTATCGCCTCGATTCAACCCACCGCGGCGAAGGTGCTGATGGCGAATGCGGGCGGCCTCGTGGACCTGCTGGCGCAGAATTCGGATCCGGGCAACATGAGCGCCGCAAAACAGCAGGAGCTTGAAGTTCAGGTGAAGGCACTGGCCCAGGCCGTTGCCAGCACCACGGTTCAATTGCGCTCGGACGAACAGCCAAATGAACTGGCCTTGTCCATCAGCGTGGAAGGCCTCCCGCCCCTGCACGAAATCATGGGCCCGATCAATACGATCTCTCGAATCAGCGAGGAAGCTGCCGCAGAGGCGCGGTCCACAATGCTGCGCCAGCAGATGCCGGCCGTCGTTGCGCCTGTTGCGTCCGCGCCTGCGATCGATGGCGAAGTGGATGCCGTTTGGGCGCAGGGCGGCGCGCATGTGTTGAGCAAAGCCGTCTTCGAAAAGCCTGCGAATGGCAGCGACCTCGCCGCGCAATACAGGACGCTGTGGGACGAGAACAACCTCTACTTCCTTGTGGAGGTGACGGACGACATTCTGCGCCGCGATCACGACGAAGCGAACTGGTTCCAGGACGACGGCGTGGAAATCTACATCGACGCAACCAACGCAAAGCGGACGGACTATGGATCAACCGATTACCATTACAGTTTCCGCTGGAATTCCGGCTCCCTCGACATGCGGGAAGCCAGGCACCAGCGCACGCAAGGGGTTCAATCGGCGATGGTCAAGACGGCCTCAGGATACCGCCTCGAGGTCCGGTTTCCCTGGGCTACCCTCGGCGCCAAACCGTCGTCCGGCGCTCAATTCGGGCTCGACGTTCACATCAATGACAACGATTCAGGCAAGCGCGATTCAAAGGTCGTCTGGCGCGACGGGACCGATCTGGCTTACATGCGTCCGGAGTTGTTTGGCAACGCGGTCCTGGGTGGGATGATCGGCTGGTGGAAATTCGATGAGGAACAGGGAACCGCGATGGACAGCAGCGGGGGCAATCACAATGGAACGCCGGTGGGCGAAGTTCAACGGAAGCCCGGCAGGCTGGGACGCGCGATTGACTTGAATGGCAAAGGATTCGTGCAGGTCCCGGCAAAGGAAGCTTTCAATCTTGCAAGCCAGGTGACGGTCGCGTGCTGGATGAACCTGCGCTCTGTTTCAACCGGCTGGATGGCCGTCGTGAGCAAGGGCGACACCTCATGGCGATTGTCCACGGTCGATCTCGAACCGCGCCTGCATTTCAGCGTTCATGGGCATTGGGAAGGCAATTCGCGGCTGGACAGCGCCAGCCTGATTGCACCTAACGAATGGCACCACGTCGCTGCAGTTTACAGCGGCGAGGAGATGAGCCTGTACATCGATGGCAAACGCGCCGCGGTTCAGCCGCGGACGGGTCCCATGGGACAGAACGCATTTGACGTTCTGATCGGTGACAACGCCGAACAGAAGGGCCGCGGGTTTAACGGGCTCCTGGATGACGTGCGGGTTTATAATTATGCCTTGCCTGAAACGGAAATTGTTTCCCTTGCGAAGATTCCCTGAACTGCGCATCCGGGTTTCTCCATGATCCCGAATCGCAACATCCAGATCCGCTGGCTCGCGCTGCTCACGGTGGCTGTGCTGCTGCCCACCGTGAGCCTGCTCTGGTTCATGAGCCGCGTCGTTGCCAACGAGCGGCTCGTGATCCAGCAGAAGGTTGCGGGATTATACCAGGATCGAATCGCTGCCGCGGGCGCGCGCGTCAAGGAATCGCTGGAGGAGATCACCGCGATCCTCGATTCCAACAGCAGCAATCCCTATGTGGCCCTGCGTTCGCTCGTGTCGTCCAATGCAGTGCAGGGGCTTGTGTTGCACGATTCGGCTGGCGGGATTCTTTACCCGCGCGTGAGCGGTTTGGCAGGGGACGACGTTTCTTCGGAACATGCACTCGCCGTGCCGTGGGAATTGGAACTCGGAAAGCAGCAGTTCGCGCAGGCGGCCGAGGCGTATGAAAGATTGCAGGGCCACGCCGACCCTTCGATTGCTATCGCAGCCCGGCTCGGGCGCGCTCGTTGCCTCGTTCGCCTTGAACGGCTGGAGGAATCCATTGAGGTTGCGGAAACGGCTGCCTTCCCGAACGTGCAAGCACTCGATACGGCAAGTCGCATGTCGGTACAACGCGCACGTTTGTTTCTCGTCAACGTCCTGAGCCGATATTCCGAGGGCGAGTCGCATCGCACCCTCCAACGCCGGCTGCTCGAATCGCTGTTGGGAGAGATTTTCAACATTGAAGATTCCCATCCGATCCTCTCGCCCGCTCAAAACGTGTTCCTCGCGCACCGCGTGCTGCACATTTTGAAGGAACTGGGGGCAGACCCGGACGCGACGCGCGAACTGCAGGAGTGGATCAGGGCTGAGGAACGTTCCCTCACAGCCGCGGCCAACCTGGATTCAATGCTTCATCGAAAGGCCCAAAGTTTTCCCGTGCTTGTCGAAGGCGAGAAGTTGCACGCGCTTGAAACCACGACCCGAAGCGGCTCGGCGCTGCTCTTGCTGAACACGAACGGGCTCGCACAGCTGTTCGCGTCGTATCGCGATGTGCTGAGCGAGCAGGGATCCGCATTTGAGATTTTCGACAGTGGTGGAGCCGTGATCGTGCGAAGCGGGGGTGTGAGCAGCCCCGCGTTTACCACGGCCACTTTGCCCGATCCGTTCGGCGGATGGAAAATTGCGCTGCACTTTCAGGACGGCGATGTCTTTGAGCGGGCGGCGCAGCGGCAGATTACAACGTATCTCTGGACGGGCGCATTGGTCATCCTGCTGATCCTGGTCGCAGCCGCCCTTGCGACACAGGCAATCGGCCGTCAAATTCGTTTAAACCAGATGAAGAACAACTTCATTGCCACGGTTTCACATGAACTAAAAACGCCCCTGGCGTCGATGCGCGTCCTTGTGGATACTCTGCTGGAAGGCAACGTGCGGGACGACTCCCAGGCGCGCCAGTACCTGCGGATGACCGCGCGGGAAAATGAGCGCCTCAGCCGGTTGATCGATCGTTTCCTGACCTTCTCGCGCATGGAGCGCAACAAAGCTGCATTCAACTGTGTCGCAGTGGATGCTGCCGATATCGTCAACGATGCCATGGAATCCCTGCAGACCAAGTTCGCGGACGCGCGCTGCCCGGTGGAGCTCAGTGTCTCGCCCGGTTTGCCGCAGGTCATCGCAGACCGAGATGCGATGGTTACTGTCCTGGTTAACCTGCTGGAGAACGCCTGCAAGTACAGCGGAAGCCACAAGCGAATCGGGCTCACGGTTTCTGCCGAAGCGGGAAGCGTCTCGTTCGCCGTCTCGGATAATGGCATAGGATTGCATCGACGCCATCTGCGCCGGATCTTCGATCGCTTTTACCAGGTCGACAACTCGCTCGCCCGGCAGGTGGAGGGATGCGGCCTGGGACTCAGCATTGTCAAATTCATCGTGGACGGGCATAAAGGCCGCGTGACGGTGAAAAGCCAACCCGGCGAAGGAAGCACTTTTACTGTGCAGATTCCGGCGGCGTTGCCGTCCCCGGCCCGCGCGAATGCGGCACTGTGCCATCGAGGTTGATCCAATCAGAACAATGGAAACCGTTTTAATCATTGAAGACGATCCGACGATGTCGATCGCTCTCAAGGACAACTTCGAGTTCAAGGGCTATCGGGTTTTCACGGCCATGGATGGAGACGCGGGGTTGAAGCTCGCCCTCAATGCACAACCCGACCTGATCGTTCTGGATGTCATGCTCCCGCGAATCAACGGGTACGAACTCTGCCGATTGGTCCGCGAACAGAAGATTCAGGTGCCGATCATCATGCTGACAGCGAAAGGGGAGGAATCGGACATCATCCTGGGGCTTAACCTCGGCGCGGATGATTACCTCACGAAGCCATTCAGCGTGCGCGAATTGCTGGCCCGCGCCGCGGCCCTGCTGCGGCGGGTTCGAAAGGAAACGCCGGACGTGTTTGAATTTGGCGGTTTCAAATTGGACTCTGCAGCGCGGCGCCTGACGTGCGGCGGACGCGAAGTTGAGTTATCGCCCAAGGAATTCAAGCTGCTGGAATTCTTCACGCGGAAACCCGGGCGGGCCCTCACGCGCGATGAAATTCTGAACGCGGTGTGGGGTTACGATTGTCTCGTGACGACCCGCAGCATCGACCGCTTTGTCACCACGCTGCGGAACAAGATTGAATCTGATCCCGCCAACCCGTGCTTCATCCATACCATCCGCCAGATCGGCTACCGGTTTGAGGCCGAGAGCAACAAAAGCACGGCGGCCCGCCCGTGACGTCGGCACGCCCTCACACCACCCGCATTTGGACTGCGTCCACGATCTGCTCTCCCACGACGATGGATCCGATGACCACCACGGTGGTGCCGCGATGCAAGCCGCCCTGCTCGACGAGGAGAGGCAAGGCCGCTTCGATTGTGTTCTCGGGATTGATCAGATCGAATGGCACGACGAACGGGGTCACGCCCCAGCTCAGGGTCAGCCCCGCTGCAACCTTTTCATTTGGGCACAGGGCGTAAATACGGGAATGGCGGGGGCGAAGCCACGCCGAATAACGAGCCATGTTGCCGCTGCGTGTGATCACGAGAACAGCCTCCGCCTTCAGTTCGTTTGCCAGCACGACCGCGCTCTTCACCAGCTTCTGCCGCGGGCTGACTAATTCCGATTGTTCGTAAAAATTCGCTCCGCCGCTGCGTTCAATGCGCGTTGCAATCCGATCAAAAACCTCGATGCATCTCAGCGGATGCTGGCCCACGGTGGTTTCGCCGCTCAGCATGATCGCATCCGCCTGCTCATAGACTGCGTTCGCAACATCTGTGACTTCCGCGCGAGTTGGCATCGGCGACTCAATCATGCTTTCCAGCATGTGTGTTGCGACGATCACGGGCTTCCCGTATCGAAGGCATGTTTTCACGATGCGCCGCTGGACGATCGGCAGTTCCTCGTAGGGAATTTCAATTCCGAGATCGCCGCGCGCCACCATGATGCCATCGGCTTCACGAACGATTTCCTCAAAGTTCGTGACCGCCTGCTGGTCCTCGATTTTCGCGATCACCAGCGGCCGCGGCTTGCCGGATTCAAACAACTCCTTCAGCTGCAGAAGATCGCGGGCTTCGCGAACAAACGAGAGGGCAATCAGGTCCACCTGCAGTTCCACGCCCAACAACACGTCGCGTATATCCTTCGCCGTCAACGCCGGGAGGCTGACCTTCACGCCGGGAAGATTGATATGCCGGCGGCTCCCCAGGGTGCCCTGCGTTAGAACTTCGCATTCGACCTTGTTGCCGGATTTCGCCAGCACTTTCATTTCGATCGCTCCGTTGTCGAGCAGCACCACGTCGCCCACAGAGATGTCGTTGACGAAGTTCTCGTAATTGACATCCACGGAGTGAACCTCCTCGCTGCGTTCGCCGCGGACTGTCAGGGTAAATTTCTGGCCAGGCTGGAGATTCAGCGGGACGCTGAGTTCACCGGTGCGAATCGCCGGTCCCTGCGTATCCATCAGAATTCCAACATGCCGATTGCGAGAGAGTGCTGCCGCGCGGATATCGCGAACGACGCGGCGAACCCAATCATGGGGGGCGTGCGACATGTTGAGTCGGCACACATTGACTCCGGCATCGATCAGTTTTCCGATCATCTCTGCGGAATCCGTGGCGGGACCGAGAGTCGCCACGATCTTTGTTTTGCGCTGCGTACTGGCTTGCATGAGGGGGGAGCATAAATGTGAACCGAACAGCACGGCAAGGAATCCTGACTTGCCATGACCGTTGGTGAACCGCATAGTTTCCGTGCCCACGAGAAAGGCAAAATTTTATGGCTGATGTAGCAAACAAGTACCCGGAGAACACGGCAGGCAAGTATTACGTCGACAACCAGTGCATCGACTGCGATTTGTGTCGCGAAACGGCGCCGGATAATTTCAAGCGCAACGATGACGGCGGCTATTCTTTCGTGTACAAGCAGCCTGAAAACGACGAGGAAGAAGCACGTTGCAAAGAAGCCAAGGAAGGCTGCCCGGTCGAGGCGATCGGCGACAACGGCTAAGAAGGTTTTGCTGATGAGCCGCAGGTGTTGAACGCCTGCGGCTTTTTGCTTTTCATTATTTTACCGCCACTGATTCCGGCGTGGTGGGGGGAAGGCAGAACTTCCCGCCATCGAGGCAAATCCGCACGGCTTTCAACAGCGTGGGAAAATCGTAGGGCTTCGGCAGGAAATTGATTCCCTGGACGAACATGGCGTCCTTGCGAAGTATTTCGGGGCTGTAACCGCTGGTGAACAACACTTTTAGGCTGTCATTTCGGCCCTGCAGCGCCTTCGCCAGTTCTCCGCCAGTCATTCCGCACGGCATGATCATGTCGGTGAGCAGCAGGTGAACGGGATTCTTGCTGCGCTCCCAGACCGTGACCGCTTCCGGGCCGTTGCTCGCCTTGAGCACCTGGTAACCGCGTTTCTGAAGCGCTGAACACGCGAGTTCCCGCACCGCCACCTCGTCTTCCACCACAAGCACGGTTTCCCCCTTGCCCGGATCGGGCAGCCTTTGCTCAACCTGAAGCGCACGCTGCGTCGCAGTCCCTTCGCACGCGGGCAAATGAATCTGAAACTGCGAGCCGTGCCCCATCTCACTGGTGACATCCACCCAGCCTTCGTGTTGCTTGATGATCCCGTGAATGGTTGAAAGGCCGAGGCCCGTTCCCTTCCCTACTTCCTTGGTCGTGAAAAATGGATCGAAGATCCGGGCAAGCACCTGCGGTTCCATCCCGCATCCGTGATCCGCGACAGTGAGCCGGACGAACCGGCCGGCGCGCGCTTCTGGATTTGCTTGAACCGTGGATTCGTCGATGACACAGACCTCTGTGTGAATCTCGATGCTTCCCCCCTTGGGCATCGCGTCCCGCGCGTTCAACGCGAGGTTGATGAGCACCTGTTGCAGACTGCCGTCGTCAGCCATGACCGGAGGCAGCGGCGCACTCGAATGCACCTGCACCGTGTACTTCTCACCGAGCAACTGGGTGAGCATCTTGCGCGTGTTCTGCACGACATTTGAAAGATCAAGCAGCCGTGTTTGCAGGACCTGCTTTCTGCTGAAGGCGAGCAATTGCTTCGTGAATGTCGCCGCGCGCTGGCTCGCTTGCATGATCTGGTTCAATAATGCATTCCGGTCCAGCTTGTCTGAATGAACGGTTTGCAGAAGCCCGGTGTTCCCCTGGATCACCGTCAGGACATTGTTGAACTCGTGGGCAATCCCCGCCGCCATGCGCCCAATTACTTCCATCTTCTGCGCCTGCCGCAGTTGGGATTCCAGCTTCAGGTGATCGGTGATGTCTTCAACCACAAGCAGGAGGCAGGGTGTTGGACCAACGGAAATCGGTTCCGACGAAAGGACAATCTGGCGGAGAGTGCCGTCGGTCCGCCGCAGCTGGCACGGAAGACTGCGCAATCGGCCTTCAGGCAGAAACGATCCTGCGTTTGCGTCCGAACCCTTGACCCAGATGCAAAGCTCCTGGTCTGTTTCGGTCGAGAGCCGTTCTGCGGGATAACCGCTGAGATCAATGAACGTCTGGTTGAAGTCGAGGAAATGGCGATCGGTGAGGCTCAGGATCGCCCCCGGATTCGGGCTGCTGTGGAACGCCTTTGAAAATCGTTCCTCACTGATCCGCAACTCTTCGGTCCGCTGGCGCACCATGCGATCCAGATCCTCGAGCCGCAGTTTTGCCTGGCGTGCGAGATTCCACTTTTGTGTGAGCGCGTGCGCGAGCTGCAGCACTTCGACGGTTTCAAAAGGCTTCTTTAGGATCAGCAGGTTGTCCGTCTGTCCCAGACGCTTCGTCATGTCATCCCAGGAATAATCAGAATACGCCGTGCAGATGACAGCCTGCAGTTCCGGCGAACATTGCCAGATGCGTTCGAGGGTTTCCACGCCATCCCACCCGGGAGGCATCCGCACATCCACAAACGCCATCACATACGGATCACCGTCCTGCATCGCCTTCTGAACCATTGCCAGCCCTTCCTGTCCCTGGTACGCGGAATCAATGCGAAAGCCAGCCCGCTCCATGGGAGAACTCGATTCACCAAACAATTCGGCTTCGATGTTATCGAGCCGCGAGTGCGTGCTGGACCGCGCGCCAAGGATCTTGCGGAAATCGTCGTGGATCGCCGGATTGTCGTCGATGATCAGGAGACGCGGCTCGGTTTCAGATCGCGGCGGATTCATACTTTGGGCTTTCACTGCTGGTTACACAATTTTGCGGAAGAAGGAGGCTGAACGTGGCACCCGCGCCAGGACCTTCGCTATGGGCTTCAAGTGAACCACCCAGCTCCTTGACGGCAATCGCGCTGCTATGAAGGCCAAATCCGTGCCCGTTGCGCCGCGTGGTAAATCCATGACCGAAAATCCGCGTCAGATTCTCGGGAGGAATTCCTACGCCGTTATCAATCACATCGATCCTGACGTTCCCACCTTCCATTCCAATGCGGATGGTCATCAGCTTGTGCTGGCGCTTTGCATCATCCATTGCGTACTTCGCGTTGCGGATGAGATTCACAAGGATCTGAAGAACCTTGTGCTTTTCCGTGTTGATCGGCGGCGCATCGCTGAACTCACGCTTCACATGAACATCGTGGCGGACCAGTGCAGCAGCGTTGATATGCAACGCATCCTCCACTAACTGAACTGCCGTAATGGTCTCGCGAACCCCCGCAACCTTCGCGTAACTCTGCTGCATCGCCACAATCTGTTTGATGTGGTCAATGTGCTTCAGCAATTGCTCGAGTTCCTTCAGCAGCACGGTCTGGTCATCCTGAAGATGGTCCGCCAGAGCATTGAGATACTCGGGAATTTGTTGTCCGCGAGGATCGCGCGTGAAGAAGTCCCCGAGCCGGTCCTTGTGCTCGCCAAGCAGGGCAGAGACCTTCGAAAGCCCCCCCGTCTTGGAGGTCCTGATGCGGTCAATCGCGAGCGAGCACGAAATATTAACGCTGTTCAGCACGTTGCCCACGTTGTGCAGCACATCTGTCGCCACCTCGGCCATCCCTGCAAGGCGCGAAGTTTCGACGAGGCGCTGATGCGCGGTTTCGAGCTGCGCTTCCGCCGCCTTGAGAGCGGTGATGTCCTTCGAAACACCGAATGTCCCGATTATCTGCCCCTCCTTGTTTCGCCACGCCATCTTCGTGGAGAGACAATAGGTCACCTCACCATCAATCCTCCGTGTGCGCTCCACCTTGCCGAGCAGCGGCACGCCTGTGCGAATGATGGTCTGTTCATCGTCGAAGGCCGCCCGGGCTCTTTCCTCGGCGAATGTCTCGAAATCGCTCTTGCCCAGCAGATACTGCTCGAACGCCTCGACGTCCTGAAGGTAGTCGGGAAAGGCTTTGCCAGGATGCGTCACCCGGAAATTCGACTGCAATATTCCCATGGCCTCCTGCGCCTTGGACCGGCTCACACGCACAAACCGCGATTCGAGGTCCTTGAAGTAGATCGAATCCGGAAAATGATCGAGCAACGTGCGGAAGAGTTCGCGTTCGTAGTCAAGTACAGCTTCAGCTTCCTTCAGCGCCGTGATGTCGCGTGTCACTCCAAAGGTTCCGATCACCGTTCCGGTCTCGTCCCGCCACGGCATCTTCGTGGTGTGGAACCACACCGGTTTTCCTGAGTCGGCATCAATAATTTTTTCAATATGGCCGATCAAAGGCTGTTCCGTTGTGAGAATGCGTTGTTCCTCCTCGTAAGCCGGACGCGCGCGATTCTCAGGATAAATGTCGAAATCCGTCTTCCCCACGAGGAAGCGCGCAGCCGCCTCCGCATTCGCAAGGTATTCCGGCAGCGGCTCGTCGGGATGCGATTCCGAAAACTTTTTGGCAAGCGACTGCCGCGCACGCTCTCCCTTCGAACGGCTCATTCGCACAAAGCGGGACTCCCTGTCCTTGAAATAAATGGCGTCGGGAAGGTTCTCCACCAGCGCCTGGAACAACCCCTGTTCGTGCGCCAGCCGCGCTTCGGCTCGTTTAAGTTCGGTCACGTCCTTCGAAATGCCAAACGTGCCAATGATGTTTCCAGCGTTGTCGCGCCAGGCCATTTTTGTGGTCAATGCCCAGGTGATGCGACCGTCTGGATGAGTCTCCTTTTCGGGTTTCGCGACCAGCGGCTTGCCCGTGCGAATGATGTTTTGTTCGTCGGTAAACGCCTGCTTCGCGTGTTCTTCCTTGAAGAAATCGAAATCGGTTTTGCCAACAAGGTCCTGCCATGACTGCAGTTTGAACATCGTCGAGAGCGATTGGCTGGCCCTCACGAAACGGGACTCGCGGTCCTTGAAATAAATGTAATCCGGACTGTTCGCCAGCAGCGTCTCCATGAGTGTGCTTGCTTCCGCCAGCGCCGCCTGCGCCTTCTTGTGATCGGTTACGTCCTCATACGTCCCGAGGACTCCAGTGACGCGTCCGTGCTTGTCGAACAATGGCGTCTTGCTCAAGCGCAGCCAGGTCTGCGTGCTGTCGGCACGCGTGTGGAGGACCTCGTAATTGAAACGTCCCGTGCCGCTGCGCATGAGCTCACTGTCCTCCGCCCGATACGTCTCGGCAGCTTCACGCTGATGAATGTCGAAATCCGTCTTCCCGAGGATCTCAACGGGATCGTGGTATCCGCAATCGCTGGCGAATGCCTGATTGCAGCCGGTGAAAACCGAATTGCCGTCCTTCCAGAAAACGCGCTGCGGAATCGTGTCCAGCACGGTGCGCAGCATCTGCCGCGAGTTGAACAATTCCTCCTCTGCCTGCTTTCGCGCCGTGATGTCCAGCGCCGTTCCGAGGACGGCCGGACGCCCGTTGAACTCTGTTCGGCTCCCCAAAACCTCCACGTGCACGATGCCGCCATCCTTGCGCAAACCGCGAAAACTATAATGCGCGGTCACGACCTCGCCGCCCACGCGGCGCTCAATCTGGTCGCGGACCAGTTCCCTATCCTCCGGCACAACGACCTCGCCCAGCGAGGACATCGCCAGCAGTTCGTCCGTCGTGTAGCCGACAATTTCCCCGAGCCGGGGATTCACATACGCAAAGCGGCCATCCTGAATGATGTAAACACCCACAAGCGATTGCTCCACGAGTGAGCGGAATTTCATCTCGCTGTTTTGCAGGCTCCTTGTTTGTTCCTGGACGCGGCGGCGAAGCATCAGCACCCATAGCGTGGTGGCGGCGACCAGCAGGACCAGCAGTCCGACAACACCGAGCGTGTGGCGCACAGTCCACCAGGAAGGCTTCTCTAAAATCTCCACGTCGTCATTCGAATCCACCAGCAACTGAAATCCGGTCGGAGTTCTGACTTCATCCACGAGAACTCGGTAGACCCCTGTGATGCGCAACAGGCTTCCCACCGGGAGATGCTCCGCTTCAGCGAGCCGGGAAGAGGAATCCACTTCAAAGATTCGCCCGGGTAATTGCATCGTCAGAACCTCGCGCTGGTTGATGCGGGTTCGGTAACGCAAGCGGCCTTCGATCGTTACACGCGTGTTGTGGAAAGGCGGTTGCAGCGGGCTTTGCCCAAAGATGACATTAGCCGATGGCAATCCGGGATGATCGCGGACGTCAAAAACGCCATCCCTAAGAACAACCCCGAAGTTTCCGTAGCTGGGATAGCCAGTTACGGTGACATGGTCGCCGGGCTGAACCTTGCTATTCGCACGGGCGGCCTGAACCTCGATACCCGTTTCGCTGTCCTGGACAAAGAACGTTCGCTCGTCCTGACGCAGCGTCACTACTCCTTCGATTTTCACTTTGCGCTGCAGAACGTTGTGAGGATGAAACTGGCCAAGACTTGCGATCGACTGAGTTTCTATAACGCCGCCATTTGCGCCTCCCCGCTCCTCAATTTTGACGTAGTCGAAAGATGGACACCAGAGCACCAGGCTTGTGATTTGCCTATGAGCGTTCGGATGGGTCGTGCAAATTCCGCGAATCCGCACAACTGAATCGGCCAGTCCTGCCGGAACGCTCTCCGCCGGTACATACACAAACAGCGTGCCGTCCGGATCCGTAAGCTTCAGCCGAACAAGGTTTTGCTCAAAGGTGAAGGAACGAACAACGCCGTGAGCTTCCACCCACTGGCTGTCGTATTGACCACTCGCCATTTGAAAGAGCGTGACTCTGCGAGCCGGCGGCATCGGGGCCGTGCCGAGCAGTTTCACGTCGCGCGGAACAATCATCGGCGCAAATCCGCCGGGGTCGGTCATCCCGGAGACTTCAACGAGGTCACCCACTTTGATGTCCGGCCGATTCCAAGCGCCCGAAACGTAAAATCCTGCCGAATCGTCATGAACAAAAAACTGCCGGCGCTCAGGATAATAAATCAACACGACGCCTCGCAGCTTGACCGGAAAGCGCCAGCCGGCTTCCTCCGTTGAGAGCGCCAACACATCTGCCGCTTTAGTCAAAACGGGCAGCGTTTCGGGTTTTGATCGGCGCGTCGGCGGCTGGCCCGCAGCCACGTTGGTCGTGGCGGAACGAAAGGTCGCATCTTGCAGGACCACTCCGCCGGGTTCCCATGCCGGCGTTCCCCAAACGTCCACCTGCTCTCGCGGCGGCAGGATCAGCATCGCCCGTGAATCCGCCCGCAGGCTTCCGGTGCTGTCACGCACCACCAGGTGTTCCCCAAGCCGCTGATCGAGCATGTTCCCACGCACCCGGACAATTCCAGGGTTCGCGTTGACGGTCTCCCGCGTCAGGGACGCAATCGGCACGATGGGAAGATCATTGGGATCGATGGCTGGCCGCGCAACGCCCGGCGCAAGGATCGTTACGTCCGACGGGCTTTGCACGAGCAAAACCGGAACGACAGTTTCGCCCCAATCAAAAACCTGGCGGACGCAAATGCCCTTGACTCGCACTTTGGCGTTGAGCCACGCGCTGAAATTATCATTCGTCTGCCGGGAGAACTCAGCCCAGAAACGATTGGTCCCCGATTCAAGTTCCACTTGCCATCGCGAAGGTTTCTCAAGGATTCGAATCAGGCGCCCATCCGCCTGCACCCGGCTGTTCAAGTCCGCAAACGAAATCAACTGTGCGAATGTCTTTAATGGCGGCTCCGGGAGTGGCTGGTTCGTGCGAACTTGGATTTCCTCCGGCAAAAGCATGGGACCGCTCTCGCCTGGAATCACAGTGCCAGAAACCAAAATTCTGTCGCCCTGCTGTACCGACGGCGATCGGTTGCGAAAGTACAAGCGAATGCCAGCTTGTTCATCCTCAATCCAAACGTAGGAGCGGCGCGTCAGCGAAAGCGTGACTACAGCTTCGATCTCTGCGCGGGCGCCGTTCTCAATGTCAGCCGGCGAAAGGCGGCGAATGTCATCAATACTCCGAACCACGCTCACGTCGTTTGAGAGCTGACCCATGGCCGTCGCGCAGGCCAGGGCAAGCCAGGCCAGGACCACAACACGGATTGATTTGTTTGCCATCATACTTCGGCGGTTACGCTCGGAGCCATGCTTCGGCGCGCTAACCTTTGAAACTCCGCCTGCCCTTACGCCGAGCAGTCATCGTGCCTCTTTTCGAAGCCAATGCTCACACGGAATCGTCAGATGCGTAGGGGAGTTGAGAGATTTTCTCCCGGAAGCCGTGTCCTGTTCCGCCACAGCAGACGCTTGAAAGAAACGATCTTACGCAGCCGAAATGGCGAGCCGCAGAATGTTAAGTGCCTGTTGGGTGGTCACTTCCTTGAAGGTTCGGCGATCCCAAGGATTTATCATGCGCCAGGCCAGAACCTGTGACCTTGTTGCTAGTGCAATGAAAACTGTGCCTGCGGGTTTTTCATCCGTGCCACCTCCTGGGCCTGCAATCCCGGTGACAGCGATCGCAAAATCACTTTCGCCTCTTCCCAACGCGCCAGCGGCCATTTCGCGAACAACCGGTTCGCTGACCGCGCCATGCACGCGAAGTGTCTCGGCTTTGACTCCGAGGCATTTTTCCTTCAGCAGGTTGCTATACGTGATGAAGGCGCCGCGGAAGACTGCGGAAGCTCCGGGAACGTTTGTGATGCGATCAGAAATGCAGCCGCCTGTGCACGACTCAGCGATTGCGACAGTTTTCTGCAGGTCAGTCAAACGGCCGACGATCAATCCCTCGAGCGCAACGTCATCAGCGGCGTAAACGTGCTCGCCAAGAGCGTGGCGCACCAACGCCTCACCCTCGGCAACGTTTTTTTCCGCGTCCGCACCAGTGAAGGCGAGGCGCACATCCACTTCACCAGGCCGCGCACAATAGCCAACAGACAGCCCTTTCACGACGAGGTCAGCCAATCGATGCCCAACCCGCGCCTGAACCTGCGATTCGCCCAAACCACAGGTGCGAAACGTTCGACATACAAACGCTGAAGACGGCAACTTTTCCCGAATCCACGGCAGGGCAAACTCGGTAAACATAGGTCGAAGTTCCCTTGGCGGACCGGGTAAAAGTATGAGCCACGACGACTTCTCCGTGTGCCGAAACCGCCCCGCGGGAACTTCCAAAGCCAAACCGGCAGCTGTTCCATTGCGATTCTTCAAAACCACCGCGTTCAAAGGGACCATGGCCTCCCCGCGAGCGGCGGCAGGTATTGGACGCCCGCGTTCTGTGAAAAACAACTCGATCTGTCGCAACAACTCGGGATCCTCGCGCAATGGCAGTCCCAACAACCTGGCAACGCTATCGCGTGTCACATCGTCGGAAGTTGGCCCTAATCCGCCCGTGACAATTACGAGATCGGCGCGGCATAACGCCTCTTTCAAAGCCACTTGTATGCATTCGGCGGCATCCGGCACCGCCACTTGCCGGCTGACGCAATAACCCGCGTCTGCAAGTTGCCGGCAAAGCCACTGTTGATGAGTGTTTAGCACGCGACCCACCATCAACTCGCTGCCTGTATTGATGAGTTCGACGATCATCGGCTTTCTGGGACCGGCAGGCACCTCAGCGCGGCGCATCCGAGTAACGCGGTGCAGGTCTGCGGATCTCAGCATGGAAGATTCCGGCAACGAGACTGCGCTCTGAGTCAGGCGTGCAGATATAGATTTTCCCCGGCAGCTGATTCTCCTCCTGCTGCCCAAACTCCAATCGCATCGCAAACCCGTTCGTAAAAGTTTCCGTACGCGTTTTGCCTTCCTCCTTCCATCTCAGGACGACCCGCGGAGACCGGATGTTATTGCTGTTCACAACTGCGGAGCGGCCTGCGAGTTCTTCCGGATTGCGTGCATACAGGTGGATGCTGATACCGAGATCCGGGGGCCATTCCTTTCCCATTCGCAAGTTAAGTGTTCCGCCTTGGAACACCGCGCGTTCACATACGAAAGCGCCGCCTTTGATTCTGCCGCGCGCCGGTCCTGGCGGAATTTCCTCCTGGGATAAGTCAAGCTGCCACGACAGGTCAGCCACGGCAGGATCATGGTCAACCTTGTCTGCCGTCCGAGTTCCGAGCGGCAAATGCCCTCCGATCATCAGGAGGGCGGCCGTTGCGGTGATCGAGAGAATTGCAATCGCGGCAATGCCCGGCCCGCGAAACAACCAAAAACGCCGGCGAGGGGCAGCCGCAGGCGAGTGCACCGTGCCTTCGAAACCAGCACGTTGGCGAGAGACTTCGGAGGCAGTGATGACAAGTTTGGAGTCGCTTGCACTCGGGGGTTGCGGGATGACAAGGCTGCGGAAACAGGTTGGGCAGTCGAGTTGCGAACCGGCGGTGCGGGAATCAGCCGTGATGTGCTGTCCGCAGACCGGGCACGCAAATTTGAACTCGCTCATCGGCGTCCGGAGCATTCCACAACGTGCAGGTCGTCACAATCAGATTTTCCGACGCTCAAGGCGGCCCGTTGACTCATGGAATAAAGACACCGGGGGGTTCTGAGTAAGCCCGGTCGGTTGAGACTCATGTTTGTTTGGGTAATATGTCGTGCGGCGTTTGATTGCGAGATAAAACGAGCAAGGGGGCGAGCGTCGAGCCTTAGCTCGCGCCCCCTTGCGGTGGCAAACCCAGCGCTGCTTTGGGGGGGGCGGCGCGCCGATCAATTTGGCTTTAGTTTTAGAATTCCTTTCAGCCTTTGTTCCAGTTGATCCTTCAACTCGAATGGATCCAGATTTTCATAACGCTCGCGCAATTGCCGGCGCTCTTTGGGACGCAGGATTCCGGGTGCGCAGAGCCGGGCGTAGGCGGTCCTGGGCAGTTCGTAACGCTTGCGCCAATGACTGCCTTCCCGCCACTTGCTCTCCAGTTTCAGGCAGGGCAGAAAGAAGTTCTGCCACGGCGCCCATACATCCCGGTAAAGTGCGCTGATGGGTGCCACCAGTTCCGGATCTTCCAGTCGCCCATAGCCCAGGAGCTGTCGCGCCCAGGTCCAGTTCTTCTGTTCCACATGAGCGTTGTCGTCGGAGTGGTAGGGGCGCGAACGGGTAAATTCCACCGCCACTTTCCGCTCCCTCATGTAAGCCCATAAATGATGGTTGAGGAACTCGCCTCCGTTGTCCGAATCAAATCCCAGCAAAGCGAAAGGCAGGCGCTCCTCCACCTGCCGAGTGGCTGCCAGCACGCCTGTAGAGCCCTTGTTCCACACTGCCCCGCCTTCGGTCCAGCCGCTTAAAATATCGGTGTAGGTCAGACTCCAAATGAAACACCCGGCCAGGCTCCCACCGCAATGGGCCACGCTGTCGGCCTCCAGATATCCCGGCCGGTTCAGATCCCAGGTGCCGGTGCGAATCGGAATCTCCGATCGCAACAAACTCCCCGGTTTGGTCCCCGACCGACCCCGGCCCGAATGCTGGGCACGCGCTGGACCCAACAGCCGATCGACTGTGGCGGGGCTGACGTGCCGGATTAAAGTCCGTTGCCGAGCGCTCAACTCTCCGTAGCGTCTTTCGTAGTAGGGCAACCATTGCCGCAGGACGGGCACCAGACGCTTGCCGCAGGGTTGTTCAGCCGTCAGCCAGATCTTGCGCACAATCGGCTCCACCACATCATACCGTCGCTCCGGTCCAGGATGCACCCGACCCGTTGGAAGCGGCAACTCACCTCGGAGCAGTTTGATGGCGTACTTGCGCTCATACTTATGGTCTTCACAGAGCTCATCGAGCATCCTGCTTTTGCCCTCCCGACTGCGTCGTGCGTAGCGACCCTGCAGTTTGGGCAGCCAATCTTTTTTCATTTCCTTGCTCATGTTCATTCACACCGATTCCCGGTGTCTTTTTTCCATGAGTCAACGACCCTTTCAGCCTCCCCCCAGTTCTTCCCCTCCGGTGTCTTTTAATTTGAGTCAACTCGGCGGCGGAACACGTGGAAAAAGAGGGCTTGCAATCACCTGGATTTCCCGTAGTTTTGCCGAGCCTTTTTTGGAAGCGAGCGTAGCTCAGTCTGGTAGAGCGTCACCTTGCCAAGGTGAATGTCGAGGGTTCGAATCCCTTCGCTCGCTCCAATTCTACCAACGGCGGAAATTCATCAACACCTTGATTCTATTGATGATTCTCTATCTTCCGGACAGCGGCCTGTCTCCATTCCTGAACAGCAGTAATCATCTGTTCGGCAGCACTGAGCTTGGGGTGACGTGTTTCAAATGGTGCCCGGGCAACATTCCTAGAAGATCCTGAGTAACTAGAACCTGGCCATCGCACCCCCCACCGGCGCCGATGCCAATCGTCGGAATCCGCAGGCGCTGGGATAGAGTCCGTGCCACCGACGCCACGACGAGTTCCAGCACCACCGCGAAGGCGCCTGCATTGGCCAAAGCTTCGGCATCGGCCAGGATCGCCTCGTGCTGTTCGGGCGTTTCCCCTTTGACATGGTACCCACCCTCTTCAGGGACATGCTGGGGCAGCATTCCCAAGTGGCCAACGAAGGGAATATTGCTCTCAATGATGGCACGGACTTGGGGAAGAATGTCCCGACCACGTTCGGCTTTGATACCCTCCGCCCCGGCGGTGATCAGGCGCTGTGCGTTGGCGACAGCGCTGGCGACCGCGTCATAGCTACGGTACTGCAGGTCCGCAACAATCAATCCGCGCGGTTTTGCGCTGCCACAGCTCGCAACTGGTGCTCCATTTCGGCCGTGGTTATAGGTGGTGTCTGGTAACCTAGCACAACCATGCCGACAGAATCTCCAACGACGATCAAGGGCACTCCTGCTCGATCCAGCACCTGAGTCATTGGAAAGTCGTAGGCAGTCAAAGCGGCAATCTTCAGGCCCTGAGCCTTCGTGGCGCGACTGGCCTCGGACGTTATCTTCTCTTCAGTCATCCGCTTATGGTTGCGCAAAAAGACGCCGATCGTCACAACAATATCACGGGCTTAGCATTATTGGAAAAAACCCAACGCCGAGCTCGCGACGTGACTCCATCCGCATGCGCAAGGTAGCGCCAACCCAGGAACAAGTCACCCGCCTTTGGGGCTGCGCCGTCATAGGGGTTTGCGGCCAATGATGAGCAACGTGCGGACAGGGATGCAAAATTCTCCGACGCAGTTCCTCACGATTTCGAGTGCCGCCAAACATTCCGGCGGGGCGGCTGCCAATCTATCACCGATTGCTTGCACGGCTTCGGGGCCCGAATTGCCCAAGTCGCACCACCTCCTTACCGTAAGACCCGCGGGGAATTCTCTGTAGCGATTCTCACAAGCCACTACCTCCAACCCGTGCGCCGCGAAAAGCTCCCTCCAATTTCTAGCAGTGTAAGAACGCACATGGGTGGGGTCGTGGAGCATTTCGATTTCGTGGTTGAGCTCATCGAATGAATCATTTTCATCCCCCTCCAGATCGATGACAGCCATTTGCCCGCCCGGTTTTACGAGCCGGGTCATTTCGGTCAGGGCTTTGGAAAGGTCAGAGAAATGGTGCGCGGCCAGGCGGCAAGTGACCAAATCAAACGACGCTGTTGCCAGGGGGATGGCTTCCACGAACGCCTCGACTGTGTCCATGGCAACACCGCAGTTCGCCGCCAAACGTCGGCATTGCGCGAGCATATTCGGAGCAGGATCAACTGCGACGATACGAGAGGCAATTCCCGCGAACCCCAACCCGGTATGACCTGCACCGCTGGCCACGTCGCACACCGAGTCCACGGGCGGGAGCAACATGTGCAGGCGGTTAAGGGTGGGACTGTCAGCGTGAACCTCGCTGGCCGCGTAACTCCCCGCTAGATTGTCGAAGCGTTCTGATGATGTGGGATTCATTGTCCGATGGTGATCAGGTTGTTGCGGTCAAAACCATCGGCGATCACAGAGGTGGCCCCAAGAGTTATTATCTTCTCTACGTTCATATTTGCGCTAAAAGATGCCGGGCTTTGCCATCTCCGGCCCCCGGCATGGGATGGTTGTAATTCTTCTTGGTCTCATCAAGCTCGACGAGTTTAACTATCTGAACTTCCGCGCGGGCATCAATACCGCTCCAAGTACGATTGGAGGTCGGCGGCAAATTTAATTGGGTTCTTGAACATCAGAAAGTGGTCGCCTTGCTCCGCTTTGGTGTAGACGTAGAGCGTTGCGTTTGGGATCACCGACTTCATCCATCGCTGGCTCGGCAGGTTGTTGCTGTATTCGCCGGAGAAGATCGCTGTGGGCACATTGATCTTGTGCCGGATCACATCGCGCCAGTCGTTCATGGCATGGTCAAAGAGCACAAGCGCGGTAAACTTCGGATCGTTGTGGACGAATTCACGCGCGAAGCTTTGGGAGTTCACGAAATGCGGCGAGTCCGTGGCCATGGCCCGCTTGGTCGCACTCATATCAACAATCATGTCATTCGCCGGAGCACCCGCCGTGAACGCAGCGACCATCCTTTCCGGCGAAGTGGTCATGCCACCGGCGTCGAGCCGCTCCTGCTCGGACCAGTCCGCATGGGAGTAGATCGAGACCGGCTCATCGACGAAGGCCACTTTGTGGATACCTTTCGTGCCAAACAGCTCAATGTAGCTCCACAGCACCGCGGCTCCCATCGACCAGCCGCAGTAATTGGCCGACTTCACCCCAAGGTGGTCAACGAACTCTTTGAGATCCACGGAAAAGCGGGAAATGCGCGTCCCGAAATCGACCCGCTGAGAAAGCCCCTGATTACGGGGATCGAGAACGTAGACGTGATAATGTTTGCTCAGGAGGAACATCACGTTGACATACTCCGCGCCGTTGGCGGACCAGCCGGGAATGAAGATGAGCGGCTTGCCTTCTCCAGCCTCCCAATAGGTGAGTTTCACCCCGTCGCTCGTGGTGAAGGAATTGATCTCCAGCTTTTTGAAATCCGAGAGCTTAGCGGGGAATTCCGCGATCCTGTTGGGAAACTCGTAGTCCTTGCCGAGAACCTCCAACGCCGGTGCGGCCACGGCGTTGCTGAAGGCAAAGAGGAGAAACAAAAGAGTGCAACAGATCTGGCGGGCGACGTTTCGTATTAAATTCCTGTCACTTGGTTCTCGGGTTTCGGGTGAGAGCACAGCCACCGACTGATGCATCAACACCCTCCTCGCTGCAATGGCCGCACGATCATTCGGTTTCATGGTATTCATTGTTTGGATTCCGCGGTCAGGCCATTGAGATCCAAATGGCGCGTAAACATCGCAACGCCGCCGTCCGGCGTGCGCGGCCACTGTTCTTTCGGCTTGTCCCAGTATAGCTCTACTCCGTTGCGATCAGGGTCGCGCAAGTAGATGGCCTCGCTCACGCCGTGGTCGGACGCACCCTCAAGTTCGACCCCCGCTGCGAGGACGCGATGCAGCGCATCGGCGAGCGCCGCTCGCGTGGGATATAGAATTGCCAGATGATACAACCCGGTCGCTCTCTGCCGTGGAGGCGCACCGCCGCCGCTTTCCCAGGTGTTCAGCCCGATGTGATGATGATAGCCGCCGGCAGAAACAAACGCAGCTTGCGACCCGAATCGCTGCATCAGTTCAAAGCCCAACACGCCACAGTAAAACGCGAGCGCACGCTCCAGGTCGGCCACCTTGAGATGCACATGACCAATCGAGACGCCCGGGTCGATTGGCTTGGATGGTTCGGTGGAGCTCATTGACAGAAAAGTGGGTGGGCCCTTTACCGCGAAAAGCCCGCGAACGGCGTCAAATATTCGGCACCGAAGCCGTCGAGTTTGGCGCGAATCTCAGGAGTTGTGTCGCCGTAAACGAATAGCTTCTTGATCGTGGCCAATTTTAGGAATCTCTCGGCGAAGGGCGCGAAGGTTTGTTCGACGTGAGGCAGCAGGCCGTTCGTACGATACCTCTCGATAATATGCACGAAGGAGCGGTCGGCATTCACGACATATTCGTAAGTCATCGTGTCGGGTTCCTCGCGCGTCGCCGCCACGATGGGCTGAATTAGTTTTTCAAACGCGGCAAAGTCCGACGGAGCGATCGCCAGGTGATAGATGGAATAGATTTCGTTTTTCATGTTCTGTTTTCTCGTAAAGTCGCTATTAAGTCGAAAGATGGCCTGCGTCTCTGCACCGCCGACACTGGCGATCTGACGCCTTGGTATCTCGCTCAGGATATCACCTTTTCATAGGGCCTTATGTGCCCGAGTTCAGGAACAGCCCCACACCGATCTTCGCTGCTTCCGAACCGGCCACCGGGTGGAGGAAATTCTTCCTGGTCTCGTCAAGCTCGACGGTGACAGGCTGGTCCGAGATCTTGGTGTTGATGAGTTCGATAAAAGAAGCATCAATGTCCTTAAACCCGAGGTTCGCACCCGTGCCGGAGCAGGCCATCTTTTTGTTCGCGGCGAACAGGCTGTTGACGACCTTGTAATGCACTCGCTGTTTCTCGGTCGCGGTCGGCGAGCCGCTCCTTTGTGCTCCGGCGTCCGGGTCGCGTCCCGCCGACGCACCACTCTGGTAGGTCCACACGTAGTTACCGTTGGCGATCACGTTGTTCCGAAATTCGAAATCGTCGGCGATCTCGCTCGTCCAGACGCCCGACCCGTAGGCGCCGTGGACGAAGCAGTTTCGCATTGAGTGCCCGCGACTACCGCTGGTCCAGAAGACCACGGTCAGTTTCGCGTTGTAGAAGACGCAGTGGTGGACCTGGATGCCCGAGCCGTGCGCGAGAATTCCGAGATGGTTCGGACTGGTCACCTTGTCTCCGGCGAAAACGCATTGCGTGATTTCCAGGTCCTCCAACTGCTTGCCCATCCTGCCGATCGGTTAGACGCGGACGAGCATGCCGGGCTTGGGCGCCTCAACGACCGGTGCGCCCAGCAGCTTGAGGCCACGAATCGTGACGTGGCTCGTCTCCGTCAGCAGTCCGAAGATAAGCCCCCTGGCATTCGGCCCGGTCAGCGGCAACGTGTGGATGAGGGTCGGCATTCGTCCGGTGTGCCAGTCCGGGTCGTCGGGCAGCACCTCAGCGCGGATCGTAAGGCGGTCTGTTTTGGTGAAGCTGCGTTGAGTCGGTTTGAATGTCGCGGTTTCGCCGACGGAATATACTCCTTCAGAGAGAACCACAGTCATCGGCCCGGCTCCGGCTGCTTGGTTTACGCGGCGTGCCGCCTCAGCGATTGTCTTGAGCGGATTGTCCTTGGCTCCCGAGTTGGTATCGGCTCCGGTCGCGGGGTTCAGATAAATAGTGTCTGCCGCTGTTGTGGCAGGCTTCGCATCGGACTGCTGGGCGAGAAGTGATCCCGCTCGAAGCGTGGCGACTCCGGCTGCCACACTGAGGGTGGCTTTGATGGCGTCTCGTCTGTTCATGATTCCGTTCCTTTTGGCTTCGTGTGATTGAAAAAATGTCCTTCATCGACCCGCGCGTGACGCCTGATTATTGGTCAATCTTTCCGAATCCTCAAATCAGAGAAATACCCTTCCGTCCCCACGTCAACCCACAGTCCGATGGCGCCCGATGAATCCGCACCGTGCTTAAGATCGTTCACGACTAACACCGGATGCTCGTCGCCATTCAGATACAACTTCGCCTTCTCGTCCCGCACCACGATCTTGATCGTGATCCATTCGTTTAGGCCCATGTCTGCGTAGGACTCATACCTGCCCGGCGATTCTTTCCTGAGCCGGTCAAACTTGAAGTTGGGATAGGAAAAATACTGCGTGGCGCCGTTGCGCCGCAGCTGATCATCCGCTCTTCCATTCGTCGGGCGAATATAAATACTCTCGAACCGGGAGTTGTCTTCATTGATGCGAAAGGCGACGCCGATGAATCCACGAGCATAGGCAGGTGCGTCTTTGAGCAATCGACTCAGCACCTCTACCTCGATGGTTCCATTTTTGAAGTCAGTCCCAACGAGTTTGGCGAACGTCGCCTCGTCGAACGCTTTGATCGCAGGGTCCTTTGTGACCCGCACCGCGCTCCGGCCCATGATCTCGTTCGTTGAGGAGGAGACATTGATGGGCAGCAGCCTGGTTTTCGTAAGATCAATCGGCTGCGCGTGAACCATCGAGATTCCAACTACGACCGACGCAATAATGGATATGAGCCAGGGCTTCATAGGCGGCTTAGTTGACTGCTGCGAACGCGAAACCGACTTCGCCGCCATGACCCTTCGCGTAGGCGAGTTGAATTCCCAGTGCGGCGAGAGGTTCAAGGTAACGCGCATTGGTGATTGCGCCAGTGTCAAACGCGCTGAAGCCGGCATCCTTGGCCAGTTGAACGACCTCGGCGTTCGCCGCCGCATGATTGCCGGCGACCAGAACCGACGGAAGCGACTTCGCGCCGGAAACTGCCTTCGCGAGCACCTGAGCGAGCACCGTGTTGAAAGCTTTGACGACGTGCGCCTGAGGGAAGGCGGCCTGAATGGCTTCGCCTGCTGATGTCGTGTGGCCAATGGTCAGCGCCATAAAGTCCGCCGTGAGTGGGTTGGTGACATCAATGAGAATTTTTCCGGCGAGACTGCCGAGCTTGGCGGCAATCGCAGTGACCTCAGAAAACGGCACCGCGAGAATTACAATGTTGGCAGACTTGGCGGCTTGAGTGTAGTCCGTAATCGTGAGGCCGGGGAGTTTGAGGCGGCTCTGCTCGGGATTGCGCGATCCCAGAGTGACGTTGTGTTTGGAGGTAAAGAGGCGGGCGAGATTGCCGCCGATGTTGCCCGAACCGATGATTGCGATGTTTTTCATGTGAGCAGCATTCCACACCCGTGCCGACTCTGAGAAAGACCATGATTCTTGCCTCAGCATAACCAAAGGGTATGCTCAACCGAGCATGGAACTTCGTCATCTCCGTTATTTCGTAGCCGTGGCCGAGGCCGAAAACGTCACGCGCGCCGCGCTGAACCTTCATGTTTCGCAACCCGGATTGAGTCGGCAAATTCGCGATCTAGAGGAAGAACTCGGTTTTTTACTTTTGGAACGGAGCGCCAAATCCGTGCGCCTGACGGATGCGGGGCGGGCCTTTCTCGTCGAGTCGCGGGCGGTGTTGCGGCGGGCGGATGAAGCGGTCAAAGCGGCTCGGGTCGTTGCTTCGGGACAGCACGAGGAGTTAAACGTGGGTTACGCTCCAATGCCCACCGTAAGTTTCCTGCCGCCAGCCTTACGCGCATTCCGCAAGCAGTTCGCGGGAGTTCGGGTGAAGTTGCATGACCTTTCGCCGGAGGAAATGTTACGCGGACTCCACGAAGGCAAATTACACCTCGCTTTTCTCGTTCGTCCGACCCGCGCCATGCTGCGCGGTTTGCATTTCGAGGAGTTTGTCCATGATCACCTGCGGTTAGCGGTGGGAAGAAATCATCCGCTCGCCAAGCTCCGTTCGGTTTCAGTGGCGCAGCTCAAAAACCAATCGTTGGTGGCGTATAGTCGGAAAGAGTATCCCGAATATCATGCCTACCTCCGGGCATTGTTCGGCGGGACAAAAGCGCACCCGCCCATTGTGGAAGAATACGACGACGGAGTTGGCTTGGTGACGGCGTTGGAGACCGGCTCAGGTGCTGCGATCATGCCGCAAAGCCTGGAGTTAACGACGGGGTCGCGAATCAAACTCATTCCCATCGTTCCATCGCCCTCTCTGGACAGTGACGATTATTTTTCACCAGTAATGCCAATTAAAAATCACCAGTGAGCCGGTAGCATTTGGCAGCGAGTTGGAGGCTGGCCGCAGGCCAGCCCTCCTCAACTC
>Ga0196970_1000650_pt1 | contig 36358 bp, 42 predicted proteins | sample S1v_513CmetaG_FD_148672 | JGI IMG/M metagenome (GOLD analysis project Ga0196970, IMG submission 148672) | Soil microbial communities from Anza Borrego desert, Southern California, United States - S1+v_5-13C | ecosystem: Environmental > Terrestrial > Soil > Desert | place: USA: California... | reverse complement strand
CGCTCTACATGACCCAGTTCGACCTGGACCGGGCCGGGAACGCCTTCGGCGTCATCACGGAGACGAACGGGCTGGGCCTCCCGGCGCGCATCGAGCTGGTCAACCTGGCCGACGTGTCGCTGACGCTGAAGGGCGGCGAGGTCGTCTACAACGTCGGCGGCACGGTCTACCAGCGCGAGCAGATGTGGCACGAGATCCAGTACCCGGTCGCGGGCCTGGCGGTCGGGCTGTCGCCCGTCGCGTTCGCCGCGTACTCGATCGGGGCCTACCTCTCGGCCCAGGATTTCGCGCTCGACTGGTTCGGCTCGTCGGCGATGCCCGCGGCGGTGCTCCAGAACACCCAGCAGACGATCCCGCCCGAGCAGGCCGCGGTCGTCAAGGCGCGCGCCCAGGCGGCCATGACGCCCGGCGGCGTCTTCGTCACGGGCTCCGACTGGGAGCTGAAGCCGATCAACGCGGCGAACAACCAGGGGGCCTACGTCGAGCTGATGCAGTTCGGCGTCCCGGACATCGCCCGCTTCTTCGACGTGCCCGCCGACCTGATCGACGGCTCGATCCCGGGCTCGGCGGTCACCTACGCCAACATCAGCCAGCGCAACCTCCAGCTGCTGCTGATGCACATCGGCCCGGCGATCACCCGGCGCGAGCGCGCTCTGTCCGAGCTGCTCCCCCGGCCCCGGCTGGTGAAGCTCAACCGGGACGCGCTGCTGGCGATGGACCCGGCGACCCGGGCGGCGACGCTTCGGGTCCAGATCGAGGCCCGGATGCGCACGGTGAACGAGGCGCGCGCCCTGGAGAACCTGCCCCCGCTGACCCCCGAGCAGATCGCCGAGTTCGACCGGCTGTTCGGTGCGGCCCGCACGAACCCCGCACCTGCGACGGAGGGATGACCGATGACCGAGCTGCGAGCCGCCGCGCTCCAGCGCGCCCAGGCGGTGCGCCAGCGCGCTGACCGGCCTTCCCAGCGGCGCGACCGCGATGGCCGCCCGGCGACCCGTGCGCACCTGGGCGGCATCGAGCTGCGGGCCAAGCCCGACAGCGAGCTGCTGCGCTTCACGGGGCACGCCAGCGTGACCGAGGAGCCGTACGAGATGTACGACTTCTACGGCCCCTACACCGAGGTCGTGTCGGCCGGCGCGTTCGACGAGACGCTGAACCGGGCCGACCTCGACGTGCCGCTGGTGCTCGGGCACGACCAGATGCGCCGGGTCGCCCGGACGACGACCGGCACCCTGCGCCTGGAGATGGACGACCGCGGGCTCCTGGTCGACGCCGACCTGGACCCGGCCGACCTCGATGTCCAGTACATCGCCCCGAAGCTGCGGGCCGGGCTCATCGACGAGATGTCGTTCGCCTTCCGCATCACGCGCGGCGTCTGGTCGCCCGACTACACCGAGTACCGCATCGACCAAGTGGACATCCACCGCGGCGACGTGGCGATCGTCGGCTACGGAGCGAACCCCTTCACGGACTCGGGCCTGCGCTCTGGCGCGGCCCAGGACACCCGGGCGAAGGCGCTGCTGGCGCTGGCACTCGCCCGCTGACCCAACCCCAGACCACCCCGAGGCCGTCGGCCTGCGGGGTCTTCTCCGTGCTCTGCGCGCACCAGCCCGACCGGCGCTCTGCCTCGGTCGGCGGTCTGACCTGGACACGGGCGTCATCAACCCATCGAACAGAGAGGTCGAGCCGCCATGACGCTCGCCCAGCTGATCGAGCGCGCCCGCACCGAGCTGGCCGCCGCGATCGCCACCCGTCAGACCGCGCAGGAGGCCCTCGTCGCCCTGCGCTCCGACCCGAACCTGACCGTCGAGTCCGTCGAGGCGGCCACCGCCAGCCGGGACACCGCCGACGCCGAGGTCACCCGTCGGCAGGAGGCCCTCGACGGCCTGCTCGCCGAGGAGGCCCGCGAGGCCGAGATCGCCGAGCTGACCGCGCGCACCAGCGCGTCGGCCCCGCGGCCGACCGGCGGTGCCCGCGTGACCAGCGAGCCCGAGGTCTACCGCCAGGGCGGCCCGGTCTCCTACTTCCGGGACCTCTACCGCGCCACCCAGCGTGGCGACCGGGGCTCGATGGAGCGCCTGGAGCGCAACGACCGCCAGGTGCTGGAGCAGCGCGCGCTGACCACCACCGACGGGGCCGGCGGCGAGTTCGTGCCGCCGCTCTGGATGGTCAACCAGTTCATGGACCTGGCGCGTGCGGGCCGGGTCATCGCCGACCAGGTGGCCCAGCAGGCGCTCCCGGGCGGCACCGACACGATCTCGCTGCCGCGGCTCGTGACCGGCACCGCGGTCGCCGAGCAGGCGACCCAGAACAGCGCCCTCCAGAACACCGACGCGACGACCGGCTCGGTCAGCGCGGCGGTCGCCACCCTGGGCGGCCAGCAGGTCGTCTCGCTCCAGCTCCTGGAGCAGAGCCCGGTCAACCTGGACGACGTGCTCCTCCAGGACCTGGCGAACGACTACGCGGTGAAGCTCGACACCTTCGTCATCAGCAACAACGCGACGAACAAGGTCGGCCTGCTGAACGTCTCCGGGGCCATCTCGGTGACGTACACCGACGCCTCGCCGACGCTCGGCGAGCTCTACCCGAAGATCGCCGACGCCATCCAGCAGGTTCACACGAACCGCTTCATGCCGCCGGACAAGATTTTCATGCACCCGCGGCGCTGGGCGGCCTTCCTGGCCGCGGTCGACTCGCAGGGCCGCCCCCTGGTCGTGCCGAACGGCACGGGCCAGAACCAGCTGGGCACGACCGGCGGCGTCATCTCCCAGGGCCTCGTCGGCACGCTCCAGGGCCTGCCGGTCTACGTCGACCCGAACATCCCCACCAACCTCGGGACGGGCACGAACGAGGACCGGATCATCGTCCTGCGCTCCAGCGACGTGATTCTGTTCGAGGGCACCCCGCGGGCCGAGGCGTCGCGCGACCAGAAGTTCGACCAGCTGTCGGTCGTGCTGCGCTTCTACAACTACGCGGCGCTGCACGCGAGCCGCTACCCGAAGTCGGTCGCCATCATCAGCGGCACCGGCCTGGTCGCCCCGGTCTTCGGCGCGTGATCTGACCTGCGGTAACGCCTCCGTCCAAGATCAAAACCTCGAGGTCGTGATCTTGGACGGAGGCACCGCTGGAGGTGCCCATGCCTGACCGAATCCCGGTGCGCGCGACCCGGAACGGTGGCCTCGACTTCATCGAGGTGCCGACCCGGGACGAGGCGCTCATCGCGGCGTACCTGGACGAGCGCCGGGGCTATGTGGCCCGCGGCCTCGCCGATCGGGTCGCCCAGGTCGACGAGCAGCTGCGGCTGCTCGGCCACAACCCCGCACCCAGCACAACTACGCCCGAGGAGGGCAGCACGCATGACCGACAAGCTGAACGAGGCGCGCGTCGCCGACACCGACAGCGCCCAGGTGGCGAAGCAGCAGCAGGGGACGGCCGAGTGGCCGAAGCCCGGCGATGAGGGCTACGTCCACCCGGACGGCACGCCGCAGTCCGTCGCCCAGCTGGAGGCGAACAAGCGCGCCGCGGCCGACCGTGCCGCCGCGGGCTCGTCCGTTCACGGTGCCCCGATGGCGACCCCCGGCCCGCAGGCGTTCGACGAGCAGGCCGCGGCGATCGCTCGGGCCGAGGCCAAGTCGCCCGTGACCGTCGCCGAGGCGCAGGAGGGCCAGACCCGGTTCGTCCGGGAGAAGCTCGCCGAGGCCGCCGAGGAGACCAGCGGCGACACCGAGGCCCCGGCCCAGCCGAAGGCCGACCCGGTGAAGCGCACCGCCACCACCGAGGGCGGACGCACCTCCCGCTGACCCCGCCAGGGGCCGATCTGCGCGCACCGCGGTCGGCCTCGGGCGGCTTAACCCCGGGACTCCTGGCCCGGGGCGGGCGGCGGTGCCGGTTCGGTGCCGAGGCCGTCTCGGCGGTCCCCCGTCGCCCGTCAAGCCCCGCGAACGGCCCGAGGTCGATGTGCCCCCGTACATCCCGCCACCTCGGGCCGTTCGCGGTCCCTACGCACACGAGAGGAGCCCGACGTGGCCGACTACGCCGAGCTGGCGACCGTCAAGGCCGCGCTGGGCAAGCTGACCACCGACGACCGGGACGAGCTGATCCAGGCGGCCATCACGTCGGCCTCCCGGCTCATCGACGCCCGCACCGGCCGGCGCTTCTCGCTGGACGACGCCCCGTCGACCCGGACGTTCCCGGTCAACGGCAGGTCGTTCTTCGACGGCGTGGCCTACCAGCTGCTGATCGACGACCTGGGCGCGACCGACGGCGTGACCGTCGAGACCGGCGCGGCGTCGTCCGGCACCTGGACCCCGAACACCTCCTTCGAGTTCGGCCAGCTGAACGCGGTCTCGCTGGGCCGCCCCATCACGTCGCTGTCGACGACCTACGGCTGGGGCGCGGGCACGACGAACGTGCGCGTGACGGGCCGCTGGGGATGGCCGGCGGTGCCCTCCGAGGTCGCCCTGGCGACCCAGCTGCTGGCCGCCCGGCTCTACCGGCGCAAGGACAGCCCCCAGGGCGTCATCGGCTCGGCCGACTGGGGCGCGGTGCGCGTCTCCCGGGTCGACCCCGATGTCGAGGCCCTGATCGCCCACCTGACGCTCCCGGGGTTCGCCTGATGGACATCTTCACGGTGAAGACCGAGCTGGCCGCCGCGGTGCGCGCGGCCGACATCCCGCACCTGGACGCCTACGCCTACGCCCCGGCGAAGCCTGTCGTGCCCTGCTTCTACGCGGGCGAGGTGACCATCGACCCGAACGGCTCCTTCGGGGCGGGCCACGACGTGGCCGAGGTGACGTGCCGCGTGCTCGTCGGCTCCTCCGAGGATGCCGACGGCCAGATGCTCCTCGACCAGTACCTGAGCCGGACCGGCGAGCACTCGATCAGGGCGGCCCTGCTGGCGGCCCGCGGCGAGCCCGGCGAGGCCGCCCTGAACGGCGCGGCCGACGACCTCTCGATCGTCCGAATCGACGGCTACCGAATGCTGACCGACTCCTCGAACGAGTCCTTCTACGGGGCCGACATCACGGTCCGAGTGCTAGGGAGCTGATGATGGCGCGCTTCGTCTGGCAGAACGTCCGGCTGTTCACGGGCGGCGTCGACCTGACCACCCGGATGAACCAGCTGGAGGTCGTGGCCGAGCGCGAGACCAAGGATGCGACCGCCTTCGTGCCCGAGGGCAACGCCTGGGCCGAGCAGCTGGCGGGCATCGCCTCGGTCTCGATGTCGGCCGAGGGCCAGTGGGAGGCCGGGGCCGGTGCCCTGGACGCCGAAGGCTGGGACAGCCTGGGCGGCGTCAGCGCCTGGACCGCGTGCCCGGCCGGCGCGGCCGACGGGGCGCTCGCCTACTTCACGGGCGCTCTGCGGGGCCAGTACAACATCGGCGGCTCCGTCGGCGACGTGGCCCCCTGGACGGCCAACGTGGCCGGGAACTGGCCGCTGGTCCGGGGCGTCATCGCCAACCCGCCCGGCATCGCCCGGACGGCGACCGGCAACGGCTCGGCCTTCCAGCTCGGCGCGGTCGCCGCGGGCCAGCAGCTCTACGCGGCGCTGCACGTCCTGAGCGTCGCGGGCACCGCCGCACCGACCATCACGGTGAAGGTCCAGAGCGACGACGCCCAGGGGTTCGCCAGCCCGACCGACCGGCTCGCCTTCACGGCGGCCACCGCCGCGGGCGGCCAGCTGCTGCGCACCGCCGGTCCGGTGACTGACACCTGGTATCGCGCCAGCTGGACCATCACGGGCACGACGCCCTCGTTCCTGGCGGTCGTCGCCATCGGCATCGCCTGACCGGCGAAAACCGACCTCCGTAGGCGCGCGAACGCGCCGCGGCCCATACCTCGGCCTACGTCCGAAACTCAGGCCCGCAGAAGCGCTCTCAGGGCGTTACCGCAGGTCAGAGCCCTGTTAACCCGCCCCTCGGCGAGCACGAGGGCGATTCGCCATGCCCTCAGAAGGAGATCACGATGGCTAAGCAGGTCATCCTCGCCAGCTACGTCGCGCTGGGCGGGGTCGACTACTCCAACTACTGCTCGAAGATCGAGCTGTCGATCGAAGCCGAGACGAAGGAGGCGACGACCTTCGGCTCCGGCGGCTGGGCCGAGAACCTCGGCGGCATCAAGTCCGGCGAGCTGTCGCTGACGTTCAAGCAGGACGTGGCCGACAACGCGATCGACGAGGCGATGTTCGCCCTGCTCGGCCAGACGACCACGTTCGAGGTGCGGCTGAACAACTCGGTCGTCGGCGTCAGTAACCCGAAGTACACCGGCTCGGTGCTGGTGAACAGCTGGGCACCGATCAACGGCTCCGTCGGCGACGTGGCCGAGGTCGAGGTCGGCTGGCCGACGAGCGGGGCGGTCACCCGCGCGACGGCGTGATCGAGTACCGGGTCGACGCCTCCGACCTCCAGCGCCTGACGCGCGCCCTGCGGTCTCACGAGGATGGCAAGGCGCTGCGTCGGGGGCTGACCAAGGAGATTCGCGGGGCTCTGGCCCCCGCGGTCGCCGAGGCCAAGTCGGCCATCCTCGGCATGTCGTCGTCCGGCCTCTCCGAAGGCGGCTCGCTCCGCACGGCCATCGCCCGGCAGATCAAGGCCGAGGCGCGTCTCTCGGGCCGCTCGGCCGGCGCGAGGGTCAAGGCCAAGAAGCGCGGGATGCCGCGGGGGTTCGCCAACGCCCCGAAGCGCACGAACCGCGCCGCAGGCTGGCGTCACCCGGTCTACGGGCGCGACGCCTGGGTCCAGCAGCTGGGCAAGCCCGGCTGGTTCGACGACTCGATGCAAGGCAACCGCGCGGCCTACCGGGCCGCGGTCATCCAGGCAATGGGCAACGTCGCCCGACAGATCACCAGGAGGGTCTGATGTTCGTCACCTACACACCCGAGGGCAACGCCGAGGGCCAGCGCCGCTGGACCTTCCTGCCCGGCCGGGTGCGCCAGTCCGAGGCCGCCGCGGTCGAGAAGGCGTACGGCTCCAACTGGGACCAGTTCTGCGCCGAGGCGCAGGCGGGCTCGATCCGAGCCCGTCGGGTCCTGCTCTGGCTGCTCATGCGCCGCGATCACCCGACGCTGCGCCTGGAGGACGTGCCCGACTTCTACACGGAGGAGCTGGTCGTCCAGCACTCGGCCGACGAGCTGCGCCAGGTGCGCGAGCGCGTCGAGAAGTCGGGGCTGTCCGAGGCCGAGCGCGACATGGCCCTGGGCATCATCGACGGCCAGATCGCAGAGGCCGAGGCCCTGGCCCTCGGGCCGGACGACGAGGGAAAAGCGACCTCGAACACCGAGCACTGACCCGGCTCGGCCTGTTCGCGCACTACCTCGGCATCCGTCCCTGGGAGGTCGGCCAGCTGACCGTCGAGCAGTTCGAGTCCCTGTGCAAGTTCGTCGACGAGGCGAACAAGGACCCAGACAAGAAGTGAGGTCGCGCGGTGGCATCCGACACGAGCCTGGTGTTCAACGTGCTGGCGCGCGACCGAGCCTCGGCGGTCTTCCGCAAGATCAGGGAATCGGCCAACGACACGGGCAAGGTGGTCCGCACCGCGCTCGGCCCGGCGATTACCCCGGTGCTGGGCGCGGCTGCGGCGGGGGCCGCGGGGCTGGGCGCTGCTCTGGCCGGCGCAGGCGCGTCGGCGGGCGTCTTCGGCGCGGTGTTCAAGAGCAGCTTCACCGAGGTCCAGGAGGCCAGCCAGAAGTCGGCCGACCTGATGGACAAGATCACGCTGCTGCAAGAGCAGATCAGGGTCGCCAACGCGAACGGCCTGGGCTCGGCGGGCACCTTCGAGAAGGCGCTGGCGAAGGCCCAGAACGAGCGCCTGGCGCGCTACAACCTGATGCCCCCGGCCCTGCGCAACGTCACGATGGCGATGGACTCGATGAAGGAGTCCTGGGCGGGATTCGTCAACCAGAACAAGCCCGCCACCTACGCGCTGATGACGAACGGGTTCAACCTGCTGTCGCGCATCATCCCGAAGCTTCAGCCCCTGTTCGACGTGGCCTCGGCGGCGGCCACCCGGTTCGTCTCGGCGGTCACCCGCTGGGAGGCCGGCGGCGGCGTCGAGCGCATGGTCGCCTTCCTGTCCGGGCAGGCTGGCCCGGCCTTCGACAACCTCGGCCGGATCGCCAAGAACGTCGGCGTGACCATCGGCCGCTTCAGCAGCTCGTTCGCCAGCAACGGCCAGGGCATCCTCGCCTGGCTGGCCGAGGCGACCGACAAGATGGCCGCCTGGGCGACGGCGACCGACGGCTCGGGCCTCCAGCGCTTCGTCGAGTACGTGAACGCCAACGGCCCGAAGGTCGTCGACCTCCTGGGCTCCCTGGCGTCGGCCGCGGTGAACATCGCCAAGGCCGTCGCGCCGCTGGCCCCGGTCTCGCTCGCCATCGCGGGCGCGCTGGCGGCCATCATCGCGGCGCTGCCCCCGGGCGTCATCACGACCCTGGTCGCGGCCTGGGTCGCCTACGGCGTCGCCATGAAGGCTTACTACGCCTGGACGGTCATCGTCGGCGCGGCGACGAAGGTCTGGGCGGGCATCCAGTGGCTGCTGAACGCGGCCATGAGCGCCAACCCGATCGGCCTGGTCGTGATCGCCATCGCGGCGCTGATCGCCATCATCGTGCTCATCGCCACGAAGACGACCTGGTTCCAGACCATCTGGAAGTACGTCTGGGGCTTCATCAAGGCGTACTACACGATGATCTGGCGCGCGATGAAGGCGGTCGTGCTCGGCTTCTGGAACTGGATCAAGAACGTGCCGGGCTGGATCAGGGACAAGTGGAACACCGCCTGGGCCGCCGTGAAGTCGGCGACCGGCACCGCCTGGAACTGGATCAAGACGAAGGTCCAGGGCTTCTACAACTGGATCGTCGGCATCCCGGGCCGGATCAGCTCGAAGCTGAAGGGCACCTTCAACGGGCTGTGGACGGGCTTCAAGTCCGCCGTGAACCGGATCATCAGCGGCTGGAACAACCTGTCGTTCGGCATCCCGGGCTTCTCGTTCGCGGGGGTCAACATCCCGGGTGTCAGCGTCGGGACGCCCAACATCCCCTATCTCGCCAAGGGCGGCGTCATCAAGCAGTCGGGCCTCGCGGTCGTCGGCGAGCGCGGCCCCGAGATGGTCTCGCTGTCGAAGGGCGCGCAGGTGACCCCGCTGAAGCGCCAGGCGATGGGCGGGGTCCAGCTCCTGGAGGTCAACGTGACCGGCGCTGACACCGAGATGGTCAGGCTGATGCGGAAGCTGTTCCGCACGGCCAACCTCCAGCAGAACTAGACGAAGGGGGTGGCCCGGTGCCGCTCGTCAGCACCCTGGTCGACGACTTCTCGACCGACCAGCGCGCCACCCTCTGGCCGGGCTCCTACGGCACCAGCTCGGTGTCGGGGGGTTCGGCCCGTCTCGTCTGCGATACGGGCTACAACGCCATCAGGAGCGCCCAGGCGTACACCCCGGCGGGCTCGGCGGTCTACGCCAAGATGACGCCCCCGGCGGCCAGCACGGCGGCCGAGGCGTACGTCGAGATGAAGGTCGAGAGCGCAACCGCCGGGACCGAGATCACGGCCAACATCGACGCCGCGCTCGGCCGGGTGCGGTGCTCGAACAGCGTCGGCTACTTCGACCCCGGCGGCGTCGAGGAGCCGTACGACGCGCACGCGCACCGCTACCTCCGAATCCGCGAGGCCGGCGGAACGCTCTACTGGGAGAAGTCGCCCGACCGGGTGGTCTGGACCGTGATGCGGTCGACGGCGACCCCGGCCTGGTTCGCCAGCACGACGACCGCCAGCGTGCTGTTCCAGTCGCACCGGGACGCGGGCACCGCCGACGAGGCCCTGGTCGACGACGTGAACGTGCCCGTGCCGACCTACGCGACCTTCCCGACCGCTCCGCTCCCGGTCTCCGTCTGGCTGGCCCCCGGGGCCGACCCGGCTGGCGACCCCGGGAACTGGAGCTGGTCGGAGATCACGGACGACGTGCGCGTCCAGAACGGCATCGTCATTGAGCAGGGCCGCGGCGACGAGGCGGCCCGGGTCGACCCCGGGCGCTGCTCGCTGACGCTCGACAACCGATCGGGCAACTACTCGCCCCGCAACCCCGCGGGCGTCTGGTTCGGCCAGCTCGCCAAGAACACGCCGCTCCAGGTGCGGCTGGAGCGTGGCAGCGACACCTTCGAGCGCGCCGCGGTGACCCAGGGCTGGGGCACCTCGACCTCGGGGCGCACCTGGGGGCACACCGGGCTCGACAGCTGGTCGACGACCGGCTCGGTCGGCCGGGTGCGCCTGGCGGTGGCGAACAGCGCGGTCTGGGGCATCCTCGGCTCCTCGAACGCCCGCGATGTCGACATGGTGTTCAGCGCGACCATGCCGGTCGTCACGACCGGCGCACCGATGATCGTCGGCGCGGTCGTGCGCTACACCGACACGAACAACGCCTATCGGGTCTTCACCGAGTTCAAGCCCGCGGGCGAGATCACGATCAAGATCATGCGCCGCAAGGACGGCCTGAACACCGACCTGGCCGAGAACCTCGACCCGGGCGTCAGCTACTCGGCCGGCGCAAAGGTCTGGGTCAGGGTCCAGGCCGACGGCCCGACGATCCGCCAGCGCATCTGGCTGGACGGCGACCCCGAGCCGACCGAGTGGCAGCTGTCGACCGACGACGCCACCGAGCTGCTCGGAACCGGGCCGGGCTTCTACGTCTGGCGCTTCGTCGGGAACACGAACGTCGGGGACCTGCACGTCGACATCGACGACGTGGCGATCTCGGCCCTGCTGTTCACGGGCACGGTCGCCGAGTGGCCGGTGCGCTGGGACCAGTCGGCGAACGACTGCGTGACGACCATCCAGGCGTCGGGCATCCTGCGTCGGCTCCAGCAGGGCAGCTCGGCGCTCCGGTCGCCCCTCTACCGCCAGCTGACCCGGTACAACCCCGCGGGCTACTGGCCCCTGGAGGACGGCCAGGACGCCACGATCGCCTCGTCGGCGGTGGCCGGCGGTACCCCGGCGACGGTGCTCGACGTGACGTTCGCGGCCGACGACACGCTGCCGGGCGGCGAGACGGCGCTGAAGCTGAACAGCTCCAGCTCGAAGGTCTCGGGCATCGTGCGTCGGTCGACCGGCTCGGGCGGCTGGGCGGCCATGCTGCTGTTCAAGCTGGCGGCCATCCCGTCGGCGACCCCGCAGACCCTGGTCAGCTGGGGCTGCTCGGGCACGGTGAAGACCTGGCGCATTCGGGTCGACAACGCGGGCTTCTGGATGGAGGGCCTGGACGCCGACGACGTAGTGATTACCGGCGGCGCTGGCCCGGCCTACGCGGTCGACGTGCGCCAGTGGGTCGCGGTCCAGCTGGAGGCCGTCCAGTCGGGCGCGAACATCGACTGGGACATGCTGTGGCACCAGGTCGGCGACGATGTGTTCTGGGCCTACTCGGGCATCGAGCCCGGCACGGTCGGCACGATCACGTCATTCGTCATCCCGGGCTCGGCGGCCATGACCGACGCCGCGGTCTCGCACGTCTACGTCGGGCACCACTCGCTCCCCTTCGTCGCCGACTCCTTCAGCCAGGTGTCGAACGGCTACTCGGGCGAGCTGGGCTCGGACCGCGTTCAGCGGCTCTGCGACGAGGAGGGCGTGCGCGTCTTCGTCGAGGCGGGCGACAGCCAGCCTCAGGGCCGCCAGCGCGCGGCGTCGTTCCTGGAGCTGCTCCAGGCCGTCGAGGACGCCGACCAGGGCGTGCTCTACGAACGGGGCACCGCGCTGGCCTACAAGCCCAGCGGCGCTCGGTTCAACGTCCCGGTCTCCGTCGCGCTCGACTTCGAGCAGGGCCACATCGCGGCCCCGCCCGAGCCGACCGACGACGACCAGCGCGTGCGCAACGACATCACGGCGAAGCGCGACGCGGGCGGCGAGGCGCACGAGGCCGACGAGGCGCACATCGCTCTGAATGGCCGCTACGACGAGGCCGTGACGGTCAACGTGGCGACCGACGAGCAGCTGGTCGACGCCGCGGGCTGGCGTCTCCACCTGGGCACCTGGGACGCGATGCGGTGGCCCCGCATCGAGCTGAACCTGGCGCGCAATGTGGGCCTCATCCCGTACTGGCTGACGATGGGCGTCGGCTCCCGGTTCACCCTGGACAACCCGCCGAGCCAGGTGGCGGGCGACGCCCTGGACCTCGTGGTCGAGGGCTTCACCCAGACGCTCGGCCCGTACGGCTGGGATGTCGAGCTGAACTGCTCGCCCGCCCAGCCCTGGGACGTGGCGGTCGCCGACGACACGGACGATCGGGTCGACACCGACCTGACGACCCTGGCGGCCCCTGCGACGGCCGGCGCGACCGAGCTGGTCGTGACGAGCTGGGACCAGGTGGGCTGGACGGTCGACCCGGCCGACCTCCCGCTGGACCTGAACGTCGGCGGCGAGCGCGTCACGGTGACCGCGGTCAGCGACCGCGGGCTGATCGCTGACGACTTCACCCGCAACGTCAGCAACGGCTGGGGCGTCGACAGCTCGGCGATCGCATGGACGCACACCGGGGCGGCGGCCAGGTTCCACGCGAACGGCTCCCGAGGGGTCTACGACCTCAACGCGGCCGGTCTCGTGCTGGTCTCCTCGATGCCGATCGGCTTCCTGCCGGGCGACATCAGGCTGCGGTGGCGGCTCCCGGCGGCCCCGACGGGCTCCGGGAACGTGCTCCTGAACTGCCGGGTCGGCGACGCCGATTCGACCTACGTGGCGCTGAACGTCCAGTTCAACGTCGGCGGCACCCAGGCGTCGCACTGGATGAACCAGGTGGTCGGCGGCGTCGAGACGACGTTCGTCGGCTTCCCGAGCACGGGCGTAACCGGCCTGACGACCGCGCTGCTCGTGCGCATCCAGCTGACCCAGACCGAGGCCAGGTGCCGGGTCTGGGCCGAGGGTGCGACCGAGCCGGGGCACTGGACGGTCACGCTCCCGCTGACCGAGCCGCCACCGTCGGCCCCGTCCATCAACCTGCGGGCCAGCCGGTCGGCGGGCACGACGAACGCGGCCCCGTTCTACGTCGAGGTCGACGACCTCGTGCTGGAGCGCGAGCAGGAGCTGACGGTCATCCGGGCGGTCAACGGCGTGGCCCTGGAGCACGACACCGGCACCGACGTTCGGCTCTGGCGGCCGACGTTTCTCTCGATGTGAGGAGGGCTCTGTGGGCAGCTACCCGGTCGTAGCCGCGGGAACGCGCATCACGTCGTCGCTGCTGAACGACCTGTCGCCGACGTTCGTGTTCAAGACCTCGAACCAGCAGGTTGCGAGCAGCATCGTGCCGGTCAACGACACCGAGCTGGTGTTCCCGGTCGTGTCCGGCGCGCAGTACGAGATCGAGTTTTATCTGCGGTGGTCCGGGCTCCAGGCCGCGGGCATCAGGACGATGTGGTCGGTGCCGACCGGCACCTCAGGCAACCGGGATGTCGGCGGCCCCGGCTCGGCCAACGCCATCCAGGGCGACGCGAACACGACCGAGATGCGCTGGGCCGTTCACGGCGTCGGCACCCAGGTCGGCATGACGAACCCGCGGAACAGCCAGGGCCTCCAGACCTGGAGCCTGGAGCGCGCGGTCCTGACCATCGGCGGCACCAGCGGCAACATCCAGCTCCAGTGGGCGCAGTTCGCCTCGAACGCGACGGCCTCCCAGGTGGTCGCGGGCTCCTACGCCAAGTACCGCCGGATCGGGTGACGCCATGCGCGTACGCATCCACATGACCAGCGGCCAGGCGGTCGACGCCGAGCAGTACAGCCCGGACAACGGGGCCACCTGGCTGCCGATCGAGGTGGCGCACGTCGTCGCCGCGATGGCGGCCGAGGAGGGGTTCACGGTCGTACGCGACGTGCTCACGGACCAGTGGCGCGCGTTCCGCAACGCCCGCATCGAGAGCATCGGCCCGGCCGGCGACATCGAGCAGGTCATCGAGGCCGAGGTCGAGCGCCGCATCCAGGAGCGCCTGGCGGGCGAGCTGCCGGGCCGGATCAAGGCGGTGGCCCCGGAGGTCGAGCGACCGACGGGGCCGCCCGATCCGCCCCAGGCACCCGAGCCTCCCCCGTTCGAGCCCGGCGACGAGCCGGGCCGACCTGACGACCCAGGCAAGCCCGACAACCCCGGCCGGGCGGCGTCACCCGCGGCGCTCGGCCCGATCTGACAGGAGACCTGCATGGCCCGACTGACCTGGCTGGTCGACGAGCTCAAGAAGGCCGGGCTGCGCGTCGTCGCGGTCGACGGCTGGGCGACCCGGGGCTCGGCCGAGTTCGACCCCGAGGGCGTCACCTGGCACGCCACCGCGGGCTCCCGGACGGCGACCGCCCAGGGCGAGGTGAACGTGATCCTGAACGGGTCGACGAGCGCCCCGCCTCCGATCGCCCAGCTGATGATCTGGCGCGACGGCACGGTCTACGTCTGCGCGGCCGGGCGCTGCAATCACAACAAGGTCGGCTGGGCCGGGCCGAACAAGGGCCTCGGGAACACCCAGCTGCTCGGCATCGAGATGGCGAACGACAACCGGGGCGAGGCGTGGCCGGCGGTCCAGCTCGACGCCGCGCGGCGCGCGACGGCGGCCATCATGCGCCGGTTCAACGCCGATCCCGCCCGGCGGCTGGCGGGCCACTACGAACACCAGCCGTACGCGGGACGCCCCGCGGGCGAGACCAGCACGAAGTCCGACCCGTTCGGGGTCGACATGGCGGCCGAGCGCAAGCGCGTCTCGGCCCTGATCGCAGGAGGCGACGAGTTGCCGACCGTCAAGGAAGTCTGGAACACCGACAACATCATCCCGGCCCCCGGTGCGCCGAAGCCCGGGACGCTGCCGAACGGCCAGCCGGTGAACACGCACTGGGCTCCGGCCTCCTACCTCCAGAACACCTACGCCGCGGCGGTGGCGGCCCGGGACTACTCGGCCAAGGCCCTCGCGGTCGCCCAGGGGATCGCCTCGAAGGACCAGACCGACGAGGGCGCGATCGCTGCCGCGGTCATCCAGGGCGTGCTGACGGGCGTCGACCCCGAGCGCATCGCCGAGGCCATCGTCGCCGCGCTCCCCCAGGACCAGGCCGAGCGCGTCGTCGAGCTGCTGGCCGCACGGATGGCGGCGTAGCCCATGCCGAACCGCTACCTGCGACCCATACAGGTCTCGACCGGGCGGCATCCGTTCGAGGTGGCCGTGCTCCTGGCGGCGACCATCGCGGGGGCGGTCCTGCTGTTCATCGGCCTGTCGCCCCGGTCGGTCGCCAACGAGATGCACCCGACCGTCCAGCAGCTCTGGCAGATCGAGCTGCTGGCGGGCGGCGTCATCGGGCTGGCCGGGTGCTTCTGGACCGGCACGCTCTACTCCAGCCTGAAGGTCGAGGCCATCGGCGTCTTCATCCTGGCGACGGCCACCTCGATGTACTCGGTCGCGCTGGCGACCGTCGGCGGCTCCCAGGCCATCGTCGCGGGCTCGTTCGTCGCGTCGATCGCCCTGGCCTCCTGGGCGCGCGTCTTCCAGATCGTCCGTGACCTCCGTCGGGCAACGAAGGCCGCCAGGGCGGGCCGGACTGCCGAGGTCACCCTGCTGGCCGAGGAGCGTTAGGGATGGACCCAACCCAGGCGGTGACGGCGGTCATCGGCGCGGTCGGTGGCCTGGGAGGCATCGCAGCCCTGATCGGCGCGGTGTTCCAGCGCAAGCGCATCAGGGCCGAGACGGCCGACGTTCTGACCGACACGGCTCTGACTCTGGTCGAGCCGCTCCAGAAGCGAGTCCGGGAGCTGGACCAGGAGGCGCGCGAGGCGCGCAAGGAGGTCCGCACGCTCCGGGACGAGCTGGGCGACATGATCGCCACCCTGCGGCGCTGGAAGGCCGCGATCCTCGACGACCGGGTGGACCGGGAGCACCTCGTGCGCATGGTCCAGACGGACGACCCCGACAAGTCCGTTCATCAGCGACAGGAGTAGCCCACCCATGCAGACCTACGGCAAGGCCATCGCGGCCATCATCACGGCGGCCATCGTGGCCGCGTATCAGGCGCTCGGCGGCGACAGCCGACTCGACGCGCAGGAGTGGGTCCAGGTCGCCATCGCGTTCACGACCGCGGTCGGCGTCTGGCTGGTGCCCCTGGCCCCGCAGGCGAAGTGGAGCAAGAGCGCGGTGGCCGCGGTGCTGGCCGCGCTCCAGGTGCTCGTGACCGTGATCCTGGGCGGCATCGAGCCCGACGAGGTGCTGCTGATCCTCATCACGGTGGCCGGCGCACTCGGGGTCTACGTGGCCCCGGCGACCAGCCCGACCCCGGCCGGTGCTCCCGACGTTCACGTTGGCGTCGGCTCCGACCGCTGAGAGCGTCCCTACGACCAGAAGCGCCCCCCGTCTCCGTCCTGGAGGCGGGGGGCGCTTCGTCGTCTCTACGGCCCGATCAGAGGAGCACGCGGCACCTCTCGCACGCGGGCCACGATTGCAGCTCGACGCCCGCGATGGTCATCACGGAGACGTAGGGCTTGTGCCCGAGCCAGCGGCACATCCAGGCGGCCCAGCTCGGCCGGCGGCGACGCCTCACGGCTGGTCCCCCTTCGGCTGCTGAAGGCCCAGGATCGCCAGGAGGTAGTAGCGCTGGAGCCCGGCGGCGACGAGCGCCTGGAGCACGGCCTGGGCCAGCTCCGGGTAGCCGTCGCGGCCGAGGTCTTCCAGTACGTCGACCACCCCGTCCGCATCCTTGGCGTCGATGGCCGCGGCCACCTGGTCCAGCTTGGCCTGGAGGTAGGTGCGCAGGCCCTCCTCGTGCGGCCAGGGGACGTGATCGGGGTCGGGCTCGAATGCCATCGGTGCCTCCTCGTCAGGCCGCGTGCGCGGCGGTCAGTTCGTACGGTCCGTACTTCTGGGGCTGGCGCACCATGCCCCGGGCCGCCAGGCGCTTCAGCGCCCCGTCGGCCCCCTGCGGGCTGATGCCCGCGGCCTCGGCGATCGCCCCGACCTTCATCGAGCCGCCCCGGGCGAGCGCCTGGAGCACCTTCGTCTCGGCGGGCGTCATGGGCTGGGCCTCGGCGCGCGCCCCGGCGGTCAGCCAGAAGCGCGGCACGGGCCGGACCGGCGGGATTCCGTCGGCGAAGTCGAGCTGCACGTCGGCCTTGGCGGCCTCGGTGCGGGCCAGCGCCGCGGCGTCCATCTGCGCGCCCAGCTGCTCCAGCGTGCCGAGCATCCCGGCCTCGGCCAGCTCCAGCTCCAGGGCGAGCGCCTCGGCGCGCTCGGCGGCGACCTCGTGCCGCCGGGCGTAGGCATCCGAGCCGGTCAGGTTCGTCTGCTTCGGCGTCAGCGACCGCCAGGCGAAGCGCTTCGGCTCGACGGCGATCTGCTCGTCGTTCACGAAGTAGCCCCGGAACGGGGCCGACCGCTCTCCCTCGGCGGGCCGGGCCAGCCAGGCGTAGCCGGGCAGCTTCGGGAACGCACGGGGGTCGATGTCGACCTTGAACACCTGCTTGGCGTTGTTGTTCTCCGAGCGGAGCAGCACGCCGTTGCCGTTCAGCAGGGCCGAGCGCAGGGTCTGCATCCCGTTGCCCGAGCCGCCGAAGGCGTCGAGCGTCGGCGACTGGTCGGCCGCGATGATCGCCACCCCGGCCTTGCGCGCCTCCCGGGCGATGCGCAGCATCAGGGCCGCGTTCGCAGGGCCGAGGATGGCGTGCTCGTTCGGGTCGACCAGGCCGTGAAGCTCGTCGACGAAGATGACCAGGCCCGGCCGGGAGTCCATCGGGGTGAAGCCCGGGAGCCCGAGGTGCCTGTTCTGCTTCGACTGCCAGACGTACAGGTTGCACGCGGCGGTCAGCATCTCGTGGAAATCCTCGATCGTCGTCGCCGACCAGTCGGCGTGCTCGACGAGCATGGGCGACGACGCGCCCCCCTGGCCGCAGGCGAACCAGACGACCGTCGGGTGCGTCTCGCTGGACGCGACCGACATGGCGATCGACTCGAACATGCGGCTCTTACCCGAGCCCGGGTCACCCTGCATGAAGCCGCCGAAGATGCCGTTCTTCTGGTAGACCGACCAGCGCGCGGTGCCCTCGTCATCGACGAACGGCCCCAGGTTGACCGAGCCCGCGCTGGCGTCGAAGGCCGCCGCGGCACCGGGCCAGGGGCGCGACTGCTTGACCGGCGACTGCTCGACGATGGTCACGAGGGCCGTCGGGGCGGGCTCGTCCGGGTGCTCCTCGACGATGACCTCCTGGCCGCGCTTCAGGCGCAGGCCGCCGCGCAGCTGCTCCTGCTGCGTGATGACGCCCGCGATGGTCTGCGAGCCCGGCACCAGCTCCAGCGTGTAGCGGTACCCGGCCCGGATGCGCTCGGGGTTCGGGAGCAGGCGCGAGCCGACCAGGCTCTTGCCCTTGGCCCCCAGGTTGCGCGCCCAGCGCTCGACGTAGATGTCGGGGTCGTCGACCAGGCGCACGCCCTCGTCGGCGACGCCGACCGGGTGCTCCGACCAGAAGGCCAGCGACAGCGACGCCCCGACGATCGTCAGCACGGCGACCGCGCCCCAGCTCATGCCGAGGTGCGCCACCCCGGCGACCCAGGTGGCCCCGAGGTAGAGCGCCGCGGTGAACCGGGAGCGCAGGCGCTTCGACATGAAGCGCCGCTTCGACACGGTGGCGGCGACCACCGCGATGACGAAGGCGGCCGAGGCCGTCGCCCAGGCGATCTCGGCGTCGTGGCCGGTCGCCACGATCGCCACCCGGGCGGCCCCTGCGGCGACGAACAGCGCGCCCATCGCGGCCCAGGGCTTCACGGTCTGCTCCAGGCCGTCGACCGGCGGCCCGACGAACGCGGGCGCGGCCGGCGCAGCTGCGGCGGTCGGCTTCTCGACGGTCGGCGTCTTCATCTCGCACCCTCCTGGTGTGCTCTGCGACGATGGGGCGCGAGGCCCGGGGCTCCATGTCCGCCCCGGGCCTCGCTTCGGTTCACTGGCCGTTCTGCTGGAACGCCTTGTCGCCAGCGTCCGGGTTCGTGTTGTACGCCTCCTGGACGGTCTTCTGCTTCTCCAGCTCGCCCTTGTGCCGCTCGGCCGCGGCGGCTGCGGCGGCGAACGCCTCCTGCATCTCGTGCGCCGAGGAGAGCGCCGAGCCCTGGACCTTGCTCTGGGTCAGGAAGCCGATGTAGCCCTCGTTTCCCGCCTGGGCGTGCTCGGCGGCGTAGGACGCGAGCGCCTTGGCGTACTCGATGGCCGGGTCGAGGCCGGTGACTTCAGTGGTAGCCATGTCCTGCTCCTTCGGTGCGGTGGCCCTGGGGGCCGGGAAAGGGATCACGTTGTCGGGGGTCGGGCCGGGCTCCGGGGAAGTGGAGCCCGGCGGCTCGGTCGGGATGGGTTCGGTGGGCGTCTCCTCCTTCGGGTCGTCGAGGTCCAGGTCGACCGGCTCCTCCCCCTCGGCGGGGCCGGGCGTCTCGGGTTCGGCCGGCGCGGCGGCCGGGTCGGCCAGCTCGGCGGCCTCGCGCTCGGCGCGCTCCCGGCGCTTGCGCTCGGCCTTCCGGCGGCGGTGCTCGGTGGCCTCTGCCGCGGCGTCTTCCACCAGGTCGCCCCAGTAGGTGGTCAGCGCGCCCCAGGTGCGCGAGCGCGCCCTGGTCTTCCGGCGGCGCTCCCGGGCGGCGTGCCGGGGGTTCGGCGTGCCCTTGACGCCGTGCCAGGTGTCTTCGGCCAGCACCTTCAGCATGTAGACGACGAGCAGGAAGCTGAACACGTCCATCAGGCTCGCCGACCCTTCTTGACGACGCGCTGGGCCATGAGCACCGCGGCCACCGAGGTCGCCAGGGCCAGCGCGGTCGAGCCGAGGCCCTCGGGCGCGGCGGCGAACAGCGACTGGTCGACGGCCTCCAGCACGGTGTCGGCGATGTCCTGGGTCCAGTCGGCCATGCCGCCCGAGACCGCCCCGGCGACCGAGGGCAGCAGCAGCGCACCCCAGACCGCCAGCTGGTTCGGCTCCAGGTCCAGGTAGGTGTCCAGGAAGACACCGACCCAGCCGACGATGAGCACGATGACCGGGATGGTCGCGCCCCAGGGCAGCCAGCCCAGGACCGTCACGACCCATTCGCCGACGAACGTGCCGGGCAGCAGCGCCCCGCACGCCAGCGCGATGACGAAGCTGGCCCAGGCCAGCCCCTTGACCGACTTCTGATGCATGGCCCGCAGGCCAGAACCTGATCCCCTACCCATGCCGGGCTCCTCTCAGGGAAGGAAGGCCCAGGCCGCGGCGGCCAGGACCGGACGGACGATGTGGTCGACGGCCCAGATGCCGGGCTCCGACCGGATGACGGTCTGCCAGATGAAGGCCGCGGCCAGCCAGCGCCCGGGGCGCTCGGCGAACCAGGCCACGTATCGGCAGACGACGGTCGTCGGCAGAGCGACGACGTAGAACCAGGCGAGGCCGAGGCGACGGCCGACGCCGTGCGGGGCCGCGTAGCCCCCGCGACGCGCGTACGCGGCCAGCTCGGCGACCGATTCCGGCCGGTCGGTCAGGAGCCGCGGCGGCATCCAGTAGCCCCGGGAGCGCGCGAGCGCCCCCAGGAGCCGGGCACGGAGAGTGACTAGAGACCGCTGGAGACTTTCGCCCCGAGTAGAGAGTTCAGGGGCCGTTTCGCGCTCCAGGGGGGTCTGCTCCAGGTCTCCAGTAGAGACTTGAGAGTTACCGCCCGTAGTCGTGTTCACTGGCGCGGCCTGCCGTTCAGCTCGGTGCAACGCTGGGCCGAGAAGCAGGTGACCCAGCGCGAGCCATCCTCGGCCTTGTCCGATTCGTAGTGCGCGTGGTCGGTCACGACCTTGACGACCGGGCGGCCCTCGGGGCTGTCGAACCAGCCGGTCCAGGCGAGCTGGAGCGACAGGCCCAGCAGCGCCGCGGCGGCGGCGAACGACAGGCGGGCGACGACGTTGCCGATCATCGGGCCACCGCCCAGACGGCGATGGCGACCAGGCCGGCGGCCTGAAGCGCGACGATGACCAGGATGTGCCAGACGGGGTTCACGCCCGGGTACGCCTCGACGTACTCGCCCTCGATGATGCTGCGCTCGACCGGCTCCAGGTCGGCCAGGTCAGCGGGGCTGACCAGGCGACTCGGCGCGGCGGGCCGGACGTACGGGACCAGCTGGGCCATGATGGGGGTCTCCTTCCTGGAGAGACCGGGCGGGGCGCTGGCTGTGGCGGCTTGTGCGCCCCGCCCGGGGCTGTTTCTAAGACATGGGTCTTACAACGAAGACGCTACCTGACCTACTGGCCCGGCGCAAGGAAGCGCCGCTGGGGCGTCGGGTTGCGGTCCAGGAAGCGCCGCACCTGCTCCAGCCGGGCGACCGGCCGGGGCGTCGGCCCCTCGACCCCCTCGGGAGCCCGGAGCAGGTAGCCCTCCGGGTAGTCGTACCGGGTCGGCCGGTAGAGCGTCCCGTCCAGCTCGTTCGTCAGGCGCACCTCGACGGCTCCGCACCGTCGGCACTTGCGCCGGGTCGCCAGCACGTCGGCGTCCGGGTAGCGCCACCGCTGGGCCTCGTCGGGGGTCATGATCCCGGGGAGGTCGTGCCGGTCGACGCGACAGGCCAGGAAGTCATCCGGGTAGTCGGCGAACCGGGGGTCGCGCGGCGTGCGGCGTCGTCGTTGCGTCATGGTCTCCTGGGTCTCCTTCGTCTACTGCGTCGGGCGGTGCGTCACTGGCCGGCGGCCAGGACCGGGTGCCCGTTCGTCTTCTGCGTCGCCTGCGTCGCGTCAGGCTGCGTCATCTCCTTGACGCGGCGACGCACCGTCGCCTCGGCGGCCCCGGTCTCCCGGGCGGCCTCGCGCACCGCCATGCCCTGCGTCACGACCAGGCTGGCGGCGCGCGCCGCGGGGTCTGCGCCAGCCGCGTCACTGCTGGTCAGAGGCCGCGTCAGCTCCCGGGTGACGCGCCGCGTCGGCACGACGAGGCCCTGCGTCGCAGGTGCGTCATCGGCCTGCGTCAGCGGTGCGCCACCGACCTGACGCAGCTGCGTCACGGTGAACCAGCTGGCGCGCGCCACCCGCTGACGCACCTCGGCGATCATGTCGTCGTCGGCGTGGAGCGACAGGCGCATCAGCCGCGCCTTGCGCACCGGGGCCAGCCAGCCGAGGCCGTGCTGGCGGCCAAACTCCAGCCGCGTCAGCTGCTGGGTCAGGCGCTCCCGGTTGACCGTCTCGATGTCGCGCTCGCCCGGCTCGATGGCCCCCAGGGCGAGCAGGAGCCGCCGCGGGGTCCACCGCCAGGAGACCGCCCCGTCGGCGCGCTTCAGGCCCTCCGGGACGACGCCCTGCCACCAGGTGAGGGTCAGCAGCAGGGGCACCGCGGCGCGCAGAGCGCCCTCGCCGAGCCCGTCGGCGGCGAAGATGCCGACCACAGCCATGACCGAGGCGACGACCCAGACGGTCCGGCCCGCGCGGCCGGCGCGACCCAGCTCCTCCACAGCGCGCTTCGTGCGCACCATCGAGACCAGGAGGATGACCTCCAGCACGGAGAAGATGGCGATGCGCAGGCCGGTCGGCAGGCCCTCCGACAGCTCCCAGACGGCCTCGGACGACCAGCCCAGGCCGAGCAGCATGGCGACGTTCGCCAGGGGCTCGTCGGCCTTCCTGGCGGCCTTGGCGACCGCCCGGGTGACGAGCACGACGACCAGGAGGGCGGCGACCGCCCCGCCGATCACGAGGGCCAGGTGATCCTGGGCCAGCTTCAGCAGGGTCTCCATCAGTACGCCCCCTCGTTCAGACGGCCCAGCCGGATGCGGTCGAGGTCAGCGCGGGCGCGCTCGTTCGTCTCCCGCAGGAAGGCGATCGCCTCGTCGTGCCGACGCTCGGCGTCCCGGCGCATGACCCGGCCCGCGGCCTCCAGCAGCGCGGCGGCCTCCTCCCAGTCGCGGGCGTCGGTGGCGGCGTCGGCCAGGGCGCGCAGCTCGCTGGCCTCCATCGGCCCGCGGGCCAGCTCCTCGGCGCGAGCGTCGATCCGCCGGTCCCGGGCGGCCTTCCGGTTCGAGCTGGCGGCGTCGATGGTCAGCCCGGCGAAGACCTTCACGAGCCAGAGCAGGACGACGCCCCAGATCAGCTGGGCGGCGGCACGGTTCGGGTCCTGCGCGATGACCGCGGTCATGGCCTCGACGAGCTGGAGCCAGGCCAGGTATCCGTAGAAGGCCGACGCGCCAGCGACCAGCCAGGGCCGGTATCCGGCATCGGCGACCCGGCGCAGGAAGCTCGGCCGGCGCTTCGGCTTCGAGGCCCGACCGCCCCGGCGGCCCAGCGAGGCGACCAGGTAGAGCAGGCCGATGGCGAAGACGACCCCGCCAGCGATGCCGATCAGGCCCCAGACGACCGACCAGGCCCCGGCGCTGAAGGCCGACAGCAGGTTGAACACGAGGCCGACGGCCCCGCCGATGCAGATGGCCTTCACGGCCGAGCGCGTGGTGCGCTTCATGGTCTTCTCCTTCGAGCAGCTACAGACGGGGTTCGGGCGGCGCGCGCCGCACCGCAGGCAGAGCGGAGTCACGGCCTACTCCCCCGGGTCGCTGGCGCGGCGCTGGGGCAGGATGCCTGCGGGCTGGTCCGGGCTGACGCCGTAGCGCGCCCAGAGCGCCGAGATTTCGAGGAGCCCGGCGAATCCCGCCAGGCGTCCGTCGCAGGCGTAGGCGATGCGGTGGGCCTCATCGGGGGTCACGTCCAGCTGGAGCCGGACCAGGCCCGGGATGGGCGACTGCTTGGCCGTCGCGTGCTCGACCTGGAGCTGCTCGACCGGGAACTGATTGGTAACGTGATCTCGCATGACCTGGACCTCCTGAGTCCGTGTCGGCTTCGAGGCCCTGGGCGGTGCGCGCCCGGGGCCTCCTTCGTCAGCTGGCCGGGCGCAGGGCCGCGGTCAGCTCGTCGCGGTGCTGGCTGGCGACCGCCACGCACGCGGCGATCACCTGGTCGTAGGTCAGCCGGACGCCACCGAGCGCGGCGGCCATCTCGGCGGTCAGGACGCGCACGGCCGAGTTCGTCGGCGCGCTGGTCCTGAAGGTCTGGTAGGTCGTCGTGTCGGCCATCTCGGCGTGTCTCCTCGGGGTCTACGAACGTCTTACAACGGGGACGGTATCAGGGGCGGGGCTGACCGGGCAACGATCAACCCCGCCGGGGGTCTCACCTGGACGCGATGCGGGCGCAGCCCTCGCAGGCGGCCAGCAGGCCGAGCACCGGGTGCGTCAGCGCCTTGGCCGCCGGTCGGCCGCACATCGCCCCGTACTGGCACGCCCCGCCGGTCTCGATCAGCTCGAAGACGACCCGGCGCAGCTCGGCGTCGGCGGCCTCCTGGGCCTCCTGGACGACCCGGCGATTGTCGGCGGCGACCTCCTGGGCGAACCGCTGGCTGATCGCCTCGGCGCTCCAGCCGGTCGTGTCGACCCCGAAGCGCTCGGCCAGGACCATGCGGTCGTAGGCCAGGCCCAGCGCGGCGGCCAGCTGGTTGCGGCGCTCCTCGTCGGTCTCGGCGTCCCGGGCCGCGGCCAGGGTCTCGAAGCTGTCGCGCAGGCTGGCCGGGCTGTCGGCCCCGAGCACCTCGTCGAGCAGGCGGCCGGCGGCCCGGTCGGCGTCTTCCAGCAGCGCGGCGTCGCGGTCGGCCTCGATGGCCGCGTGGTAGGCCGCGGCCACCCGGGTCGCCTCGGCCTCGGTCATCTCCCGGATGGCGATGTCGTGCCGGTCCAGCCAGGCCCCGATCTGCGCCTGGCCGATGGCCTTCTGCGAGGGCGACGGGGCCTCGGCCGCGATGGCGGCCAGGCGGGCCAGCTGCTCGCCCATGCCGCGGGTACCGTCCAGCGGCCGGACCGCGTGCGGCCAGACCGAGCTGGCGGCGTCGGCGTACGCCTTCCCTGCGAGCACGGCCACGTTCAGGCTGTCGGCGACGCCCAGGGCGACCGCCTGCTCGGCCAGGCGCTCCGGGGCGACCGAGCCCGGCTGGCCCATGCGCAGGTCGTACGGCTCCAGCACGGTGTCGAGGTCGACCAGGCCGTGAAGCGCCGAGAGGATCAGCACCCGACCGCCCAGGGCGTCGGCGGCCCGGCGCGCGGCGCGGTGGTAGCTGCCGACGTACAGCTCGCCCGCCGGGGCGGCCTCGTCCAGCTTCTTACCGCCGCAGGGGATGACGACGACCCGGCCGAACCAGCCGTCGACCAGCTGCTCGATCGCCGAGAAGTCGGCGGCGTCGTCGCGGTCGACCGGGCGGGCGGCCCGGTAGACCCGGTAGCCCTCCTCGGTCAGCTCGGGGTAGTCGGCCGAGCCCTGGACCCAGCCCGCGGCGACCAGGCGCTCGACCAGGTTCGGCGTCGCCCACTCGGTGCGCTCGTGCCGGGCGTCGGCCTTCTGCCGGGCCTCGACGGTGAAGCAGGCCCAGGCCAGCAGGTCGACGACCTCGACCCGGGTGCGGCGCTTCTTGACCTCGACGCGCTGCTCGGTCAGCTCGACGGCCGGCGCGCACTGGTGCGCCAGGTACGCCTCGCGGGCCTCGGCCTCGGTCTCCAGCCCGGTGCGCCAGTGACCCGGGCACCCGATGGCGCGGCACTGCGACGACCAGCCCGGCTCGGGGGTCGAGCAGCTGGCGCGCTCGGCGTGCTGGATGACGGCCTCGGGGTGGTCGGCGGCGAACGCCTCGCGGGCCTCCAGGGCCTCGCGGTCCCGGCGGGCGACCTCGGCGGCGACGACCCGGCGGGCCTCGGCGAGCGTGTGGGCGTAGGCGAAGGCCAGCGAGTTCTCGTCGTTGCAGACGCGCCAGTCGCCCATCGCCTCGTCCTTCCAGGCCACGATGCCGGTCGCCTCGTGCCGGTAGAACCCCGGCTCGACCCGGGTCAGCTTGGCGGGGGCGATGTCGGCGGGGGCGGTGGTCAGCTGCGGCATCTCGGGCTCCTTCGTGTCCTACGGCGTCTTACAACGAAGACGCTACACGAAGGCCGGCGCGGTCACAACCCGCTCCCGGAAGATCACCTGGCTGTGTGCCTGCTGGGTACGCACTGTGTCGGGGGTAGTCGTCTGTCACCTACCCGACACCAGTTCGACGCACCGCTGTTCACCTGCAAGGTCATGCGGTCGGCGTCTTCGGGCGTCGTCCCCCGGCTCCCTCACTTCTTAGTAACTGTGGGTAGCCGTACACACGTTCGGTAGGACGTTTGTGCGCTGTCAGCGGCGCGTCGAGTACCCGGGGTGTATCTCCTGCACAACGCCCTTCATGGGCGGCGGGATATGGGCCGAACGGACCGCGCCGACACGGCCGGTGCTCCTTGCTCGGGGGTCACGCTCGGTCTAAGCTGTGGTCAGACCGACGCAAGGATGGTCCGCAACGCACTGCGGCCCGGCCGGATGCAGTTCCACCTGCGCCCGGCCGGGCCGTCACTGGAGATCAGCACCCGAACCTGGACAAGAGGTGTCGGGCACCGCACCGGGTGTGTTACCAGCACACTCGGAGCACTCACCATAGCGACACACCGTTCGATGCTTCAACAGCTGGGTCGGTGTCGTTCGCTAAGTGCGTAACAGTGCCGACCTCTATCTGGGTCACATCGACCCGATGGAGGTCGGCACTGTGGCATCCAGCGACCCCGAGCGCCGCGCCGCGATCCTGCGCAACGCCCAGGCGGCCGAGCGCGAGCGTCTGCGCAACCAGGCCCGCATCGCCTTCCCGGACGCCCGCGGCGAGGAGCTGGAGAAGCTCGTCGACGAGCTGGAGCGCGAGAAGCTCCGGGCCGCCGGGAAGCGCGGGGCCGCGGTCGTGCGCACCCGGTCGGCCCAGGCCCGCCGGTTCCAGGCCCAGCACGCGATCCTCGTCGAGCAGGCCGAGTGCCTGCTGGACCTGCTGCGCGAGGTCGGCCCCGTCGACCCCCGGGCCTGCGAGCACGCCTGGCCGGACGAGCTGACCCCGGACGCCGCGTGCGGCCGGTGCTGCATGGCGTACGCCGACTGGTCCGAGCCCGCCGGGGCGGTGGCCTGATGCCGATCCCCAGCCTGCGGCCCGAGCCGAAGCGCGACCACTACGGCCGCTACCTGATCGACGGCCAGGCGTACACCCGGGCCACGACGGTCGTCGGGACGCTGAAGGACCTGAACGGCCTCATGAACTGGAAGCGCCGCAAGGTCGCCGAGGGCCTGGCCGTCGCGCCCCAGCTGCTCCGGGCGATCCCGGACATGGCCGCCGAGATCGAGGCCGCGGGCGACGACTGGCGCTCGGCCAAGGAGGCGAAGGCCCGGCTGGACGCGCTCTGCGACCAGGCCGCCGACGCGGCCGGCGCGAACCGGGGCTCGAAGGCGGGCACCGAGGCGCACACCCTCTCGGAGTGGGCCGACGCCGGGCGGCTCGACGAGGTGAAGCACCTCGCCACCGAGGCCGAGCTGGCCGACCTCCAGGCGTACCTGGACGCGATGGACCGCAACGGCATCGAGCGCCCCGTCGAGTACATCGAGCGCATCGTCATCAACTCGACCGTCGAGAGCGCGGGCACCTTCGACCGGCTCGTGCGCCTGCGCGACGGGCGGCTCGTCGTGGCCGACCTGAAGTCGCAGCAGTCGGTCGACTTCGGGTTCCTGGAGATCGCCTGCCAGCTGGCCCAGTACGCCAACGCCGACGCCATGCTCTCCGAGGCGGGCGACCTGGTGCCGCTCCCGGACGACCTGGACCTGGAGGTCGGCCTGGTCATGCACGCGCCCGTCGGCTCGGCCCGGTGCGACCTCTACCTCGTCGACCTCGTGACCGGCTGGGAGGCCGCCCAGGTCGCGCACCGCGTGCGCCAGCTGCGCAAGGCGTCGAAGGCCCTGGGCCGCCCGTTCACCAGCCCGCCCCCGTCGCCCGAGGACACCCGGCGGCACCTGCACCTGGTCCGCAACGCGCCGCACGTCGAGTCCCTGAAGGGCCTCTGGCGCGACCTGAAGGGCCAGGGCCTCTGGACCGACGAGCTGACCCGGGCCGCCGCGGCCCGCCGGGCCGAGCTGGAGGCCGCCGCATGAGCGAGCGCCGCTACCTGGCCCTGATCGTCTCCGGTGCCGTGCTGCTGGCTGTCGCCGCGGCCGGCGCAACGGTGGCCGTGCTCGCCCGGGTCTACCCGGCCGACGTGCCGCCTGCGCTCCCGGGCGCATCCCCAGTCCCCCAGCTGCCGCGCGGCTGGGTCATCGAGTAACACCCGTACCGAGGTCACGAAGGAGACCGAGATGGGCCTGTTCGGAAACAAGGCACCGACCGCCAAGTTCAAGAAGCTGGGCGACCAGGTGTCGGGCGAGATCGTCGACTTCCAGCAGCAGCAGCGCACCGAGTACGTGCCGGGCAAGGTCGGCGACCCGATGTTCTGGCACAAGGGCAAGCCGACCGCGGGCATGGCGGTCGACCCCGCCACCGGCGAGCCGAACCGGCCCGTGATGGACGACGTGATCGTGCTGGAGACGGGCGTCGCCGACGAGTACGGCGAGACCGAGCGGCGGCTGTTCATCAAGGGCAAGCAGATGCTGGACGGCCTGAAGGCGGCCTGCCGGGACGCTGGCGTGCGCGACCTCGACACCGGGGGCCGCCTGACGTGCCGCTGGGCCGAGGGTGCGGGCGGTGCCGCCGACCCCCGGGTCTACGCCTTCGAGTACGTGCCGCCGGGCGGCGTCGTCCGCGCGCCCGACCGGCCGGCGCACGCCCCCGAGCCGAAGGCGACCGGCCCGGCGACGGGCGTCTACGCCGACAAGAAGACCCCGGCGGCGAAGACCGCGAAGGCAACGACGAAGGCGGCGCTTGGCATCAAGGACGACGACGAGCCGCCGTTCTGACCTCCTGGGGAGGAGTGAAGCCCGGCGGTCGCCTTCCCTGGCCGCCGGGCTTCGTCGCCCCGACACGACGACATGCGGGGGTTCGGCATGGCTGTGCAAGGTTGTGCAAGGTGCTATGATCGTCCGCATGACGACGCCCACCTGGATGACCAAGGCCCAGGCCGCCGCGCACCTCGGGTGCTCGGCGGCGACCATCGACCGCTACGCCCGCGAGGGCAAGCTGACCCGGCACAAGCTGGCGGGCACCCAGTCGGTCCGGTTCCGCCGGGACGAGCTGGACGCCCTGCTGGAGCCGATCGACCGCTCCGACGTTGTGCGCCAGCCCGAGTGGACCGGCGAGCGCGCCCCGTGCGGCTGCCCGCGCCAATCCGACCTCTGGCTCTGCGTGGTCGCAGGCCCCTGGACGCCGAGCTGCCCGACCTGGGAAGCCGCCGAGCAGGCCCGGCGCACCTTCGGGGTCTCGGCCCTTCGGGGCTGACCCCGGACAGCAAGAAGGCCGGGCACGACATCCCCATGCCGCCCGGCCTCTCGATGAACTACCAGCTGAAAGTAGCACAAGCATGACTGAGATCGGCACTGACGCCGCAGAGTGGGACAGCCTGCCGCTGACCCCCGAGCACGTCGAGAAGCTGAAGGCGGCGGCCATCACGGCCAGCATCGCCAAGGAGAAGGGCCTGCGCTCCATCACGAGCGTCGACCAGCTGCCCGAGTGGGCGGCCTGGGCGGCCGAGGACGCGGTGCCCTCCATCGTCTTCCCGTGGATCACCATCGACGGCCAGGTGACGGAGCAGCTGCGCCCCGACGCCGAGTTCGAGCGCAACGGCGACACCTACAAGTACCTGTTCCCGAAGGGGGCCGGCGCGGTCCTGAACGCGCTGCGCATCGTCGAGGACTCCGAGCGCGTGCTGATCGTCGAGGGCACGAAGCAGGGCCTGGCGGCGGCCAGCTGGGCACCGGACGACCTGACCATCGTCGGCGTCGGCGGCTGCCGGAACTGGTCGGCCGAGGGCATCCCGGACTCCGACCTGGAGGTCTGCGACGGGCGGCACGTCTACATCTGCCTGGACGCCGATGTCGCCACGAACCGCGATGTCTACGACGCCGCGGTGAAGCTCGGCAACGCGGCGAAGGCCGAGGGCGCGACCGCGGTCTCCTACGTCCGGCTGCCCGCGGGCGGCACGAACGGCCTGGACGACGTGCTCGGCAAGAAGCGCGACGACCGGCGGACGGCCTTCATCGGCAACCTGCTGGAGCAGGCGCACCCGAGCAAGCCCTGCGACGCCAAGCCGAAGCCGAAGCCGAAGACTCGCGGGGCGTCGTCGGGACCGGCGACCGCGGCGACCAGCTCGACCGGCGAGGACCGCCCGATCGTCCTGGTCGACCAGGACCGCAAGCTGGTCATCGACGAGCTGACCGGGCACCTGCTCGACCGCTGGGACGGCCGGCGGCTGTTCAACCACGGCGAGGCGATCAGCGAGGTCGTCACGGTCAAGCGCCTGGGCCGGGAGGCCAAGGCCATGAAGGCGATCCCGAAGGGCAAGTTCCTGGATGTCGTCCAGGACACGGTGGGCACCGCCAAGCCCGTCACGGACAACGAGGGCAACCAGATCGGCATCAGCTGGACCTGGCCGGACGGCCAGACCATCGACGCCGTGATGAGCCGCTACGACCGCTTCACGCCGCTGGACCACATCGTGCGGTCGCCCTTCGTCCGGCCCGACGGCACCATCTGCCAGGTCAACGGCTACGACGCCGAGACCCGGACGCTGGTCACGATGGATGCCGCGATGCAGCGCATCAACGTGCCCGACGAGCCCACCGAGGCCCAGGTCGCCGCGGCCCGCGACTTCATCACGAAGGGCTGGATTGCCGACCTGCTGCGCGACATGCCGACCGACGCCGACCGGGCCAACGCGCTCGCCATGATCCTGACGCCGTTCGTCCGGGGCATGGTCCGCACGGCCCCGCTGGCGGTGGTCGACGGCCTCCAGATGGGCGTCGGCAAGAACTACCTGGCCGACATGATGGCGATCGTCGCCACCGGGCAGACCGTCGACCCGATGCCCTGGTCGCTGGACGACCAGGAGAACCGGAAGGTCATCACGGCGACGTTCCGCCAGGGCGGCGACATCTTCGTCTTCGACGAGGCGCACCATCTCCACGGGGCCAGCCTGGCCCGCGCGCTGACCTCGGAGACCTGGAGCGACCGCCAGCTCGGCATCAACCAGATGCTGGAGTTCCCGAACAAGGTCACCTGGGTCAGCCTGGGCAACGGCGTCCGGGTCGAGGGCGACATCGTGCGCCGGGTCTACCGGATCGCCATCCGGCCGACGGGCAAGAACCCGCAGGACCGCACGGCCGACGACTTCATGCACGCCGACCTCCGTCAGTGGACCCTGGACAACCGGCCGGCGATCGTCGAGGCCCTGCTGACCCTGGTCCGGTCCTGGTTCGCCGCGGGCCAGCCGAAGGCCCCGAAGGCGGTCAGCTTCGGCTCCTTCGAGTCCTGGGAGCGCGTGCTGGGCGGCATCCTGGCGCACGCGGGCATCGCGGGCTTCCTGGGCAACATGACCGAGTGGCGGTCGCAGTCGTCGTTCAGCCTCACCTACTGGACGCGCCACGTCGAGTGGCTGCTGAAGACCTTCGGCGACGGCCAGGCGTTCACGGTCGCCCAGGCGCGCGACGCCATGCTGAAGGACCCCCACAGCGAGACCCCGCCCGGCATGACCGACCTGTCTGGCACCGACGCCCGCGCGTACAACCGCCAGCTGGGCCAGGAGTACGCGGGCAACCTCGACCGCTGGTTCGGCGAGGTCCAGCTGGTCGCCCTCGGCAAGTCGCACGGCAACGTGAACACCTACGCGGTGCGCACCCGGCCGGACGGCGGCCCCGTGCCCGCTACGTCCGACCCCATCCCGAGTTCGCCCGATTCTGCCGCTGGCGACGGGGGTAACGGGGGTAACCAGAACACCAATGCACCTACGGAGGAATTTTCTTTTTCCGCGCAGGAGCCGCGCGTCACGGAAAAAGTGTTTTGCGCGCAGGAGACGGGGGCGGTCGGGGTTACCCCCGTTACCCCCGCTACCCAGCCCGACGGGCTGTTCCCGCAGGTGGGACACATCGGGGCGGCTCCCGAGGCCCCGGCCGAGCGCCCGGCGCTCCTCCCGACCCCTCCGGTCGCCCAGTCGACGGTCCTGCCCGCTGACTGGTTCGAGGTCTTCCGGGCCGATGCCCCCGAGCTGCCGGTGCCGGTCTGCGACACCTGCGGCACCGCCAAGGTGCCCGACGCCGAGATGACTTACTTCCTGCTCTGCCCCAGCTGCACCCCGGGCACCCTGCGCCCGGCCGACCCGGAGGTGACCGCGTGAAGCACATCGACCTGACCCTGGGCGGCGAGCCCGTCTCGGTCTACGCCCCGGCCCCCGGCGAGTTCGGCACCGAGGAGGCGCGCGAGATGTGGCGCGCGCTGATCGCCGACCCCCGCCGCGTCGTCGGCCTGGACGTGGAGACCACCGCGCACGAGACGAAGCTGTCGCCCCCGGCGCTTCACTGGGCGTTCGAGGTGCGGCTGGTCCAGTTCGGCACCGAGACCGCGGCCTGGGTCCTGCGCATGGACGACCCGGCCCAGCGTCAGATCGCCGAGGCGGTGCTGCGCGACGAGCGCCTGCGCTTCTGCTCGCACACCCGCTACGACTCGGTGGCGGTCTGGCGGGCCTTCGGGGTCGACATCACGGACCGCTCGATCGACACCCGGCTGCTCGCCCGGATCGCCAACCCCCTGAGCCTGGACCGGCACGACAAGAAGGGCGGGGCCGAGGCCGTCGACCTGAAGGCGCTGACGACGCACCAGCTCGGTGCCCCCGAGCTGTCGGCGGCCGAGGTGGCCCTGAAGGCGCGCTTCTCGGCGCTCTGGAAGGAGCACGGCCAGAAGGGCACCGGGCAGAAGGTCGAGCGGTACGGCTGGAACAACATCGGGCTGGACGAGGAGGTCTACCTGGCCTACGCGGGCCTGGACGCGATCGCCTGTCGTCGGCTCTACCCGGTGCTGGTCGCGGGCTCGCAGTCGACGCCCGAGCTGCTGGCGACCGAGACCTGGCTGGCCGGGCTCGTCACCCGGATGCAGATGCGCGGGATGCGCGTCGACTCGGAGCGCCTCCAGGCCGAGTACGACGCCGCGGCCGGCGCGTGCAAGGTGCCCGAGGCCCAGCTGGTCGAGCGCATCGGCCTGACGCCCCGGCAGAACGTGAAGCTGGTCGCCTGGTTCCGCGAGCACGGCGTCGACTTCGAGGCCCTGGGCCACCCGAAGACCAAGAGCGGAGCGCCCAGCCTCGACGGCGAGGCGCTGCCCCTGATGGCCGACTACCCGCTGGACGACGAGGCCCGCGCGGTGGTCGACCTGCTCCTGGCGTACAAGGAGCAGCTGAACACCATGTCGAAGGCCGAGGAGATCATCGGGCTGGTCGCCGACAGCTTCGACGGGCGGCTGCACCCGAGCGTCGACAGCCTCGGGGCCATCACGGCGCGCATGACCTCGGCGGCCCCGAACATCCAGAACTACGCCAAGGCCGACCCCCGGATGCGCGCGACGCTGCTGCCGGACCCCGGGTGCGTCTTGATCGGGGCCGACTTCGACACGGTGGAGCTGCGCGTGCTGGCGGCCCTGGCGCAAGAGGAGACCATGCTGGCGACGATCCACGCGGGGGGCGACCTCCACCAGCTGACCGCCGACAAGATCGGCGTAGACCGCCAGGTCGGCAAGCGCGTCAACTTCCTCCAGGCGTACGGCGGCGGCGCGACCCCGCTGGCGAAGGCGACCGGCATCTCGGTCGACGAGGCCCTGGCCGCCACCCGGGCGTACCGGGAGGCGTACCCGGCGGTGAACGTCTACTCGCGTCGGCTCCAGGAGGAGAACGAGGTGCGCACGCTGACGCACCGCCGCATCCCGGCGACCAGCATCGTGCGCGACGGGGCGCGCGAGGCGGCCACGTTCCGCTTCCTGAACTACATGATCCAGAGCAGCAGCCGGGACCTCCTGGTCGCCGCGCTGCACAAGCTGGCCGAGATGGGCCTGGCCGAGATGCTCTGGGTTCCGATCCACGACGAGCTGATCCTCCAGGTGCCCGAGGAGCGCCTGGAGGAGTGCATGGCGGCCCTGGAGGCGGCCATGCGCATGACCCTGCTGGGCGTCCCGATCTCGGCGACCGCGGTGGCCCTGATCGACGAGGACGGCACGAGCCGCTGGATGACCTGCGACCGTGCCGAGAAGATCGCCAAGGCGAAGGCCGAGGCGGCGGCGGCCGAGCTGGTCGCCGCGTAGGACCCCGGGTGCGTCGGCTGCGGGCAAGGCGGCCGGCGCACCCTCTGGGGCGTCATAGGACGCTCCAGCCCGCACGACGCACGTCACTGGAGGTACCGACCATGACCATCTTCTCGGCACTGACCCCGGCGGCGTACGCCCGCTGGACCAGGCTGCGCGACCAGCTGACGCACACCCGGCGCTCGCTCGGCATCAGCCAGGACGACATCGCCGACGCCGCGGGCGTCAGCTCCCGGACGACCATCGGGCGCGTCGAGCGCGGCGAGGCCATCCCGGGCGTCGAGACGTTCATCGCGCACGCCCAGGCGCTCCAGCTGGAGCCCGTGCTGGTGCCGCCGCACATCGCGCGCTTCCTGGACCTGGAGGTCGAGGACATCTCGGCCATCGTGCGGGCCGCCGCGATCTCGGCCGACGACGGGCTCGTGCTGCCCTCCGACCTCGCCCGCCGGGTCAAGGTGTCCCTGGCGAAGCTCCAGGCCCCGGCCCCCGCGGCCAGCGACCGGCCGGCGGTGGCCTGATGAGCCGCTATGCGCAGGGGACGCGCTTCGAGCACAAGGTGCGCGACGTGCTGACCGAGAACGGCTACGAGGTCGTCAGGGCCGCCGGGTCGAAGGGCTCCAGCAAGGTCGACCTGATCGCATTCAAGCCCGGCGAGCTGCTGTTCATCCAGTGCAAGCGCACCGGGCTGATCGGCCCGTCCGAGTGGAACAAGGTCGTCGAGGTCGCCAGCTGGGTCGGCGCGCTGCCCCTGGTCGCCTCGAACGGCCACCTGGGCCGGGGTGTCGTCTTCGACCTCCTGCTCGCCCCGAAGGTGCCGCGGTCCCGGCACCGCCCGAGCCGCCGCTGGTTCGTCGACCAGCTGGCCCAGGAGGTGGCCGCGTGATGGACCGCGATCGGATCATGGCCGAGCTGGCCGGGCTCGCCGAGGAGCTGTGCGAGCCGCACCAGCACACCGAGGTCATCTGGGACACCACCGAGCGCCGGCACAAGAGGATGCGCCGGGCCTGGACGACGGTCCAGGACGGCCTCCTGGCCCAGCTGCGCGAGATCGGGCACGAGGGCCTGAAGGTGGGCGGCTCGTCGGGCTCGGGCGGGGGCAAGCCCGGGAGCAAGCCGCCGGGGCTGTTCGAGGCGATGGCGCGGCACGTCTACATCGCGGTCACGGTCGCCAGCTGGTGCCAGGTGCGCGGCCTGCCCCTGCGCATCCGGGTCGAGGACAACATCAGGGCGCTCGTCGGGGCGGCCCCCGTGATGGACGACGACACCCTGGAGCGCTTCTGGCGCGAGATGCGCTACTGGCGCGGCCAGGCGGCGGTCGCCACCGGCTGGGTCGCGGCCCCGTTCCAGCCCTGGATCGCCTGCCCGCGGTGCGGTCGGCACTCCACCCTCAGCATCAGCTTGACCGAGGACGGCCGGAACGCTCGGGCGGCGTACTGCATCAACACCGACCGGGACCTCGTGACGGGCGAGCTGCTCTGCGGGGCCACCTGGTCGGAGGAGACGATCGGGCTCCTGGTCGACCACATCCGGGCGGCCGGCGCAGAGGCGGCGGCATGAGCGCCCAGGACGATGACACCTACGCCGAGCTGGCGGCGACGCTGGAGACGCTGCACGTCCAGGTCCAGCTGACCCGGCGCAGGATCGGGGCCAGCTACGCCGAGGTGGCCGAGGCCCTGGGGATGGCCCAGTCGACGCTTCACCGGGTCGAGACGGGGCACAACTACGACAGGTCGACGGCGGTGCGCATCCTGCGCTGGCTGGCTGACCCGAAGGTGCGTCGTCGGCGGGGTCGCTGGGGATAGTCGACGCGCCGCATCGGCGCGTGCGCGCATCGGAGCCCTTGATCGGCGTCCGATTCCGGCGCACCGTAGTCGCAGCAGGAGTGCGCCCGTAGCCGGGTGGCACTCCTTCTGCGTACCCGGGGGGTGTACGCCGAACTACCTACCCGGGGGGTCTGATGCCCAGGGGGCGGCACCGTACGGGGAGGCCCTGGCAGCGATGCCGTGCCGAGATGTTCGCCAGGTACGGGCACACCTGCTACGTGTGCGGGCACGAGGGGGCGAACGAGGCGGGCCACATCGTCAGCCTCAAGGACAACCCGCATCAGCGGCTCGACCCTGATGCCATGCGCCCCATGCACGGGAGCAACAGCCCCTGTCCGCGCTGCCTTGGCCGCGATGGAAGGCCGCGCTGCTGCAACCAGGAGATGGGCACGAAGGCTCTGACCTCGGTGTTCATCCCTACGCACGCATGGTGATTGAGCACTCCTCAGTTTTTTAGGAAGGCCCGGCCGGAAGACA
>Ga0196970_1000649_pt1 | contig 36370 bp, 33 predicted proteins | sample S1v_513CmetaG_FD_148672 | JGI IMG/M metagenome (GOLD analysis project Ga0196970, IMG submission 148672) | Soil microbial communities from Anza Borrego desert, Southern California, United States - S1+v_5-13C | ecosystem: Environmental > Terrestrial > Soil > Desert | place: USA: California... | reverse complement strand
CGGAGAGCTTGCCGTCGCGCGTGTACACCGGCCACTGGTCCGGCTCCGAGCGGATCGCGGCACGGCCCTGGTTCAACATCGGCTCGATGGTGAAGACCATGCCCTCCTGCAGCACCAGGCCGGTATGCGGGTGGCCGTAGTGCAGGACTTGCGGGTCTTCATGCATCTGCCGGCCGATGCCATGCCCGCAGTACTCCTTCACCACGGTATAGCCCTGCGCCCGCGCGTAATGCGAAATCGCATGGCCGATGTCGCCCAGGCGCGCGCCTGGGCGCACTGCCGCGATGCCTTTCCACATCGCGTTGTAGGCAGCCGACACCAGCCGCCGCGCGGCATAGTCCACCTCGCCGACCAGATAGGTAGTGCTGGAATCAGCGATGTAGCCGTTCTTTTCCAGGGTGATGTCGAGGTTGACGATCTGCCCGCTGCGCAGGACATCCTCGCGGGAAGGCAGCCCGTGGCAGACCACGTTGTCTATCGAGGCGTTCAGCACATAGGGGTAGTCGTACTGCCCCTTGCTGGCGGGCCGCGCCTGCAACTCATCGACGATCATGCGCTCGACGAAGTCGTTGAGGTCCAGCGTGCTCCGGCCTTGCAGGTCGAGCTGGTCAAGCGCGGCGAAGACTGAAGCCAGCAGCGCGCCCGCCTGCGCCATCAGCTCCACTTCGGCGGGGCTCTTGATCACGCGCGCCCCGAGCGCAAGGGTGGCGCCTGCACGCCCGCCCCGCGCAGTTCATTGGCGACGATCTCCTGGAAGCTGAGTTCCGGGTTCATCTCGCACAACATGCCGACCTTGATCCAGAAGTTGGCCTGCGCGTTGATTGAGCGGTGGGTGACGGTGCAGGCACGGCGCAACTGGTCGTGCAGTTCTTCATCGATATTGACGATGCCCATGGCGAAGCTTGGAGGATGCGGATATACGGAGCATATATGTTTCGTATATCCAGCTCAAACCGCCAGGGTGGCAGGCGAACCGATTCAATCCGGCGCGCTCGACCGCAACAGCGCCATCGCCTGTGTACGCGAGCGAACGCCCAGCTTCTCGAAGATGCGGGTCAGCGCATTGCGTACGGTCTTGTCGCTGATGAACAGCGCGGCGGCGATTTCGGCATTGCTGTGGCCAGCGATGAGGCCATCGACGATCTGGCGTTCGCGTCCGGTAAGGCCGGTCAACACGTCGGCCGGGCCGCCGAGGAACTGCAGGGTTTCCTCGCGGAAACGCTGCCAGGCCAGCTCGCCTTCCAGCAGTACGTGGTTGCGCGACTCCAGTTCGACAAAGCGTGCGCCGGCGATGTTGGCAGCCAGCAGCCGGCCCTCTTCCAGAGGCACTACGCCATCTTCCCGGCCATGCATCACCAGGGTGGGCACGGCGACCTTCGGCAGCAGCGCGGTCACGTTGATGCGCGCCCGTGCTTCCAGCAGCGCACCGGCCGACTCGGCGGTAGTCGTGGTGCGTGCCAGTTCGTTGAACCACTGCATCTGCGCATCGCTGCCCCCGGGGATGAAGCGTGCGGTGAAGACCTGCCGAAACACCGGGTTGTGGTCTTCCCAGCCACCCCGCGCGATATCGACGATGGCGTGGTACATGCGCGCATTCTCGTCGCTGCCGCGCTCGTAGGCGCCGCGCGCGTAGCCGCCGTACAGCAGCAGGTGCGACACGCGCTGCGGGTGCTTCACCGCATAGGCCAGGCAGGCTGCCGCGCCTTGCGAAATGCCCAGCAAAGCGAAAGGCTGCTCGATCTGCGCGGCGTCTATCACTGCTTCAAGATCGGCGAGCCAGTTCGCCAACGACAGGCCGCGGGCATCGCCGCCGGTCATGCCGCAGCCGCGTTCGTCGTAGCGGATGAAGCGAAAGTTGCTGCCCAGGAACTGCATCCAGTGGCGCCAGATCGGACTGTCCAGGTCGTACTCGAGGTGGCTCAGCCAGTTGGCCGCCTTCACCAGCGGCACGCCGCTACCCATGGCCGACCAGGCAAGGCGGGTGCCGTCGGCGGTGGTCAGGTAACGGATCGACTGCTTCATGGCGCAAGCCCTTCAGCGCACCTGGCGCCAGTCTAGCCGGGACAAACCTCCCTCGGTAGCGCCCCATCCGGCGCGCGCCGGGACATCCTTCCCCTGTGCGCGTCAGCGCCGTGGGACGATGCTGCGCGCACGGCCGTCCACCCTGCGGCGCAGCGAGATATGTCCTGAAACGTTTCCTGATCCTGCTCTATGGCGTGGCCTGCTATGCGGTGTTCTTCGCCACGTTCCTGTATGCGGTCGGTTTCGTCGGCAACTTCTGGGTACCCAAGGCGATGGATTCGCCGCGCGAATCCAGCCTCGCCGTGGCGCTGGCGATCAACCTCGGCCTGCTCGCGCTGTTCGCGTTGCAGCACAGCGTGATGGCGCGGCCGGCGTTCAAGCGCGGGTGGACGCGGCTGATCCCGCCGGCGGCAGAGCGCAGTACCTATACCTTGCTGTCGAGCCTGGCGCTGATCCTGCTGTTCTGGCAGTGGCGGCCGCTTGGCGGCGTAGTCTGGCAGGTCCACAACGAGCTCGGCCGCGCCTTGCTGCTGACCGGGTTCTGGTTCGGCTGGGGGCTGGTGCTGGTGACCACGTTCCTGCTCAACCACTTAGACCTGTTCGGCTTGCGCCAGGTGTGGCTGCACTTCCGTGGCCGCGCGTATCAGCCGCTGCCGTTCAAGGCCCCGGGACCGTACCGGCTGGTGCGCCATCCGCTGTATGTGGGCTGGTTCTTCGCCTTCTGGGCCACGCCGACAATGACCGTCACCCACCTGGTCTTCGCGCTGATGACCACCGCCTACATCCTGGTGGCGATCAGGCTGGAAGAGCGTGACCTGCTCGACGCCTTGCCCGAGTACGCGCAGTACCGCCGCGAAGTGCCGATGCTGCTGCCGCGGATGCGCCGCCCGGATCAGCCGGTGCGAAAGCGCAGCGTCAAGCCTTTCAGGAAATTGCGCAGGATCTGATCGCCGCAAGGCCGGTAATGCTTGTGCCCGGGCATCCGGAACAGTGCGGTCATCTCCGGCTTGGTCAGGGGGAAGCCCGCACTCTGCAGAATCTCGTGCATGTCCACGTCCTTCAGCTGGAACGCGACGCGCAGTTTCTTCAGCACCAGGTTGTTGGTGATGCGCGATTCCACCGGGCGCTGCGGCTGGCTCTCATCGCGGCCGCGGAAGTACACGATCAAGCCATCGAGAAAGTGCGCGAGCAGGCGGTCGCTGCAGGCCACGGCGCCGGGCTCGTCATCCTTCTTCAGCAGCGCGGGCACGTCCGCCTTGTCGAGCGGAAACTCCGGGTCGGCCAGGTGGGTGATCTCCACCACCTTGGCATCGCTGAGATCCAGCATGAAGCGGATGCTGCGCAGCACGTCGTTGTTGATCATGGGGTCTGGGTCCGGACGTTGGCTACTTCGGCATTGTACTGCCCCGTGCTGCGGACATTGTTCGGTCCGCAGCTCACCGGGACCCGCTTCACCCTCGTTGCGGCCGCAATATCTCCACTTCGCGACTCGCCAGCAGCGGCGCAATCCGCCCGGCCACGATTTCCTGATAGTGCGGCGAAGCGCGATGCGCCGCGATCGCCGCTTCGTCGCGGTAGCGCTCGATCAGCACCAGGGTGGCAGGCGCATCGAGGCTGCGAAGGACCTCATAACCCGCGCAGCCAGCCTCGGCCAGCGTGAGTTGCCGCAATTCCGGCAGCAGGGCGAGCACCGTATCCACCTGCGACTCGACGACATGCCAGTGCGCCACGACCACGACGGGCTGGGAGACCTCGCTCATGCCGATTCCTCCAGCGCCGCCACGATCGCCTGCGCCAGCGGCGCGGCGGAGGCCGGGTTCTGCCCCGTCATCAGCCGGCCGTCGACCACGACGTGCGCCTGCCACGGCGCTGCGGCTTCATGTCGTGCGCCTTCTGCGCGCAGTGCGCTTTCCAGGTCGAAGGGCACATCGGCCCGCGCGTAGTTGTCCTCTTCGGCGGTGGAAAAGCCGGTGAGCCGGCGTCCGCGTACCAGCGAGCTGCCGTCGGCAAGCTCGACGCCGAGCAGCGCTACGGGGCCGTGACAGACAGCCGCCACGATCAGCCCTGCATCCCACGCGCGGCTGAGAGCTGCCTGCACCTCCGGGTTGCGTGCCAGATCCGCCATCGGTCCGAGGCCGCCCGGCACGAACACCGCGTCGTAGTCGCGTACGTCCACTTCAGAAAGCCGGCGGCTACGTGCCATGCGTCGGAACGCCTTGCTCGCGCGGAAGGCGCGTTGCGAGGGATCACCATCGTCGTAGCCGTCCTCGTGCGGCTGGCCGCCTTGCAGTGATGCGAACTCGACGGCGATGCCGGCACGTTCAAAGACCTCGACCGGGTGCGCGACCTCCGGAAAGAAGTACCCGGTCGGACGCCGCTTCGGCCCGATCTCGGCCGTGTTTGTCACAATGAAAAGTACATGCTTGGTGCCCATGACGTGCTCCTTGGTGTCGATGAGTCCGCTCGGACTCAGGGTGCACACACCTTAGGCGCGGCGTCGGGCGGCCAGTAGACGGCCAGCGGCAGACAGATTGTAATGTCGGATATGACAATCGGAGCCGCGATGCCAATCCTGGACGAGCTGCGCGCGATGGCGGTATTCGCCACGGTCGTGCGCTGTGGAAGTTTCGCCGCCGCGGCGCGCGAGCTCGGCCTCACCCGTGCGGTGGTCAGCCATCATGTGGGCGCGCTTGAGTCGCGGCTGGGCGTGCCGCTTGCACAGCGCAGCACGCGGAGCTTCAGCCTCACGCCGGCAGGCGAGGCCTTTCGCGTGCATTGCGAGCGGCTGGTGGACGAGGCCGCGGACGGCCTGCGCGGCATGGAACTGTTGCGCGCCGAGCCGCGCGGCGAAGTGCGGCTGACTTGTTCGCACCACTTCGGCAGCAAGCGCATCCTGCCGGCGTTGCTGGTGTTCCGCCGCCGCTATCCGGCCATCCGCCTGCACATCGCCATGGGCGATGCCAATGTGGACATCGTGCAGCAGGGCATGGAACTGGCCGTTCGCGCCGGTCCGCTGGCCGATTCCAACCTGTATGCAAAGCCGCTGGTGCGCGAGGCGACGATGCTGTGCGCGGCGCCGGCGTACCTGCGCCGCTATGGCGCGCCCGCATCCATCGATGACTTGCGGCAGCACCGCTGGGTGATCTATCCGCCGAGCCAGCGCGTGACTCCGGTGTGGTCGGGTGACACCTGCACCGAGATCCCGGTGCAGGGCGACATCGTGACCGACAGCGCCGCCTCGCGCCTGGCCTTTGTCCTCGCCGGGGAGGGCATCGCCCGGCTGCCGGCCTACGATGCCGCCGCGCCACTGGCGTCAGGTGAACTGGTGCGGGTGTTGCCGGAGGTCGAGACCAAGCCGCTGGAAATCTTCCTGGTCCATTCCAGGAAGATCGGCCCCGGCGCCAGGTTGCTGCGGGATTTCCTGCTGGAGACGGCGCGGGAGAATGCCTGGTGAGTACCGACGCCCCGCTCATGCCGCCGCACCGCGCAGGCCACGTCTGGCTGTACTTCCTGGCGGTCGCGGCGCTTGCCTTTGGCGCCAGCTTCCTGGTGATGCTGCTCACCGGCCGCGACACCGATCCGAGCGTGGCATGGTTGCTCAAGTGCGCCTTGGTCATGGTGCTCGTGGTAAGCCTGACCGCGTTCTACATGCGCCGCGACCGCCTGCACTGGTCGCGCTATGGCGTATGCGCCGAACCGCAGGTATTGCTGCATTGCCTTGGCGGCTTCGCTGGCGGCTTGCTGTTGGCCCTGGGCTGGGCAGGCGTCGTCGCGTTCTGGGCACCCTTCCATTGGCAGGCGAATCCGACGATGCGCGCCGATGCCCTGGTGATGGGCACCCTTGCTTCGTTCGCCATCGGCATGGCGGAGGAGGTCGGCTACCGCAGTTACGGCATGGAGCGGTTACGCCAGGATCGCGGGACTGCGAGCGCCGTCGGCCTGCCCACCCTCATCTTTGCGGCAGCGCACGTGGTCGGTGGCATGCATTGGCTGCCGGGCTTGCTGGTCGTCGCTTCCGGCGGGCTGTTGTATGCCTGCCTGATGCTGGCCACGCGCAGCCTGCCGTTGGTGATCTGCTTCCACGTTGCCAACAACGTTGGTCAGGATGCCCTGCTGCGCACCGGCGAGGGTTCGCTATGGCAGCCGGTGTTTGCCGACCCCACGCAGGCGCAGGCCAACAGCGTGCCGATCTGGGCGGGGATGTGCGCGCTGAATCTGCTCGTTGCCGTCTGCGCCTGGCGATACCACGCGCGGACGCTGCCGGATATGCCATGCTCTGGCGGTCACCAATCACAGGGGTTTGCTGCCATGGCCAAGGGTCTGGACAAGCAGAAAGAGCAAAAGAAGAAGCCGGCAAAGACGATGAAGGAAAAGAAGGCCGAGAAGAACGCCAAGAAGAGCGCGCGCTGATTGGCCCCGCCGCCGGCTTCGCGCCCGGGGCGGCGGAGCGGGAGCCAAGGGTGGGTAGTTGTTTCCCTACCTATTGGTAGGTAGACTGATCCGGTCCCCTACTGGCCGGTGTCTCATGCTTGGAATTTCTCCCTTGGGTTGGCTGCACACGCTCGGCAGCCTCCCTGCCATCCCGCTTGCGGCCTACATGCTGGCCCGGCACGGGCGCATCGTTCCCGCGTCGCGGCCCGGCCGCGCCTACTTCTGGTTCATGCTGCTCGGCGCGGCCTCGGTCCTGCTCATCGCGCATCAGCCGGTCAGCTACGTCTTCGGCATCCTCACCCTGGTCCTGCTGCTGCTCGGCTATGGCGCAAGCCGGCTGCCGCTGCGGCCAGGGGCGCGCGCTTACGTGGAGACCGTTGCCCTGAGCATGACGGTGTTTCTGCTCATGGTCCCGTCGGTGAGCGAAACCTTGCGGCGCCTACCGGCAGGCCATCCGCTGGTGACAGACTTGAAAGATCCACTCCTGCTTGGCGCGCAATTCGGCCTGCTGGCTGCATTGGTCGTCGGCATCGGGTTGCAGGTGGTCGTGATGCGCAAGCGGATGCGCGCCGAACCCGTTTGAAACCAGGGAAACAACCGATGGATATTCCGAAGCTCTCGCCCAAGGCGGAGGAGATCGTTCTCCACGCCACCCGGCTTCTCGCACTCGGCGGCTACAACAGTTTCAGCTACGCCGATATCGCCGAGGTGGTCGGCATCAGCAAGCCGAGCATCCATCATCACTTCCCGAGCAAGGTGGAACTGGTGCGGGTAGCGGTGGCGCGCTATCGCGCGCTGTCCCGGCAAGGGCTGCAGGCACTGACCGAGCGCATGGAAGATCCGCAGGCCAGACTGCAGGCTTACTGCGCCTACTGGGCGCAGTGCATAGAGGCTTCGAGCCCGCCGATCTGCATCTTCCCTCTGCTGGCCTCGGAGCTGCCCTCGATCCCGCAGGAAGTGGCCGACGAAGTGCGCGGCCATTTCGAGGAACTGGCCGCGTGGCTACAGGCCGCGATCGAAAGCGGCATGGCGGCGGGCGAAATCAGGACGGTGAAGACCGCCGAATTCCAGGCCCGGTCGTTCATGGCCAGCGTGCATGGCGCCATGCTGGCGGCGCGCGCGCTGGGCGATCCGATGATGTTCCGGGGCATCGTCAGCGCGGCACTGGATGGGTTGCAGGTGGAGAGGGAGGACGAGGACCCTGCCAGGAAATCCGCGCGACGTGCTGTGGTTGCCAAGTAGAAGGGCTGAGCTGCACCCAGGACACGCGACCTACGCCAACCCCTCCGCCCGCAGCGCCTGCTGCACCGCCGGCCGTGCCGAAACGCGCTGCCACCAGGCCTTCAGGTGCTGCAGCTCGTCGAAGTGGATGTCGGCCTGATAGTACGACTTCAACCAGTGCGCCTGACCCCAGCCGGTCAGTGCGAACAAGTAGGCGTCGGCGACGCTGAAAGCATCACCCATGAGGTAGTCGCGATCGCGCAGCTGCGCATCGATCCAGGCGAAGCGCTGTTCAAGCTTGAGCTTTGCCGGGGCGACATAGGCGCCGGCGAGCCTGGCGTAGAGCAGTGGAATGAACCCTTTGTGGATTTCCGAGGTCAGAAAGTTGAGCCATTCCTGCAGGCGGTAACGTTCACGCGTGCCATTGGCCGGGGCCAGGCCCAGCGCCGGCTTCTGGTCAGCCAGGTACTGCAGAATCGCCGCACCCTCCCGCAACAACTCGCCGTCATCGAGTTCAAGCGCGGGGACATAACCCAGATCATTGATCTGCGTGAAATCCTCCCCGGCTTCAGTGGTGTGCGTCTTGTGGTCCACCTTGGCCAGAGTTGCCTCGATACCCAGCTCGTTCAACACGATGTGGGGCGCGAGCGAACAGGCTGCGGGAATGTAGTAAAGCTTCATGCGATCTCACCGAAAACGATGGGCTGCCATGCGCAGGCAACGGGGACCGCACAGTCTAGGGTCGAGGTATAAAAAGAGAAGAAGGCACTATAATGTGGTCCAGGTACATAAACTATACTTGGTGTTGAGCGCCTGCTGCCGATGAAAAAGAACGTGTCCGGCTGTTCGGTCGAAGAAGCCATGCGCCTGTTGGGCGGACGCTGGCGTCTGCTGCTGGTCTCCTATCTCCTGGACGGCCCGAAACGCTTCAATGATCTGCGCCGCGACATCCCGGCGATCTCCCAGCGGATGCTTACGCTGGACCTGAGGGCACTGGAAGAAGCCGGCCTGCTCAAGCGCACCGTATTCCCCACGGTTCCGGCCAAGGTCGAGTACGAGCTCACTGCCGACGGCAGGCGCCTGCAGCCCGTGGTGGAGGTAATGCGGGAGTTCGGTCTGTGGGTGAAGGCGCGCGCTGCGGCCCAGGCCTGACCGCAGCAGATTGTCGCGAGCGTCGCGGCCGACGACGCGCGACTCACCAGATCAGGTCGTCCGGCACCTTGAACTGCGCGTAATACGCATCGTCTTCCGAAGACGGCGCCGCTGCTTCGGCATCGGCGTCCTGACCATGATCGAGCACGATCATGCTGGCGTCGCGCTCGCGCACCTTGTCGGCGGCGGCCCGCGGCAGCAGTTCGTAACGTTCGTCCACGCGCACGATCACCAGCACGCCGGCGGAGAGCTTGCGCCGCAATTCATCGTTGACCAGCAGTGTGCGGATGGCGCCATCGGCGGTGAAGCGGTACTCGCTCTCACCGGAACGCGGCACCTTCTTGTCCTCGATGATCTGCCGCGCCTGTGCACGCAGCTCGGCGACGCGCGCCTGGGCCTTGCGCTCGGCAGCCAGCGCGCGGTCGCGCTCGACCTTCTCGGCCCGCGCCCGCTCGGCTTCGCGCTGGATTTCGCTGGGCTGCGCCGGTCCCTTTGCGTGCCGGGCCTTGTTCTGCTCGCGCGCGACCTCGGCCAGCTTGGACTTCTTGACCAGGCCCGCCTTGAGCAGTTGTTCCTGAAGCGGATTTGCCTTTGCCATGTCGAGGTTTCGCTGGAGATTTTCGGCCATGATAACGCTCGTCTCCGCCGCCGTCTCCGCAACACCGCCCGATGGAAGCACTGAAATATCTCGCTGGCTATCCGCCCCATGTGCAGGCGCGCGTGCGCGAACTGATCGCGCAGGGTCGCCTGGGCGCGCTGCTGGCCGGCAGGTATTCCCAGCCCCACGCCGTGCGCAGCGATGCCCAGCTGTATGACTACGTGCAGGAGCTCAAGGACCGGCACCTGCGCAGGTCCGTGCCGCTGGGCAAGGTCATCTACGACAGCAAGCTGCAGGTGATGAAACATGCGCTGGGTACCCACACCAGCGTCTCACGCGTGCAGGGCAGCCGGCTCAAGGCCAGCCGTGAAATCCGCATCGCCACCGTGTTTCGCGAGGCGCCGGCCGAATTTCTGAAGATGATCGTGGTGCATGAGCTGGCGCACCTGAAGGAGTCGGACCACAACAAGGCCTTCTACCAGCTGTGCCTGCACATGGAGCCGGACTACCACCAGCTGGAGTTCGACCTGCGGCTGTATCTGACGCAGCTTGAGGTGGGGCAGGCGCGCGCTTAGCCGCGACCATTTGCGGTCGTGACCTTGTTCGGGAGACTGGGGCGCGGGTGGTCGAGGGCTGGCCGCCCCGCCGTCTGCCGCCAAACGGTGTGATGAATGCCGCGCCGCGAGGCAAATCGCTAACATCGCGGGGTTCCCGCCAGGTGGCCGCCGCGATGTCCGACTTCACCGTGCACCTGCTGTTGCAGACGGCGTTGGTCGAGGTGCGCGACGTGGTGTGCGCCGGTACCTGCCGCCATGCCGGCGCGGTCGAACGCTCGCAACGCACCGGGCTGGTGTTTCCGTATCGCGGCACCTATGTGCGCCACGTCGGCGATGACCTGGTCATCGCCGACGCCAGCCAGGTGCTGTTCTTCAACGCCGACGAGGAGTATCAGGTCAGCCATCCGCATGCCGGCGGCGATGCCAGCCTGGTGCTGACCATCGACGAAGCGCTGTTGCAGGAAATCACACCGCCCGCATTGCTGCACGATGCATCACCACCACGCTTCCGCGTGCCGCGCCTGCGCATCGACCCGCGCACGCAGGTGCTGGTGGCGCTGTTGCGGCACAGCCTGCACGAGGGCATTGCTGACACCCTGGAAGGTGAAAGCCTGGCGCTGGTGCTTGCACAGCGCGCCATCGGCCCGCGCACCGCGCACGCAGCCGGTGCCAGTCCTTCGCGGCGGCGGCTGGTGGACCGGGCCAAGCTGGTACTGATGGGTGATGTGGCGCGGCGTTGGACCTTGGCCGAGGTGGCCGCGCAGGTGGGCGTGTCACCGGTCTATCTGACCCAGAGCTTTCGCGAAGTGGAAGGCGTGCCGCTGTATCGCTACCAGATGCGCCTGCGCCTGGCCCGTGCGCTGGATCTGCTGGGCGAGTACGAGGACCTGGCCCGCCTCGGACAGGACCTGGGCTTCTCCAGCCACAGCCATTTCAGCGCCGCGTTCCAGCAGGTCTATGGGCGCAGCCCCAGCGAATTCCGCCAGCTGGCGGTGCAGGCTTCTCCGGCGCGCGATCGCTAAATTTCCTGATAGCGAGGCCCTGCCACGCAGGCGTCTACTGTCCTTGCCCACTACGGCGAACGGGAGAGGGACATGAGCCAGAAGACCTGTGCAGCCTGCGATTGCGAGCTCGACGAAAACGCCATCCAGGTGAAACTCGGCGGCAAGGTGGTGGAAGTGTGTTGCGAAGAGTGCGCCACCCAGCTGCGTGAGGCCTACGCCGCAGCCGCCAACGGCTGACCGTGCGCCGGAGGCACCGGCCTCATGCCGGTGCCTCCGCTTTCAAACCCCGACACCCGTCTCCGCCAGCGGCAAACGCTGGCGGCATGAATCCCTGCGGCCCTGTGCTGCCGCATCAAGGAGCACCCACCATGTTGAATCGAAGGCAGTTTCTTGCCGCCACCGGCTGGGCGGGCGCGTCGCTGGCGCTGTCCGGGCTGCTTGGCGCCAGTGGCGGCATGCACCCTGCCGATCCGTCGCTGGATGCCGACAGCTTCCACGGCCTGCGCCGTTATGCGGGCATACCGCAGGGCGACATTGCCTATGTCGAGCAGGGCAGTGGCCCGGCGGCGCTGTTCCTGCACGGTTTTCCGCTCAACGGGTACCAGTGGCGCGGCGCGTTGCCGCGGCTGGCGCCCTATCGCCGCTGCATTGCCCCTGACTTTCTCGGCATGGGATACACGCGCGTGGCTGATGGCCAGGCGGTGGGGCCCGATGAGCAGGTCGCAATGCTGCTGGCGCTGATGGACCGCCTCGGCGTGGACAGCGCTGACCTGATCGCCAACGACAGCGGTGGCGCGGTGGCGCAGCTGCTGCTGGCGCGCCATCCGCGGCGCGTGCGCACCTTGCTGCTGAGCAATTGCGATACGCAGATGGACAGCCCGCCCCCGGCGCTGCTGCCGGTGATCGACCTGGCCCGGCAAGGCCGCTTCGTCGACGACTGGCTCGGAAAGTGGCACGAGGACCGCACGCTGGCACGTTCACCGCAAGGTATCGGCGGCATGTGCTATGCCGATGCCGCGAACCCCAGCGACGATGCCATCGACATGTACTTCGGGCCGCTGCTTTCCACCCAGCTCCGCACCGATATCGCTCACGCCTATGCGATGGCGCTTGCGCGCAACGCGCTCATTGGCGTGGGCGCCGCCTTGCGCCAGAGCCACGTGCCGGTGCGCGTGGTATGGGGGATGGCAGACAGCATCTTCGACTCGCGCAACGCCGACTACCTGGAGCAGGCATTTGGCAACCCGCGTGGCGTGCGCCGTCTGCCGGACAGCAAACTGTTCTGGCCGGAAGAGCGGCCGGACATCATTGCCGCCGAAGCGCGCGCGCTGTGGAATGCGTGGGTTCCCGTGGCGGTACGGCGATAGTTCCACGCCGACTTCGCGTTGCGCGAGGACATTGCATCCTGCGCGGATGACCAGACAGCATCGGGGTTGCCCCAGCCTCAGCCAGGGCAACCCCGGTTCGCTATTCCTCTTCTTCGTCTGGCATGACGGCTCTCCGCGTTTGCCGCGGCCACTCCGCGGAAGGCCACGTTCCCTTGGGCGCCGTTAACCCGGCGTGTCCAAGCGGTTGCCCTGCATGCACGGGGTCATGAGTCGGGCAAGGGGTTCAGCAGCGGGAGGCGTCAGCCGCGTCGCGCGGCCTCGATCGCGGCCACATCGATCTTGGTCATGCCCATCATCGCGTCGAAGGCGCGCTTGGCGGCAGCCCGGTCTGGGCCGGTGATCGCATCGGTCAACGCGCGCGGGGTGATCTGCCAGTTCACACCCCAGCGGTCCTTGCACCAGCCACAGGCGCTTTCCTGACCACCGTTGTTGACGATCGCATTCCACAGCCGGTCTGTCTCGGCCTGGTCATCGGTGGCGACCTGGAACGAGAACGCCTCGTTGTGCTTGAACGCTGGGCCGCCGTTGAGGCCCAGGCAGGGGATGCCGATCACCGTGAACTGCACGGTCAGCACGTCGCCCTGCTGGCCGGAGGGGAAGTCGCCCGGCGCATGCATGATGGCGCCCACGCTGCTGTCCGGAAATGTTTCGGCATAGAACGTCGCGGCATCGAGCGCGGTGCCGTCGTACCAGAGGCAGATCATGTTCTTGGGGACCATCGGATTTCTCCCGAAGTGGAGGAGTTCGCGCGGGTGCCGTGGAGGGACGCCTGCTGCGCTGGCAGCGCGGGCGGGGTCATTGTGCCACTGCCTCGGGCGGGCACGTCTGATGGCAAACCGAAATATATCGCAACGTAAGGCGTGCCATTCCGAAACGAAATGCCTACACATCGGCAAATATTTCGCACAGAATCGGGCGACAGAGCGGCGCCACCGCGTCGGCCTCCACGGGAATCTTCCATGCCGTCCTCGCTGCGTCCGTCCTTGCTGTCCCGCGCGTTGCTCGTCGCCGCCGTCGCCACTGCCACGCTGGGTGCGCAGGCCAGCCAACCTAACGATGCCCTGCAGCCTTCGGGCCGCTTCAGTGTCTACGGCGCGGGCGCGGGCGCGGCGCAAACGCCGCCGATGGGCTTCAACCCGTGGAACGCATTCCGCACTGAAGTGGATCAGGCCAAGATCCTCGGCGTGGCCGAAGCCATGAAAGCGCGCGGACTGCAGGCTGCCGGTTATCGCTACGTCAATGTCGACGATGGCTGGTGGCTGCGGCGCAAGCCCGACGGGCAGATCGAGATTCGCACCGCAATGTTCCCCATCGCCCGGGGCCAAGGCGAGGACACCAGTTTCCGCGCTTGGACCGATCGCCTGCACGCCATGGGCTTCAAGGCCGGCCTGTACACCGACATCGGCCGCAACGCCTGCTCGCAGGCGTTCGACCGCACCAGCCCGAACCTTCCTGTTGGCGGCGTGGCTGAGCGCGAGATTGGCCTGCAAGGCTTTGAATATTCCGACCTCAAGACCATGTTCCAGGACTGGGGTTTTGACTATCTGAAGATCGACGCCTGCGGCGTGGCCGACTTCGGCCCGGGCAGCGAGCCGGTGCGCGAGGAACACTATCGGCCGCTGCGTCCGCTCATCGTTCGCGAGGACGCAGTGCGCACCGACGCCGATGCGGTGGAGACCCGTTACGCACGCATCGGCCGCCTGCTCGCCGAGCTCAACCCGGACAACGACTACGTGCTGTCGATCTGCCCCTGGGGCCAGGCCGGTGTGCGCGACTGGGGTGGCCGCCACGGCAACCTGTGGCGCACCAGCAGCGATATCGAGCCGACCTGGGAAAGCATGCTGCACAACTTCGACACCGCCACCCGCCGCGAGCTGTATGCCGGCCCCGGGCGCTGGAATGATCCGGACATGCTCGCCGTCGGCCTGGGCGAGTTCGATGCCGCGCACCTGGAACAGGCGCGCACTCACTTCTCGCTATGGGCGATCCTGTCGGCGCCGCTGCTGCTGGGTTTTGACCTGGTGCATGCGCCGCAGCCGCTGATCGACCTGCTGTCCAATCCCGAAGTGATTGCCATCGACCAGGACCCGGCCGGCAACCAGGGCAATCTGGTGAGCGATACCGACGGGGTGCAGGTGCTGGTCAAGCCGCTGGCCGCGCGCGGCGAGCGTGCGGTGCTGCTGTTCAACCGTGGCGAACACGCCGCGGTGGCGCGCGTGGACGCGGCACAACTGAAGCTGCAGGATGGCGCGCCGTATCGCGTGCGCGACCTGTGGCAGCGCCGCGATCTGGCACCCACCCGCGAAGCGCTGTCGTTCCCGCTGCAGCCGCGGCAGTCGATCCTGCTCAAGGTCAGCGGCGAGCCGGTCGGTGCCCAGGCGCGGCTGCTGACCGAGATGACCGGGCGCATCAACGTGGCCGCCTCCGGCCATCCCGGCTACAGCTCGGCACTGACCGAGGCCACCGGCATGCCGCGCGCCGACGCCACGCCGTATGGCATGCCGCTGCGCATCGCCGGCAAGAATTACGCCTATGGCATCGGCGCACACGCCAACTCGCGCCTGGAAGTGCTGGCCAAGGGCGAGTTCTCGCGCTTCACCGCGCGCGTCGGCGTGCAGGACGGCGGCAGTGTTGCGGGGCCGGTGATCTTCCGCGTCTACGCTGACGGCAAGCTGCTGCATGAGGGCAAGGCAGGCGCGGCCGGCGCAGTGAGCATTGACGTGCCGGTGGCCGGTGTGCAGGTCATCGAACTGGTCGCCGCCGCGCCTGGCGTGGCGGCCGACGCCTTGCCGCCGCTGGTGGCCTGGGGTGATCCGCGCCTGCGCTGACTGTCGCGGCGCCGGACCTCCGTCCGGCGCCGCGCCCGGTTCACCGGTGCCCGCGCTCCTCGCGCGCCCGCGCGCGCCGGTCGAACAGCAGCGCGCTGAGCACGATGCCCAGACCCAGCATCACCGCCAGCACGAACAACACCATCGCGACGGCGGGGTAGCCCCACAAGCGGAACTCGGTGGGGATGCGCATCATCTGCGTGGACGCGAGGATCAGTGCAGCCGTGACGATGCCGGCGGCGACGCGGTTGGCGATCTTCTGCAGGTTCTCCATCAGGTGTGACTCTTCCAGCCCGGTCACCTTCATCTGCATGCGGTTTTCGGCCAGCAGCGAGAGGATGTCGGACAGGCGGCGCGGGCTGTCGCGCAGCAGCGCCTGCACTTCCATCGCCTCGCTGGCCAGGTTGGCCGCCGACAGCGACTTGCGTAGACGCGCGCGCATCACGCTTTGCAGGTGGCGCTCCACCACCCGGCGGATATCCAGGGCCGGTGCCAGCGTGCGGCATACCGCTTCCAGGTTGAGCAGGGTCTTGCCGAGCAGGCTCAGCTCCGGCGGCGTGCGCAGGCCGGTGGCGGTGGCGATGCGCACCAGTTCCAGTACCACCTGCCCCTCGGTGGTGGTGTCGTGCGCGGCGTAACGGGCAATCATCTGCCCGACTTCGCGCAGGTAGCGCTCCTCGTCGTAATCCTCCAGCCGCGTACTCAGGGCGATGGTTTCGTCGGCCACTTCCTCGCCACGGCCATCGACGGCGGCGAACAGCAGCTTGAGCAGGCGCTCGCGCAGGCGCGGCGGTACGTGCGCCACCATGCCCAGGTCGAAGATGGCCAGACGCCGGTCGTCGGTGACGCGCAGGTTGCCGGGGTGCGGGTCGGCGTGGATTTCGCCATGCACGAAGATCTGGTCGAGGTAGCCGCGGATCAGCGCGCTGGCGACCGCGCCCATGTCCTGCTCGGTGCGGCGCACCGGTGGAATCGCGTCCACGCGCACACCGCGCGCCATCTCCATGGTCAGCACGCGCCGGCTGGTGAAGTCCCACACCGGCTGCGGCACCCACAGCTCGGGGAACGGCGCCAGGTGCTGGCCGAAGCGCACCAGGTTCTCGGCCTCGGCCTCGTAGTTGAGCTCGGCGATGAGCGTCTTGGCGAATTCATTGAGCCAGTCGGCAAAGCGTACGCGACGACCCAGCCCGGTGAGGCGGTCAGCGGCATTGGCAAAGCTGCGCAGTACGTCCAGGTCCGAGCGGACCTGTGCGGCGATCTCGGGCTTTTGCACCTTCACCGCCACTTCGCGGCCGTCGCGCAGCGTGGCCATGTGCACCTGCGCCAGCGAGGCGCAGCCCAGTGGCACCTCGTCGAAGCTGGAGAACACCTTGCCCAGCGCCACGCCGATCTCCTCTTCAAAGATCTCGCGCACGCGCTCGGCCGGGATCGGCGCCACCTGTTCCTGCATGCGTTCCAGCGCGCTGGCGAACTCCGGTGGCACCAGATCGGGGCGGGTGGACAGCATCTGCCCGAGCTTGACGAAGGTCGGGCCCAGCGCCTCCAGGTCGCGCACGAACTGTTCCGGATTGCCATCGGCCGGCACCTCGGCGGTGACCGTGGGGTCCAGGTTGAGACCGGAGAACACGCCCGAGGTGCGGTAGCGCAGCAGCAGCCGCAGGATCTGCGTGCGCCGGCTGATGCCGCCGACCACGGCCGGATCGGCATTGCGTGGTGGCGCCGCGCTGTTGCCATGAGCCGCGGCAGGCGCGGGGGCAGGCGAGGGGACCGGGAAAGTATCGCTTTGGCCGGACAAGGGAGGTTCTCCACGTCGTAGGGGGCCAGTGTCACCAGCCGGCGGTGGTGGCTTGGTGAATCCCACGCGCCCGGCGGTTTCCCCGCCGTGCCCGCGATCGGCGAGAATCGGCCCGACCCTCAATGGAACTGCTCGATGGCCGGCGCCACCCTGTTCACCCTGCTTGACGATATCGCCACCCTGCTCGACGACGTCTCCATCCTGACCAAGGTGGCGGCCAAGAAGACCGCCGGCGTACTCGGCGACGATCTGGCCCTGAACGCCCAGCAGGTGACGGGGGTCAGCGCCGACCGCGAACTGCCGGTGGTATGGGCCGTCGCCAAGGGCTCGCTGGTGAACAAGGCCATCCTGGTGCCGGCGGCGCTCGCCGTCAGCGCGCTGGAAGTGTGGCTGCGCGGGCGCGGCTGGCCGATTCCACTGGTGATCCCGCTGATGATGATCGGCGGTGCGTACCTGTGCTTCGAGGGCGTCGAGAAACTTGCGCACAAATGGTTGCACCGCGACGAGGATTCCGAAGCGACCCAGGCTGAGCGCCTGCGCAAGCTGGCCGATGAGTCAGTGGACGTGGTCGCGCTGGAGAAGGACAAGATCAAGGGCGCCATCCGCACCGATTTCATCCTCTCGGCCGAAATCATCGTGCTGTCGCTGGGCGTGGCGAGCGGGCGTCCGTTCGAGCAGCAGATCCTGATGCTGATCTCGATTGCGCTGGCAATGACCGTTGGCGTGTACGGGCTGGTCGGCGGCATCGTCAAGCTCGATGACCTGGGCCTGTGGCTGTGCCGCAAGGGTGGGGCGCCTGGGGCACTGGGTCGCGGCATTCTGTACGCCGCGCCGTGGCTGATGAAGTCGCTGTCGGTGCTCGGTACTGCGGCCATGTTCCTGGTCGGCGGCGGCATCCTGGTGCACAACGTGCCGGCCCTGCATCACTTCATTGCCGGCATCGGTCCTTCCACGGGCGCCGTGGCCACCTTGCTGTCCGCGCTGGGCAACATGGTCGTGGGGATCATCGCCGGCACCCTGGTGCTGGCCGCGGTCACCGCCTGGCAGAAGATGCGCGGGACGCGCGCAGCGCACTGAGTAACCTCACGCACGTCCTCGCAACGTCCTGATCCCTGGAGAAACAGATGTCGCGCATCGCGGGTCTGATGGCTTTGGTTCTATCGACGGGCATCGTGCTGCTGCCGGCGCGCGCCGCCGCACACTCCGATACTCGCCCCGACGTTCGCGCCGACGAACAGGTGACGATTGAAGGTGGACGCGTGCAAGGCCGCCGCAGCGATGGCGTGCTGGTGTTCAAGGGCATTCCGTATGCAGCACCGCCAGTCGGCGCCCTGCGCTGGCGCGCGCCGCAGCCGGTGCCAAGCTGGCAGGGCGTGCGTGAGGCGCGCGCCTATGGGCCCGATTGCATGCAGAAGCCCTTCGCCACCGACGACGCGCCGCTGACCACCGACCCGGCCGAGGATTGCCTGTATGCCAACGTCTGGCGTCCAGCCGATGCCAGTGCGCCGTTGCCGGTGCTGGTGTGGATTCATGGCGGCGGCTTCGTCAACGGCGGTGCCTCGCCCCCGAGCTATGCCGGCAAGGCGCTGGCGCGGCAAGGCGTGCTGGTCTTCAGCTTCAACTATCGCCTGGGCCGCTTCGGCACCTTCGCCCATCCGCAGCTCGGTCGCGCCGGCGCCGATGCCGGGCAGCTCGGCAACTACGGCTTCATGGATCAGATCGCCGCATTGCAATGGCTGCAGCGGAACATCGCCGCCTTCGGTGGCGACCCGACCAACGTCACCGTGATGGGCGAAAGCGCGGGCGTCATGTCGGTGCACGCGTTGCTGACTTCGCCGCTGGCGCGTGGTCTGTTCCACAAGGCGGTGATCCTTTCCGGCGGGCAGCCCGCCGCACGCGGCACCCTGGCGGAGGCCGAGCGCGCCGGCCTGCGATTCGCCCAGTCCCAGGGCATCGCCGGCGACGATCCGCAGGCCATCGTCAAACTGCGTGCATTGCCGGCCGAGGCCATCGTCGGCGACCTCAACCTCGCCACCCTGGACGCGTCCACCGCCGCCGGCAGCTACACCTTTCCCTTTGCCGACGGCCGCGTTGCCGTGGACATGGCCAGCGCCTACCGCGACGGCCGCTTCGCTCATGTGCCGCTGATGGTCGGTGCCACCGCCGACGACATTGGCGGCGCCGATGGCTTCATGATTGCCGGTGCCCGCGAAACCGCCGACCTTTTCGCCAGCGCCGGCCAGCCCACCTGGTACTACCGCTTCGGCTACGTCGCCCAGGCCACCCGCCCGGCCCATCCCAACGGCGCCGCCCACGCCAGCGACATTCCCTACTTCCTCAACACCGTCGGTATCCGCTACGGCGGCGACACCCGCCCCGCCGACCAGGCCATCGCCGCCACCACCAGTGCGTATCTGATCAACTTCCTCCGCACCGGCAATCCCAACAGCCCGAACCTCCCGGCCTGGCGCCCCCACACCTCAACCCAGGACGGCATGCTGACCATCGGCCGCGACGGCACGATCAACTAGGACATGGCGCGTAGAGCGTTCGCGGCTGAAGCCGCTCCTACAGCCGCTCCTACCAGTCGCTCCTACCAGCCGCTCCTACCAGCCGCTCTTACAGCCGCTCCGACAACGACATTCGCGCGACCCCGCTTTCCCATCCGCCGCAGTGATCTGTCGGGCATTCGGGGGCAGGCCCTGCCAGGACCCTAGGCAACATGGATGTTGCCTAGGAGTCCCCAGGGATGGGTTCACGACGTGTCCTGGCAGGGCCTGCCCCCGGATGCCACGCACCGAGCCCTGCGAGCCGACCAACAAAGCAACCAGCCCCCCAACAGCAAACCGACCAACCAGCAACCCAAGCCCTACTCGGCATCCACCACCCGATTCTTCCCCGCCTGCTTGGCCGCATACATGGCCCGATCCGCCCGCCGCACCACCCCGTCAACACCTTCCCCAGCCTGACAAACCGCCACCCCCGCACTGAAACTCACAAACACCCGCTGCTGCTCATGCAACACCCCCCGCTGCGCCAGCGCCCGCTGCAACCGCACCACCGCCGCCCGCGCCTCGAACGCCGTCGCATCCGGCAACAGCAACACGAATTCCTCCCCGCCAAACCGCGCAATCGCATCGCTGCCCCGCAACACCGTCCGCGCCGTCGTCACCAGGTGGCGCAGCGCCGCATCGCCTCCCGCGTGCCCGTACGTCTGATTGACCAGCCGGAAATCGTCCAGGTCCAGCAGCGCCACACATAGCGGCTGCCCACCACGCAGCGTGCGCGACTGCTCTCGCGCAAACAGCTCCTCGAACCCGCGCCGATTCAGCGCCCCGGTCAGCGGGTCCTCGCGCACCAGGTCCGACATGTCACGCAATTCCTGCTCCAGCGCCTGGATGCGCTGCTCGGCGTCATCCACCTGGCGCTGCGCCTCCACCAGTTCGTCGCGCGCTCGCAGCGCCTGCGCCTGCACGCTCGCCGTGTCCGCCAAAATGTCCTGCAACAGCCGCCCCAGCCCGGAAATGCTGCGCGCATTGGCAATGGCCTGCGAATAGCCCGCCACCCGGTCGTGATATTGGCCGGTGCTCGCGGCCATGCCGTCGAGCCGGTCGACAAAGGACACCATCATTCCGCGCATTGCCTCCTTCGACTCGGCAATGCCCTGCTTCAACAGTCCCTGCTTGTACATCACCTCGCGCAGGCTGCCGCGCGCCTGTTCAAGTGTGGTCTTGTCCAGCGGCCCGGCAATCAGCTGGCGGATCGTGCCGATCTGCCCCTGCAGCCAGCTGCGGTCGTCGAGCAACTCGCCCACGTTTTCCAGCAGCAGGTCGAACAGGCCCAGCAACAGGTTCTGCTGCTCGTGGCTGTCCTCGGCGCGCAGGCCGATCTGGTGGCACAGCTCGCGCACGCGCAGTTCAAAGTCCTGCACCGGCTGCCCCGGGTGCCAGCCACGCAGTGACTGGGCCAGGGTCTGCGACTGCTCGGTGAGCTGGCGCTCGCGCAGCAGGGCGGTGGCCAGGCCGTGACCCAGGGTGTGGCGCAGCAGGTCACGCCATTGCTCGGCCTCGCTGCGGCCACCGCCCGCCGGTTCCAGGTCGATGGTGCGGATGTACTTGTCGATCAACTGGCGCAGCGCGCGGCCATAGGCCTCCCAGTCGCTGGCGGCATGCGCATTGCGCAGGCGCGCGCCCATGTCGGCCAGCTCCCCGTGCAGCGTGGACATGCCTTCGGCGAAGGCCCACAACAGCGCCGGCGGCTGGCTGGCGGGCGCGAACAGGCGCTGCAAGGCCGCGGTGGCGGCCGCGGGGTCGAAGGGCGGGGCCTCCGTGGCGCCCGGCAGCCGGGCGGCAGCGACGGAAGCCGGCAACAACGTGCCGCCCAGGGCGTTGCCCGTGTCGGCCGCCGCTGCGCCACGCGGCCACCAGCGACGCAGGACGCCGCGGCGGGAGGAGGGGTCGCGGGAATCGGACATGCAAGGGCCAGCCAGGGGAGGGTTCGATGCCGGGTTATCGGCGTGGCGGGCAGAGGCTTGAATCGTTCAGTGCGGGCGGAGCCGCGCTCATTGGGCTGGACCGGCGTCTGCTTGAACGGTTCATGTGCTGTGCTCCGCGGTGGCAGGGCGTGTAGCGATCGGCTTGCACATGGACGCACTCGGCTTGAACGCACCAGCAAAGGGCCGCTGCACTTTGTTGGCGCAACCCGACAACGCAAGACGCTGGGCGGTGCATGCAGTAATGAGTGATGCCGCGCAGTTCTGAGCACAGGCGGCTTTGTCATCAAAGCTATGCCAATGCTTCACGCCTCTTTTATCGCGATTTGCCGACTATCGCTTTCAGGCTTCCGTGGCGGATTCGCGAAAGCCGCAGTTGTTGACCCAAATCGCGTTCACATCGCCCGCAGTTGGGGCGATGGCTGTCTGTTCTTGTTTTTCCGTCTTCCCCCCACTCCCGACGGATGCTGTGATGGCCCCTGTTTCGACTTTGAATCCCGCTGTCGCGCCGCTGCAGGATGCAGCCGCGCCCGCTCCGTTGCGTTCGCCTGTCGTACGCCTGCGCGCACCGCGCCGGCGCGATGCGCGTGGCCGCTTCACCCCTCACCACCAATGGCAGATGGATATCGCCCCGGTGCGGGACAGCGCGCTGTTCGTGGTGCCGGAAATGGCCGACTTCGTGAAGGCCGGTGGCCTCGGCGATGTCGCCGCCGCCCTGCCGCGCGCGCTGCGCCGCCGCTACGACGTGCGCGTGCTGATTCCCGGCTACCGCGATGTGCTGGCGCGTGCCGGCGCCATCGAGCATGTCGGTCGCATCCCCGCGCAAGCCGGCCTGCCCAGCTGCGATATCGGCCGGGTGGAACAGGCCGACGGCCTGCCGGTCTATGTGCTGCTGTCGCCGGCGCTTTTCGAGCGCGAAGGCACGCCGTACGTGGACGCCGACGGCGTGGAATGGCCGGACAACGCATTGCGCTTTGCCACGCTGTCGCACGCCGCCGCGGAAATCGCCGCCGGCCGGGCCGGCCTGGACTGGCGCCCGCAGCTGCTGCACCTCAATGACTGGCCGAGCGCGCTGGCCGCGGCTTACGTGCGCTGGCGTGGCGGCAATACGCCGTGCCTGCTGACCATCCACAATCTTGCTTACCAAGGCCTGTTTCCCAGCGCGCTGGCCGCGCAGCTGGGCGTGCCGGACGAACACGTCGGCGAGCTGGACTTCCATGGGCAGCTGTCGTTCCTGCGCGGTGGCATCGTCAACGCGCGCCAGGTCAACACTGTCAGCCAGAGCTATGCCAGCCAGATCATCGCGCCCAACGACGGCTGCGGGCTGGATCAGCTGCTGGCGCAGCGCGCGCAGCGTGGCGCCCTGAGCGGCATCGTCAACGGCATCGATGCCAGCTGGGACCCGCGCACCGACGCGCACCTGCCGGCGCGCTTCAGCATCACCCAGTGGCAGGGCCGCGCCGAGAACGCCGCGCACGTGCGCCGCGCCTTCGGCCTGCCCGACAGCAACGGGCCGCTGTTCGCGGTGGTCTCGCGCCTGGTACACCAGAAAGGCCTGGACCTGACCTGCGAGGTCGCGCCGCAGATCGTCGCCGCGGGCGGGCAGATCGTGGTGATCGGCGGCGGCGAGCCGCAGATCGAACAGCAGGTCGCGGCGCTGGCGCGGCGCTATCCCGGCCATGTCGGTGCGCACATCGGCTTCGAGGAGGGCCTGGCGCGGGCGATGTTTGCCGGCGCCGACTTCCTGCTGATGCCGTCGCGCTTCGAGCCCTGTGGCCTGAGCCAGATGTACGCGCAGCGCTTTGGTTGCCTGCCGATCGCGCACGCCACCGGCGGACTGATCGATACCGTGGACGATGGCGTCACCGGCTTCCTGTTCCATGGTGCCAGTGCTGATGCCTTGCGCCGCTGCCTGCAGCGCGCCTTCCGCACCTTCCGCCTGCCGAGCCTGCTGGCGGCCATGCGCCGTGCCGCGATGCTTCGCCCCAGCGGCTGGGAAGCAGCAGGCAATGAATACCTGGCGCTGTACAAGCGCACCGCAGTGGAACTGACATGAACGAGCGCGCTGGGGAGCGTACGGAGGTCGCCACGGCAGACACCACACACTACGAACCACACGACCCCACCCCACCTTGCGCCACGCTGCGCGCGCTGGCGCAGGGCGAACCCGGCGATGCCTTTGCCTGGCTCGGCCCGCATCGCACGGCTGACGGTGGCTGCCGCGTGCGCGCGCTGTTGCCGGGCGCGGTGTCGGTCGCCTTGATCAACGCCAAGGGCGAGTCGCTCGCGCCGATGCGCGCGCTGGGCGACGGCCTGTACGAGGCGACGCTGCCCGCGTCCACGCCGAGTGGCCACCGTTTGCGGATCGAGTGGCCCGGCGGTCGCGAGGACATCGAGGACGCCTACGGCTTCGGCCCGGTGCTGGATGAGGACCTGCTGCGGCGCCTGCGCGATGGCGACGGCGAGGCCGCGCGTGCGGCACTCGGCGCGCATCACGTGGTGCACGAGGACGTGCCCGGCGTGCGTTTCGCGGTATGGGCGCCGAATGCGCAGCGCGTGGCCCTGGTCGGCGACTTCAATGGCTGGGACGGACGCCGCCATCCGATGCGCCTGCGCCACACCGCAGGTGTGTGGGAGATCTTTGTGCCGCGCCTGAGCGGTGGCGAGCGCTACAAGTTCGAGATCACCGCCGCCGATGGCGCGCGCCTGCCGCACAAGGCCGACCCGGTCGCGCGCTGGGCTGAGCTGCCGCCAGCCACCGCGTCGCGGGTGCCGGCGGCGGCGCCCTTCCCGTGGCAGGACGAGGCCTGGATGGCGCAGCGCCCGGCCGCCACCGCGCCGGCACCGTTGTCGATCTACGAACTGCATGCCGGCTCATGGCGGCGCGATGCCGAAGGCCAGTTCCTGGACTGGGACACTCTGGCCGCGCAACTCATCCCCTACATCCAGGGCCTGGGCTTCACCCATATCGAACTGCTGCCGGTCACCGAATATCCATTTGGCGGCTCCTGGGGCTACCAGCCGCTGGGCATGTACGCGCCCACCGCGCGGCATGGCGACCCGCATGCGTTTGCGCGCTTCGTCGATGCCTGCCACGGTGCCGGCATCGGCGTGATCCTGGATTGGGTCAGCGCGCACTTCCCCAATGACGAGCATGGCTTGCAGCGTTTCGATGGCACCGCGCTGTATGAGCACGCTGACCCGCGCGAGGGTTTCCATCGCGACTGGAACACGCTGATCTACAACTACGGTCGCCATGAAGTGTCGGCCTATCTGGTCGGCAGCGCGCTGGAGTGGATCGAGCGCTTCCATGTCGATGGCCTGCGCGTGGACGCGGTTGCCTCCATGCTCTATCGCGACTACAGCCGCGAAGAGGGCGAGTGGGTACCCAATGCGCACGGCGGCCGCGAGAACCTGGAAGCCATCGCCTTCCTGCGCCGGCTCAATGCCGAAATCGCCGAACGCTTCCCCGGCGTGATGGTGATTGCCGAGGAATCCACCGCCTGGCCGGGCGTGACCGCGCCGGTGCAACAGGGCGGCCTGGGCTTCACCCACAAGTGGAACATGGGCTGGATGCACGACACGCTGGGCTATCTGCATCGCGACCCGATCCACCGCGCGCACCACCACAGCGAGATGACCTTCGGCCTGGTGTACGCCTTCTCCGAGCGCTTCGTGCTGCCGCTTTCGCATGACGAAGTGGTGCACGGCAAGGGCTCGCTGCTCGGCCGCATGCCCGGCGACGAATGGCAGCGCCGTGCCAACCTGCGCGCCTATCTCGGCTTCATGTGGGCGCACCCGGGGGCGAAGCTGCTGTTCATGGGCGGCGAATTCGGCCAGCCTGCCGAATGGGATCACGACGCCGCGCTCGACTGGGCGCGCGCGCAGACCCCGGAACACGCCGGCCTGGCGCGGCTGGTGGCCGACCTCAACGCGCAGTTGCGCGCGCAGCCAGCCTTGTATCGCGGCGACCATGTGCCGGAAGGCTTCGACTGGAGCGTGGGCGACGATCACCGCAACAGCGTGTTCGCCTTCATCCGCCACGACCCGCAAGGCGGCCCGCCGTTGCTGGCGGTGAGCAACTTCACCCCGGTGCCGCATCACGGCTATCGCGTCGGCGTGCCGCATGCGGGGCACTGGCAGGAATGCCTCAATACCGACAGCCGCTTCTACGGCGGTGCTGATCTTGGTAACGCCGGCGGCTGCCGCACCGAGGCCGTGCCGATGCACGGGCACGCGCAATCGCTTTCGCTGACATTGCCGCCGCTGTCGACGTTGTACCTGCAGGCCATCGCATGAGTGCGCCACCCGCGCCAGGCGCGCCGCCACCAGGCCCGCTCGGTGCCTGGCCAACCACAGCCGGCCGCGTCGGCTTCCGCCTGTGGGCGCCGGCCGCTCGCGAAGTCGAACTGCTGCTGGGTGAGCAGGTCCTGCCGATGCAGGCCGAGACCGGCGGCTGTTTCTTCGTCGAAGCCGCCGCCGCCGATGGCAGCCGCTACCGCTATCGCATCGATGGTGCCGACGCGGTGCCGGACCCGGCTTCGCGCTGGCAGCCCGATGGCGTGCATGGCCCCAGCGCGGTACTGGTCCCCGACTACGCCTGGCAACAGCCGCGCTGGTCGGGCCGGCCCTGGGCCGAAGCCGTCATCTACGAAGTACACCTGGGCGCCTGCGGCGGCCATGTAGGGCTGCGCGCACAGCTGCCGCGGCTGGCAGCAATGGGCATTACCGCGATCGAGCTGATGCCGGTGTCGCAGTTCGCCGGTACGCGCAGCTGGGGTTACGACGGCGTGCTGCCCTATGCGCCAGCCGCCGCCTATGGCCACCCGCGCGAACTGAAGGCGCTGGTGGACGCGGCACACGCACACGGCCTGATGGTGCTGCTGGACGTGGTCTACAACCACTTCGGCCCGGACGGCAATTACCTGCAGCAATACGCGCCGGCATTCTTCCGCGAAGACCTGCCCACGCCGTGGGGCGCGGCGATTGATTTCCGCCAGCCGGCGGTGCAGCAGTACTTCATCGACAACGCGCTGATGTGGCTGCGCGAGTACCGCTTCGACGGCCTGCGCCTGGACGCGGTACACGCCATCGTCCCCAACGCCTTCCTCGACCAGTTGCGCAAGGCCATTGCCGCGGCGCTGCCGCTGCCGCGCCACGTCCATCTGGTACTGGAGAACGAACACAACCAGGCCTCGCTGCTGGCACGCGGCTACACCGCGCAGTGGAACGACGACTTCCACAACGCATTGCACGTGCTGCTGACCGGCGAGCGCGAGGGCTATTACGGTGCCTTTGCCGATGACCCGACCGCGCATCTGGCGCGCGTGCTCGGCGAGGGTTTTGCCTTCCAGGGCGAGCCCGATGGCAATGGACGTGCGCGTGGCGAGCCCAGTGGCGGCCTGTCGCCGGATCACTTCGTGGTGTTTGCGCAGAATCACGACCAGATCGGCAATCGCGCGCTCGGCGAGCGTCTGCGCACGCTGGTGTCTCCGCAGCGGCTGCGCGCCGCCCTGGCTCTGACCGCGCTGACCCCGATGATCCCGCTGTTCTTCATGGGCGAGCCGTGGGGCGCGCGTCAGCCCTTTCTGTTCTTCACCGATTTCGAGCCGCCGCTGGACGAGGCCGTGCGCGAAGGCCGGCGACGCGAGTTCGCCCGCTTCGCCGCTTTCGCCGATGCCGAGTCACGCGCGCGCATTCCCGATCCCAACGCAGAGGCCACCTTCCTCGCCTCGCGGGCGCCCATCGACGAGGCCGACAGCGAAGAAGGCGCGCGCTGGCGCGACTGGTTCTCTGCATTATTGGCCCTGCGCCGGCGCTGGCTGGTACCGGGGCTGACGCAGGCCAGGGCCCTGCCGGTACGACGCCTCGGCGAGGGCGCGCTGGCGGTGGGCTGGGAACTGGCCGAAGGCAACTGGCACCTGGCGTTCAATTTCGGCCCGGCGCCCGTGCCGATGCCAACCGGCGCGCAATGCCTGTTGCTGGCCGAGAACGTGGACACCGGCCGCGCGGTACTGCCGGTGGATGGCTTCGTTGCCTGGCGCGAGGCGCGCGAGGTGGCGCAATGACCACGCCGCTGCATGCGCTGGCCGAGGCCGCCGGCCTGCTCGTTGATTGGGAGGATGTCGCCGGGCAATCCCGCCAGGTGGAAGCGGACACCCTGCGCGCGCTGCTCGCCGGGCTGGGCCTGCGCGCCGACAACGACCGCCAGTGCCGCGAAAGCCTGCGCGTGCTCGGCGCTGCGCCCACGCGCGCGCCCCTGCTTACCGCGCGTGTCGGCGAATGGATCGCAATGGACGCTGCGCCGGGTACGCCGTGCCGCTGGCAGGACGAGGCCGGCCAGGCGCACGACAGCAAGCTCGATGCCGAAGGCCGCGCGCAGGCGCCGGCGCAGCCCGGCTACTGGCAGCTGGAGTGGCGTGGCGGCCAGCAGGCAGTGGCGGTGGCCCCGCAGCGTTGCTGGCAGGTCGCCGAGGCCTGCGCGGCGCCGCATCCGCGCGCCTGGGGCCTGGCCTTGCAAGTGTATTCGGCGTGCAGTGAACTGGATGCGGGCATCGGCGATGTCGCCGGTTGCGCCGACTGGCTGCGCCATATCGCCCACGCCGGCGCCGATGCGCTGGCGTTGAGCCCCACGCATGCGCCGCGCGGCCGCGCCGGTGTGTACAGCCCCTACTCGCCGAGCGACCGTCGCTTCCTTGATCCGCTGCATGCCGCACCCACGCATGTACTCGGGGCCGCCGCGGTGGCCGCGCTGGATTCACAACCGGCGTTGCGCGAGCGCTGCCTGCAGTTGCAGGCCCAGCCGTGGATCGACTGGCCGGCCAGTGCCGCCGCCAAATGGCAATGGCTGCGCCTGCTTCACGAGCGCTTCGACCAGCTCGATGCACCGCTGCGCAACGACTATCAGCGCTTCTGCGAACAGGGCGGCACGGCGCTGCAGGGTTACGCGCATTTTGCCGCGCGCGACCATGGCGGCGACGATGCCGTGGCCCAGGACGTTGAGCTGCATCTGTTCGCGCAGTGGCTGGCGCAGCGCAGCTGGTCCGGATTGCAACGCGAGGCGCTGGAGCGCGGTATGGGCATCGGCCTGATCGCCGACCTGGCCGTGGGCTTCGACCCGGCTGGCGCGGAAGCGGCGGCCTGGCCGCAGGCGTCGCTGTCCGGCCTGGTGCTGGGCGCGCCGCCTGATGCATTCAATCCCGAAGGCCAGGTCTGGGGCATTGCCGGCTATTCGCCACAAGGCCTGCGCGACAACGGCTTTGCGCCGTTCATCAGCCTGCTGCGCGCGGTGCTGCGCGATCGCGGCGGCCTGCGCATCGACCACATCCTCGGCCTGCTGCGGCTGTGGCTGGTGCCAGCCGGTGCCGGGCCGGGCGAGGGTGGCTACCTGCGCTATCCCTTGCAGGATCTGTTGAACCTGCTGGCGCTGGAATCCTGGCGTCACCGCGCGATCATCATCGGCGAAGACCTCGGCGTGGTGCCGCCGGGCTTTCGCGATGAACTGGCCGCGCGCGGCGTGCTCGGCACCGACGTGCTGCTGTTCTGCCGCGACGAGGAGGGCCGCTTCCAGCCACCCGCGGCGTGGCGCGCGCAAGCCGTCGCCACCAGCACCACGCATGACCTGCCGACCTTGTGCGGCTGGCGCGCCGCGCGCGAGCTGGACTGGCGCGAACGCCTCGGCCTGGGCAGCGCCGCGCAGTTGCGCCAGGAACGGCTGCAACGGCGGCAGGCAGTGCTGCAGCTGCGCGCCGCCTGCGAGAGCGAAGGCCTGGTTGATGGCGATCCCTGGCTGGATGCGCTGCGCTACACCGCGCGCGCGCCCGCGGGGCTGGCGCTGTTGCCGGCCGAAGATGCGCTGGCGCTGACCGAGCAGCCGAACCTGCCCGGCACGGTCGCCACCCATCCGAACTGGCGCCGGCGCCTGCCGCAGCCACTGCCGCTGGAACCATTGCAGCAGTCGCTGCTGGCGTTTGCCGATGCACGCCATGGGGCGGGCCCGCGGAGCCCGGCGTGATCGCGCCGCGTGCGACCGTCCGCCTGCAGTTGCATGCCGGCTTCGACCTGCATGCGGCGGCGGCGCAGCTGCCTTACTTCGCCGCGCTTGGCGTCAGTCATCTGTACCTGTCGCCGATTGCCGCGGCCGTGCCCGGTTCGCGCCACGGCTACGACGGCATCGATCCGACCCGGATCAATCCCGAGCTGGGCGGCGAAGCGGCGTTCCTGGATCTGTCGCGACGCGCGCGTGCGCTCGGGCTGGGCTTGATCCTGGACCTGGTGCCGAATCATCTGGCCACGCATCCCGGCAACGCCTGGTGGTGGGACGTGCTGCGCAACGGCCGCCGCAGCCGCCACGCTGGCTGGTTCGATCTGGACTGGCGCGCGCCCGGGCATGACGGACAACTCTGGCTGCCGGTGCTTGACCGCCCCTGCGCCCAGGCCGTGGCCGACGGCGTGCTGCAGCTGGAAGTCGATCCGCAGGGCCAGGCCCAGCTGCGCCATTACGAACATCCGTTCCCGCTGCGGCCGCAGTCGGTGCCCTCGCTGCCGCCGGCCGGCCTGCGCGCCTGGGTCGCCGAGCTCAACGCGCAGGCGCGCAATGGCGACCCGCGCCTGCTGCGCCTGATCGAGCGCCAGCCTTATCGCCTGGCCTGGTGGCGCGTGGGCAACGACATGGTCAACTACCGCCGCTTCTTCGACATCACCACGCTGGTCGCGTTGCGCGTGGAATTGCCGGCGGTGTTCGACGCGGTGCATGCGCTGCCGCTGCGGCTGGCCGCCGAAGGCCATGTGGATGGCGTGCGCATCGACCATATAGACGGCCTCGCCGATCCGGCGGGCTATCTGCGCCGGCTACGCGCGCGACTGGATCAGGCCGGGCGCCAGCGCGGCCTGGCGCCGGGCGCGCTGGCGCTGTACGTGGAGAAGATTCTCGCCCCCGGTGAAGCCCTGCCGGCCGACTGGGCCTGCGATGGCACCACCGGCTACGACTTCATGGATCAGGTGAGCGGCGTACTGCATGCGCGCGGTGGCCGCGCGCCCTTGCGCCAGTTGTGGCGCGCGGCCAGCGGCCGCAGTGGCGACTTCGGCCAGGAGCAGCGGCAGGCGCGCGAGGAAATGCTGCGTGGCCCGCTGCAGGCCGAATTCGTGCGCACCGTGCGCGCGCAAATGGCGCTGGCGCGGCTGGACCCGGCCACCCGCGAGTTCAGCCCGCAGATGCTGGCCCGGGCGTTGGCCTGCCTGCTGCGCGAATACCCCGTGTACCGCAGCTACGCTGGCAACGGTGGCCTGGACGAGGTGGACATCGCGCATCTGGAAGGCGCCCTGGCGCGCGCGCGCGTCGGCCAGCCGCAAGCCAGCGTGGCCGCGCTGGAGGCCATCGTGCGCTGGCTGCGCGACGACCGCGGTGCCGAGCGCAGCCAGGTGGCGCTGCGCCGCATCCTGCGCCGGCGCTTTGAACAACTGTCCGCGCCGCTCAACGCCAAGGCGGTCGAAGACACCGCCTTCTATCGCCATGGCGTGCTGCTCTCGCGCAATGAAGTCGGCAGCGAACCGGATCATTTCGCGCTCACTGCCGCGCAGTTCCACGAGGCTTGCCGGCAACGTGCGCGGCAGCATCCGCGTGCGCTGCTGGCGACCGCCACGCATGACCACAAGCGCGGCGAGGATGTGCGCGCGCGGCTGGCCGTGCTTTCGGAGTGGCCGGCGTGGTGGCGCGAACAGGTGCGCGGCTTCGACGCCATGGCCAGTGCCTTGCCGGTACCCGCGCCGGACCCGGGCGATGCAGCGATGCTGTGGCAGACCGTGGTCGCGGCCTGGCCGTGCGCGCTGGCGGTGGATGATGCCGACGGCTTGCGCGAATATGCGGCGCGCATTGCCCAGTGGCAATCGAAGGCGCTGCGCGAGGCCAAGCTGCGCAGCAGCTGGCTCGACCCGAACGCCGAATACGAACAGCGCGCCCAGGACTTCGTGGACGCCGTGCTGAGCAGCCGCGCCGGCCTGCCGCTGCGCCGCGCGCTGCAGCGGGCAATGCGCCGCATGGCCGTGCCCGGCGCGCGCAACGGTCTGGTCCAGGCCTGCCTGCGCCTCACCGTGCCTGGCGTGCCTGACCTGTACCAGGGCGCCGAAGGCTGGGACCTGTCGCTGGTGGACCCGGACAACCGCCGCGAGGTCGACTACGCGCAGCGCCAGCGCTGGCTCGACGATCAGCGCGACTGGACCACACTGCTGCACGACTGGGCCGATGGCGCGGTCAAGGCCCGGTTGATCGCGCGGCTGCTGCAACTGCGCGCGCAGTATCCCGGCCTGTTCGTGGGCGGCAGCTACCAGCCCCTGTCCGGTGCCGGCGAGCGCGTGCTCGCGTTTGTACGCAGCGACGGCCAGCGCCAATTGCTGGTGGCGGTGACGCGCCTGGGCGCCGAAGACGGCGCGCAATCACTGGCATTGCCAGCGCGCAGCTGGGGCCAGGCCGCGCTGGCGTGCGCACCAGGCCGTTACCGCGACGTGCTGGAGCAGCGCGACATCGAGCATCGCGGCCGCCGCGTGGCCGTTTCGACACTGCTTGCACGTAGCCCGGTGGCAGTGTGGTTGTCCTGCTGAGAGGGCACTGATGAATTCCACCGAACGAGAAGCGCGCATCCGCGAACTGGCGCGCGAAATCTGGGAGGCCGAAGGCCGCCCGGACGGCCAGGAGCTGCGCCACTGGGGCATGGCCGAACGCCTGGCCGATGCCGAGATCCGTGCCGCCGCCGAAGACCACCACGAGCCGGACCCGAACTGATGACAACGCCTGAAATCCTGGAGCGCGCATGCCGCCGCGCAAACTGACCCAACGCTCGCGCATCCGCGAGGGCCGCCCGTTCCCGCTAGGTGCCACCTGGGACGGACTGGGGGTCAACTTCTCCCTGTACTCGGTCAACGCGACCAAGGTAGAGCTGTGCCTGTTCGACGAGCGCAACCGCGAGACCGAGCGCATCGAACTGCCCGAATACACCGACGAGGTGTGGCACGGCTACCTGCCCGACGCGCGCCCCGGCCAGCGCTACGGCTATCGCGTGCACGGCCCCTACGCGCCGGACGCCGGGCACCGCTTCAACCCGAACAAGCTGCTGCTCGATCCCTACGCCAAGCAGATCGTCGGCCAGCTGAAGTGGGCGCCGCAGCTGTTTGGCTACACCATCGGGCACCGCGACAAGGACCTGAGCTTCGACCGCCGCGACAGCGCCGCCTTCATGCCGCGCTGCGCCGTGGTCGATCCTGCCTTCACCTGGGGCCAGGACCGCCGCCCGCAGGTGCCGTGGCAGAACACGGTGATCTACGAAGCCCATGTGCGCGGACTGAGCATGCGCCACCCGGCGGTGCCCGAGGAAGAGCGCGGCACGTTCTCGGCGCTGCGCAACGACGCGCTGGTCGATCACATCCGCCACCTCGGCGTGACGTCGGTGGAACTGCTGCCGGTGCACGCCTACGTTGACGATTCGCAGCTGCTCGACCGCGGCCTTCGCAACTACTGGGGCTACAACACCATCGGCTTCTTCGCGCCGCAGCCGCGCTACATGGCCACCCGCAGCGTGGCCGAGTTCAAGCAGATGGTCGCGCGCCTGCACGCCGCCGGGCTCGAGGTGATCCTGGACGTGGTCTACAACCACACCGCCGAAGGCAACGAACTGGGGCCCACGCTCTCGTTCAAGGGCATTGACAACGCCAGCTACTACCGCCTGGCCGAGGACCGCCGCTACTACATCAACGACACCGGCACCGGCAACACCTTCGACCTGACCAATGCCGGCGCGCTGCGCATGGTGCTCGATTCGCTGCGCTACTGGGTGCTGGAGATGCACGTCGATGGCTTCCGTTTCGACCTGGCCACGATCCTCGGCCGTGAGCGCTATGGCTTCGACCCCAGCGGCAGCTTCCTCGACGCGGTGCGCCAGGACCCGGTGCTGAGCCAGACCAAGCTCATCGCCGAGCCATGGGACATCGGCCCCGGCGGCTACCAGGTCGGCGGCTTCCCGCCCGGCTGGGCGGAATGGAACGACCGCTTCCGCGACAACGTGCGCGCGTTCTGGCGCGGCGATGCCGGCCAGCTCGCCGAGCTGGCGACGCGCCTGACCGGCTCGGCCGACCTGTTCCGGCACCAGGGCCGGCGCCCGCATGCGTCGGTCAACTTCATCACCGCGCACGATGGCTTCACCCTCAACGACCTGGTCAGCTACGAGGGCAAGCACAACGAGGCCAACGGCGAGGACAACCACGACGGCAGCGACAACAACCTGTCGGCCAACTACGGCATCGAAGGCCCCACCGACGACATCACCGTCAACGCCACCCGCCGCCAGCAGATGCGCAACCTGCTGGCGACCCTGCTGCTGTCGCAAGGCACGCCGATGCTGCTGGCCGGCGACGAGTTCGGTCACAGCCAGGGCGGCAACAACAACGCCTATTGCCAGGACAACGAGACCACCTGGATCGACTGGGAGGCAGCCGCGCTGGCACCGGCCGCCGATCAGGCGCGATTCGTGCGCCGCCTGCTCGCGCTGCGCCGGCGCTACCCACTGCTGCACCGTGGCCGTTTCTTCGACGGCAAGTTCGATGAAAGCCTGGGCTTCAACGATGTCACCTGGCTGGCACCCGATGGCGAGGAGATGACGCCCGAGCAATGGCAGGACCCCAACGCGCACGCGCTGATGATGCGCCTGGACGGCCGCGCCCCGGCCAGTGGTCTACGCCAGGTCGCGGCCAATGTGACCTTGCTGATGCTGCTCAACGCCGACCCGCAGAATCCGGTGGACTTCCGCCTGCCGGCGATGCACGACGAACACTGGCGCGTGCTTATCGACACCGTGCGCAACGGCGGCCGCGCCGCGCCCGGCGGCAGCACCTGGACCGCGCCGCCGCGCTCGCTGGCGCTGCTGGCGGTGGAGCGTGACCGCCAGGCCAGCAGCGCCAAGGTGCTGCCCGATGGGGGACAGCAGGAGCATTACTGAGCTGCTGGGCCACGGCGCTAGAATCCGTGGCTCCACGCAAGGAACCGGTCATGCTGAAAATCTGGGGACGCCACAACTCCACCAATGTGCGCAAGGTGCTCTGGTGCGCCGAGGAGATCGGCCTGGCGTATGAGTCCATCGAGGCGGGCGGCGCCTTCGGCGTGGTCGATTCGGCGCAGTACCGCGCGCTCAATCCCAACGGCCTGGTGCCGCTGATCGAAGACCACGGCCTGCCGCTGTGGGAATCGAACACCATCGTGCGCTACCTCAGCGCGCGCTACGCGCTCGATACGCTGTACCCGGCCGATCCGGCCACGCGCGCGGTGGGCGAGAAGTGGATGGACTGGACCACATCGAGCTTTGCCGCGCCGTTCCGCGATGTGTTCTGGGGCATCGTGCGTACCGCGCCGGAAGCACGCGACGCGGCGAAAATCGCCTCCGGGCTGCAACGCTGCGGCGAGCTGCTGGCGATGGCCGATGCGGCACTGGCGCAGGCACCGTGGCTGTCCGGCGAGCGCTTTGCGATGGGCGACATCCCGCTCGGCGCCTTTGCCTATGGCTGGTTCGAGATGCCGATCGAACGCCCCGACCTGCCGCACCTGCAAGCCTGGTACGCGCGCCTGCGCGAGCGCCCCGCCTACCGCAAGGCAGTGATGACGGCCCTGACCTGAGCGCGGGCCTCAGCCGCGCGCGCTGGTGATGACCGCGCCTTCGCGCATCACCAGGGTCACCGGCGTGCGGCTGACCACGTCGAGCAACTTGTCCCACTGCGCCTGCTCCAGCGGCGCGCTGGCATGCAGCACGCGGTGCACGTGCAGCTTGCCGTCCTCGCCGCGCGTGGAACTGAGCTCGGCGCGGAACTCGCCCAGTTCCCAGCCTTTCTTTTCGGCATACATGCGCAAGGTGATCGCGGTGCAGGCCGCCAGCGAGGCAAGGTACAGATCGAACGGCGCCATGCCGGCGTCCTGGCCGCCGAGCGCGGCCGGTTCGTCGGCGACCAGGCTGTGGCGGCCGCTGCTGATGTGGTGGGCGTAATGCGTCTGGGTGGAGGTGATGCTGACGTGGGCCATGGACGTTTCTCGGAAGCGTGGGGAGGTCAGGGGCCGAGCGATTGGCCGCCATCGACGGCGAGGATCTGCCCGGTGATCCAGCGCGCCTGCGGCGACAGCAGGAACAGCGCGGCGGCGGCCACATCCTCGACACGGCCGAACCCGCCAAACGGAATCGCATCGCGAATCTGCGCGTACAGCGCTGGCTCTTCTTCGCGGCGGCGGTCCCACAGGCCACCGGGGAATTCGATCGAGCCCGGCGCGATCGCGTTGACGCGGATGCGTTCGGGCGCCAGTTCCTTGGCCAGCGCCACCGTGTAGTAGTTCAACGCGGCCTTCGCGGTGGAATAGGCCGCCGCGCGTGGGGTCGGCCGCAGCGCATTGATCGAGCTGATGTTGAGAATCGCCGCCGCGCCGCTGCGGCGCAGCCAGGGCAAGGCGGCGCGGTTGCAGCGCACCGCGGCCATCAGATCGATGTCGAAGCCGGCCTGCCAGCTCGCATCGTCCTGGCCATTGCCGTAGCCCGAAGCATTGTTGACCACGCCGTCGATGCCGCCCATGGCCTCGGCAGCGGCGCCGACCCAGCCTTCGATCTGCGCCGGGTCGGCCAGATCGCAGGCCTGGCAGTGCACGCGGCCGCCGTGGCGCAGCAGGGTTTCGCCGGCATCGGCAAGCGCCCGCGGGTCGCGGCCGCAGATCGACAATGCCGCGCCAGCGCGGGCAAGCGCATCGGCGATGGCCAGGCCAATGCCGCGGGTGCCGCCGGCAATGAGCAGGCGCTGGTCGCGCAGCGGAAGTTCGGACATGGGCAGCCTCGCAACGGGGACGCCGCATTATCCGCCATGCCGCG
>Ga0196970_1000648_pt1 | contig 36476 bp, 35 predicted proteins | sample S1v_513CmetaG_FD_148672 | JGI IMG/M metagenome (GOLD analysis project Ga0196970, IMG submission 148672) | Soil microbial communities from Anza Borrego desert, Southern California, United States - S1+v_5-13C | ecosystem: Environmental > Terrestrial > Soil > Desert | place: USA: California... | reverse complement strand
TGTCGAGGCGCGGGTCGGGCACGCCGACGCGGCCGACGTTCGGCTCCTTGGTGCAGAAGGGGAAGTTGGCCGCCTCCGCCGCCTGGGTGGCGGTCAGCGCGTTGAACAGGGTCGACTTGCCGACGTTGGGCAGGCCGACGATGCCGCAGTTAAAACCCATGGTGCTTCTTCGATTCGTCTTTTGGCGGGGACGCGCGCTTTATCCTACGTGCGGGCGCAAAGCGCAAACGCGAAGTGGGGTGGGAGTCTTGACTAAAATCAAAGCGGCATCCCCCGGCGAGGGGGAGTATCGCCGATATCCCATCGTTGCCACTGTTTAACTTTGGCGATCTGTTAATTAGGAGGTCCTGATGAGCGTGCGCGTCACCGCCGGTTGCGTCCTGTCCCTTGCCGCTGTGCTGGCCGTATGGGTGGTGCCGGCCCAGGCCAACACGCTGACGCCCAACTGCGTCGACCAGGCAGAGTACAACTGCACGCTCGCCGACCTGCGCGGGAAGGACTTCTCGAACCGCAAGATGCAGGAGGCGAACTTCGAGGCGGCGCGGCTGGACGGCGCCACATTCCGCAATTCCGACCTGCGGTCCGCCAACTTCCATGTAGCGCTGGCCGAGAAGATCGACCTGTCCGGCGCCAACCTGGAGAACGCGCCGGCCTTCGCGACCTACATGAAGGGCGCCAACCTGGAAGGCGCCAACCTGAAGGGCGTCAACTTTACCCGAGCCACGCTGGAGGGCGCCAACCTGAAGGGTGCCAACCTCGACGGCACGATCCTGGTGGGCACCCGCCTCGGCGGCGCCACCTGGGTGGACGGCCGCGTCTGTGCATCGGATTCCATCGGGGAGTGCAAGTAACACCGGCGAGCCGAAACACTGACACACTTGCCCCCACCCTTTACCCCTCCCCCGCTTTGCAGGGGAGGGGACCCGCGAAGCGGGGAGGGTGGGGGCAAGTGTGTGAGGACTTTCACCCGCGGGTATAAGGGCCCCGCCTACTTCGCCGGCTGCGTCGCCAGCGTGACCTTGTTCATGAAGTTCTCGTGCTGCCCCTGGACCAGCAGGGGGAAGGCGGCCGTGCAGGCGTCGATCAGCGGATCCAGCCATGCCTGGTCGGCCTTGGCGAAGTCGTGCAGCACATAGTTGGACACGCCGTTCTTGTCGCCCGGATGGCCGATGCCCAGGCGCACCCGCCAGTAGTCCTTGCCGATGTGCGCGTCAAGGGAGCGCAGGCCGTTGTGGCCGCCGTGGCCGCCGCCCTTCTTGACGCGGACTCTGCCGGGCGGCAGGTCCAGCTCGTCGTGGAAGACGACGACCTGTTCGGGCTTCAGCTTGAAGAACTGCAGCGCGGCGCCGACCGACTGGCCGGACAGGTTCATGAAGGTGAGCGGTTCGAGCGCCAGCACCTTGTCGCCGGCGACGGTGCCCTCGGCGGTCTGCCCCTGGAAACGCTTTCTCCAGGGCGAGAAGCCGTACCGGCGGGCGATGTCCTCGACCGCCATGAAACCGATGTTGTGCCGGTTGCGCGCGTATTCCGCGCCGGGATTGCCGAGTCCGACCAGCAGCAACATGGGATCTTACCGTTCTTTTCGCTCTCCCCTCCGGCGAGAGGAGAGGGTGAGGGGAATGCGCGTGTGCCGGACGCACCGGCGCAGCCAAACCTCCTCACCCGGTTCTCAGCGGATGCCGGAGGCATCCGCCTGTCACCGTCAGCGCCGGCCAAAGGCCAGCGCGAGAGGTTCTTCCACCCTCTCCCCAGGGGGAGAGGGTCGCCTCATCAGGCGCTCGGCGTCTCAGCCGCCTCGGCCTCGGCCGCTTCGGCCTTCAGGCCCGAGGGCGCGGCGATGGTGGCGACGGTGAAGTCGCGCTCGATGGTCGGCTTGACGCCTTCCGGCAGCTTCACCGACGAGATGTGAATCGACTCGCCGACGTCGAAACCCTCGCACGAGACGGTGATGTGCTCGGGGATGTTGCCCGCGACGGCGGTCACCTCGATCTCGTGACGGACGATGTTCAGCACGCCGCCCTTCTTGAGGCCGACCGACTTGTCCTGGTCCACGAACTCCACCGGCACCATCACGGTGATGCGGGTATCGGTGGCGACGCGCAGGAAATCGACGTGCAGCGGGACGTCGGTCACCGGGTGGAACTGCACGTCGCGCGGCAGCACGCGGTGCGTGGCGCCGTCGACGGTCACGTCGAACAGGTGGGTGAAGAAGCCCGGCTGGTGCAGGATGCGGGTGAAGCCGATCTGCTCCAGGGAAATGGTGAGAGCGGGCTGCTTGCCGCCGTAGATCACGGCGGGGATGCGACCATCGCGGCGGGTCTGGCGGGCGGTCCCCTTGCCGGCCCGGCCGCGCGCCTCGGCGGTGAGCGCGATAACCTCGGTCATGGTGTACTCCTCAAACGGAAAAGGCGCCCGCCTCCAGGGGTGCGGACGCATGAGCCGCGGTGTTTACGCCGCGCCGGTCCGTGCGTCAAGGGGAACGCTCCGGCGGAGCCCGAAGGCTCCGTGGCAGAGGCAAGAATTCACACGGATTTTGGGGATTTGAACACGGATTGCACGGATTTTCTTATTCGTGCGCAGCAGCGGCTTACGGGGAAGCTGATGCCTGGCAAGCATCAAAAAATCCGTGAAATCCGTGCCCCAATCCGTGCAATCCGTGTGAATGTTGCTCGCAGCAACCGGACTTCCGGGGAACTTTACTGTGCCAGTTCCTTCGACCGCTTGGCCGCGGCGGCGACGGCCCGGGTCATCAGCCCGGTCAGCCCGTCGGGCGCCATCAGCACGTCCAGCGCCGCGCGGGTGGTGCCGCCGGGGCTGGTGACGGCCTCGCGCAGTTGCGCGGCGGGGGCAGGGGACTGGTGCAGCAGCTCGCCGGAGCCCGACACGGTGGCGCGGGCCAGGCGCTGGGCCAGCTCGGCCGGCAGGCCGGCGGCCTCGCCGGCGGCGGCCAGGGCCTCCACCAGATGGAAGACGTAGGCCGGGCCGCTGCCCGACACGGCGGTGACCGCGTCCATCTGCGACTCGGCATCCGCCCAGGCCACCTCGCCGACGGCGCGCAGCAGGGCCTCGCAGAGGTCGCGCTGGGCGGCGGTGACGGCGGCGTTGGGGATGGCGACGGTGATGCCGCGGCCGACGGCGGCCGGGGTGTTGGGCATGGCGCGCACGATGGCCGCCGCGCCGCCGAGGTGCGTGTGGAAATAGTCGATGGTCTTGCCGGCGGCGATCGACAGGAAGACGGTCTGCGGGCCGACCAGGGCCGCGTAGCCCGGCAGCACCCCGTCCATCGCCTGCGGCTTCACGGCCAGCACCACCACGTCCGGCACGAAGCCCGCGGGCAGGGCGTCCGGGCCGGCGGCCAGGGTGACGGCCGGGTTCGCCAGGCCTTCCGGCAGGCCATTCGGCTCGACGACGACGACGCGCTCGACGGTGCCGGCCTTCAGCCAGCCGTCCAGCATGGCGCCGCCCATCTTGCCGCAGCCGACCAGCAGCAGCTTGGCGTTCATGGCATCAAGCCTCGCCCATGGTGTCGAGGATGGCGGCCGATACGGCCTCCGACGCCGTCTTGCCGCCCCAGATCACGAACTGGAAGGCGGGGTAGAAGCGCTCGCACTCCGACAGCGCGATCTCCACCAGGTCCTCGAGCTGTTCCACCGTGGCGCCGCGCGAGCCGCGCAGCAGGGTGGTCTGGCGGAACATCGGCGTGTGCTCCTCGCTGCACACGTCGAAATGGCCGAGCCACAGGCGCGAGTTCACCTCGGCCAGCAGCTCGCCCACCGCGGTGCGGCGGTTGGCCTGCACCTTCATGTCGAACTGGCAGGAGAACTGCATCGCGCAGACGTCCGGCTGCCACACGAAGTAGAGCCGGTAGTCGCACCACCGTCCCCCGATCTCGACGATCAGCTCGTCATCGCCGGCGCGCTCGAACGGCCACTCGTTGGCGGTGACGATCTCCTCGACCACGTCCAGGGGATTGCGGATGTTCACGGGGGTGTCGACGGCAACTGCCGACATGATCAGCGTCCTCCTCTGAAGGCGCGGTGGACGGCACCGATCCCCGGGCGTCGGGTGCTGAGGCCCGACATCTTGTGGGTTACACCCCAGGGGCTACTACAAACGGCAACGTGCCAAAAGGGACGGACGGGCGCAACAGGATTCGTCGACGCCCGTACGACGGTTTCAGAAAGGTTCGCGTGCAAGGCGCGTCGGCGCCCTGCTCAGGCGTTCGCCCCACCCGGATTGACGGTCGGGGCTTCGGCGGCATGTCCCGTCGCCCGGCGGCGCGGGCCCGGCTCCTCGTGTCGCAATTGGCGCTCGGCCAGCAGGGTGGCGACGCTGGCCTCCAGCGCGGTGACGCGGTCGGTCAGCGCCTCCTGCTCCTCGCGGGCCTTGGCGGCCATGGCGCGCACGGCGTCGAACTCCTCGCGCGAGACCACGTCCATGCGCGACAGGATGCGTTCGAATTGCTGGCGCATCTGCGCCTCGGCCTCTTCGCGCAGGTTGGACAGCGCGCCGAGCGCACCGCCGGCCACGCGGGCAAGGTCGTCCAGAAGCTTGTTGTCAACCTGCATCGTATCGTTTCCGTTTCCGGGGCCGTTGAGGCTCAATTCATTAATAGGGGCCGACTCCGTCCGATTCAACGCCTCGGGCGGCTGGCCTGTCACGCGGCCTGCATCTGATAGGCGGCGGCGCTCGCGCTGTCGAGCACGAAGGCGTTCTCCGCCCCCCGCTTAAGACGCGGCGGCCTGACGCAGGATGCCATGGACGGCGGGCCGGGCACACCCTATAAACCGGCGGATTGGCGGAAGGAACGGCAGGCGCATGATCGTCGTCACCGGCGGAGCCGGATTCATCGGATCGAACCTCGTGGCCGGATTGGCCGCGCGCGGCATCACCGATGTCGCCGTGGTGGACCGCTTCCGCGACGGCGACAAGTGGCGCAACCTCGCCAAGCGCGAGGTCAAGGCGCTGGTCCGGCCGGAGGAGGTGATGGCCTTCCTCGACCGCTTCGCCGCCGAGGTGGACGTGGTTCTGCACATGGGCGCCATCTCGGCGACCACCGAGCGCGACGTGGACAAGATCGTCGCCAACAACGTGGCCCTGTCCATGGACCTGTGGACCTGGTGCGCGTGGCGCGGGGCGCGGTTCATCTACGCCTCCTCGGCCGCCACCTACGGCGACGGGACGCAGGGCTTCGACGACGACGGCTCGGTGGAGGCGCTGGCGCGCCTGCGGCCGCTCAACGCCTATGGCTGGTCCAAGCACCTGTTCGACCGCCGCGTGGCGCGTGCCGTGCTGGAGGGCGAGCTGGCGCCGCCGCAGTGGGCGGGCCTGAAGTTCTTCAACGTCTACGGCCCCAACGAGACGCACAAGGGCGACATGATGAGCGTCGTCGCCAAGCTGTACCCCAAGCTCTCGGCCGGCGAGCCGGCGCGGCTGTTCAAGTCGCACCGTGCCGGGATCGAGGACGGCGGGCAGCGGCGCGACTTCATCTGGGTTGGCGATTGTGTGGACGTGATTCTGTGGCTGCTCGACCATCCCGAGGTGTCCGGCCTGTTCAACGTCGGCACCGGCAAGGCGCGCAGCTTCAAGGACCTGGCGGAGGCAACCTTCGCCGCCCTCGGCCAAGCCCCGCGCATCGAGTATTTCGACATGCCCGAGAATCTGCGCGACAAGTACCAGTACTTCACGCAAGCCCGCATGGACCGCCTGCGCGCGGCCGGCTACGACGCCCCCTTCACCGAGTTGGAGGAGGGGGTGCGCCGCTACGTGCAGGACTTCCTGTCCCAGCCCGACCCGTACGTCTGAGGCCGTATCGCCATGCCGACGATTCACCACCAAGACACCAAGGCACCAAGAAATACCAGGCGAGACACTGCGCGACACGCGCATGCCGGCTGGCTGCGGTGCTCCACCTTGGTGTCTTGGTGTCTTGGTGGTGATTGTCCGGCGCCGGAATCACTCCCCTCTCCCGCGAGGGGTTCGCTCGCTCGCACGTCCTGACGCGGTAGGGAAATTTCATGCTCGCCATCCCCTTTCCCGCCATCGATCCGGTTGCCGTGTCCATCGGGCCGATCGCCATCCGCTGGTACGCGCTGGCGTACCTGGTGGGGTTCATCCTCGGTTGGCGCTACTGCCTGGCGCTGGCGAAGCGCCACCCCGGCCGGCCCTCGCCCGAGGACTACGACGACTTTCTGACCTGGGCGGTGCTGGGCGTCATCCTCGGTGGGCGCGTCGGCTACGTGCTGTTCTACAACCTGCCGTACTATCTCGAAAACCCACTGGAGGCGCTGGCGGTCTGGCATGGCGGCATGGCGTTCCACGGCGGCGCGCTCGGCGTCGTGGCGGCGATCCTGCTGTTCTGCTGGCGGCGCGGCCTGTCGCCCTTCGCCTTCGCCGACCTGATCTGCGCCGCCGTGCCCATCGGCCTGTTCTTCGGTCGCATCGCCAACTTCATCAACGGCGAGCTGTACGGCCGCGCAGCACCCGACGTGCCGTGGGCGGTGGTCTTCCCGCGCGACCCGCTCCAGGTGCCGCGCCACCCCAGCCAGCTCTACGAGGCGATGCTGGAGGGGCTGGTGTTGTTCGTCGTCCTGGCTGTCGCCATCCGCAACCCGGCGGTGCGCTCGCGGCCGGGCATGGCGTCGGGAATCTTCCTGGTGGGCTATGGCCTCAGCCGCATCATCGTCGAGTTCTTCCGCGAGCCGGACGCGCAACTCGGCTTCCTGTGGGGCGGGGCGACCATGGGGCAGTTGCTGTCGCTGCCCATGGTGCTGATCGGCCTGTGGCTGATGATGCGCGCCCGCCGTGCGGTGACGGCGTGACCACCGACACGCTCGCCCACGCGCTCGCCCGGCGCATCGCGCTGGAGGGGCCGCTGACGGTGGGCGCCTTCATGGCCGAGGCGCTGGGGCACCCGCGCCACGGCTATTACATGAAGCAGGACCCGTTCGGCGTGGCCGGCGACTTCATCACGGCGCCGGAGGTCAGCCAGATGTTCGGCGAGCTGATCGGCCTATGGTGTGCCGACGCCTGGCAGCGTCTGGGCATGCCGTCGACGATCCACCTCATCGAGCTGGGCCCCGGCCGCGGCACGCTGATGGCCGACGCGCTGCGCGCCGCGAGCATCCTCCCTGCCTTCCGCGCCGCCTTGCAGGTGCACCTGGTCGAGACCAGCCCGGTCCTGCGCGACCGCCAGCGCGCCACCCTGGCGCCACTGGCGCAGCCTACGTGGCACGACCGCCTCGACGACGTGCCCGACGGACCGAGCCTCGTCATCGCCAACGAGTTCTTCGACGCGCTGCCGGTCCGCCAGGTGCAGCGCACGGTGCACGGCTGGTCGGAGCGGCTGGTTGACCTGGACCCGGACTCGCCCGAGGATGCCCCGCGCTTCCGCTTCGTTCTGGAGCTGGGCCGCGGCGCCGGCCGCACGTTGATCCCTGAGTCCTTGCGCGATTCGCCCGTGGGCAGCATCGTCGAGCTGTCGCCCGCTTCCCAGGCCGTGGCCCGCCTGCTGGGGGGACGGCTGGCGGCGCACGGCGGCGCGGCGCTGGTCATCGACTACGGCTACGCCGGCGGGCCGGCGGTGGGCGACACCCTGCAGGCGTTGCGCCGCCACGCCTTCGCCCCGGTGCTGGAGACGCCCGGCGACGTCGACCTGACGGCGCACGTGGACTTCGCCTCGCTGGCCGCCGCCGCACGCGAGGGCGGGGCGGAGGCCTATGGGCCGATCACCCAGGGCGAGCTGCTGTTACGCCTCGGCATCGTCCAGCGCGCCCAGATGCTCATGAGTTCCGCCACGCCCAGGCAGGCCGCCGACATCGACGCCGCGCTGGAACGCTTGATCGGAACGGAGGCCATGGGCACCCTGTTCAAGGCGCTTGCGCTGGCGTCGCCGGGCTTCGGCCCGCCGGCGGGGTTCGAAGGGTAGGCGGTGTCCTTTCTGGTGCCAAACGAAGGTGGCTGTGACGGAGCCTTCGGTATGGCTGGACAGAACGCCGCGAAAGCGGCAGCTTACTGAAAATTGTTCGCATTCCAAACGGATCATGATCACATTCGGTGCACTGAACGACCTTTCCGGTATCCGCCACGCCTTCTTCACCCGCGAGGGGGGCGTGTCCACGGGGCTGTACGCTTCGCTGAACTGCGGCCTCGGCTCGGGCGACGACCCGGCGGCGGTGGCCGAGAACCGGGCGCGCGCGGCCGGCCGCATGGGCGTCGAGCCTGACCGGCTGATCACCTGCTACCAGATCCACAGCCCGACCTGCCTGCTGGTGGAAAAGCCCTGGGGGCCGGACGAGCGCCCGCAGGCCGATGCCATGGTCACCCGGACCCCGGGCGTGGCGCTGGGCATCCTCACCGCCGACTGTGCGCCGGTGCTGTTCGCCGACGAACACGCCCGCGTCGTCGGCGCCGCGCACGCCGGCTGGAAGGGTGCCAAGGGCGGAGTGCTGGAAGCGACTCTGGCCCGCATGGTCGAACTGGGCGCCAAGGTCGAGCGCATCGTCGCAGCCATCGGCCCCTGCATCGCCATGCGCTCCTACGAGGTGGGGCCGGAGTTCCCGGCGCCGTTCCTGGCCGAGGACGACGGCACGCGCGACTTCTTCGCGCCGGCCCGCCGCGAGGGGCATTTCATGTTCGACCTCGCCGGCTATGTCGGCCACCGGCTCGCCAAGGCGGGGGTGGAGGTGGTGGCGCGCTGCCCCAACGACACTCTGGCCGAGGACACCCGGTTCTTCAGCTACCGCCGTTCCTGCCTGAGGGGCGAGACGGACTACGGCCGCGGCCTGTCGGCCATCGCCCTGCAGCCATGAGCGGAGATACATTCATGCAACGTCTGGTGATGACGCGCACGGTGAAGTGGGGCGACTGCGACCCGGCGGGCATCATCTACACCCCGCGCGTCTTCGACTACATGACCGAGGCGGTCGAGGCGTGGTTCCGCGACGTGGGCGGCATCGACTGGGTGATGATGATCCACGAGCACCGGATGGGTGCGCCGACAGTGCACACCTCGGTCGACTTTCTCACGCCCATGGAGCCGAACCTCGTGCTGCACGTGGCGGTGCTGGTGGAGACGGTCGGCCGATCGAGCCTGACCTTCCGCATCGTCGGCGACGACGACGCGGGCACGCGCTACTTCGAGGGCAAGCTGATCTCCGTCATCACCGACTTCCGGGAACGGCGCTCCGTCCCCATCCCCGACGCCGTGCGCAAGCGTGCCGAGGCGTACCGGCGCCTCGCTGCTCCGGTCGTATAGGGGGGCAGGCGCACGGAGCAACGCACCCCTGCGCGGTCTGTTGGAACGGGGCGTCATAGAACGTTTACAGGGGGACGGCCCTTTGTTATGGTCCCGCCCGTTTTTCGGGGGTGCCGGCAGGGCCGCGAGCCGACTGCGGCACCTGGTGCGACTTCCTTCAACAGAGAGCCGACTGCGATGAAGGTGCTTGCCGGCAACAGCAACCGTCCGCTGGCCGAGGCGATTTCCACGTGCCTGGGTGTTCCGCTTACCAAGGCGAGCGTCCGGCGGTTCTCCGACATGGAGGTGTTCGTCGAGATCCTGGAGAACGTCCGCGGTGAGGACGTCTTCGTGATCCAGTCGACGTCGTTCCCGGCGAACGACAACCTGATGGAATTGCTGGTCACCATCGACGCGCTGAAGCGCGGCTCGGCCCGGCGCATCACCGCAGTGATCCCGTACTACGGCTACGCCCGCCAGGACCGCAAGACCGGTCCGCGCACGCCGATCTCCGCCAAGCTGGTCGCCAACCTGATCACCCAGGCCGGCGCCAACCGCGTGCTGACCATGGACCTGCACGCCGGCCAGATCCAGGGCTTCTTCGACATTCCGCTCGACAACCTGATGGCCGCCCCGGTGTTCGAGAAGGACATCCGCGCCGCCTTCGGCGAGAAGGACGAGCTGACCATCGTGTCGCCCGACGTCGGCGGCGTTGTTCGCGCGCGGTCGCTGGCCAAGCGCCTCGACGCCGACCTCGCCATTATCGACAAGCGCCGCGAGCGCGCCGGCGTGTCGGAGGTGATGAACATCATCGGCGACGTGAAGGGCACGCGCTGCATCCTGGTGGACGACATCGTCGACTCCGGCGGCACGCTGTGCAACGCGGCGGTCGCGCTGATGGAGGCCGGGGCCAAGTCGGTCGGCGCCTACGTCACGCACGGCGTGCTGTCGGGCGGCGCCGTCGCCCGCATCGCCGTGGCGCCCATCGAGATGCTGGTCTCCACCGACAGCATCCAGGCGACCGAGGCGGTGCGCGTCAGCCGCAACATCCGCCAGCTCACCATCGCCCCGCTGATCGCCGAGGCGATCATGCGCATCAGTGAAGAGCGCTCGGTCTCCAGCCTCTTTGCGTAAGGCCATGGCTGCGCTCAGCCCGTCCGCCGCGCGCGTCCAGCAGATGCTGGACGCCGTCGGCCTCGGGCACACCGTGGTCGAGCACGAGGACAGCACCCGCACCTCCGAGGATGCGGCGAACGCCATCGGCTGCTCGGTGGCGCAGATCGCCAAGTCGCTGATCTTCCGCGCCAGGACCTCCGGCACCCCGGTGCTTATCATCGCCAGCGGCGCCAACCGCGTCGACGAGAAGGCGGTGGCTACGCTTATCGGCGAGAAGATCGAGCGCGCCGACGCCGACTTCGTGCGCGAGAACACCGGCTTCGCCATCGGCGGCGTCCCGCCCATCGGCCACGCCGTGCCGCCCCTGGTGCTGATCGACGAGGACCTCATGGCCCTTGGCACCATCTGGGCCGCCGCCGGCACCCCCAACGCCGTCTTCCGCCTGACCCCCGACCAGTTGGTCAGCATGACCGGCGGGCGGATCGCCGCGGTGAAGAAGGGCTGAGACACAAGGTATTCGAAACACAGAGACACGGAGACACAGAGGAGTTGAAATCTCTGTGTCTCCGTGTCTCTGTGTTATCCCCCTTTCCATACCTTGCACCCGTCCGCGCGCGACCGCACATTCTCCGCCATGGACGACCTCTCCCGCACCATCCTCGACCGCGCCATGAACCTCGCCGCCGAGCGCGGCTGGCGGCGCACCGGGCTGGTTGACGTTGCGAAAGCGGCCGGGGTGCCGCTGAGGGAGTTGTACCGGCGCTTTCCCACGCGCGGGGCGCTGCTGGCCGGCATCGCCGAACTGGCCGACGCCGCGGTGCTCGCCGACGAGACGCCGCCGGACGAGCGCGAGAGTGCGCGCGACCGCGTCTTCGACGTGATGATGCGGCGCTTTGACGCGTTGGAGCCGTACCGCGCCGGGCTGGCCGCCGTCATACGCGACCTGCCGCGCGAACCGCTCACCGCGCTGGCCTTCTCCACCGCGTACGCGCGCTCGATGGCGTGGATGCTGCGGGCGGCGGGGCTGGACCCGGACGCGCCGGGTGGAGCGGCGCTGGTTGCCGGTCTGGGCGCTGTGCACGTGCGGGTGATGCGCACCTTCCTCAAGGACGACACCGCCGATCTCGCGCGCACCATGGCGGCGCTGGACGGCGAACTGCGGCGCGCCGAATCCTGGGCCAATACGCTGCGCCGCCCCGAGCGAAATACCGCGGGCGATCGGGAACCTGTGGACGCCTCGGCTGGTTGACTCGGCTAGCGCTATCATGCTGCGACGTCTTGTTTGTTGCGCTGCAGCAACCCGTGGTCTATGGTACTGGGCACCTTGATAACGCGCTCCGGTGTGCTTCGGCATGACCGGCCAAAATGCGGGGGAGCAACAATGGCGACCAAGCCGACCAGTAATCCGTTGTTCGACGTGGACTTCTCGAAGGTTCTGGGAGACCTGAAGGTGCCCGGCGTCGACGTCGATTCAATCCTGTCCACCCAGCGCAAGAACATCGAGGCGGTGACCGCCGCTAACCAGCTCGCCATCGAGGGCCTGCAGGCCGTGCTGCGCCGCCAGGCCGAGATCCTGCGCCAGTCGCTGGAAGAGGCCGGCAACGCCGCCAGCGAGGTGATCGCCGCCGGCTCGCCGGAGGAGAAGGCCGCCAAGCAGGCCGAACTGCTGAAGACCGCGTTCGAGAAGTCGCTCTCGAACATCCGCGAGCTGGCCGAGATGGTTGCCAAGTCGAACACCGAGGCCGCCGACGTGCTCGCCAAGCGCGTGTCGGAGAGCCTGGACGAGGTGAAGACCGCCATCGCCAACGCCAAGACCGTCAAGGGCCGCAAGTAAGCGTCCGCTTGACCCAACACGAGAGGGCCGCTTCCGCAGGAGCGGTCCTTTTGCGTCTCATGGGCGTCGTGCTAGTCTCGGTGCATGACCAGCACCCCCATGACCATCACCTACGACGACTTCCTCAAGGTCGATATCCGCGTCGGCACGATCACCGCCGCGGAGCCCTATCCCGAGGCGCGCAAGCCCGCGCTCAAGCTGACCGTCGACTTCGGGCCGGAGATCGGCAGCAAGCGCAGCTCGGCGCAGATCGTGCGCCACTACGCGCCGGACTCGCTGGTCGGCATGCAGGTGCTGGCGGTGGTCAATTTCCCGCCCAAGCAGATCGGCAAGTTCGTCTCCGAATGCCTTGTGCTCGGGCTGCCGGACGGGGAAGGGGAGGTGGTGCTGATCGGCCCCGGCCAGCGCGTGCCGGACGGCGGGCGGCTGTACTGAGTTGGCGCGACTGTTGAGAAATCCCGGCCGATCGTCGAAGATGCGCCCGCCATGCTGACGGTGCTGATTGCCGACGACCACCCGCTGTTCCGCAACGCGCTCAGGGACATCCTGCGCGCCACCGGCGAGAGCTTCGAGATCCTCGAGGCCAGCACCGTCGAGGAGGCCCGGCGCAAGGCGCACGACGACCTCGACCTCATCCTGCTCGACCTGTCCATGCCCGAGGCGGTGGGGTTCAGTGCGCTGGTGGGCTTGCGCAACGCGGTCCCCTCGGTGCCGATCCTGATCGTCTCCGCCTTCGCCGACCCGGATACGGTGCGGCAGGCGGCGACCTACGGCGCCGCGGGCTTCATCGCCAAGACGGCCGAACCGCTGGCGATGGCTGCGGCGGTGTCGAAGGTGCTGGCCGGCGGCCGTTACTGGCCCACATCCCCGGTGCAGCCCGAGACGGCGCAGAAGTCCGGCGAGGCGCCCCCCGACGCGATGCGGAAGCTCAGCCGCACGGAATCCAAGGTGCTGGAGCTGATGGCCGAGGGCAAGGCCAACAAGCTGATCGCCTACGAGTTGGGCATCAAGGAGTCGACGGTGAAGACGCACGTCACCTCGCTCCTGCGCAAGCTGAACGTCTACAACCGCACCCAGGCCGTGATGCTCGCCAACCAGGCGCGCTTCGGAAAGCCTTGATCTCCCTCCCCCCGGCCGAGCCGGGGGAGGGAAGGGTGGGGGCAAGGTTTGGCCGAGGATTCTGGCCGCGGGAACTGCGCTTAAACACGAAGCAACGAAGCTATCCAAGATTCACAAAGTCGGCTTGGCAAGGCGCCGGCTGACCGTGGCAACACGCACGTTGCGGTTCAGTCTTTGTGAATCTTCATGATCTTTGTTGCTTCGTGGTTCATTGCGCCCGGTCACACCCGGGATACTCGGGTAGACCTTGCCCCCACCCTAACCCTCCCCCGCCGGGGGCCGGGGGAGGGGATCATCACTCCGCCGCCTCCGGCACCTTCTTCAGCGCGTGGCTGAGCAGCGCCCGCAGCTTGGCGGGTTTCACCGGCTTGGGCAGCAGGTGCAGGCCCTCGCGCTCCACCCGGTCGCGGACCTCCGCCGAACGGTCGGCGGTGACGATGATCGCCGGCACCGTGCTACCCAGCGCCCGGCGGGCGGAGCGGACGAAGTCCACGCCGATGGCGCCCTCGTCCAGGTGGAAATCGGCGATCAGCAGGTCCGGCACGAACCCGTGGCGAAGCGCCTCGGCGATGGCCTGATCGGGGTCGGTCGCCGGCAGCACCTCGCAGTCCCATTGGCGCAGCAGCGCGGTCAGGCCTGTCAGCACGCTCTCGTCGTTGTCGACGGCGAGGACGGCGACCCCGGCCAGATCGTCCTCGCCGTCCGGCAGGGCGGCCACGGGCAAGGCTGCCGGGCTCGCCACCAGCGGCACGGACAGCGTGAACACCGATCCCTTGCCCACCGCCGAGCGCACGCTCACGGGATGCCCCAGCACCCGGGCGATGCGCTCGACGATGGCGAGGCCCAGCCCGGCACCGCGGGCGTGGATGCGGGCGGCGCGGCCCTCGCGGTGGAACTCCTCGAAGATCTTGGTCAGGCGGTCCTGGGGGATGCCGATGCCGGTGTCCCACACCTCGAAACGAAGCATGTCGCCCGCGCGCCGGCAGCCCAGCAGCACGCGGCCCTGCCCGGTGTAGCGGATGGCGTTGCTGACCAGGTTGCGCAGGGTTCGGCGCAGCAGGTGCGCGTCGGTGCGCACCACCTGCCGGCAGGGCAGCACGCGCAACCCCAGCCCGGCGGCCTTGGCGAGCGGGCCGAACTCCGTCGCCATGGACTCGAGGAGCGGCCCTACCGCCACCTCCGACACCTGCGGCGTGACGCCGCCGGCGTCCAGCTTGGAGATGTCCAGGAGGTCGCTCAGCAGGTCGTCGGCGCCGCTCAGCGCCACATGGATGTTCTCGACCAGACCGCGGTTCTCCGGCCGCATGGCGCGCTCGAGCAGGGTCGCCACCATCAGGCGCGCGGCGCTCAGGGGCTGCAGCAGGTCGTGGCTGGCGGCGGCGAGGAAGCGGTCCTTGGAGCGGTTGGCCTCCTCGGCCTGGTTCTTGGCGATCTCCAGCGCCGCCTCGACGGCGCGGCGCTCGGCGATCTCCTGCATCAGCTCGGATGTCCGCTCCTCGACGCGGCGCTCCAGCACCTCCTTGGCCTCGAGCAGCTTGCGGGCGTTCTCGCGCACGGCGATGGAGGCGATCAGCACGTGCCCGAAGATCAGCGCCGCCAGCGTCAGCGACGAGACGGAGTGGACGATCTGCATGAGCTGCATCTTCTGCAGCTCGACCAGCGCCAGCGGGAACAGCAGCGCCAACCCGCTGTAGCTCACCACGATGCCGCCGCCCACCGCCGACCAGAACACCAGGTGCTCGGTGCCGCTCAGCGGCCGGGGCATGGCGGATTCGGCCCTGGGCGGGCTCCGCCACAGGCGCAGCCGGCCGCCGGCCGGGACGTGGTTGCGGATCCACACCAGCACCAGCATCGCCACGCCCAGCATGAAGGTCCAGCTCACCATGTCGTGGACGTGCTTGGCCGACAGCGCCAGGGCGGCGAAGGCATCCTTGCCGACCAGCGGGGCGATCATGCGCCGGCCGTAGAGGATGATCAGCCCGGTACCGCCCAGCAGCACGAAGCTGGCGGCGGTGGTGGCGTAGGCTGCGCGCTCGAAGTTGCGGAACCGCCCGGCCAAGCGGGCCAGCGCGCCGGCCGTGCCGCGCAGGCGCCCGTGCAGCATCAGGAAGGCGGCCAGCACCGCCAGCGTGATGGCGCCCAGCTGTTTGCCGTAGGTGGCGACGATGTCGGTGCGCACGGTGCCCCAGTCGGCGCCCTGGAGCTGGATCAGCACGCCGCGGTTCCACGGGCTTGGCTGGTTGACGGCGCCCTCGGTGCCGTTGCGCACGCTGCGCCAGAAGTCGGCGCGGCCGGGCCAGCGGTCGCCCTCCAGCATCAGCGGATCGACGCCCGACGGCGTCTCGCGCCCGGCCCAGTCGGCGGGCGGGGTGGCGTGGGCATAGGGGGCGAGGAGGAGGAAGAGGGTAAGGAGGAGAAGGCATGTTGCCCCCTCCCTAACCCTCCCCCTCTTCGAGGTGGAGGGAACCAAGCCCCCTCCACCGCGCCAGCGGGGGAGGGATGGGGAGGGGGCAAAGGAACCTGGCGCAGGCACGTCTCGGCTCATAACCCCGGCACTGTATACAGCGCCGGTCCCGCTGCGAATGACCTCCCTCAATCCCCCGCCGGCACTGGCGCCGTGTGGGGCACCGCGTCATGCGCCTCGTGCGCGTGCATCACCGGCAGGACGCGGGCCAGCACGATGTAGGCCAGCACCTCGAAGGCGATCATGCCGATGGTGACCATCAGCTCCGGCACCGAGGGGAAGTAGTGGAATTCGTCGCCGTTGGGCGTCAGCGCCACCAGGAAGCCGTCGATGCGGTATAGCGACGCCGCCAGCAGCATACTCACCGAGCCGATGAACAGCGCCCGCGGGCTCTCCCGCAACGACGAGGAACTGAACAGCGCGATGGGCAGGGCGAACAGCGCGATCTCCAGCCAGAACATGCCGGCCAGGAAGTCGCCCTTGAACAGATCGCCGATCTGCCCGCGCCACGCCAGATCGGCGAAGCGCAGCGCCAGGTAGGCCGCCAGGACGCCGGCCAGCACCACCGCCAGCTTCTTCAGCATCGGCGTCTCGCGCGGGCGGCGGAAGCCCTCGGCCGACAGCGTCGCTTCGAACATCACCACCGCGAAGCCCATGGAGATGGCGGACAGCAGGAACAGCGCCGGCAACAGCATGGTGTGCCAGCGCGGGTCTACCTTGGCGCCCATGACGATCAGCAGCGAACCCAGCGACGACTGGTGCATCATCGGGAACAGGCAGCCCAGCGCCACCAGCACCCACATCACCTTGTTGACCCGCCGCGCCGCGTTCTTCCAGCCCCAGCGCTCGAACATCGTCGGCGAGAACTCGAACCACAGCACGTGGATATAGAGCGCGATGCAGACCGCGACCTCGAACATCACCGAGTTGGGGTTGGCGTAGCCCGGCGACAGGATGTGCCAGAAGTTCCACCAGCGCCCCAGATCCACCATCACCGCCACGCCGCCCAGCGTGTAGCCGAACACCGAGGCGAGCAGGGCCGGGCGCACCAGCGGGTGGTATTCGCCGCGGTTGAAGACGTAGACCAGCAGCGCCAGCGCATAGCCGCCGCAGGCGAGTCCCGTGCCGATCACCACGTCGTAAACGACCCAGATGCCCCAGCTGTAGCCGTCGTTCAGGTTGGTGACGGCACCGAACGGGGTCTGCGCGCCGATGCCGTAGATGAAGCGGACCAGGACGAAGTACGCGGCGATGGCGACCAGCGCGCCCAGGAACAGGGTGACCGGCGTGATCAGCTTGCCGCCGGCGGATTCGTACTTACTCATGCGACCCGTCCTCCTCGCCGCCCTTCCTGCGCGAACTGCGGTAGGTGGCGGCCAGCAGGCCGCCGAGCACCACGGCGGGCGCCACCAGCCCGTCGTACAGCGTGTGCTGCACCGTCTCCGACATGCTGGCGTAGGAGCGCTCGGGCAGCTTCGGCAGGCCCAGCTTGTCGAACGGCACGCCGCTCAGCATGAGCATCTGGGTGCCGCCGCCTTCCTTCTCGCCGTAGATGTGGTCGACGTACTTGGCGACCGGCTTTTCCTTGGTCTGGTCGCCGGTCTCGGTGGAGCGGCGCGGGAACTTGGCGACGGTGCCCGGCTCCATGGCCTGGCGCCGCTTGGCCTCCTCCAGGAGCTTGGTGACCGGACCGAACAGCGTGGCGCCGGTCGGGCAGACGTCGGCGCAGGCCGCGAAGCGGCCCTCCTTCCACAGGTGGTTGCAGAGCTGGCACTTGTGGATCTCGGGTACCGCCTTGTCGTAGTCGAACTTCGGGATGCCGAAGGGGCAGGCCATCACGCAGTACCGGCAGCCGATGCAGGCGTCGGCGTTGTAGCTCACCACGCCCGTCTTGGCGTCCTTGGTCATGGCGTTGACCGGGCAGGCCGACACGCAGCCCGGGTCGACGCAGTGCATGCACGACCGCTTGATGAACGAGAAGCCGTCCTGCGCCGTGTCCTTCGTCCGCGCCTCGCCGTCCTTGTACATCTTGATGATGTTGAAGGTGGTGGGGGAGAGCGCCTGGCTCGGGTCCTCGAAGGCCCGCTCCATGGGCACCTGGATGGGCAGGCCGTTGGCTTCCTTGCAGGCGACCACGCAGGCCTTGCAGCCGACGCACATGGTGGCGTCGAACAGCAGCCCCACGGCCTCGGGCGGCAGTTCCTTGTTGCCGCGGGCTTCGGCCGGGGCCGGAGCGACGACGGCCGCCGTGGCGGCGGTGCAGCCGGCGGCGGCGCCGCGCAGGAAATTGCGTCTGCTGACGGTCATGTCCTCAGTCCCCATGCCCGACGGCGTGATCCGGCACACCCGGCTTGCCCAGGCGCCACAGCAGGCGCGCGGCGCCCAGCAGCGCCAGCGCGGCCGCTGCGCCCAGCAGGATCAGCGCGTTGCTCTCCGGCCCCTGGCCAACGCTGACCAGCGGCTTCGACATGGTCGCGTGCACTGGCAGGTAGAAGCCGACGGCCTTCTCGGTGCATGGCTTTTCGTCCGCGCAGGCCGGGTTGGGCGTCTGCATCAGGAAGTCGGTCTTCACGCCGGAACTGGACGGCCGTCCGGTCTGGCCGTCCTTCACCGCCTGCCAGAAGTCGGCGACGCTGGCGCGGCCCGGCGTCTCGTTGAAGGGCTTGACGCCGACCTCCTGCGCCGCCGCGGGAGCGGAAGCGAGGATGAGGAAGGGGATCAGGTATCTCGTCTGCATGCGCTTACACCTAAGCTCGTACCCCCACCCCGACCCTCCCCCGCTGGGCGGGGGAGGGGGCTTAAAATTCCCTCCCCCGCCCAGCGGGGGAGGGTCGGGGTGGGGGTAAGGAGTTACGACCCCGACTTCATCTGGTACGCCGTGCCCCAGCCCCACGCGCCGGCGCCGAAACCGCGCGACACCACGCGCTCGCGGTAGATGTCCGCCACCACGTTGCCGTCGCCGGCCAGCAGCGCCTTGGTCGAGCACAGCTCGGCGCACAGCGGCAGCTTGCCCTCGGCGATGCGGTTGCGGCCGTACTTCTTGTACTCCGCGTCCGAATGCGTCTGCTCCGGGCCGCCGTTGCAGAAGGTGCACTTGTCCATCTTGCCGCGGGTGCCGAAGGCCCCCGCCTGCGGGTACTGCGGGGCGCCGAACGGACAGGCGTAGAAGCAATAGCCGCAGCCGATGCACAGGTCCTTGTTGTGCAGCACCACGCCGTTGTCGGTCTGGTAGAAGCAGTTCACCGGGCAGACCGCCTTGCAGGGCGCGTCCGAGCAGTGCATGCAGGCCACCGAGATCGAGCGCTCGCCCGGCTTGCCGTCGTTGATGGTGACGACGCGGCGGCGGTTGATGCCCCAGGGCACCTCGTGCTCGTTCTTGCAGGCGGTGACGCAGGCGTTGCACTCGATGCAGCGGTCCGCATCGCACAGGAATTTCATACGGGCCATAAGTCAGATCCTTCCCGTCAGGCGGCCGTGATGCGGCACAGCGTGGTCTTGGTTTCCTGCATGAGCGTGATCGGATCGTAGCCGTACGTGGTCGCCGTGTTGGCGGCCTCGCCCAGCACGATGGGATCGGCACCCTGCGGGTACTTCGACCGCCGGTCTTCGCCCTGGAAGTGACCGCCGAAGTGGAAGGGCATGAACGCCACGCCGCGTCCCACCCGCTCGGTGACCAAGGCCTTGACCTTCACGCGGCCCTTCTCCGGGCCCTCGACCCAGACCATGTGTCCGTCCTTGATGCCCAGGCTGTTGGCGTCCGCCGTGTTGATTTCGACGAACATGTCCTGCTGCAGCTCGGCCAGCCACGGGTTGGAGCGGGTCTCCTCGCCGCCGCCCTCGTACTCGACCAGACGGCCGGTGGTGAGGATGATCGGGTACTCCTTCGACACGTCGCGGTCCTGGATCGACTTGTAGAGCGTCGGCAGGCGCCAGAGCTTGGTGTCCTTGTAGGTCGGATACTGCGCCACCAGGTCGCGGCGCGGCGTGTAGAGCGGCTCGCGGTGCACCGGCACCGGGTCGGGGAAGTTCCACGCCACGCAGCGCGCCTTGGCGTTGCCCGGCGGGTTCAGGCCGTGCTTGATCGCCACGCGCTGGATGCCGCCCGACAGGTCGGTGGTCCAGCTCACAGCACCCACCTTGTCGCCGCCGATCTTCTGGATCACGGCCAGCTCGGCCTCCGTCAGGTCCTTGTCCCAGCCCATCTTCTGGAGCATGGCCATGGTGACCTCGGGATAGCCGTCCTTGATCTCCGAGCCCACGGGATAGGAGCCCTCGGCCAGCAGCGTGACGCCGTTGCGCTCAAGGCCGAAACGGGCGCGGAAGGCGCCGCCGCCCTCGGCCACCGGCAGCGACGTGTCATAAAGGTTGGCCGAGCCGGGGTGCTTCATCTCCGGCGTGCCCCAGCACGGCCAGGGCAGGCCGAAATACTCGCCGTCGCATGGGCCGCCGACGGCGCGCAGCGTCGTCTTGTCGAAGGTGCCCATGTGTTGCATGTGCAGCTTCAGGCGCTCCGGCGACTGGCCGGTGTAGCCCACCGCCCACATGCCGCGGTTCCACTCCCGCGTCGTGTCCTCGATGTCCGGCTCGCTGCCCTTCACCTTGATGTTCTTGAACATCGTGTCCGCGAAGCCGAACTTCTTCGCGAACAGGTACATGATCTCGTGGTCGGTCTTGCTCTCGAAGAGCGGCTCCATCACCTTGTCGCGCCACTGCACCGAGCGGTTGGACGCGGTGGCCGAGCCGACGGTCTCGAACTGCGTGGCGGCCGGCAGCAGGTAGACGCCCTCCTTGCGGTCGTGCAGCACCGCGGTCATGGTCGGGAAGGGGTCGACCACCACCAGGATGTCCAGCTTCTCCATCGCCTTCTTCATGTCCGGCAAACGGGTCTGGCTGTTGGGCGCGTGGCCCCAGAACACCATGCCCTTCACGGTGTCGGGCTGGTCGATGTTCTCCTTGGCTTCCAGCACGCCGTCGAACCAGCGGGAGACCGGGATGCCGGTCTTCTCCATGAAGTCCTTCGACTTGAAGCGCGCCAGGATCTGGTCGTACGGCACCTCCCACACGCGGGCCCAGTGCTTCCACGCCCCCTCGGCGAGGCCGTAGTAGCCGGGCAGGCTGTCCGACACGACGCCGAAGTCGGTGGCGCCCTGCACGTTGTCGTGGCCGCGGAAGATGTTGGTGCCGCCGCCGGCCATGCCGACGTTGCCCAGCGCCAGTTGCAGGATGCAGTAGGCGCGGGTGTTGCTGGAGCCGACATGGTGCTGGGTGCCGCCCATGCACCACACCAGCGTGCCCGGCCGGTTGGAGGCCAGCGTGCGCGCGACGCGCTTGAGCTGCGAACCGGGCACGCCGGTGACGCGCTCGACCTCCTCGGGCGTCCACTTCTTCACCTCGGCGCGGACCTCGTCGAAGCCGTAGACGCGCTTGGCGATGTAGTCCTTGTCCTCCCACCCGTTCTCCAGCACGTGCCAGAGGATGCCCCAGATCAGCGGCACGTCGGTGCCGGGGCGGAAGCGGATGTACTCGTCGGCCTTGGCGGCGGTGCGGGTGAAGCGCGGATCCGCCACGATCAGCGGCGCGTTGTTCTGCTCCTTGGCCTTCAGCACGTGCAGCATCGCCACCGGATGCGCCTCGGCGGCGTTGGAGCCGATGAAGAACATCGCCCGCGACTTCTGGATGTCGTTGTAGCTGTTCGTCATGGCGCCGTAGCCCCAGACGTTCGCCACGCCGGCCACCGTGGTGGAGTGGCAGATGCGCGCCTGATGGTCGACGTTGTTGGTGCCCCAGAACGCCGCGAACTTGCGGAACAGGTACGCCTGCTCGTTGGAGAACTTGGCGGAGCCGAGCCAGAATACGCTGTCCGGACCGGAGGTCTCGCGGATCTTGAGGAGCGTGTCGCCGACCTCGTCGATGGCCTGCTGCCAGGAGATGCGGGTGTACTTGCCGTCCACCAGCTTCATGGGGTAGCGCAGCCGGCGGTCGCCGTGCGCATGCTCGCGCACCGCCGCACCCTTGGCGCAATGGGCGCCTAGGTTGAGCGGGCTGTCGAACGCCGGCTCCTGGCCGATCCACACGCCGTTCTGCACCTCGGCGACGACCGTGCAGCCGACCGAACAGTGCGTGCAGATGGTCTTGACCTGTTTGATCTCGCCGCCGGTGCCGGCGGGTGCGGCCTCGGCCTTGCGGACCATGCCGAGCGGCAGGCCGATGGCGGCACCGCCGGCGGCGAGGCCCGAGTTGCGCAGGAAGGCGCGGCGGTCGACTACTGAGCCGGTGAGCCCGGAGAGCGCCTTGGCGAGGTGCCGGCCCCCTTTACCAACCGAGGGAGCGGAGGCAGCGGATTTCTTGATCAGCATCGGGGGCTCCTAGAAGCGGGCCAGCGCGTAGGCTTTGCGGACGTGTTCCGTCTCGCGGTAGCCGGCCTCCGGGGCGGGCTCCGCTGCCGCGGCGATGCCGGGGGCCGACACGGCGGCCGTGACGCCCAGCGCGATGCCGCTGGTGGTGCGGAACAGGAAGTCCCGTCGATGGATGCCTGACCGGCGCTCGTCGCTGCTCATCTGTCCAGACCTCGTCTCGTCATGCGGAAGCCATCCGCACCCGGCCGGACAGGAGGAAGCGAGGGCATGGGCGTGCGCCACGGCATTCGGAAGCGGTTCCGCCCCGAACGTCGCGAAAAGCCCAAGCAGCAGCGTTGTCGTTGCGTCGGCGAACGATGGCCATCGTCGCCGTGGGGATGCCGCGTTCGCCGCGATTGTTGTTTCGTATACCCGCTCTCTGGCCGGGAAGGCGTATGTTTCCTACCCAATCGATAAGGTAGCAGGCTGTCCGTTTCGCCGCACAGTCCGGCAATGGTCGGACGTTCGGGGCGAAACCTCCCCCTTTCGGGGGAGGGCGGGGCTACAGCACGCTCTCTACCGACGTGGCCGCGTCCTTGAGGATCTCGGCGCTGCGCTTGAGCGCTGCCTCTTCCTCGGGCGTGAGAGCCGGCATCACCGTGCCGAGCACACCGCCGGCCCCCATCACGCGCGGCAACGACAGCGCCACCTCGGGCACTCCCGCCACGTCGGGGGTGAGGATGGAGCAGGTGATCACCGCGTGCTCATCGTCGCGGATCGCCGCCACCAGCCGCGCCAGCCCGCCGCCGATGCCGAAGGCGGTGTGGCCCTTGCCCTCGATGATGTGGTAGGCGGCGCGCCGCACGCCCTCGTCGATGGAGGCGCGGTCCTCCGCGGTCATCGGTCGGCCGGTCTGTGCTGCGAACTCCTCCACCGGCAGGCCGGCGGCGGTGGCGCTTGACCACAGCAGCACTTCCGAATCGCCGTGCTCGCCGATCACCACTGCATGCACCGAGCGCGGCGCCAGATCGAGCCGGGTTCCCAGCAGCGCCCGGAAGCGCGCCGTGTCCAGGATGGTGCCGGAGCCGACCACGCGCGACGACGGCAGCCCGGAGATGCGCGTCGCGATCTGCGTCATCACGTCCACCGGGTTGGTGGCCACCAGCAGCACGGCGTCGGGCGTCGCGGTCAGCGTCTTCGGGATGATCTCGGCAAAGATGCGGGCGTTGCGCTCCAGAAGCTGCAGCCGGGTCTCACCGGGCTTCTGGTTGACCCCGGCGGCCAGCACGACCACGCCGGCGCCGGCCAGTTCCGCATAGTCGCCGTGCCGGACGAGGACCGGGTGCGCGAAGGGGATGGCGTGCGCGATGTCGTGCGCCTGGGCGAGCGCCAGCTTCGCGTTGGCGTCCACCAGCACGATTTCGCTGGCAGCACCCCTCATCGTCATTGCGAAGGCAGCGGTGCTGCCGACGAATCCGGCTCCGACGATTCCCACCTTCATCGGCCTTCTCCCTTTTGGATTGGAATGGTGCGCCGGCCGAGAATGCGCCGAGGGCCCGTAACCGGCAAGAGGGGTGTCCGGCACGCGAATTCGGATTGCCTCGCCCGAACGGGAATAAAGATCCCGGACCCATGTTCATCCAGTTACCGGGGCCAGTCCCCGCAACGGCACACGGGTAGGATGGACATGTCGAACACCTCTGCACTTCGGCTTCTGGCGGCTGGTGCCGCAGCCGCGTTCCTCGCTCTCGCGGTCCCGGCGGCGGCGCACGCGGACTCCTGGAAGCACAGGCACGGCCACCACCACCATCACAAGCACAAGCACCACAGACATCACCACGGTGGCTGGGGTGCCTATTACGCGGCGCCGGTGGTCGTCGTCCCGCCGCGCCCGCGCGTGGTCTATGCCCCGCCTCCGGTGGTCTACGCCCCTCCGCCGGTCGTGTACACGCCGCCCCGGCCGGCGGGCGTAAACATCGGGGTCTTCCTTCCCTTCCACTAAGCCCTGGCGACATGGCCTATGCCGAAGTGGTAACCCCGTTTTGCTTTCGGCGTACCAAAGATTGGAATCGTTCAAACAAAAGCTGCATCTCTTTTTCATAAAACTGCAGAAGAGATGCGGCAGCGCTCCGTTCGTCTCCGCCACGGGCGCTGCATAGCGCAAAAGTCTTGTGGTTTGATCCGCGTCGCCTTGACAAGCTTCAAGGAGCGCACGCGTCGACTGGTGATAAGACCGGTTCGTAGATGTGCGGTAACAGGAGGGGCGATGCACGGGCTGGAGGGGGCGGAGGAACTGCTCGTCGGCGTCGCGTCGGTCGACCAGGAACACGAGCAACTGGCGTCCCGTGTCAACCGCTGCATCGCCGCCGGCGAGGGCGACCTCTCCGATGACGAAGTGCGCGGCCTGGTGGCGGAGGTCATCGTCTTCGCGATCGAGCACTTCGCGAACGAGGAGCAGGTCATGCTCCGCCTCGGCTATCCGGGGGTCGACGCCCACATCGACGCGCACGAGAAGGCGGTGCGCCAGCTCTACACCTATGGTCTGAACAAGCATGGCGCCGCACTGTCGGCCAGCGTCGGCTTCTTTCTCAAGTCCTGGTTCCTGGCGCACGCCAACACGCACGACCGCGCCTTCGGCCAATGGGTCGCCGAACGCGCCGTGGAGCCGTGTCCGGTTGAACCCTAGACCGGCAGCCGTGATCTGAGGAGCGCGCAGCGCGACTGGGCCGTTGAGGCCCCGCGGCCACATGGCCGCGAAGGCAAGGGGCCGGATGGCCCCGTCCGCCGTTTGAGGGCAAATGAAAAACCCTAGACCGGCAGCCGAACCAGCACGCGCAGGCCGCCCTGGGGGCTGTCGGACAGGATGATGTCGCCGCCGTGGCCGTGCACCACGTCGCGGGCGATGGTCAAGCCCAGACCCACGCCGCCGGTCGCCTTGTTGCGCGGCGTCTCCAGCCGGACGAACGGCTTGAACACTTCCTCGCGCGCCGGGACCGGGATGCCGGGACCGTCGTCGTCGATGACGATCTCGATCAGGTTGCGGCGGCGTTTCGCGCTCACCCAGATGCGGTCGGCGTGGCGCCGCGCGTTCGCCAACAGGTTCGCCAGGCAGCGCCGGAACGCGTTGGGCTTGAGCGGCAGCTCCAACTCTTCCTCCGGCACCTCCAGGCCGACGGCGGCGCCCTCGCGCCGCACGCCGTCGACCACCTCGCTGAGCAGGCGGATGAGGTTGGTGGGCTGCGCGGCCTCCGTCCCCTCGCCGCGGGCGAAGGCGAGATAGCCTTCGATCATCGTCTCCATCTCGGCGACGTCGGTCATCAGCTCCTCGACCTCCGGCCCGTCGCCCAGCATGTCCAGCGCCAGCTTCATGCGGGTGAGCGGCGTGCGCAGGTCATGGCTGACGCCCGCCAGCATCTCGGTGCGCTGGGTGATCTGGCGCTGGATGCGCTCGCGCATCCTGAGGAAGGCGCTGGCCGCCTGCCGCACCTCCAGCGCCCCTTCCGGCTTGAAGTTGGGCACGTCGCGCCCTTTGCCGAAGCTGTCTGCGGCGATCGCCAACCGGCGGATCGGGCGGATCTGGTTGCGCATGAAGACGATGGCGATGGCGAACAGCACCAGTGCCGAGCCGACCATCCACAGGATGAAGATGTAGGTGGTCGGGCTGAACAGCCGTCGCTCCGGCGACATGACCGAGAGGACGCCGTCGGGCATCTGCACGCGGATCTCGTACCACTCCCGCGCCACCTCGGTGTTGATGATGAAGGGACGGTGCAGGCGGTCGTCCAGCGCCTGGCCCAGCGTCGTCTCCAACAGGCCGCGCAGCTTGCGCGTCGGCGCCGCCAGGGTCTGGCCGGGCTCCACGGTGACCAGCAGGTCGGTGCTGCGCGCCGTCATGGCGACGGTGCGCTGCCGGCCCTCGGGCGAGGGGTCGCGCTCCAGCATTTCCGCCACCATGGCCACATCGCCGGCCACCGCGTTGGCGAGCCGGTTGGCCATGGTCTCCCAGTGCCGGTCGTAGAAGATCCAGGTCGCCACCGCCTGCGCCAGGATCACCGGCGTCACGATGATCAGCAGCGACCGCGCGAACAGCGTGCGCGGCAGGAAGCGCTTCACCCCCGAAGGCGGTGCCGTCGGCGCGGGGACGGGGGGCGCCGTATCGGCGGGCGCGGTCATCCGTCCGGCCTCAGCACATAGCCCTCGCCGCGCACGGTGTGGAGGTAGCGCGGCTCGCGCGGGTCGGGCTCGATCTTGCGGCGCAGACGCGTGACCTGCACGTCGATGGTGCGGGCGTTGCCGGCCACCTTGGACCGTTCGGTCAGCTCCTCGCGCGAGAAGGTGAGGCCGGGGGACGCGGCGAGGATGCGCAGCAGGCTGGCCTCGGCGGTGGTCAGGCGGATCACCTCCTCGCCGTTGCGCAGCTCGTCGCGGTCCGGCAGATACAGGAGCGGCCCCAGGCGCACGGGTAACGACGCCGGCGGATCGGGCGGCTTGGCGGCTTGGCGGCGTAGGATGGAGGTGATGCGCAGCAAGAGCTCGCGCGGCTGGAACGGCTTGGCGAGGTAGTCGTCGGCCCCGGCCTCCAGCCCGGCGATGCGGTCGTCCGGCTCGCCGCGGGCGGTGAGCAGCAGGATCGGGATGGCGTTGTCGCGGCGCAGCGACTCCGTCAACTCCAGCCCGTTTTCGCCCGGCATCATGATGTCCAGCACGATCAGGTCGAACGCCAGGCTCTCCAGCTTGGCCCGGGCGTCCGCCGCGTCCTTCGCGGTGGTCACCAGGAAGCCGTTGCCGGCCAAGTACTTGCGCAGCAGCTCGCGCAGCCGCGTGTCGTCGTCGACGACCAGGATGTGGGGCAGGGACTGGACTTCTTCCTCGGTCATGGCGGCGACTATAGCGCGGGGCCGGAGGGGCGGGTAGGGCGCTCTACCGCTTCGCTCCCATCAGCCGCGGATCGCCCGGCGGGGCGAACTGGCCGCGCTCCTCCTCGTCCAGCATGCCCAGCATCACCTTGCGGAAGCCCTGCACCGCCTCGGCCCCCGCCATGCGGTAGGCGCGCGCGATGCGCTGGCGCTGCGTCTCGGAGAGCTGGCGCTCCAGTTCCACGCCCTTCTCGGTCAGTTCCAGCAGGCGCTGGCGGCGGTCGCGCAGGCCGGTGGTCTGCGTGATGAAGCCCTGCCGCACCAGTTCGCCCAGCACGCGCGACAGGCTCTGCTTGGTGATCCGCAGGATCGCCAGCAGCTCGGACACGGTGATTCGCGGATGGCGGCCGACGAAATAGATGACTCGGTGGTGCGCCCGGCCGAAACCGAGCCGGCCCAGGATCTCGTCCGGTTCGGCGGTGAACTCGCGGTACGCGTAGAACAGCAGTTCCATGCCGGTGCGGAGTTCCTCCTCGCGGAGGAACAGCTGGTTTACGCCTGCTTTTATGTCAGCCATGTTGACGTGATCGGGTGTGGATGTTACCAATGGGTCAGCAATACAGACATAATCGAACAAGAAGGCCCAGACAAGGAGAGGATTCGCCATGGCCATCATTCCCTTCGACGACCGCGACGGCGTGATCTGGTACGACGGTGCGCTGGTGCCCTGGCGCGAGGCCAAGGTGCACGTCCTGACGCATGGCCTGCACTACGCGAGCTGTGTATTCGAAGGCGAGCGGGTTTACAACGGCACGGTGTTCAAGCTGACCGAGCACAGCGCGCGCCTTGCCAAGTCGGCGGAGCTGCTGGGCTTCGAGATCCCGTACTCGGTGGCCGAGATCGACGCCGCCACCAACGCGGTGGTCGCCGCCATGGGGCTGAAGGACGCCTACGTCCGCCCGGTCGCCTGGCGCGGCAGCGAGGTGATGGGCGTGTCGGCCCAGGAGAGCAGGATCCACCTCGCCATCGCCGTGTGGGAGTGGCCGAGCTATTTCAGCCCCGAGGCCAAGATGGCCGGCATCAAGCTGATGTGGGCCCCCTGGCGCCGCCCGGCGCCGGACATGGCGCCGACCGCATCCAAGGCGGCGGGCCTGTACATGATCTGCACCCTGTCCAAGCACGCGGCGGAGAACCAGGGCTGCCAGGACGCGCTGATGCTCGACTACCGCGGCCTGCTGGCCGAGTCGACGGGGGCGAACCTGTTCCTGGTGATCGACGGCAAGATCCACACGCCGACGCCCGACTGCTTCCTAGACGGCATCACCCGGCGCACGGTCATCGACCTGGCCCGCAAGCGCGGGATCGAGGTGATCGAGCGGCACATCAAGCCGGAGGAACTGGCGAACACCCAGGAGGTCTTCCTCACCGGCACCGCGGCGGAGGTGACCCCGGTCGGCCGGATTGGCGAGCACAGCTTCACCCCCGGCCGCATTTGCGAGGTGCTGGTCAAGGACTACGACGCCCTGGTGCGGGGATAAGGGCAAAGGCGAAGCCCGACCCTTCGCGCGTGCGGCCCGGGGCGGGCTTCACGGACGCTCGGTCCACCGGCGGGCCGAGCGTCGCTTCTTTAGGCGCCTGGTTGCCTTCCTGTGCCTTCTTCAACCGTCATCCCCGCGCAAGCCTCGCAAATCCCCCCTTTCCTTTCGTCATTCCCGCGAAAGCGGGAATCCAGAGAACCTTGCCAGTCCGCGCCTTTGCCAGGTGCCCCGGATCCCCACCTCTCGCGCTGGCGCAGCCAGCGCTGGCGGCAGGCGGCTCGAAGAGCCGCTGAGAGCCTCTCGCGCTGGTGCAGCCAGCGCTGGCGGCAGGCGGGTCCTGTGGACCCGCTGAGAGCCTTCGCGGGGATGACGGCAATGAGGGAAGGATGCGAACAAGCATCGGCTTCGCAACCTTCGCGTGCCCTTCGCGCGCATACCCCAGTAAATTAACACACGACCACGCCGACAAAATTAAGTAAAATCTACATAATCGAATATTAATAAAACTAATTACCCATACGCATTAACAAATTAGTTATGGAACTATCGCATAATCGGTGGACTCGCGTATGGCGCGGCGCCTTTCAGGTCAGCGGACATTGAGCCACCGCCGCTCGGTAAGGACGCATGCGGGATGATCCGTCAGGCGCATTCCGGCCGTACCGTGCGAAGAGAACCCGCAAATGAAACCGGGCGGGCGCAAAAGGTCATCGGGATGTATCCCGTACAAGGAGAGCAGTGATGCTTGGCGTCTTGAACGATGTCTCCGTTCGCCTGAAAATCATGGTTGCGTTCGCGTCGGCCATCATAGTCGTCGTCGGACTCGGGCTGTTCGCGGTCGACCGCACGTCGGCGGTCAACGCCGCGGCGGCGGAAATCCGGGACAACTGGCTTCCGGCCACCGGCTACCTCGGCGCCTTCGCGGCCGTGGCGGAGCGCTACCGCATCGAGGAAGCGGCCCTAATTCTGTCCGACACGGACGAAGAGCTGAAAGTTGCGGAAGGCAATCTTCGCGACACGACCGAACTGCGGGAGAAGGCGTGGCGTACGTACGAGGCGACCGTCACGGCCAGCGAGGAGCGGCAACTGGTCGACCAATACCTCCAGGAATGGAGGCTGTACCAGGACGTCGGCCGGAAGATGCGGACGCTCGTGCGGGAGGGAAAGCGGGACGAAGCCGCCCGGCTGTTTGTGGGCGAGGCGCGGGACATCTTTCAGCGCATGCGGGGACTGCTGGCCAAGGATATCGAGCTGAACACCCGCGAGGGACGGAAGGCCGCCGGGCGCGGGGCCGAGGTCTACGAGTCGACGCGGAACTGGATCATCGCCGTGGTGATCTTCGCCACCATGTCCGCCTTGGCGATGGGGAGCCTGGTCGTGTTCAGCGTCTCCCGGCCGATCGCCGCCATGACCGACGCCATGAAGCGCCTCGCCGGCCGCGACATGGCCGCCGAGATCGTCGGCCTCGGCCGCAAGGACGAGATCGGCGCCATGGCCGCGGCGGTCCAGGTCTTCAAGGACAGCATGATCGAGGCCGAGCGGCTGGCGGCCGCCCAGGCGGCCGAGCAGGCCGCGAAGGAGCAGCGCGCGGCCGGCGTCGAGCGCCTGATCCGCAGCTTCGACCAGACGGTGAGCGGCGTGCTGGGGAGTCTCGCGTCGGCTTCCACGGAACTCGGCCGGACCGCCGACAGCATGGCGGCGCTTGCCGAACAGACCAACCGGCAGGCGACCGCCTCGGCCGTGGCGGCCGAGCAGACCTCGGCGAACGTGCAGACGGTGGCGGCCGCCACCGAGGAGATGAGCGCCTCGATCCAGGAGATCAGCCGTCAGGTGGCGCGCTCCAACGACATCGCCGCCAAGGCGGTGCGCGAGGCCCAGGCCACCACCGGCTCGGTGCGCAACCTGGCCGAGGAGACCGGGCGCATCGGCGAGGTGGTCAAGCTGATCCAGGACATCGCCAGCCAGACCAACCTGCTGGCCTTGAACGCCACCATCGAGGCGGCACGCGCCGGCGAGGCCGGCAAGGGCTTCGCGGTGGTGGCGTCGGAGGTGAAGGCGCTGGCCAACCAGACCGCCAAGGCCACCGAGGAGATCTCGGCGCAGATCGCCAACGTCCAGACCGCCACCCAGGGCACGGTGACGGCCATCGAGGGCATCGGTGCGACGATCACCACCATGAACGAGATCGCCTCGACCATCGCCGCGGCGATCGAGGAGCAGAACGCCACCACCGGCGAGATCACCCGCAACGTGCAGCAGGCGGCGCAGGGAACCGAGGAGGTCAGCGGCAACATCGTCCAGGTGAACCAGGCCGCGACGCAGACGGGGAGCGCCGCCACCCAGGTTCTCGGTGCGTCGAGCGAGCTGTCGCGCCAGGCGGAGTCGTTGCGCCGCGAAGTCGAAACCTTCCTGGCGGGCATTCGCGCGGCCTGACCCCACACTTGCCCCCACCCCAACCCTCCCCCGCTGTCGCAGGGGAGGGGGCTAATTGTCCCTCCCCTGCGACAGCGGGGGAGGGAGGGGACCCGCGCCGAAGGCCGCGGGGAGGGTGGGGGCAAGTCTTTCAGCAAGGCGCGGCAGCGCCTTTCCCGATTCCTGCGCATGGGGCCCCGGTCGTTTCGCCGCAGTCCCCGAATGCCGACTTTTGGCTGGGTGACAGAGGTCCATCGAAGCGCTCATACTTTCGCGCACGCTGGGTCCATGCGGACGGCCACGGATGACCATCCTACCGGATACGGAGCAGAGCTACCGGGCCAAGCCGCTGAGGCTGCATCTCGTCCTGCTGGTGCTGGGGACGCTGCTGCCGCTCATCCTGATGGGCGGCTGGCTGATCGTCCGCGACGCCGAGGCGCGCCGCCAGGAGCTGCGCCAGCACCTTGCCGAGACCGCCCGGGCGTTGAGCCTGGCGCTCGACAAGCAGTTGGAGGTGTCGTTCGCCACCCTGCGCACCCTTGGGCACGTGCGGAGCATAACCGAGGGGGACTTCTCCCGCTTCGCCGAGATCGCCGCCGGAGTGCTGCGGGAGCGGCCGGAATGGGACTCCGTGCTGCTCCTCGACCAGGCGGGCCGGCAGCTCGTCAACCTTTCCGCTCCGCCGGGCGCGCCGCTGCCGGGAGTCGCCGATCCCGAGGTGGTGGAGCGCGTCCTGCGCACCGGCGCGCCGGCCGTGTCCAACCTGTATGTCGGCGCCGCGCTGAAGCGTCCGCAGCTTCTGGTCGCCGCACCCGTGTTCTCCGACGATGCGGTCAAGTACGTTATCGCCGCCAACCTCCAGCCGGACCGTCTGAGCGAACTGCTGTTGCCATGGGCGGCGCCCGATCGCTGGGTCGGCAGCGTTGTCGACGGCAACGGCATGGTCATCGCCCAGGTGCACGGCGCGGAAGGGCAGCGGGGCAAGCCGGCGCCCGCGTGGCTGGCCACCGGCATCCAAACCGCGCTCGAAGGGCGCCTTGCCGGCATGGCCGACGAGGGCTACGCGGTCGAGTTGGCTTTCCGCCGCTCGGCGGTGGCGCCCTGGACGCTCACCTTCGGCGCGCCGACCGAGGTGCTGGAGGCGCCGTTGTGGCGGGCGATGACCTACGGCCTGCTGTCGAGCGCCGGGATGCTGCTGCTTTCCGTCGGGGTCGCCCTGGTGATGGGCCACCGCATCACCCGCCCCATGCTGGCGCTGACCCGCATCAGCGCCGCCATGGACCGCGAGACCCTGGTGCCGGAGGTGCCCGTCTCCTCGGTCGCCGAGGTGAACGCGGCCGCTGCTGCCATGCAGCGTGCCGCCCGGCGCCTGGTGGACGCCGCCGAGGAGCGCGAACGGCGCCTGCGCGACGACGCGGAACGCACCGAGCAGGATTTCCGCCTGGCGATCAGCGTCGGTCGGCTGACCGCCTTCAAGCTGGATCCGGCCCTCCGCTTCACCTGGATCAGCACCGCGCCCATGGGCCTCGACCCGGCCGGCGTGCTCGGCCGCAACGCCGAGGAGCTGTTCGACGCCGACACGGCGGCGACGCTCACCGCGATCTTCCGCCGGGTGTGGGACAGCGGCCACGGCGAGCGCGCCGCCATCACCGTCCGTTGCCTGGACCTGGCGTACGAGCGTCACGTCGACCTCGTCGTCGAGCCGGTGCGCGGCGCGGACGGGACCGTTGCCGGGCTGACCGGCGTCGCCTACGACGTCACCGCGCACGTCGAGGCCCAGCGCGAGGCGGAGCGCGCCAACGAGGCCAAGACCCGCTTCCTGGCCGCCGCCAGCCACGACCTGCGCCAGCCGATCCAGGCGATGCGATTGCTGCTGCACCTGCTGACCGAGAAGGCGGCTGTCGACCCGGCGCTGACGCGCGTCACCGGGCGCATGGGCGAGGCGCTGGACAGCACCGAGCGCATGCTCGGCCGGCTGATGGAGTTCGCGGCGCTGGAGAGCGGCAAGATGACGGTGGCCGAGCAGGCCTTCCGCCTGGACGATCTGGTGACGCGCATCGTCGCCGAGGCCGCACCGGAGGCGGAGCGCCGGGGCCTGCGTCTGCGCGCCAGCACCTTTCCCTGCGCCACCGTGTCCGATCCGGTGCTGCTGGAGCGGATCGTCCGCAACTTGGTTTCCAACGCCATCCGCTACACGCCGTCGGGCGGCATCCTGGTGGGGCTGCGCCGCAGCGGCCGGACGGTGCGGGTGGTGGTGTACGACACCGGCTGCGGCATCCCGGCCGAGATGCAGACCGTCATCTTCGAGGAGTTCCGCCAGCTCGGCAACCCCGAGCGCGACCGCTCCAAGGGCATGGGCCTCGGGCTGGCGATCGTCGCGCGCACGGCGGAGCTGCTGGGGCACCGGCTGAACCTGCGCTCGCTCGCGAACCGCGGCTCCGCCTTCTCGGTGGAGGTGCCGCTCCTGCCGCCGTCGACGGTGGCGGTGCAGAGCTCGTTCGAGCTGCCGTTCCCTGCGGCGACCGGCGCCAGTGTGCTGCTGGTCGAGGACGACCCCATGCAGGCCATGGCGCTCGCCTCGATCCTCGAGACCGCCGGGTTCCGGGTGACCACGGCCAACGGCTGGCGCTCGGCCAATCAGGCGCTGCGGCGGGTGACGCCGGACCTGATCGTGTCGGACTTCCGGCTGCCGGACGGCGTGTCGGGCCTGGACATCATCCGCGCCGCGCGCCAGCGTTTCGAGCGCTTCATCCCGGCGATCCTGGTCACCGGCGACACCCAGGCCGCCATCGCCGAGGAGGCCGCCGCGGAGGCCTGCGCCGTCTTCCACAAGCCCTACATCCCGCATGCCCTGGTGGAAGCCATCAACCACCGCCTCGCCGAGACCCGCCGCGCCCAGGGCGGGGCGGAGGATCCCGGGCCGGGGGAGATGGTCGGGGAGATGGTGGAGGCGTGACCTAGAAGCGCCAGCCAAAATTCTGACCCACTTGCCCCCACCCCAACCCTCCCCCGCTGCGCAGGGGAGGGGGAATAGCCCTCCCCTGCGCAGCTCTCGCGCAAGCTTCGCTTGCGCTGACGCGGCAGGCGGGTCCTTTGGACCCGCCGAGAGCGGGGGAGGGAGGGGACCCGCGCCGAAGGCCGCGGGGAGGGTGGGGGCAAGTGGGTCAGTGTTACAGCTCGCCGGTATAGCGGTGCTCCATCACCGAAACGCGCGCGTGGGCGCGGTCATCGGGTTTGCGGCGCACGGTGATTTCGACGTCGCAGCCCAGCGCTACCAACCCGCGCACCAGCCGCTCTATGGAGAAGCCCGCCAGCTTGCCGCCCATGAGCGCCGACACCTTGGGCTGGTCGAGCCCCATACGCTCCGCCGCCTGTTTCTGCGTCAACCCGAGATCGCGGATCGCCAGCGCGATCTGCCCCGCAAGCCGCGCCTTCGCCATTGTCTCCTCGGCGTCCCTGACGCCAAGATCGGCGAACACGTTGCCGCTGCTCTCGACAAGCGTCAGCTCGGTTTCCGCTGGCCTGTTTTCCATTGTCTGTACAGCTCCTCAGCCACCTTCAGCCGCTTGCGAATCAAGTCGATCTCGTGTGGCGGTGTGGCAATTCCCCGTTTTGCTTTCTTCTGGAAAGCGTGCAGGACGATCACCGCATCCTCGAACCGCACCGTGTAGACGGCCCGGTAGGTATCGCCCCGATGATCCTCCACCACTTCCAGAACGGAAGTCCCGCCGAAGCCCTGCAAGGGCTTGGCCTTCTCGTGTTTCAGCCCGATCTGGGCAAGGTGAAGGGCGTAACCGACCGTCTTGCGGACGGGCTCGGGGAAAGCGATCAGGTCATCCTTGGCACTGCTGATCCAGAGAACAAGTCTTTCATGTCGTGATGTCACGGCAGCGGCTCCAGGCGTATCGACTATCGGCTCGGGCTAAACAGCTCGCTGTCGATGACCTGGGGCGATCCCCTCACAACCCGGGTCTGGCTACCCATGGCGTTCATCGCGGTATAGAATTTATGCCAGATCAGGCATATCCGGCAAGTCCCTTCTTGCACTGGTTTCCTGCGTATGCTGCGCCATATAATCGGTTCCCGTTCCGTACCCATCACACGGCCCCGCCATGTCGCACCCCGTGCTCGAAGCCATTCCGCGCAAGCCGCTTGCCCGCCTGGAGGCCGACCGGCCGCTGGAGGTCGTGTCCGAGTACACGCCGGCCGGCGACCAGCCCAAGGCCATCGAGGAGTTGGCGGCCGGCATCGACGGGGGCGAGCGCGACCAGGTGCTGCTGGGCGTCACGGGGTCGGGCAAGACCTTCACCATGGCGCACGTCATCCAGCGCGTCCGGCGCCCGACGCTGGTGCTGGCGCCCAACAAGACGCTGGCCGCGCAGCTCTACGGCGAGATGAAGTCGTTCTTCCCGAACAACGCGGTGGAATACTTCGTCTCCTACTACGACTACTACCAGCCGGAAGCCTACGTCCCGCGCACCGACACCTACATCGAGAAGGAATCCTCGATCAACGAGCAGATCGACCGCATGCGCCACTCGGCCACGCGGGCTCTGTTGGAGCGCGACGACGTGATCATCGTCGCGTCGGTGAGCTGCATCTACGGCATCGGCTCGGTCGAGCTGTACTCGGAGATGACCATCGACCTGAAGAAGGGCGACGTGATCGCCCAGCCCGAGCTGCTGCGCAAGCTGACCGAGCTGCAGTACAAGCGCAACGACGCCGCCTTCGGCCGCGGCGTCTTCCGGGTGCGCGGCGACACGGTGGAGCTGTTCCCCGCCCACATGGAGGACCGCGCCTGGCGCATCAGCCTGTTCGGCGACGAGATCGAGGGCATCCACGAGATCGACCCGCTTACCGGCGAGAAGCTGGCGTCCCTGGATGCCGTGCGCGTCTACCCCAACAGCCACTACGTGACGCCCAAGCCGACGCTCCACCAGGCCATCGAGCAGATCAAGCGCGACCTCAAGCTGCGCCTGGAGGAGCTCAACGCCGAGGGCAAGCTCCTGGAGGCGCAGCGCCTGGAGCAGCGCACCACCTTCGACATCGAGATGATGGCGGCCACCGGCTCCTGCGCCGGCATCGAGAACTACAGCCGCTATCTCACCGGCCGCCAGCCCGGCGAGCCGCCGCCCACGCTGTTCGAGTACCTGCCCAAGGACGCGCTGCTGATCGTCGACGAGAGCCACGTGATGGTGCCGCAGATCGGCGGCATGTACCGCGGCGACTACATGCGCAAGTCGACGCTGTCCGAGTACGGCTTCCGCCTGCCGAGCTGCAAGGACAACCGCCCGCTCAAGTTCGAGGAGTGGGAGGCCATGCGCCCGCAGACGGTGTTCGTCTCCGCCACCCCCGGCAACTGGGAGCTGGAGCGCACCGGCGGCGTCTTCACCGAGCAGGTGGTGCGCCCCACCGGCCTGATCGACCCGGAGGTCATCGTCCGCCCCACCGAGACCCAGGTGGACGACCTGATTCACGAGTGCAAGCAGGTGGTGACGAAGGGTTTCCGCGTCCTGGTCACCACGCTGACCAAGAAGATGGCCGAGGCGCTGACCGAGTACATGCAC
>Ga0196970_1000647_pt1 | contig 36616 bp, 33 predicted proteins | sample S1v_513CmetaG_FD_148672 | JGI IMG/M metagenome (GOLD analysis project Ga0196970, IMG submission 148672) | Soil microbial communities from Anza Borrego desert, Southern California, United States - S1+v_5-13C | ecosystem: Environmental > Terrestrial > Soil > Desert | place: USA: California... | reverse complement strand
CGGGGATCATGCTGACCGGCATGTTCATGGCATGGACGTGGTTCTCGGTGCGGCGCAGCGGCCATCGCGCCTACGCCGCCAACTTCCGCTGGAGCTGGCGGGAGAAGTTCTCGTCCCTGCCCAAGGTGCTGCCGTTCCTCGCCATCATCGCCACCGTGATGTGGGCGCTGTACGGCGGCGTGGCGACGCCGTCCGAGGCGGCGGGGGTGGGGGCGCTGTTCTGCCTGGTGCTGGCCGTCGTGCTCTACCGCATGTGGCGGGTCCAGGATTTGGTGGTGATCTTCCGCGACACGACCAAGGAGTCGGTGATGATCCTGATGATCATCGCCACCTCGATCCTCTTCGCCTACATGCTGACCAACCTGTACCTGACGCAGTCGCTGGCGCAGTGGATCGCCGCGCTGGACGTAAACCGCTGGGTACTGATGGCGGCGATCAATCTCATGCTGCTGGTCGCCGGCTGCTTCCTGCCGCCGGCCGCCATCATCCTGATGACCACGCCGATCCTTCTGCCGATCATCACCGCGGCCGGGTTCGACGTGGTGTGGTTCGGCGTCATCCTGACCATCAACATGGAGGTCGGCCTGATCACCCCGCCGGTCGGCCTCAACCTCTACGTCATCAACGGCATCGCGCCGGACGTGCCGCTCGCCAAGGTCCTGTGGGGATCGCTGCCGTATGTGCTGTGCATGCTGCTGGCGATCGTGATCCTGTGCATCTTCCCCGGCATCGCCACCTGGCTGCCGGACATGCTGATGGGGCCGGCGGTGTGAGGGGGGCTTCACGAGCGGGTCTTGGCGTTCCCTGCCGCGACAGCCACCTCGGCCCCGAGCCGAGCGCTGCCGCCCCCTTTCGTTCTCCATGTGGCCTGCATCCAACCCCAAAATGCGAATGGCCCTTAAAACTTGGGAGCTGTCTCGGTTTCCCGATCATCGGGCAACGGTCTTGAGACTTCATCCAATCGCACCGGAACTGCAGGACCCTTCTCCCAGTATGGCGGCGCACCGAAGCTGCCGCGCAAGGACTTCGCGAGCATCCGGAGCTTGGTCGAAGGACGATGCCCCACGTGCTCCCGCGCAACGGATTCGTCCAACGCCGATAGTAACGGGAACGCCTCGGGGAACGAAGGTAGCCTTCGTCAAAAGCCCAGAACGTGGAGCGGCGCTTACCAGCGCGCCCACTGCTACAATGGCCAGCGCCCCATGCCTTCGTGAGGTGCGGTGAGCCATTCTGAACCGGAGGGGCTGCTTCTATCAAGCGCCCCTCGTGTTCGGCTCTCAATTCGAGAACGATCAGCTCGCCGGGCGACCGAGCTTCAGTAGGAAGGGAATGTCCGTCCGTTGAAGATCGAGATAAGTCAACTCGGGGCCTTTCAATCGAAACAACTCATCATTTGCCCGCTTCATACTCCAGTTCATCAACCTGTTCAACATGCGCGCAAAGCGAGATTCAGTTCTGCAAGCAACAACCTCGCGCTGCTTGGCTTGGCCGGAGTAGGTCACGACAGTCATTAGATCGCTCCATAATCCTGCATATTTTGACTGATAGAATGTAACCACGAAGTAAACTCCGGACAATGCGACCAAATGCAATGCAGTGATGCAAAGCCACATTGTATTGTGGCTTTTATGAGACCGAAAATGTATGGTGGATACTTGGTGCCCGACATCTTCGGAAGCGAGATATTCGGGCGCGGATATTGTTGGTGAATCGGTTTGTTTGTACTGCAAAGCATGCGGCGGCCGGAACTGTGTAGTGCTTTTCTCAGGCCACGGCGGGCTGCGCTCGGTCAGCATAGGCCCAAACGAGCAGTTCATCGAGCTTGGTAATCGGATGGTGGCTGGCGAGTTTGGTGAGTACGTCAGCGAGCCAGATCCGCGGATTGACGCCGTTGAGCTTCGAGGTTTCCACCGGCGAGGCGTTCGTCGCCTACATCTCGCCCCCGCCCCCTCTGACGGCGAACAGAGCATTCCTGCTCGTCAGGGGCGGGATTGCTGCCGATCTCTACCCAGGAAGCGCTTTAGCCCGCCCCAGCGGCCCAGCGCGTAAAGGGTCGCCTCGGCCACCGCGGACTTGCACGATACAGTGGCGGGTTGCGCCTTCAGTCGTCGCTAGGCGTTGTTACATCAAGCCTTTTGGGCCCAGCTTTCCCTTTGACTACATAGTGGATGATGCGCTGTGGCCGTGTTCGATGCTCAACGCTGCAGATCTTGAATGTAGTTTGTCAGAGCGCAACTGGCATTGAGCATGTGGGCCCGCATGCAGTGAGCAGCCTCCTCGCCATCGCCACGTGCCATGGCGCGCAGAATCTCCCCATGCTCAGCATGGGACCGGATGAGCCGGTCACCCTGGCGAAGCTGGGTTCGGCGAAATGCAGCCAAACGAGTGCGGATGCCGATTGCCTGTTCCGCCATGAACTGATTGTGCGTAGAGTGGTAGATGGCCTCATGGAACCTACGATTGAAGTCGTCGTAGGCGCCGATGTCTCCGGTTCGCACCAGTTCAGCCGACGCGTCGTGCATGGTTTGCAGCTGACTGCGTTCGGCCGGAGTGATGCGATACGTCGCGAGACGCACACACATAGCCTCGATCTCGGCTGTGGTCTCGAACATGTCCATGATGCGTTCGGCCGTCACCGAGGCCACAATGGCGCCGCGTCGCGGTTGGATTTCAACCATGCCCGTAACGGCCAGGTGACGAAGGGCTTCCCGGACCGGCGTCCGGGAAGCCCCGAAACGGGTCGCAATCTGCTGCTCGTCGAGCGCCGTTCCAGGTTTCAGGCGGCCTGCCGCGATCTCATCGGCCAGCGCGATGCGGATCTGATCCGACAACAGGCCTCTCTCTTCCGACAGGACCTCTGTGTCGAATCCGGAGACGTTCTGTGCGGTCGTGTCCATGATGTACCTAAAACAACCGGTGTAAAGCGACTATACCGAAACCATTGGTAGGGTAGCAAACCTCGCATTCCATTCCATTCACGCCAAGCCCTACTATCCGTATTTGTACCGCTACAAATACCCTCAATGGATGTGCCGCCCGACCCAGGCGAGGACGCCGGTCAAAGACCTGAATTCAGATACGGAGCGCACAGGCAGGTCGGGCCGCCGATCCCGGACCATACGGGAGAGGCCGTTGCACGGACCGAGTTCGAGGAGCAATGTACACCCCATTTCCGACAGCCCATCGATGCACGAGGCCCAGTCCACGGTCTGAGCAATCTGCCGGGAAAGGGTGGACATGGCTCGCTCGCGGGTGTGCACGGGATGTCCATCGATGCCGGCCAGGATGGGTATTGTGGGATCACGAAGGTCGCTTGCCGCCAGAGTCCGGGCGAACTCCTCAACGGCGGGTGCCATCAATGAGGTGTGGGAGGCGATGCCAACCGGCAGTCGCGTGACGCTTGCTCCGAGCGTCGTCACGGCGTGTTCAAAGGCGTCCAAGGCTTCGCATAGCCCGCCCACCACCACCCGGTCATGGTCATTGACGATGGCGACTTCCACCCCATGGCTCCGGCACAGCGTTTCAATCCGTGGCCGGATCAAACCACGCACCGCCAGGAGGCCGCTGGACTCGGCGCAAGCCCGCTCCATGGAGGCGGCCCGCAGCCGTGCGGCTTCGAGCAGTTTATCCACCTCCAGAGCATCAGCGCAGCCGTAGGCGGCCAGCTCGCCAACGCTGTACCCGGCGAACACGCGGGGCCGCGGGAGGTCCCCCCGCAGTGCCACCCAGGTCGCCACCTGTACCGCGCAAAGCAACGGTTGGGCGATGACATTGCGGTGGAGGTTCTGCGGTGGCCCAGCAACCAGCTGCCGAGGGTCGCTCCCAAGCACGGAACCCGCGGCGTCGAGAATATCCTGTGCGGCTGGTTCGCCCTTCAGTACATCCAGCATTCCTGGGTTCTGACTGCCCTGGCCGGGACAGAGGATGCCGAGTGCCATTTCCCGCCTCACAGCACGCGTTGAGAATGCACGAACCATGCGGCCGCCAGCATGTCGGCGCTGCCGCCCGGTGAAAGCCGGCGAATGACGCAGGCGTGGTGGACGGCAAGCGCCGCAGCGCGCCAGCCGGGCCGGAAGACGCCGCCTTGGTCCAGAAACGTCCGCGCCTCGGCCTGAACATAGGCAAGACCGGCCGGCCCGCCGCGATGAAGCAGGTTGGTGTCCTCCAGTGTGGCCATGAGCGCGAACAGGGTCTGCACCATCGTCCGCTCCAGGCAGCCGAGGCGATCGAGCGTGCTGGTGAACGTGGGCAGTGCCACTTCAAACAACGTCGGAAACGCTTCCGCGGCCTCCTGACGCGCGCCACGGGCACCGTAGCGACGTGCAGCCCGTGCTCCATGGCTGTCGTGAGACGGCAGCGCGGCAGCGGCGATCTCCGTGCCCCAGAGGGTCGCGACCGTCACCCCCAGGGCATCGCCGCCGAGCGGCTTGTGCCGGCTTCGCAGCCAACCAGCCGCCGCGGCCAGCAGGCCCAAGCAGAAGACCGCGCCGCGATGGGTGTTGACACCGTCGGTGGCCGCCAGCATCCGGCGTTCCGCAGCTATCCCCAATGCCTGGAGCGTCGCAAAATCGGCCCCTGCCGCACCAGCGGCGGCGATGTCGCGGTAATAGCCACGCAGAGCGAACAGGCTGCGCATGAAGGTGGTCATGTCCATGTCGTCATGGCTGCCACTGTCGAGAGGGCTCACCAGGCCAGGTTTGGGATGGAGAGCAAGCTCTGCATACAGAGCGCGGATGGCCGTGCGCCCGATCGAGGTCGCTTCCCGCGGGGGAGCAACGGAAAGCGAATGGGAAACGGCAAGAGTCATACCGGACGCTCCCTGAACGGAGATCCCAGGAACAGCGCGGCGATGGCCGCGCGCTCACGCAAGGTGACGTTATTGGCCCCCTTGACGATCAGCCGTGCCGACTGGGCAGCCAATTCCCGCCAAGCCACTGCGCCGCCGTCCGGCAGCAGAACCTCGCCATCCAGGCGAGGGATGGCCTTAGTCTTTGCCAGCGTCTGCAATTCGATCAGCAGGGCCTCGACCGATGGCCAATGGCGGGGAGCGAACAACAGATCCACATCGGAGTTGGGTCGCACATACTCCAGTCCCGACTGGTGCTGCCATGCCAGCGAACCGAAGACGCACACCGGCACGTCAAGGGCCTGAGAGGCATCGATAACCGCGCCCAATGTCGGCCGCCACGCCTCCGGTGCCGACGGGAGCGCCACCGAGGCAGGGACTGGACCGGTGTGTCCGGCCATGACCGATGCGGTCACATGGACGCAGATCCGCCTCTTGTCCGGCAAGGCGAGGCCGAGCCGCAGGTCGTCCTCACCATCGCCCGGCTGACGGCGGGCGACGACCAAGGGAAGCCCGCGGCCCTGCCATCCTCCGACCGTCTCGCAGTCCTCCAAGGACAGCGGTGAACGAAGCCCCTGCTCCCACCCGGTCCTCAACCAGACCCAATCATGCCGGGCCGGCGATTCAAACGGCATCGTGGCGCACTCGGTCGGCGACCGGGCGGGCGAGCAGACGCCCTTGACGCTCCTCGCCGAAGGCACGGCGGCGGTCGCCAGCCACGGGTGCGGCGAGCGCCTTGGCAAGACAATCTGCCAAGTCACCCTCCCACAACGCCTCGATTGCTCCCATGCGCAGGTAATTCCCCACACCCGGAGCGAAGACCGGAGACGCGGTGCTCAGTTCCGTCAGCCGCTCGAGCGGGATTTTGGTGACGCGGGCCATTGCCGGCAGATTCATCACCCGGATCTCGGCATCGGGCAGGGCATAGCAGGTATCGGCGAGCATGCTGCTGGCGAGGAATCCGCCGCTCACGGCGTGGGAGTAGACGAGCCCCAGGATGCGGTGGCCATTGCGCCGCGCAAGGTCGATGCACTTGGCGAGATGGGCCATATAGCCGTTGATGCCGAGCAACTCATCCCGGTGGCTCAGCCGCTGCCCTTGGGTATCCACCAGCAACAGGATCGGGCGGCCGGGATGGTTGCGCACCACGTCCAACACCTCGCCGGCCATACGGTAGGCCAACTCGATACCAATCGGGGTGTTGTCTACGGTGCCGAGCACAGCAACGTCGGTGTTATTGCACTGACCGGTTCCGGAGAAGTAGACGTCGTCGAAGGCGACATCGCAGCCGCCGGGGAACAGGCGTTCAAGCAGGGTCTTGGCGTCCATGGTTCAGGCTCGCTTGTCGCTGACGGTGGCAAGGAACGTCTCGGTGTCGAGGATCGGCAGCCGCTCGGGCTCGGCGATGCCCAGCCTTTCCCAAACGTCCAGGGCGTCGCGACAATCGCCAAAGCGTCGCAGGCGCTCGCCTAGGCGGGCGTGTTCCGCCTCCATTGCCTCCAGACCGAGGTCGGGGGTACTGCCGATCAGCGACAATGCCGCCGCGCGGAAGGCGGCCAGATCATCGTCCACCAGCACCGTCGCCTCGCCCAATAAGTAGCGGTGCTTGCCGCCCACGGTGCGCCACACCAGGGCGCGGTCGCGGGAGTCGAATTCCTCGACCCCATGGGTGGTTTCGATCACCTCCGGTCCGGAGAGGCCAAGCCGCCCCTCCTCGCTCATGACGATGGCATCGCACAGACGTGAGACGATGCCCATGCCGCCGAAGCACCCGTACTGGCCGCCATTGAGGACGATCACGGGGACGCCGGCCGCGCGGACGGCCAGCACCGCGCGCATCACCTCGGAGACGGCGATCAGGCCGGCGTTGGCCTCGTGCAGTCGCACGCCGCCAGATTCCACCAGAAGCAGGACGGCGGCCGGGCGCTCATCGAGGGCGCGCTCCAGGAGGCCGGTCAGCTTGGCGCCATGCACCTCGCCCACGGCACCACCCATGAAGCCGCCTTCCTGGGCGGCGACCAAGACCGAATGGCCATCCAGCGTTCCCTTGCCGACAATGATCCCGTCGTCAAAGGCGGCTGGAGTGTCGAGCTGGCGCAGGTGCGGGCTGACCACCCGTTCGGTAGGTGGCAGGATCTCGCGGAAGCTGCCCTCGTCAAGGAGGCCAAGGAGGCGTTCGCGCGCGCTGTCCTCGTAGTAGCTGTGCCTCATGGTTGCCCTCCGGTGAGTGCTTCGAGCGCTTGGTCCAGACGCAGGCTGACCACCGCGGGGGTGGCACCGACGTCATTGATGGAAATGCGAACGTCGGCGATGCGGTGGCGGTCAAAGAAGTCGTCCAACACCGCCTGCCAGATCGCTCCAAACCCGACGGCCGCGGTGAGGACCTCGATGCGGCAGGCGCCGCCGAGGTCGGTCGGTTCGACCAGAACCTCCAGATTGCCGGAGCTGACGACGCCCACCAGGGTTGCCGGCGGCGCGGACGCGAGCGGACGGCCGCCTTGGTATTCAAATGTCAGTGATTCCATGCCGTGTCTCCGGGATCACCAGTTGCGGAAGCGCTTGGGCGGGTCGTAGAGGCCACCGGAGGCGCGCACCAAGTCCTTGATCGAGTGCGCGGCCAGCAGGTCGCGGGTGGCCAGCCGCTTGTCGATGCCGAGGTCCTCGGCGCGGCGGATCACTCCGCGGTCGCGCAGGTTTTCCACCATGCGCTTGTCACGCGCGAGGCCGACAGGGGTGTATCCGGCAACCCCGCGGATCGCCTGCTCGCGCTCCTCGTCCGTTCGACAGAGAAGCAGGTTTGCGATGCCCTCCTCGGTGAGGACATGGCTGACGTCCTCGCCGTAAATCATCACGGGCGGCAACGCCATGCCCGCGCTCTCGGCCAACTCCCAGGCGTCGAGGCGTTCAACGAAAGCCGGCTGCATGTGTTCGCGGAAGGTTTCAACCATCTGAATGACGAGCTTCTGGCCACGCGGGATGACATTGCGACCGGAGCGGGCCTCCCGCCCGGCCTTGAGCCACGCTGGACTGGCGTGCCGGCGGCCGCGGGCGTCTGCCCCCATGTTCGGAGCACCGCCAAAGCCGGCGATGCGCCCCAATGTTGCCGTCGAACTGTTGCCCGCGAGGTCAATCTGCAGCGTCGAGCCGATAAAGAGATCGCAGGCGTAGTGCCCGGCCGCTTGGCACAGAGCGCGGTTCGAGCGCATGCTGCCGTCCGGACCGGTGAAGAAGACGTCAGGGCGGGCCTGGATATAGGCTTCCATGCCCATCTCGGAACCAAAGGAGTGCACGCTCTCCACGAACCCGCTCTCGATCGCTGGGATCAGTGCGGGATGCGGGTTGAGCGCCCAGTGCCGACAGATCTTCCCTTTCAAGCCGAGGGATTCGGCGTAGGTCGGCAGCAGCAGCTCGATGGCGGCGGTATCGAAGCCGATGCCATGATTGAGGCGGTTGACCTCGTACTCGGCGTAGATGCCCTTGATGGCCATCATCGCCATCAGCACCTGGATCTCCGAGATTTGCGCCGGGTCGCGGGTGAACAGCGGCTCTATATAGTGGGGGGAGGGGCTCTGGACGACGAAGTCCACCCAGTCGCCGGGGATATCCACACGCGGCACGGTATCGATGATCTCGTTGACCTGCGCGATGACGATGCCGCGCTTGAAGGCGGTCGCCTCGACGATGACCGGTGTGTCCTCGGTGTTGGGACCGGTATACAGATTGCCGGCAGCGTCGGCAGCCTGTGCCACCACCAAGCTGACGCGGGGTGTCAGATCGACGAAGTAGCGGCCGAAGAGTTCCAGATAGGTGTGGATCGCGCCGATTGCGATCTGACCGGCACCGACCAGCTTGGCAAGCCGCGCGCCCTGCGGGCCTGAGAACGAGAAGTCGAGCCGGGTCGCGATCCCCCGTTCAAAGATGTCGAGATGTTCCGGGAGCGCGAGCACGGACTGAACCATGTGCAAGTCGTGCACACGCCCAGGGTCAAGTGAGGCCAAGGTCTTGGCCAGGAAGTCCGCCTGCTTCTGGTTGTTGCCTTCCAGGCAAACGCGGTCCCCGGGCTCGATCACGGCTTCCAGTAGTGCTCGAGCATCGGCGGTCGCGACCACTTTGCCTTTAGACACAGGGGCAGCGCGTTCCAGCCGCGCTTTTCGATTGCGAGCCTGCAGATCCCAGTCGTGCATGGTCATCATGCTCCTTTGTAAGGCATAGCCAGCCGACCCGGTGCGAAGGGGGCGGAAAACAGACGCAAGAGCTGTACGGGCACGGTGTTCTTCCTCCAGGTGGCCATGGCCACGCGACTGCTGTTTTGGCCGATCAGCGTACCGGCTACCGGGAGCCCGCAAGCGGGGCTCGGCGTCCGGCGGGCACGGCGAGCGATGGCATCGTTTTAGCGCGTTTGCAGCGCGCCTATGTATACCAAACGCAAAAGTATGAGGCAACTGCATACACACTTGCGCATTATAAGCGCTCTGTGTATACGATTGCAAGCGCCAACCGTTGGCACCCCCATCAAACAAAGCGGGAGGAACGTTTTCATGATGTCGCAAGAGGGAGCCGGGTCACCGCATCGCTGGCGAGCACTCGGTATCCGGTCGTTCCAAGGACCGGAAAGCGCAGGCCTATCCATACCTGCCGCCAAGGTTCGCACCAGCACAGCGCGGACTTCTCGTAACTGACTTTTAATCTTCTACTCTGGCAGTTAAAGGCGGGGGCTGCCGCCAGGAGGCATCATGTCGGCCCAGATGATCTCAATCTATGTACTGGCCGCGATGTTTGTGATCGCGACCATTCTACCCATCAACATGGGGGTGCTTGCTTTTGTTGGCGCCTTCCTCGTCGGTACGCTGGGTGTCGGCATGTCTGCCAAGGCGATCCTTGCCGGCTTCCCGGCCGACCTGTTTCTCACCTTGGTCGGAATCACCTATCTCTTCGCCATCGCGCAGAACAACGGTACGATCGACTGGGTTGTTCAAGGTGCTGTGCGCGCCGTACGTGGGCAGATCGCCGTCATTCCGTGGATCATGTTTTTCATCGCGGCGGGTCTCACCGCCGTCGGTGCCGTCAGCCCTGGAGCGGTGGCCATCATAGCGCCCATCGCTCTCGGGTTTGCCGCCCAGTATGGCATCAGCCCGCTGCTCATGGGGCTCATGGTCATCCACGGGGCACAGGCCGGGGGCTTCTCTCCGATCAGCATCTACGGTGGTATCACCAATGGGGTCGTCGAGCGTGCCGGACTTCCGCTGAACGAGATTGCCACCTTCCTGGCCAGTCTGGGCGTCAACTTTGGCGTTGCCGCGTTGCTCTTCGCCGTCTTGGGCGGTCGTCAACTGCTCCGGCTCAAAACCTCGGTGACCACGCAATCCAATGGTGCAATGGCGTTCCCCCACGTCTCCGTGGCCGTTCCGCAAGAGGGTGCCCAGATCTACGGCGATGCTGAGGCCGAAGCCGTCAGCCAGGCGAGGGAAGAGATCAGGCGGGGCCCAGACTCACTGCTCGAAGAACATCATGTCGAGCAGGCGCCGCCGGCCTCCAGGTTCTATCAGATCCTTACGCTTGGCGGCCTCGTTGCTCTCGCCGTGCTCACGTTGGGCTTCAACCTCGATATCGGCTTTACGGCGATCACGATCGGGTTGCTGCTCTCTCTGGTCTCTCCGAACCTGCAGAAGCGGGCGATGGGGCAGGTCACGTGGCCGGAGATCGTCCTGATTGTGGGGGTCAGTACCTACGTCGGCGTGATGCAGAAGATGGGTACGATTGACTTTGTCGGGCAGAGTGTTGCCGGTATGGCTTCGCCTCTGCTGGCGGCGCTGTTGCTGTGCCTTATTGGAGCGGTCGTCTCGGCTTTCGCTTCATCGACCGCCGTGCTGGGCTCGCTGATCCCGCTCGCCGTTCCGTTCCTCCAATCCGGAACCGGCGTCAGTGCGGTGGGCTTCATTGCCGCGATGGCAGTCTCTTCGACCATCGTCGATGTCAGCCCATTCTCCACCAACGGTGCTCTCGTGCTGGCAAACGCCAAGGGTGTTGATCGCGAAGCCTTCTTCCGGAAACTGCTCGGCTACGGCGCTCTCGTCACGGTTGTTGCGCCCGTAGTCGTGTGGCTCTTGTTCATCGTGATCTAGTCTCGTTGAGGGCTGCATTTCAAAACATCTAATGCAGCCCTCCTTGCGCACCTCTCCGGCATTGTAGACTCCAAAGCTGACGTCCAGGCAAAGCGCTCCTCCGGCCTCGTGGAGGTGTGCTCTGTCCTTGGCGAAGCCGTGGCCTGCTTGGCCAGAGAAGATCAACTTTAGGAGGAAGACGTGGATTCAGTGGACCTCTGGTCGCAACTCGTCGCCTTGGGGCAGGTCATCGCCATCGACTTGGTGCTGGCCGGCGACAACGCCATCGTCGTCGGCATGGCCGCCGCGGCGGTGCCGCGGGCCCAGCGCCGCAAGGTGATCTTCTGGGGCATCGGCGCGGCGATCGGGCTGCGCATCGTCTTCGCGCTCATCACCACGCAGTTACTCGCCATCATCGGCCTGACGCTGGCCGGCGGCATTCTGCTGCTATGGGTGTGCTGGAAGATGTTCCGCGAACTGCGCTCGCACGGCCGGGATGAGGTGGCGCCTGACGAGGCGCTGGACGCACCGGATGTCCAGGTGGCAGGGACCGGCGCGGGTGCCGCAGCCGTCGGCGCTGCCGCGGGCACGACCGTCGGTGCCGCCATTTGGCAGATCGTGGTCGCGGACGTATCGATGTCGCTGGACAACGTGCTGGCGGTAGCCGGAGCCGCGAAGGACCACCCGACCATTCTGGTGATCGGCCTGCTACTCTCGGTCGTATTGATGGGAGCAGCTGCCAACATGATTGCCCATTTGCTCCATAAGCATCGTTGGATCGGCTGGCTCGGCTTGGTGATCATCACTTACGTCGCACTGGATATGATCTGGCGCGGCGGCCACGAGGTCCTGAAACACACCGCCATGCTTACGTAAAGCTATGGAAGCTTTGAGAATTCGGTCGACCATGAAGAGCTGTTCGGCCTAGGATCCCCCTGGATCTGCGAACTTGCAAAACCCGCCGACTTCCTGTAGGATCAAAGTCCTTCAACGCCGCACGTGCGCCTTGCCGGAGCCAACGAGCGAACTGAACACCCCCTGCACACTGTTGCATAGTGTTTCATAGTGTTTCATTCGCGCGTCCGAGGGGATCCCTTCGGTCTCTAAGGAAGTGCTGAACGGCGCGCGGCGCACCGACTTCAGTACAGTGCCTCGATGTCCGCGGCGTACTTCCGGTAGATGTTGGAGCGGCGCACCTTCATGGTGGCCGTCACCTCGTCGTCGTCGTGGTCCAGCTCCTTGGTGAGCAGATGGAAGCGGCGCACGTGCGCCACCTGGGCCAGCGTGGCGTTGGCGGCGTCGATCTCGCGCTGCACCAGCTCGCGCACCGCCGGGTTCTCGGCGAGGCTGCGGAAGTGGGTGTAGGGGAGGCCGTGCTCCTCCGCCCATTTGCCGACCGTTTCCAGGTCGATCTGGATCAGCGCCGAGACGTATTTGCGCGCCTCGCCGACGACGATGCACTCCTTGATGTAGGGGCTGGCCTTGACCGCGTTCTCGATCTCCGACGGGCTGAGGTTCTTGCCGCCGGCGGTGATCATGATGTCCTTCAGCCGGTCGACGATGCGGATCTGCCCGTCCACCAGTTCCACCACGTCGCCGGTGTGCAGCCAGCCGTCGCGGATCGCTTGCGCCGTCGCTTGGCTGTTCTTGTAGTAGCCCTCGAACACTGTGCTGGCGCGGATCAGCAGCTCGCCATGCTCGCCGACCCGCACCTCGGCGCCGATGATGGCCGGCCCGACGCAGCCAGGGACCAGCGCGTGGCGGTACTGGCCGGTCACCATGCCCGCCGTCTCGGTCAGGCCGTAGACCTCGACCAGCGGTACCCCGATGGTGCGGAAGAAGCGCACGATCTTGGGTGAGATCGGCGCGGCCCCCGTCAACGCCACGTGCGCCCGGCGCAGGCCGATGTAGTTGAGCAGCGCCCGGAACACCAAGGCGTACCAGAATGCGAACACCAGGCGCGCGCGCAACGGACGCTGCTGCGGGATGGTCTCCGCCCACGGTTCGCAGGCGGCCATTGCACGCTCGAACAGGCGGCGGCGCAGCCCTCCGGCCTCGGCGACCTTGATGTGGATGGCGGAATGCAGCTTCTCCCAGATCCGCGGCACGCCTAGGAACAGGCTGGGCGCCACCTCGCGCAGATCCTCCTGCACGGTGCGGATGGACTCGCCGAAGTTCACCGTGGAGCCGAGATAGAGCGGCGCGAAGGTGGTCAACATCTGTTCCGCCACGTGGCAGAGCGGCAGGTAGGAGAGGGTGGTGGTGGCCGGCGTCATCTCCAGCCGCTCGATCAGCCCGGGCGCGATGGCCCGGACGTTGCGGTAGCTGAGCATCGCCCCCTTGGGCTTGCCGGTGGAGCCCGACGTGTAGACAATCAGCGCCAGCTCGTCGAGGCGCTGGCCGTCCAGCAGCTCGTCGGCGCGGCCGGGGTTCCGGGCCTCGTACTCGGCCCCCAGCCGCTCCACCTCCGCGAAGCTCAGGAGGCGCTCGCGCGGGTAGTGGCGCAGGCCCTTCATGTCGATGGCGATGATGCGCTTCAGCACTGGCAGCTCGTCCAGCGCCGCCAACACCTTGTCGGCCTGCTCCTGATCCTCGCAGACGACGAACTCGGCGTCGGCGTGGCCCAGCACATAGGCGACTTCGTTGGACGGGCTGGTCGGGTAGACGCCGACCGGCACGGCGCGCACCACCCCGCAGCCGAGCTGGGCGAACACCCACTCCTGCCGGTTCTCGGAAACGATGCCCACATGCCCGCGCTCCGACAGGCCAAGCGCTGCCAAGCCCAGCCCGAAGTGCCGGGCGCGCTCGTAATAGCGGTGCCAGGAGACCGGGTTCCAGATGCCGAACTCCTTCTGCCGCAAGGCCGTCCCCTGCGGATTCCGCCGGGCATGCTCGCGCAGCATCTGGGGCAGGGTGAGATCGGGAAGGGTGGGGGTCATGACAGCCACCGCTTGCGGCGCTTGTAGTGCTTGACGTCCCGGTAGCTCCTGGCCCCGCCTTCCGAGCCGCCCAAACCCAAATAGAACTCGCGCACGTCCTGGTCGCGGGTCAGCCGCTCGACCGGACCGTCGATGACGATGCGGCCGGTCTCCATGATGTAACCGTAGGAGGCGACGGCGAACGCGACCGCCGCGTTCTGCTCGACCAGCAGCATGGAGACGCGCTGCTCGGCGTTGATGCGGGCGATGATGGCGAAGATCTCCTCCACCAGCTTGGGCGACAGGCCGAGCGAGGGTTCGTCGAGAAGGATGAGCTGCGGCTCGGCGACCAGGGCGCGGCCGATGGCCAGCATCTGCTGCTCGCCGCCCGACAGGTAGCCGGCGCGCACACCGCGGCGGGCGTGCAGGTTGGGGAAATACTCGTAGACCAGGTCGAAGCGGGCGGTGGCCGGGCCTTTCCCGTCGCGGGCGTAGGTGGCGGCGACCAGGTTCTCCTCGACCGTCAGGTCCTCGAAGATGCGCCGGCCCTCCATGACGTGGAACAGGCCGGCGCGCACCAGGGCGTGCGGGCGCATCGCGGCCACCTCGGTCCCGGCGAAGCGGATGTGGCCGGCGCTGACCTCACCGTTCTCCAGGCCCAGGAGGTTGGAGATGGCCTTCAGTGTCGTAGACTTGCCAGCCCCGTTGGAGCCGAGCAATGCTACGATTTCCCCCCTCGGCACGGTCAGCGACAGGCCGCGGAGCACCTGGATGGTCTTCTTGTAGATGACCTCGATGTTGTTGACCTCGAGGATCGGCTCCGCGGCCATGCCGGCTACTCCAGTTTGATCCAGTCCGAGGCAGGCACCATCAGCTTCTTCTGCACGTCGGCCTTGTAGATGCGGCCCACCGGGATCGAGTTGCCGGGGATCGAGACCGGCACGCCAATGATGCCGCCGGTGTCGAAGTCCTTGATGGAGTTCAACGCCGCCTTGAGGTTCTTGCCATTCAATTCCTGGCCCGATTCCAGCGTGCGCTTGGCCGCCTCCGCCATCAGCATGGCGGTGAGGAAGCCCTGCATGTACGGCGTGGACTGGTAGTCGGGCCGCATCTGCCGGATCTTCTCCAGCATCGGCGCCGGCCCCTCGGTGTCGTAGTAGTAGCGGTAGGGCATCACGCCCATGAAGCCCTCGGCCAGATCGCCCATCTTCTGGACCATGGAGTTGTCCATGCTCCAGAAGGTGCCCATGAACTTGCTGGTCATGCCCATCTGCTTGGCCTGGGCGATGAACTCGGGGATGGGCGCCATCACGTAGCCATGGAAGATCGTGTAGTCGGGTGCGGCGCGGCGCAGCTTCAGCACCTCGGTGGAGACGTCGACGCTGCCCGGCGGGGTGACGATCTTCTCGGCCACCTTCAGGCCCAGCTCGACCGCCTTCTTCTCGGAGGTGGCGATGGGGTCACGGCCGAACTCGGTGTCGGAGTTGACGAAGGCGATCTTGGCGCCCGGCTTCTCCTTGGCGATGTAGCGCAGCAGGATGCCGACCATCTCCGTGTAGTCCGGACCGGCCATGAACTGGAGGGGATACTTCTTTGGGTCGTTGAGCTCGGTGGCGAAGGACGCCCCGGCCATGAGCATGTTGCCTGAGCGTTCGAGTTCCGGGTTGATGGTCTTGGAGAAGGCCGTGGAATCGCCGTAGTAGAGGTTCGGCTTGTCCTGGGCGACCAGCTTGTTGAACACCGCTACCGAGGTGTCGACCTTGTAGCCGGTGTCCTCGAACGCGAAGCGGAGCTTGCGGCCTTTGATGCCGCCAGCGTCGTTGACGATCTTCGCATAGTCGGTGATGCCCGCCTGGATGCCGATGCCGGCGAAGGCGAACACCCCCGTCATCGGGATCGAGCCGCCCAGCACGATGTCGTCCGCAGCACCGGCCGGCATTGCCGCCGCCATCCCAGCAGCCAGCACCATGGCACCCAGCCCGCGTCTCGTAAGCCTTAGCATCCTTGTTCCTCCCTTGTCGTTGTCAGGTCTTGAAAGGCCACAGGTGGAAGAAGCGCCGGGTGCGCCGCCACATCTCGGCGAGGCCCTGCGGTTCGAAGTTCAGGAAGCCGACGATCAGCGCGCCGAACACCACCGTGCGCACCGGCGACAGGATTACCGCCGCGTCCGGCCAGAACGGGCTGACCAGCCCGACGCCGAGCTTCAGCAGCTCCGGCACCAGCGTCATGAACACCGCGCCCAGGATGCCGCCGAGGATCGTCCCCATGCCGCCGACGATGATCGCAGCCAGGAAGAAGATCGACATGAGCAGCGGAAAGCTCTCCGGCGTCACCACGCGGAAGAAGTAAGCCCACAGGCCCCCCGCCACGCCGGCGTAGAAGGAGGACAGCGCGAAGCTCATGAGCTTGGTCCGCAGTAAGGGGATGCCCAGCACCTCGGCCGAGATGTCGCGATCCCGCACGGCGATGAAGGCGCGCCCGACCCGCGTGCGGAACAGGTTGGCCGCCCCCAGCAGCATCAGCACCGCCAGCGGCATGATCACCCAGTACAGCTTGAACGGCGTGTCCAAGTCGACGCCCAGAATGCGCGCGGGCGGGACGTTGATGCCGCCCACCCCGCGCGTCACGCTGGTCCAGTTGGCGAAGACGAAATGCAGGATGAAGGACGCGGCGATGGTGGAGATCGCCAGGTACAGTCCCTTCACCCGCAGGCTGGGGATGCCGAACACCATGCCCACGCAGGCGGCCAGCAGCCCGCCGGCCAGCAGGTTGAGGAGGAACGGCGTGCCCAGCCGGTTCTCCAGCACCGCCACGGTGTAGGCGCCCACCCCCATGAACGCCGCCTGTCCCAGGCTGACCAGGCCCGTGTAGCCGGTGAGGATGTTGAGTCCGGCGGCGCTGATCACGTTGATGGCGGCCAAGCCGGCGAGGTAGGCCCAGTACTGGTTGGCGGCGAACGGGAACAGCGCCAGAGCGAGCAGCAGCACGGCGAACCAGGCGCGCTGCACCGCGCTGTCGAACAGCGCCTCGTCGGCCGCGTAGGTTTCCTTGGCGGAGGCGATGCGCATGGCCTACAGCCTCTCGATCTCGTGGGTGCCGAACAGGCCGTAGGGGCGCACCATCAGCACCGCCACCAGCAGCGAGAAGGTGGCGAGCAGCTTGTACTCGCCGCCGAGGTACGAGCCGGCCAGCGCCTCGATCAACCCGATCAGCAGCCCGCCCACCAGCGCGCCGGGAATGCTGTCCAGCCCGCCGACGATGACCACCACCAGTACCGACAGCCCGAACACCCCCATGGTGGAGGAGATGCCGCCGATGGAGCCCACCAGAATCCCCGCTCCGGCCGCCACCACGCAGGCCACCACCCAGGCCAGCGAGAACACCCCCGGCACGTTGATCCCCATGGAATAGGCCGCCGCCTGATCGCTGGCGGTGGCGCGCAGCGCGACGCCGCCGCGCCAGAAGCGGAACAGCAGCACGAACACCAGGATGACCGCCGCGGCCACCAGGAAGCCGTAGCCGATCTTCGGCGCCAGGAAGGCGTTGCCGATGATGATGGGCGTGTTCGGCATGAACTCCGGCAGGCGGTGCGGGTCTGCGGTCCAGACGATCTCGACGATGCCCACCAGGATGCTGCCCAGCCCCACCGTCACCATGAAGACGGAGATCGGGCTCTCCCCCAGCATGGGCCGGATGACGAGGCGCTCGACCACCGCTCCGAACAGGCCGGCCACCACCAGCGCCCCCAGCACCGCCGCCCACCACGGCAGCGCCCACGCAGTGGCGAAGCCGAAGAAGGCGTAGGCCCCGAGCATCAGGATCTCGCCGATGGCGAGGTTCACCACCCGCGTCGCCTTGTAGATGAGGACGAAGGCCAGCGCGGTGAGCGCATACAGCCCTCCGGTTCCCAATCCGGCCAGGCTCACTTCGGCGAGGAGGAGCCAGTCCATCTCCATCACGCCACCTTCAACGCATCGGCGCCCAGCCTGCGGCGCATATCCTCGACGTTGCCGGAGCCGAGATAGGCCGCGGCAACCTGCGGGTCGGCCTGCACCTCGCGCGGTGCCCCTTGCGCGATCACCTCGCCGAAGTTCAGCACCACCACATGGTCGGAGACGTCCATGACCATGCCCATGTCGTGCTCGACCATCAGTACGGTGACGCCCCATTCCTCGCGGACGTCGAGGATGAAGCGCGCCATGTCCTCGGTCTCCTCGCGGTTCATGCCGGCGACCGGCTCGTCGAGCATCAGCACCTTGGGCTGCATGGCCAGCGCCCGGGCCAGCTCGACCCGCTTCTGCAGGCCGTAGGGCAGGGCACCCACCGGGGCCTTGCGGATGTGGTCGATCTCCAGGAAGTCGATGATGCGCTCCTCGACCTCGCGGCGCAGTTCCATCTCCTCGCGCCGGGCGCGGCCGAAGTAGAGCAGTGCGTCCAGCACGCCGGTCTTCATGTGCGCGTGCCGGCCGAGCTTGATGTTGTCGAGCACGGTCATGCCGCGGAACAGCGCGATGTTCTGGAAGGTGCGGGCGAGGCCCAGCGCGGCGCGCTTGGGTGCTTGCAGCCGGTCGATGGGCTGTCCCTCGAAGCGCACCGAGCCTCGCGGCCGGTAGAAGCCTGAGATGGAGTTGAAGAGCGAGGTCTTGCCCGCCCCGTTCGGTCCGATGATCGAGGTGATCGAGCCGCGCGCCACCTCGAAGGTCACGCCGTTCAGCGCGCGCACGCCGCCGAAGGCCAGCGTCAGGTTCTCCACTTCGAGAATCGGCCCCTTGGGATTGGAGGGGGCGAGCGGCGCCACGTCAGCGACCATGGAAGCGCGCCTTCCGCTTCTCGAAAAAGGCCGCGATACCCTCACGGAAGTCTTCCGTGCCGGCGAGGGCGGCGAAGCTCTCCTCTTCGGCGCCAAGCTGGCTCGCCAGTTCCGCGGTGCCGGAGTGGTGCAGCAGATCCTTGATCCGCCCGTAGGCGGCCGTCGGTCCGGCGGCCAGCCGTTCGGCCAGGGCCTTGGTCTCGTCGGCCAGCGCGGCGGCCGGCACCACCCGGTTGACGATGCCCAGCCGCAACGCCTCGGCCGCGTCGATGGGGTCGGCCAGCATGGCGATCTCCATGGCGCGGCGCAGGCCGACAAGGCGCGGCAGGAAATAGCTGGCGGAGCCGTCGGGCGAGGCGCCGATGCGCGCGTAGGCCAGGGTGAATCGGGCGTCGTCGGCGGCGATGCACAGATCCGCCGCCATGGCGAGGCTCATCCCGGCACCCGCCACGGGTCCGTGCACCGACGCGAGCACCGGGATCGGCAGGCGGTGCAGCCGCATCAACGCCTCATGGAACGGGGCGATGATGGCGCGGGCGGTATCCGCCGCATGGTCCAGATCGGCCTGGAACCGCCCGAGATCGCCGCCGGCCATGAAGCCGCGCCCGTTGCCGGACAGTACGAGAACGCGTACCGACGAGTCGTCGGCCACCGTGCGTACGGCGTCGAGGAAGGCATGTGCCGTCGCCTCGTCCAGTGCGTTCAAGACGGCCGGGCGGTTCAGGCGCAGCCAGGCAACGGCCCCCTCCTGATCCAGCAGTACTGGCGCGCTTTCGTCTTTCGACAAGGGTCCCCCTCCCTGACGCGGCTCTTTCGGCCTTTTGTCCGTTGTCTAGGCGACTCTCGCTTCGCCGGTCGGACTGTGTGTTTGTCAAACGAAGCGTGGCCGGGTCATCCGGGCTTGTCAATACGACGGCAGGGAGATCCCGCGCCTCTATGGCGAGGCCGCCATGCGCAGGTGCCGGATGGGCCGGCCGGGCGAGATGCTTTCAGCCGCCAACACAATGCCCTGCGCGTCGATCCCAAAGTGACGGTAGAGATCGGCGATGGTCCCCGTCTGCCCGAAGTGCTCGACACCAAGGGCGCGCGTGCGGTGCCCGTGAACCGATCCCAGCCAGCCCAGCGTCACCGGGTGGCCGTCCACCACGGTGACCAGTGCGCAGTGCGGCGGTACGACAGCCAGCAGGCGTTCGACGTGCGAGCGGGCGTGGACCAGGCCGCGCTCCCGCGCCCGTTGTGCGGCACTCCATCCAGCTTGCAAGCGGTCGGCGGAGGTGACGGCGAGCAGACCGACATCACGCCGGTCCTCGCCCATAAGCCCTACTGCCTGGATGGCCTCCGGCGCCACAGCGCCGGTATAGGCCACCACCACTTGGGCGTTCGGCCCCGGCCGGCGCATCCAGTAGGCGCCGTCGATGATGTCGCGCTCCCATTCCTCCGTCATGGTCCTGCTCGGCTGCTCTACAGCGCGCGAGGACAGGCGCAGGTAGACCGAGCCGCCGGTCTCATCCCGCAGCCAGTTGCGCTCGTTCGGTTGCCCTTCGCCGTTGCGCTGCATGTAGTCGAAGGCCCAGCGCATAATGACCGCCAGTTCGTCGACGAACGCCGGCTCAAAATAGGCCAGCCCATCCTGTGCCATGCCGACCAGCGGCGTGCCGATGGACTGGTGCGCTCCGCCCTCCGGTGCCAACGTTACGCCCGACGGGGTCGCCACCAGCAGGAAACGGGCGTCCTGATAGCAGGCGTAGTTGAGGGCGTCCGCCCCGCGGTAGATGAACGGGTCGTACAGCGTGCCCACCGGCAGCAGCCGCTCGCCGAACAGCGCGTGCGAGAGGCCGAGGGCCGAGAGCAGGATGAACAGGTTGGACTCGGCGATCCCCAGCTCGAAATGCTGGCCGGCGGGCGAGAACTCCCAGCTGTAGGTCGAGGGGATGCGCTCCTTCTTGAACAGGTCGGCCACCACGTCCTTGGCGAACAGGCCGCGCCGGTTCACCCAGGCGCCGAGGTTGGTGGACACGGTCACGTCCGGCGATGCCGTCACGATCCGCTCGGCCAGCCCGCCGCGGTCCCGTCCCAGCTCGTTCAGGATCAAGCCGAACCCGGCCTGGGTGGACAGCGTCTTCTGGGTGGGCAGGGGCAGCGACCCGGGCACCGGGACGACGGGGGACGTATAGCGTCGCCGTCCCCGGGCCGCGAACGGCACGTTTTTCAGGAAGGCGGCCAAGTCCTCCGGGGGCAAGTCCAGCCCTTCGAACGGTTCCCACTCATGCCCCGGACGGACGTTCTGTGCGGCGCGGAACGCCTCCATCTGGGCCGGGGTGAGCAGGCCGGAATGGTTGTCCTTGTGGCCGGCAAGCGGCAGGCCGAAGCCCTTGACCGTGTAGCAGATGAAGCAGACCGGCCGGTCGTGCCGCTGCGCCGCCTCGAACGCCTCCAGCAGCGAGGGCAGGTCATGCCCGCCGAGGTTGCCCATCAGCTGCGCCAATTCCTCGTCGGACCGGCGATCGATGAGCTGCGACACGGGCCCCTGGTCGCCGAGGTCGTCCAGCAACCGCCGGCGCCACGCCGCCCCGCCCTGGAAGGTGAGGGCGGAGTAGAGCTGGTTCGGGCAGGCGTCGATCCACGCCTTCAGCCGCTCGCCGCCGGGTTCGCGGAACGCCGCCTGCTGCAGCGAGCCATGCTTCAGGATGACGACGTCCCAGCCGAAGGTGCGGAAAATCCCCTCCAGCCGCTCCCAGAGCCCTTCGCGGATCACCGCGTCCAGGCTCTGCCGGTTGTAGTCGACGATCCACCAGGTGTTGCGCAACCCATGCTTCCAGCCCTCGAGCAGTGCTTCGAAGATGTTGCCCTCGTCCATCTCCGCGTCGCCGACCAGCGCCACCATGCGACCCTCCGGGATGTCCTTCGCCCATCCCTTGGCTCGCAGATAGTCCTGGACCAGCGAGGCGAAGAGCGCCTGCGCCACGCCCAGCCCCACCGAGCCGGTCGAGAAGTCCACGTCGTCCACGTCCTTGGTGCGCGAGGGGTAGGACTGCGCCCCCTTGTAGCCGCGAAAGGTTTCCAGCTTTTCGCGCGTCTGGTTGCTCAGCAGGTATTGGATCGCATGGAAGATCGGGCCGGCGTGCGGCTTTACCGCCACCCGGTCCTCCGGCCGCAATACCGCGAAGTAGAGTGCCGTCATGATTGTCGCCATGGAGGCGGACGACGCTTGGTGTCCGCCGACCTTCAGCCCGTCCAGGTTCGGGCGGATGTGGTTGGCGTTGTGGATCGTCCAGGACGCCAGCCAGAGGACCTTGCGTTCGAGTTCGCGCAGGCAGTCGAGGCGGTCGGCAGGCATGTTCGTGGGCTCCAGTGGTGGAAACAGCCCTTGGGATGTGGGGCGGCCTGCGTCCTCCGGCGAGGGCGTATGTCCTTGCCATTTCAATATCAATACCTGAGAGGATCAGTTAGAATCACTCGCATTCTCAGCCCCTATTGCAGGAGGGGATATGCTGGACAAGGGGAGACAGCGGGGCGCCGCACCCGATAACCGGGACGATGGCGGGATCTCGCTGAATGAGCTTCTCTCGTCGCGGGAACTGTTCGAAGGAATTCTGGAGATCGCTGCCGACGCGGTGATCTCGGTCGACCAGGGGCAGCGCATCATCCTGTTCAACCAGGGGGCGGAGCGGATCTTTCAGTACTCGGCCGCCGAGGCGCTCGGCCAACGCCTCGATATCCTGCTGCCGAAGCATGCGCGCAACGAGCACCGTTCACACGTGCAGCAGTTCGGCCGGTCACCGGTCCCGGCTCGGCAGATGGGCGAACGCAGCATCATCCGCGGACGCCGCAAGGACGGGACCGAGTTCCCGGCCGAGGCGTCCATCTCCCGGATTTCGGTCCGCGGTCGGACCGTCTTCACCGCCATCCTGCGCGACGTTACCCAGGCGCGCGAGGCGGAGGAGGCGATCAACGAGCTCAACCTCGACCTGCGCCACCGCGCCACGCAGCTGGAAAACGCCAACCGCGAACTGGAGGCGTTCTCCTATTCCGTCTCACATGACTTACGGGCGCCGTTGCGTTCCATCGCCGGCTTCAGCCAAGTGCTGATGGAGGATTACTCAGCCAATCTGGACGAGGAGGGGCGGGACTATCTTCAGCGCATTGCCGGGGCGAGCCGGCGCATGGCCCAGCTCATCGACGATCTGCTCAATCTCTCGCGCCTCTCGCGCGGCGAGGTTCACCGCACCCCGGTCGACCTGTCCGAGCTGGCGCGGGCGGTGATCGGCGAGCTTGCCGCCGCCCATCCCGAGCGCCGGGTCACGGTGGTCATCGCGCCGGACCTGACGGCCCAGGCCGACCCTCATCTTGTGCGCACCGTTTTGGTGAACCTGCTGGGCAACGCCTGGAAGTACACCGGCCGCAAGGAGAGCGCACACATCGAGTTCGGCGCCACCGAGGATGAGGAGGGGCAACGCGTCTTCTTCGTGCGCGACAACGGCGCCGGCTTCGACATGACCTATGCCGACAAGCTCTTCGGCGCGTTCCAGCGGCTGCACGGGATGAAGGACTTCCCCGGGTCCGGGGTCGGTCTGGCGACGGTGCAGCGGATCGTCCACAAGCACGGCGGCAAAGTCTGGGCCGAAGCGATTGTAGATCGAGGTGCAACGTTCTACTTCACATTACAGTAGACGCGGAGGCGCTATGACGATGAAGCCGATCCTTTTGGTCGAGGACAATCCGGATGACGAGCTGCTGACGCTGCGCGCACTGAAAAAGAATCATATCCAGAACGATGTTCTGGTGGCGCGCGACGGACCGGAGGCGCTGACCTATCTGTTCGGAACCGAGGACGGCAACGGGCCGGAGCCCATCTCCCCGGCCATTGTGCTGCTCGACCTCAAGCTGCCGAAGATCGACGGCATCGAGGTCCTGCGGCGGATCCGCAACAACCCGCGCACGCGGCTCGTCCCGGTGGTCATCCTCACCTCCTCGCGCGAAGAGCAGGACCTCATCAACGGCTACCAGCTCGGTGCCAACAGCTACATCCGCAAGCCCGTGGACTTCCCGGAGTTCATCAACGCGGTCCGGCAGCTCGGCCTCTACTGGCTGATCCTCAACGAACCGCCCCCGGGTTGAAGGCGAGGTTCGCCATGCCGCCGATCCTCAGCATCCTGATCGTGGACGATAGCCATGACGACGCGTTGCTGATCGCCCGGCACATTCGCAAACAGGGTTACGAGGTCATCTGGGAGCGTGTGGACACCGCCGAGGACATGCTGCGGGCACTCCACGGCACGCGTTGGGACGTCGTCATATCCGACGTCAACATTCCCGGTTTCGGTGCTGCGAGCGCCTTGTCCCTCTACAAGGAGTTGGGGCGGGATTGCCCCTTCGTCGTGGTCTCCGGCATAGTCGGCGAGGAAGCCGCGGTTTCGCTCCTCAAGGCCGGGGCAGATGATTTCGTGCTGAAGTCGAACCTCGCCCGCCTCGTTCCGGCGCTGGAGCGCGAGTTCAAGGACTGGCAAGTGCGCCAAGCGCGAATCCAGGCGGAGGACGCCCTGCGCGCCAGTGAGGAGCGCTACGCCCTGGCCGCCCGCGGCGCCAACGACGGGCTGTGGGACTGGGACCTGATCGAAGGCGGCATCTATCTCTCGCAGCGTTGGAAGGACATCGTCGGGCACGGCGGCGATATCGGCACCGACCCGGAGGAGTGGTTCGACCGCGTCCATCCCGAGGACAAGGAGGAGGTGCACGCCGCCATCGCCATGCACATCGCCGGCCTGTCTCCGAACCTTGCCATCGAACACCGGCTACGCCATCGGGATGGCAGCTGGCGCTGGGTGCTGGCGCGTGGGATGGCGGTCCGCAACATCCACGGCCGGCCCACCCGCATGGCGGGCTCGTTGACCGACATCACGGCCAACAAGCTGGCCGAGCAACAGCTCCGCAAGACGACGGACGAGTTGACGAACGCGCTGGCCTCCAAGACGCGCTTCCTGGCCGCGGCCAGCCACGACCTGCGCCAGCCGTTCCAGGCCATGCGCCTCTATCAGCACATGCTGAGCGAGAAGGTCGAGGAGCCGACCTGCAGCAAGATGGTGGCCAACCTGGGCGAGGCCATGTCGGCCGGCGAGGCGCTGCTGCACGCGCTGCTCGACATCTCGACGCTGGATGCCGGCATCGTCCCGGTCAACCGCAGCGCATTCCCTGCCATCGACGCGGTTGCCGCCGTGGCGCGGGAGTTCGAGCAGGAGGCTGCGGCGCGCAACATCAGGCTGCGCGTGACCGGCACCCGGGACATGGTCGACAGCGACCCGACGCTGTTGGGCCGCATGGTGCGCAATCTGGTGGCCAACGCGCTCCGCTACACGCCGGACGGCGGCCGGGTGCTGATCGCCTGCCGGCGGCGCGGGCCGACGCTGGCGGTGGAGGTGTGGGATAGCGGCATCGGCATCGCGCCGGACATGCACGAAGCGATCTTCGAGGACTTCGTCCAGGTCGCCAACCCCGAGCGCGACCGGCGCAAGGGACTGGGCCTCGGGCTGGCGATCGTGCGGCGCACGGCGCGGCTCCTGGGATGCGAGCTGTCGTTGCGCTCCCAGCCCGGCCGGGGATCGACGTTCACCATCGCGCTGCCACGCGTGGTGCCGGCCGAGGGGCCGAACGTGGTGCGCCTGCCATCCCGCAAGGAAGGCCCCAAGTCCATGGGGCCGCAACATGTCCTGCTGATCGAGGATGACGAGATCCAAGCGGCAGCATTGCAGCAACTGCTCGATGTGTGGGGTTACAGCGTCAGCCTGGCCGCGACTGCCGAGGACGCCTTCGCCTACATGGCGGGAGTCCCCACCATGCCGCACCTGATCATCAGCGACTTCCGCTTGCCGGGCGAGTTCAATGGCGTCCAGACCGTGGCGCGCATCTGCAACGATGCGCACCGCCACATCCCGGCGATCATCGTCACCGGCGACACCGCGCCCGAGCGGATCAAGGAAGCGACCGCGACCGGTTGCCGTCTGCTGCACAAGCCGTACGATCCGGCGGTGCTCAAGGCGACCATGGAAGCGGTGATCGGCCCGGAAGGTGCAGTGGCGCGCGACTCCGGACGACGGGAGTGAGGCCGTACGTGCGGCCCCCCTCTTCGCGCTCCTGCTGAGCGGCTGCGCTTCGCTCCAATGATGTGCGCGCCGCGCAACAATCCGTTACGGATTGGACATCTTAACGTCCCTTCATCGATAGTGGTACGTTCCGGCTGATCCATAGCGTGCGACGCTTCAGCGTGGACGATCATCTACGTCATAATTTCTCATTTTTTCAAATCACTACGGGATAAATATGAAGCTCTACATGAAGCCTGGAGCCTGCTCGCTCGCCTCGCACATCGTGCTGCGGGAGGCGGGGCTGCCCTTCGACCTCGTCAAGGTCGACCTGGCGACCAAGAAGACCGAGGACGGCGGCGACTTCCTTGCCGTCAACCCCAAGGGGCAGGTGCCCACCCTCGGTCTAGACGAGGGCGGCATCCTCACCGAGGGCGCCGTGATCATGCAGTACGTCGCCGACAAGGCGCCGTCGTCGGGCCTGATCCCGGAACACGGCTCGCTGGAGCGCTACCGCGTGCTGGAGTGGCTGAACTTCGTCGGCAGCGAACTGCACAAGACCTTCAGTCCGCTGTTCCGCCCGACGACGCCGGACGCCTTCAAGGCGGTCATCAAGGAGAACCTTGCCGCCAAGTTCGCGGTGCTCGACCGCCATCTGGCCGGCAATCACTTCCTGATGGGCGACCGCTTCACCGTGGCGGACGCCTACTGCTTCACTGTGGCGCGCTGGGCGAAGCCGATGGGCATCGACCTGTCCCGCTGGCCAAGCCTGGCGGCCTATATGGCTCGCGTTGCCGAGCGTCCCACGGTGCGCGACGCGCTGATCGCCGAAGGGCTCGCCTGACGGCGAGAAGGCGCACACCCTTGCCGAGCACTCTGCGGGGTTAACTCCCGTGGAGTGCTTTGCGCATCGGCGGCAGGCGTTGAATTGTCGCTATAATGCACTTCCGACGTTTGATATGTCATTGGCTTGGCTCGGCGATGCCGGGCATGCCAGATTGACGCGAGGAGCTTGAAGCATCATGCGCAATGCCCATGCATCCACCACGATCATCCCGGTGCTGCTGTCCGGTGGTGCGGGCTCTAGGTTGTGGCCGATGTCGCGCGAGATGTTTCCCAAGCAGCTCCTGCCGCTGGCCTCCGACAAGTCGATGCTGCAGGAGACGGTGCTGCGCGTCTCGGACACGGCGCGCTTTGCCGCACCGCTCGTAGTCTGCAACGACGAGCACCGCTTCGTCATCGCCGAGCAGCTGCGCCAGCTCGCCCTCAGGCCGTCCTCCATCATCCTCGAGCCGGTCGCCCGCAACACCGCTGCCGCCTGCGCCGTGGCCGCCCTGCGCGCCAGCAGCGAGGACCCCGAGGCGCTGATCCTGGTGCTGCCTGCCGACCACCTGATCCGCGACCTGCCGGCCTTCGCCGCCGCGGTCGAGACCGCCACCGCGGCCGCGAAGGCTGGCAACCTGGTAACCTTCGGCATCACCCCCACCGCGCCCGAGACCGGCTACGGCTACATCCGGCACGGCGCGGCGCTGCCCGGCGTGACCGGCGCCTTCCGCGTCGCCGAATTCGTCGAGAAGCCCGAGCGCACCGTGGCCGAGCGCTATCTCGCCAGCGGCGAGTACGCGTGGAACAGTGGCATGTTCCTGTTCCCCGCCACCAAGCTGCTGGCGGAACTGGAGCGGCACGCCCCGGCCGTGTTGGCGGCGGTGCGTCAGGCGGTCGACGCCGGGACCGCCGACCTGGACTTCTACCGCCTCGACCCGGAGGCCTTCGCCCAGGCGCCGTCGATTTCCATCGACTATGCCGTCATGGAACAGACCGACGCCGCCGTCGTGGTGCCCTGCGACCTGGGCTGGACGGATGTCGGCGCCTGGTCGGCGTTGTGGGAGATCGGGCAGAAGGACGCCGCCGGCAACGTCGCTGTCGGCGACGTTGCGCTGGAGGAGGCGAGGAACTGCTACGTGCGCTCGGAAGGGTACCTGACGGCGCTGGTGGGCATCGAGGACGCTGTGGTGGTGGTCACCGACGACGCGGTGCTGGTTGCCGGCAAGGATAAGGCCCAGAACGTCAAGGCGGTGGTGGAGCGGCTGAAGAAGGCCGGCCGGCCGGAGCCGACGATTCACCGCAAGGTGCACCGCCCCTGGGGCTCGTACCAGGGGGTCCATGCCGGTGAGCGCTTCCAGGTGAAGTGCCTGACCATCGCGCCGGGCGCCCAGCTCAGTCTGCAGAAGCATCATCACCGGGCCGAGCACTGGGTGGTGGTGCAGGGCACTGCCCTGGTCACCCGCGGGCAGGAATTGATCTACGTCTATGAGAACGAATCGGTCTACATCCCGATGGGGACGGTGCACCGGTTGCAGAACCCGGGCAAGGTCCCGCTCAGCATCATAGAGGTGCAATCCGGTTCCTATCTCGGCGAGGACGATATCGTCCGCATCGAGGATTCCTACGGCCGGAACTGACCACCGCGGCGGGCCATATCGTATCTCCTTGACCAGCAACCGCGACATCCTCATGGTTGCGCCAACATGCTGTCCCAAAAAGCCAAATACGCGCTGCGCGCGCTGATCATGCTGGCCGAGCAACCGAACGACGACCTGGTGCTCATCGCCGACATCGCCGAGCGCGAGAACATCCCGCGCAAGTTCCTCGAGGCCATCCTCGTGGAACTGCGCAAACACGGCCTGCTGTTCGCAAAGCGCGGCAAAAGCGGCGGTTACCGCTTGGCCCGGTCGCCGTCCGAGATCACCTTCGGCGACGTGATCCGCCTGATCGACGGCCACATCGCACCGATTCCCTGCGCCAGCAAGTTTGCCTTCAAACCCTGCACCGACTGCGGCGACCCGGCGACCTGCTCGACCCGCTGGCTGATGATCCAGGTGCGCGACGCCACCGCCCAGGTGCTCGACAACCGCACACTGGCCGACGCGCTCCGGCACCGCCAGTCGGTCGGCGGCCTGCCGGCAAACTTCGACATCTGAGAAACGGCTCCCGCCGTTGTGCGGCGTTGTGCAAACCCCGTCCGCTGCACAACGGGCGGGAACGGCGGTTTTTCCTGGAAGGTCAGCGGCTTGTACGCCGTTGTTCGACCGCGAACGTGTAGCACTCGCTTCGACATCAAAGCGTTTGCTTTGGTGTGAGGAGAGACCGTCGCAGGTTGGGCTTCGCCTGCGGCCTTGCTTGAGATCTCACTTTAGCTTCAGTGCCTTTTTGAATCAGCGCATTACGCGCCATTGTTCATCTCCGATGTGCGGCACTCCCTTCTCGGGGGAGGCGTTTGCCGGATCGGCCATGAAACACGATGAAACACCATGAAACACGTTTTCATGGTATGTTTCATTTACTCCGTCCCGTTCGGAGCACCATCAATTCCATCGTCCCCGAAGGCCTTCTGCGGCTCTTCGAGCCACTTGGCGCCAGCACCTATACCGGAATGAGATGTTTGTGGCCGCCGGGCACACGTCGGGCTAAGAGGACATTAATCCTACAGCAAGCCGCTAACTTTTGCAAGCCGCGCGATTCGTCGCCAGGGCCTTGAACCCAGGTTAATGCATTTCCGAAGTGTAGGTGGGCGACCACTTGCCAGCCTGCCCAAGAATCACAGTTATCGTTTGGTATGGCGCGTTCGGCAGGGAGGCAAGCATGTCGGCGAAACTCATCGGTCGCGCGAACATCCTGATATTTGCCTTCATAACTGTGCTCAGCGTGCTCAGCGCTCCGGCCGAGGCCAGGATCGTTATCGAATCCAAGGCCGGTCCGGGAGCCGTGAACGTGGCACCCCGCTCCGGACAATGGGTGCCGAATACACTGTTCCGAGGCAGCTTGCTGCCGCTGCCCCTGATGGCCGCGCCCATGCTCTGCGGCGCTTATGGCGCCTATTTCAATCCAGCGCTGCGGGCGCGGACAGAGCGCCTCTTCCAGCAGCAGCAACTTGCCCATACGTTGGGTCGGGCGCATTTCTGGCGCTCCCAACGCTAATCGGCTCGGGAGCCGCTCCCCGCCTCTGCCAACGCCGTCAGCAGGCATAGCGCACGAGAGGGGAGGTCGCCTTCACACGCTGCCACGGGACCGTTCTTTCACCCGACCGCCCTGGGTTTGCCGCTCTCCTGGTTCCGACACGATGAAAATGTTCGGCACCTCCGGACGGCTTCAAGTGTTTGACTCCGCTGGATTTGGGGCGCTTGCCCGGCCCAAGCCGGATGCGGACGTTTGACCGCACTGACAAAAGGGCTTCCCATGCGCGCAAACTTCGGTCAATCTCTATTGAAAACATAGGTATTCAAAAAACAGTACCACGAAACGGATCTGTGGTTACCTGGAAACCCAACGAGGGAAACGCACATGCTGTCGATCCGCTTCCGCCCCATGGTGCTCGCCGCCGGGATCATGCTGGGCGCCTTGGGAGCTCGGGCCGCCACCACGTCCAACACGTTGCTGAACGTGTCCTACGACCCGACCCGGGAATTCTATACCGAGTTCAACCAGCTCTTCGCCAAGAAGTGGCAGGCGGAGACCGGCCAGAAGCTCCAGATCAAGCAGTCGCACGGCGGCTCCGGCAAGCAGGCCCGCTCGGTGATCGACGGGCTGGCCGCCGACGTGGTGACGCTGGCGCTCGCCTACGACGTCGACGCCATCGCCGATGCCGGGCTGCTGTCCAAGGACTGGATCAAGCGTCTGCCCGACAACTCCGCGCCCTACACTTCGACCATCGTGTTCCTGGTGCGCAAGGGCAATCCCAAGCAGATCAAGGACTGGGACGACCTAGTGAAGCCGGGCGTGCAGGTCATCACGCCGAACCCGAAGACGTCCGGCGGAGCGCGCTGGAACTATCTGGCCGCCTGGGCTTACGCCCGCGAGAAGAACGGCGGGGACGACGCCAAGGCCAAGGAGTTCGTGGGCAAGCTGTTCAAGAATGTGCCGGTGCTGGACAGCGGTGCGCGCGGCTCGACCGTGACTTTCACCCAGCGCGAGATCGGTGACGTGCTGCTCGCCTGGGAGAATGAGGCGTACCTGTCGCTACAGGAGTTCGGCGCCGACAAGTTCGAGATCGTCACTCCTTCGCTATCCATTCTCGCGGAACCCTCGGTTGCCGTCATCGATTCGGTCGTCGAGCGCAAGGGGACGCGCAAGATCGCTGAGGCATACCTCCAGTTCCTCTATACCCGCGAGGGCCAGGAACTGGCCGCCAAGCATTATTACCGGCCGCGCTCTCCGGATCTCGCCGGCCAGTATGCGAACCGCTTCGTGAATGTTAGGCTCGTCACCGTCGATCAGGCCTTCGGGGGGTGGCGTGAGGCGCAGAAGCAGCATTTCGCGGATGGCGGGGTCTTCGACCAGATCTCGCAGGGGGCGCGCTGACCTGTGTCGGTTTCGGTCCTCCCCGAATCCGTGCCCCTGCAGAGCGGGGGCACGGTCCTGATGCGTCCCACGGTGATCCCCGGCTTCCGGCTTACGCTGGGCCTGACGGTGACGTATCTCAGCCTGATCGTGCTGCTGCCGCTGGCGGCGCTGGCGGTGAAGGCCGCCGGCCTGGGCTGGTCCGGTTTCTGGAGCGCGCTGCTGACCGAGCGCGTGCTGTCCGCCTTCAAGGTCAGCTTCGGCCTGTCGCTGGTAGCGGCGGCGGTTAATGCGCTGTTCGGGTTGCTGGTCGCCTGGGTGCTGGTGCGCTACCACTTTCCCGGCAAGCGGATCGTCGACGCCTTTGTCGATCTGCCGTTCGCGCTGCCGACCGCCGTGGCCGGCATCGCGCTGACCGCGCTCTACGCGCCCAACGGCTGGATAGGCGCGCTGCTGAACAACTGGTTGGGTGTGAAGGTGGCGTTCACGCCGCTGGGCATCGCCATCGCACTGACCTTCATCGGTCTGCCCTTCGTGGTGCGCACGGTGGAGCCGGTGCTGCAGGATCTGCCGCCGGAGGAGGAAGAGGCCGCCGCCTGCCTGGGCGCCTCACGCTGGCAGACCTTCAGCCACGTCATCCTGCCGGCGCTGACGCCGGCGCTGTTGACCGGCTTCGCGCTGGCCTTCGCCCGCGGGGTGGGGGAGTACGGCTCGGTCATCTTCATCGCCGGCAACATGCCCGGCGTGACGGAGATTGCGCCGCTGCTGATCGTCATCAAGCTGGAACAATACGACGTCGCCGGTGCGGCGGCGGTCGGTATGCTGATGCTGATGGTGTCGTTCGCCATGCTGCTGGTCTTGAACCTGCTCCAGCACTGGATGAGGATGCGCCATGCCCGCTAAAGGAGAAGCCTCGCGTTCGACGCTGGTCGAGCCGGCGTGGCTGCGCGTTGCACTAATCGCCGCGGCGCTCGCCTTCCTCGCGCTGTTCCTTCTGCTGCCGCTGATCGTCGTCTTCGCCGAGGCGCTCAAGCGCGGCTTCGGCGCCTACTGGGTGGCGCTCCAGGAACCGGATGCGATCTCGGCCATCCAGCTCACGCTGATGACGGCGGGGATCGCGGTGCCGTTGAACCTGGTGTTCGGCATCTGCGCATCGTGGTGCATCGCCAAGTTCGACTTCCGCGGCAAGAACCTGCTGGTGACGCTGATCGACCTGCCGTTCTCGGTGTCGCCGGTGATCTCCGGCATGGTCTACGTGCTGCTATTCGGCCTGAACGGCATCCTCGGCCCCTGGCTGAGGGAGCACGGCATCCAGATCATCTTCGCGCTGCCGGGGCTGGTGTTGGCGACCATCTTCGTCACCTTCCCCTTCGTCGCCCGCGAGCTGATCCCGCTGATGCAGGAGCAGGGCACCGAAGAGGAGGAGGCCGCCATCGTGCTGGGGGCTTCAGGCTGGCAGACCTTCTGGCGGGTGACGCTGCCCAACATCAAATGGGGCCTCTTGTACGGCGTGCTGCTGTGCAACGCCCGCGCGATGGGCGAGTTTGGCGCGGTGTCCGTCGTCTCCGGCCATATCCGAGGCGAGACCAACACCATGCCGTTGCACGTCGAAATACTCTATAATGAATACAACTTCGTCGCCGCCTTCTCGGTCGCGTCGGTGCTAGCGCTCCTGGCATTGGTCACGCTGGTGGCCAAGACGGTGCTGGAGTGGCGGTTCGGGCACGAACTGGCGGCAACGCGGCGCGGCGGATAAGGGCGTATCATGGGCTTGCAGCTTTCCGGCATTTCCAAACGGTTCGGCGACTACCGGGCGCTGGACACGGTCGACCTAGAGGTGCGGACGGGCGAGCTTGTGGCTCTGCTCGGGCCGTCAGGATCGGGCAAGACGACCCTGCTGCGCATCATGGCAGGGCTCGAACAGCCCGACACCGGCAGTCTGCAGCTGCACGGCGAGGAGGCGCTGGGCCTGAAGCCGCGCGAGCGGCAGGTGGGTTTCGTCTTCCAGCACTACGCGCTGTTCCGCCACATGACGGTGTTCGACAACGTCGCCTTCGGCCTGAAGGTGCGCCCGCGCAGCGAGCGCCAACCCGCGGCGGAGATCCGGCGGCGGGTGCAGGAACTGCTGCACCTCGTGCAACTCGCTCCCTTTGCCGACCGTTACCCGGCGCAGCTCTCCGGTGGCCAGCGGCAGCGCGTGGCGCTGGCCCGGGCGCTCGCCATCGAGCCGAAGGTGCTGCTGCTGGACGAGCCGTTCGGCGCGCTGGACGCCAAGGTGCGCAAAGAGCTGCGCCGCTGGCTGCGCAGCCTGCACGACGAGATGCACATCACCTCGGTCTTCGTCACCCACGACCAGGAGGAAGCGCTGGAACTGGCCGACCGCGTCGTGGTGATGAGCCAAGGGCGGATCGAGCAGATCGGCACCCCGGCCGACGTCTACGACAACCCGACCTCGACCTTTGTGTACGAGTTCCTGGGCCAGGTGAACCGTCTAGACTGCGTGGTGGACGGCGGGGTGGCCATCCTGGCCGGCGGGGCGCTGAAGGTGGCGACCGACGATCCGGTGCAGGGGCCGGCCATCGCCTTCGTGCGGCCGCACGACGTATCGCTGTCCCCCGACCCCGAAGGGCCGGCCAACGTGCTGGCCGTAGTCACAGTGGGGCCGCAGGCGCGCATCGAGGTCGGCATCGCCGGCCAGATCCTGGAGGCTGAAATGCCGCGCGACCACTTGGCCGAGATCGGCCTGCGCCTCGGTCACCGCTGTGCGGTGCAGATTGAACGCGTGCGCACCTTTCCACGGGGCTGATTCGGGAACGGGGTCCTCCAAATCGATGTTGTCCGCTTGTCCGCCCGCCGCGGCGGACAAGCGGACAACGGGAGGAACCGACCATGGGCGACGACGATACCCGCTGGAGAGGCGGGCGCGAGGTCTGGAGGGATCGGAGCCGCGATCCCGACCAATACAGCCGCTACGGCCGCGACGAGGAGTGGGAGGAGGGCCGCTTCGGACCTGAGGATTATGGCGGCGGAGCCAGCCGCGGCGGCGGCGATTACGAGCGCGGCGGCTTTCGGATCCGCGGTGGCGGCCGGGGAGGTCGCTACGATTACCGAGACGTGGATTCCGGGCGCGAGGATTTCGGCGGCTACGGCCAGGGCCGCGGGTTTCGCGATTACGGCCGCGACGAATGGCGCTCGGAGGACCGAGGCCGGCAGGCCCGCCGCGACTTCGGCCGCGACTACGCGCGCGAGCGCGCCCGCCGTATGCGCGAAGAGAACGAGCGCGGCTTCCTGGAACGCGCCGGCGACGAGATCGCCTCGTGGTTCGGCGACGAGGACGCGGAACGCCGCCGGCGCCAGGACGAGGCGCGCAGCCATCGCGGCCGGGGGCCGCGCGGCTATACCCGTTCCGACGAGCGCATTCGTGAGGACGTGAACGACCGGCTGACCGACGATCCCTACGTCGACGCGTCGGACGTCGAGGTCACCGTCAGCGCCTGCGAGGTGACGCTGAACGGCCATGTCCCACACCGCAGCATGAAGCGCCGCGCCGAGGACATCGCCGAAAGCGTCTCCGGCGTCACCCACGTGCAGAACAACCTGCGGGCAGGGCAGGGGAGCAGCACCACGGCGGGCGCTTCCGCCATGGCGGGGATGGGCGGCGGGGCCGACCAGCCAACGAGCGGCACGGCAGCCGCGCCGCGGGGTACGGCCAAGACGCGCACCTGAAAGGAGCGGGGCGGCGGTTCGGCACCACCGCCCTCCCGGGCTTCTGTCAGTACTGCCGGCGGGCGAGCAACTCGTCGATAACGGCGAGCAGTTCCTCGTTGTCGAAGGGTTTGAAGAGCAGGCGGTCGGCCCCATGCATCTCCGACATCTTCAGCGAGATGGAGGCCGGAAAGTCCTCGGCGCCGGCAGACATGGCGATCAGCGCCGCGCCGCAGCCGCTGGCGCGCAGCCGCCGCACCGTCTCGATCCCGTCGATGCCCGGCATCATCATGTCCAGCACGATGGCGTCGAAGTCCTGGCGCTTGACGAGGTCGAGGCAAACCAAACCATCGTTGGCCTCGACCACGTCGTGGCCCTGGTCCTCCAGGGCCACGCGCAGCAGCGCCGTGACCGCGGGCATGTCGTCCACGACAAGGATACGAGCCATCAGCCGTGCCCCTCCGAGGGTTCCATGAATCTCACGGCGGTCCACATCAGTCAGCCGCCTCCTCCTCATCCAGTGCGCGGCGCCCGGTCCGGCGCGCGCGGCGGACCAGCAGCGTGCGGAGCACCTGGTCGAGCGCCTCGGCCATGGTCTGATGATGCGTCTCGCTCAGCGACGCAATGGCGACGGCTAGCTCGTTGAGCGGATCGTTCTCGAGCGCCGTCCGGCCGGCTGGCGTCAGCACCAGGTCCACGGTGCGGCGGTCGCGCTCGCCCTTGTGGCGGTCGAGCAAGCCTTTCTTGAAAAGGGCGGCGATGGTCTGGCTGGCCGTGCCCTTGGTCGTGCCGTGGTAGCGAGCAAACGCCACTACGCTGCGCGCGCTCGGGGTCGCCTGGGCAAAGTAGCGCAGCGCGGACCATTGGGCAGGGTTCAGCCCTTCGGTGAAGGCGAGGCTGGCCGTGGTGCGCAGCACCTGTGCCATGACCTCCGCGGTTGCACGCGCTCTCGGGCGCATAGCGGAATCCTCACGCGTCTCGACAAAGATGGTCGGCGATCTTGAGTCGAAAAATATGCCTCACTCGGCGCGGCAGTCCAGCGCACCGGTTCGGCCCGCTGCGGACTAAGGCAGTGTACCTGCGCCTTCGGCTGTAGCAGGAAGCGGCGTGAAAAAAAAACATCTGGACAGCTTGCCGGGAGACGCCTATATACCCGCTCCCCGGCCGGACGCCGGAGCCCGCAAGGGGTTCGAACGACGAGCGGGGCGAGCTGGAAGGCTCGGGGTGATGGTGTTTCCGGTGCCGCTCGTCCGGCACGCCGCGTAAGCGGCTAGGCAGGACGGCGAAAAATATCGCAAAAGGCCTTGACGGCTTAGGGCGAACGCGCTAGATAGACCATTCGCTGCGAACGACGCGTTCGCCGCTCCTTCGATCTTCCAGACTTGATGGCGCGACCCAAACCGGGCCTCCCGGGTTGGAACCGTGTCGGTCCTTCGAAGGGGCCATGGATCTTGGACAAGTCAAGACGTGATTGAGAAGGGATGCGCAGGCGGTCGGCTTGCGGGGTCGGGGTTCTCCGGGTTTCCTGGGGACGCGGCGCACGCAGAGGTCGTCTGAAAAGCATCCAAGCCAAGCAAGAGATACAGTATCGAGCTTCGGTGAGGTGTGTCGCTTCAGGCGACCCTTAATCAGATGGATCTTCGGATCCGATCTGAACCTGAGAGTTTGATCCTGGCTCAGAACGAACGCTGGCGGCATGCCTAACACATGCAAGTCGGACGCATGGCTTCGGCCATGAGTGGCGCACGGGTGAGTAGCACGTGGGAACCTGCCTTTCGGTTCGGGATAACGTCTGGAAACGGACGCTAACACCGGATACGCCC
>Ga0196970_1000646_pt1 | contig 36681 bp, 36 predicted proteins | sample S1v_513CmetaG_FD_148672 | JGI IMG/M metagenome (GOLD analysis project Ga0196970, IMG submission 148672) | Soil microbial communities from Anza Borrego desert, Southern California, United States - S1+v_5-13C | ecosystem: Environmental > Terrestrial > Soil > Desert | place: USA: California... | reverse complement strand
CATCTATCATACAGATCAGCAGATCGTCGGAGATGATGACGTCGAAGAAGACTTCACCCTTGACCTGCTTGAGGAGCTGGGGGCGAATGGGATCGGAGAGATCGTAGACATTAAGGCCATTCGGACCGTCGCAGACATACAGTCGGTTGTCGCGGAGGCCAAGACCGTACGGACTCTTGAGGGGGGTGACGTTTTTCTGAACAGGATTGAGCACGTTGGAGATATCGTAGACGAGCAGCGCGCTCTGAGTGCCACCACAAGTGGCACCTGCCCGGACGGTGACGTAGGCTATAGAGTCGTTGGCTACGACAGGGTCGCAGGCTCGGACGTGGGAGGCGGCGCCGAGCTTAGAAGGTTGGGCGGGATTGGTGAGCGAGTAGATATACATGGCCTCCTGGGAGCCGATGAACAGTTTGTCTTTGAAACTATAGATAGTCTCAATGTTGAAGCCAAGCTCTACGGTACTTTTAAGCTGAGGGGTAGTTGCGTTAGCCAGGGAGTAGGCATAAAGCTTTTGCCCGTCAACGATATACAGGTGGTTCGAGGCTATAGTGAACCGGGCGAGGGAGCCACCCTGCCCTGCAGTGCCGGGGGTGGTGCTCTTAGCGGAGTCTTTTGAACAAGCATAGAGACACAGAGAAGCAACTAATATGACGAGAAACGAGGATAAGCGGTTCATTCGAAAGGTTTTTGTTGACTTATGTAAAAGCAAGGGTTTCTATGACTAATGAGAACACTGAGGGTAGTTTAAGGTCTTCATTTCCCAGCCTACAACGTCGCCACGGGAAGGGTCTACACACTCGAACCAGCCGGTGCCGGGAGGGCGATCTGCGTCGACGAGGTGGAAGGTATTGGTGATGCGGTCGACCTCGAGGACATTAGCGATATTCTGGATGTTGACGACTACCAGATCATTCAGGTTATTAGTATAGAGAAGGTTGTCCATTATAGCCATCTCCTGGCAGCCGGATACCTCAATGAAGGCTAACTTATGGGGCACGTCGGGCTGGGCAATGCTTATGACATGGATACCTTTACCGGCTTCAACCTGGTAGAGGGTGTCTGACTTTACGTAGATCTTACCGCCCTTTACTATGTCCTGCGGGGTGGTGGACCGGATGGTGGTGGCAGTAGCGAGACTACCATAGATGGGCGCATACCCCTCAACAGAGGCAGGAGGAGTACGGGGCGGGTCAGGGTCGAAGGGCTTGCAGGAATAGGTGAGGATGACGAGGGTGAGAGGTAAGATGCAAGAGAAGTAGGACTTCCTCATAAATGATGCTTTTTTTACTAAGACGAAAGATAGGGCAGAAACATTGGGGAAGGTGAGAAAAATGGCAGTATAGGTGACCGATTGGGTGGAATAGGAAGGAGTTACTGGTTGCGTACTGGTTGGCAACTGGTTGTAAAAGGGTTGGGAGGAAGCAGGGGGAAGCTATAATGTGGTATGGGCCTAAGACTGGATGAGCGTACACGGCCGGGAAATACATGCAGAAAAAGGCCCAGATGAGGAAGACCTGCAGGAGAATAACCGTTTAGACTTTAAGATAATCCGGTCTGCTTGTGTGAATAACGACCCAATTAAATTTTGATGCAATGGGCTGACAAATTCTATCTTTACATAAACCGAAAAAAAAGGAGAGCAAGGGATAAAACAGCCCGTTTTTTCGGAACTTTGCGAATAATTTTCTTAAAACCAGCCGCCGAATACGCAACTATGGGATTGTTTAGCTTCTTGACGCAGGAAATAGCCATTGACCTTGGTACAGCCAATACCTTGATAATTCACAACGAACAAGTTGTAGTAGACGAGCCCTCCATTGTTGCCATTGACAGGACGACTAACAAGATAATAGCGGTTGGGAAGAAGGCGATGATGATGCACGAAAAGACGCATGAGAATCTGAAGACTATACGTCCATTGAAGGACGGTGTGATAGCAGATTTTAATGCGGCTGAAGGTATGCTGAGGGAGATGATCAAGCTGGTTTATCCTAAGAAGCCAATGTTTCCACCTAGCTGGCGGATGGTAATCTGTATACCATCCAGCATCACAGAGGTTGAGAAAAGAGCTGTGCGTGACTCGGCTGAGCAGGCTGGAGCTAAGGAAGTATATATGATCCACGAGCCAATGGCAGCGGCGCTGGGTATAGGCATAGACGTGGAAGAGCCGACGGGTAACATGATCATTGACATAGGCGGTGGAACGACCGGTATATCTGTGATCGCTCTGGCGGGGATAGTTTGTGACCAGTCTATACGTATAGCAGGGGATGAGTTTACTGCCGACATTATGGAGGCAATGCGTCGTTACCACAGCCTGATGATAGGGGAGCGTACGGCAGAACAAATAAAAATACACGTAGGAAGCGCCCTAAAGGACCTGGACACACCGCCGGACGATATAGCAGTGAACGGACGTGACCTGGTGACGGGTATTCCGAAACAAATAATGGTGTCTTACCAGGAGGTGGCAGAGGCGCTGGACAAGTCAATCTTTAAGATAGAAGAAGCGATACTAAAGGCGCTGGAAAGCACACCACCTGAGCTGGCTGCTGATATATACCGCCGCGGACTGTACCTGACAGGTGGCGGAGCGCTGCTGAGAGGGCTGGACAAACGTATATCACACAAGATAAAACTGCCGGTTCATGTAGCTGACGATCCACTGCGTGCGGTGGTGAGAGGTACCGGAATGGCCCTGAAGAACGTGTCGAAGAGCACACCTTTCCTGATGAAATAACTAAATGTGGTGGATGCGAGGTGCGCTTGATACAGCAAACCAGGCATGAAATCTCCTATGAGCTGTGCGTAATTTCATTCTATTCATACGCCGATTCTTTAACCTGATCCTGTTCATAGCACTGGAGGTAGTTTGCTTTATACTGATAGCAAGGACCAATACGCTGCAGGGCGATGAGGTATTGAGTTCTGCTAATACGGTGGCCGGCATCGTGTACCAGAAAAGGGAAGATGTGGTGTATTACTTTGGGTTGAGGAGAATGAATGACAGCCTGATAAATGAGAATACGCGCCTTCGCATGAGGCTGGCGGCACTGAAGGGGGTAGATACTTTAAAAGACAGTACTGCAACCCTGGCCTATACAAAGATCAATGATACTGCCAAGGTGGTGAAATATGCTGACTACCTGTTCAGAACAGCGAGGGTTATCAACAACTCGGTGACTTCAGAGAACAACTACATAACGATAAACAGGGGAGCCAAGGATGGTGTTGCTAAAAACCAAGCTGTGCTGTCGAGCACCGGTGTGGTGGGCAGAGTGATACATGTGTCGGACCATTTTGCAAGCGTGCTGAGCGTGCTGAGCGTGAAACAGAAAGTGAGCGCCAAGCTAAAGGACGGCACAATGGGATCGGTAATGTGGGAAGAGGGAAAGCCTGACGAGCTGGTGCTGGAAGACATACCCAAAGAAGTAAAAGTGAATGGAGGTGACAGCGTGTTTACTACCAGTTATTCATTCTTTCCGTCAGACGTGCTGATAGGAACCGTATATAAAAGAAGGATAAACAGGAAGACGAACATACAGATACTTTACCTGAAGAGTGCAACTAACTTCAGGAACCTTCAATATGTGTATGTAGTAGAAGACAAGCTAATGAAGGAAAGACTGAGAGTGGAAGATTCAACAAAGAAGAAATGAGTATTTACTTAAAAAACTTTTTCAGATTCTGCATCATCATACTCATCCAAGTATTGGTGCTGAATAAGATCACCCTGCGCTGGTGGTCGCAGCCTGAAGGGTTTCCTGTGTTTCTTCCTTACCTGTATCCATTGTTCATTCTGCTGCTGCCATTTGAAACACCTGTTTGGCTGCTTTTGGGATTAGGAATGGCGCTTGGGCTCACCATGGATTCGTTTATGAACACCGCCGGCATGCACGCATGTGCTACGATACTTATCGCCTATCTGCGCACCAATGTGCTGAACGCACTGCTGCCCAAGAATCTGTCAGAATATCCGAATCAGTCGCCTGGAGTAAAGAACATGGGATGGGTACCATTTCTTGTGTACAGTGCATTCCTGATCTTTATTCACCACACAGTTTTCTTTACTGTAGAGCTATGGAGCCTTTCAAACCTGGGCTACCTGGCGCTGAAGATCGTGGCCTCGAGTGCAACATCGATGGTGTTTGTGATCGTGTACCTGCTGCTGTTTACGAAGCAAACATCGCTGAGGAGCTAAGGACTAATCCCATTGCTCAACGTTGCGTCTGTTCATATCTACAACCCTCCATTCTTCACCTTGCTGAAAGAGAATGACCATGCCTGGCGGCCGGGACTTAAGCTGAAGTAGGTAGTCCATGCCGGAATCGCCAAAGGTTACTTTATACAGATCATTTTCATAGTTAGTTGCGCCGCGATAGTTATACATCCACCAGCTACCGGATTGGTTGAGCGTTACCTTTATTGAGAGGCTATCCAGTACGGTGACATGTGCGCCGTCCCAGTAGTTTTGCATGTTGTAGGAAGAGACGCTGTAAAGCCGTTGTGCTACTGTATCATGACCAAAGATCTTTAGTTGCTTGTTGAACTCATTGCCCTCACCAGCAGGAATGATACGGACATCCTTATAATACGTAGGAATGTTCAGCAGGAGTACAGGATCAGAAGACTGCCAACGGAATGTGCGGAGTACGCCATACTGAATGCCGGCGGCCCTGCGCCAGCGAAATACCATGTTGACTGTAAGTGATATGCAAACCAGAAGGTAAGCAGCAAAAAGCAATACGCTGAACCTGATGTTTTGGAATATGGAGAAGATAAAGAGTGCAAGGATGGGATACAAAAACAATCCTGTGTGATAACACCGGCGGCTATTGTAAAGTGAGAAAGAATCATCGAACCAGATGGGGGTGGCGAGGACGAGACCACACAGAAGACCGGCAAACAGAAATGCAAAGATCTGGAGGAATGGCTGAAGCTTTTTGAAACGGAACAGCAGATAGGATGCTAAACCAAGGAAAAGAAGAAGCAGTGCATAGTAGGCCAACGGTTGAGACAGTACGTCATAGACTTGTATGCGAAGATCTTCGCGAATATGTCCGCCCATAAACACCAGGTAAAAAAGATACTTACCAAAGCGTGGGAGGACATCATGAAGATGGATAGCAAAATCGGATGTGGAACCATAGTGCGCTACCCACGAACCATATACTAGCCGGAAGGTGACCAGATGGATGAGAAACAACACTAATTGGGGAAGGAAGAAATACAGAATTGCTTTGTTGGTGGCCCGGAAATCGACCAGGGCCTTCCATCTATAACCTAGAATAAGGAACAAGGTAAGAAATGGAGTGGCATAGAAGATTTCCAGCGTGTAGGTGGAGAGGGCAAAGACGATACCGGCCAGCCAGGTATACCTGCTCTGGTGGGAAGAAAGATATCGAAGGCAACAGAGCAGAATGAACAACTGCATGAGTACACCTGTGAGATAATGATATCCACCTTTCCAGATGGTAACCTCGGTAATGTTGGGATTAAACAGAAAGAGCAGGGCGGACGAAACGGCTATGAGCGTGCACCTTCTTATCCCAAAACTGGTGAGCAAGCGCCGCAGCAGCAGAAATAGGAAAGTACCATTGAGCGCGTGCAACCCTGTGAATAACAAGAACCACGGGACGGGATGAACACCAAAGAGGCTGATTAACGCATAGAGCTGAAGCTGCGTGAACTGATAAAGACTGCGGACATAGGCACCCTCACGATTGAGGAAATAGGAGAAAGAGCCTTCATGATACCTTACCAGCGCGTTGAAAAAATCTGCGACGAAGCCTGCCTTATACGAAGGGAGATATAGGATAGCTACGGCTATCCAGAGAAAAACAAACAACCTCCACTTCTCTGAAGTGAGGGAAACAAGAAAGTTTGTTAAGCGGGACGATATAAGTGCTGACCGGGTGATGATACAATGTACGCTGAGCAAGAGGAAAAACAAACAGTCGATGGCTGTGGGACAGTGCTACTTACTAGGAAGACAACGCATCATGCTATCCCACAAACGGTCAGCGGCTTTGTCCCAGGTAAACTTACCGACCTGTGCTGGCGCTGCGGCAATAAGCCGGGAGCGGAGTGCTTCATCTTTATACATCAGTTGCATCTTATCTGCGATATCCTGATAATCAGTAGGGTCAACCAACAATGCGGCGTCGCCCCCCACCTCGGGCATTGAAGAAGTATTGCTGGTGATGGCTGGAACATTGCACTGCAAAGCTTCAAGAATAGGGATGCCGAAGCCCTCGAACAAAGATGGATACACAAGCGCGTAGGCTGACCCAATAACCGAAGCCAGCTCTTCAACATCAAGATACCCTACCCACTTTACATCATTCTTAAAGGGCATGGATTGCCGCATGTGTTCTATCTCCTCATACTTCCAGGCCATTCGCCCGACAATGACCAGCTTCATGTTGCTACGCTGCCGCTTTTTGAATGCTACGAAAGCCTTCAGGAGATTGAGGATGTTCTTTCGTGGGTGCAATGCACCGGCGTAGACAAAGAACTCGCATCCGTCGGCATACTGGCTCTTTACCTGTTCTCTCGCTTCCCATTCGAGTGGCTTATATTGAACATGCGCCCCATTATAAGAGACATCTATGTTGTCCAGGGATATACGATACCTTTCAGCAATATCCTGCTTCGAAAATTCAGAGACGGTAACGATGCGAGTGGCCTTCTTTGCGAACAAAGGAGAAAACTTTCGCAGGTACATACGGTGGCTGCGCTTGAGGTGCTGCGGATAGTGTTCGAAAGCCAGATCATGCATTACCAGGCAAGTGGGAACCTTTGTTTTGAGCGAAAGCAACCCATCTGTGGAAAGAAACAGATCTGCCTTGTACTTCCTGAGCAAATAAGGAATGCGAAGCTCGAACCAGATATAGAAAAGCACTGGATGACGAGCTTGCGGCTCGAAGACGACTGGTGTTACATTGCTGGCGAAGATGAAAGAAGGATCGTAAGGGCGATCGAAAAAGAAGATGAACTCATGCTCAGGATGCTGAAGCACGATACGCTTGAGGGTTTCATTTGTGTACCAACCTATCCCCTCTAATTTCCCCTTCAGTAAAAGTCTTGTATTTACAGCAATGCGCATTGGCCGCAAAAATATAATTTTACCCCTTTATAACTCCACGCATTTTCATAACAACATGGCATGCGCCGTTTCTTTGCAAAGAATCTACTGTTCGTAATTGCCATTAACCTGCTGGTGAAGCCGCTGTGGATATTTATGATTGACAGAACGGTTCAGAACAAGGTAGGCCATGCGTCGTATGGTATCTATCAGGCATTATTCAACCTTGGGATAATATTTAATATCCTGTTAGACTTCGGTATCAGCAACTACAACAGCCGCACCATTTCGCAGTTTCCACGGAAACTGAAAGCCCTGTTCCCTGCGATGCTGTCAGCAAGGCTGGTATTGTCAGTAGTATACCTTTCATTAGTGATAGCTGTGGCTTTGTTACTGGGTTACAGAGGGTGGCAGATAATAATGCTGGGAGGAGTGCTGGTATTCCAATCGCTCAGCTCTATGCTGATGTTCATACGCAGTAACATATCCGGGCTGCATAAGTTCAAGACTGATGGCGTCCTGTCTATTGCAGACCGGGCGCTGATGATAGTGGTATGTGGGTTTCTACTCGTCTTTCCACCAACTGCTGCAAGCTTTAAGATAGAGTGGTTTGTTATAGCGCAGATGGTTTGCTATGCGATAGCTGTGCTGATAGGACTAATAGTGCTTAAGAAGATATCCGACGTAAGACTGCGCTTCTCATTGGACGTTAAGCGGATTGGTTTGATAATAAAACAGAGTTTCCCCTATGCTCTACTGATTTTCCTGATGTCTGTGTATACCCGTGCAGATACTCTGTTAGTGGAACGCATTAGCGGGACCAACGGTAGCGTACACGCCGGAATATACGCAGCGGCTTATCGACTGCTGGATGTAGGCAACATGATAGGGCTCATGTTTGCCAGTATGCTGCTGCCAGTGTTTGGTCGCATGATTGCTAAGCGGGACAACGTTCAACCAATAGTGCAGCTATGCGTGAACATTTTATTACCGACATCTATACTTGTAGCAGTTGCAGGTGTCTGCTTTAGCGATGAGATCATGCAACTACTGTACAGACATGCCGGCGCTGCAGATGCCGCAGTGTTTACCTGGCTGATGGTAGCCTTCCCCGCGTTTTGCCTTTCCAATGTATACTCCACATTGCTGACTGCCAATGGAGATCTGAAACTGCTGAACAGGTTGGCATTATTTGGAGTAGTCATTAATCTTACGCTAAACCTGGTTCTGATACCCAGGTACCAATCGCTGGGAGCAGCATTCACCGCTTGCATAACTCAGAGTATTCTTGCCATTGGCTTTATGGTGTTTGCTCAACAACAGATGCAACTACCGCGGAACGTGAAGTGGAGTATGTCATTTGCGACTTTCCTGGTGTTGGTTGCTGCTATTGGATACTCTGTCCAAATGCTGCCGATTCACTGGATGGTTCAAGCGGGGCTGCTATTCACTTCAGGCATCCTGTTGATCTTTCTCTTTAAGTTTATTTCCGTTGGTCCAATAAAGCAATTGCTGAATAAAGACCAGCTGAAATAAAAAAGCATCCGAAGCTTTGATACCACTTCAGATGCTTTATGTAGAAGAGAGTTATTAATACTGAGGCATCACAGGCTTGGTCTGCATGATCTCGTCGATCTTAACCATTGTCTCTTCATCGAGTTTTGTATATACATCCAGAGCCTTAAGGTTTTCAACAAGTTGCGCTTCCTTCGTTGCACCTAGTATTGCGGTAGTTACGTTGGGGTTTCTGATACACCAGGCGATAGCAAGCGTAGCGAGTGTAGTGTTAAGCTCTTTTGCAACTGCGTCCAGATTCCTAACGCTTTCAATCCTTTGTTCACTCAGGGTCCGATCCTTTAGCCAGTCAAAACCTTCAAGCGCCAATCTCGAACCTTCAGGAATACCATCGTTGTACTTTCCGGTGAGAAGACCTGAAGCTAAGGGACTCCAGATAGTAGTACCCATTCCAATATTTTTGAAGATCGTAAAGTAGTCGACTTCCATCCTATATCGCTCGAACAGATTGTACTGAGGTTGCTCCATTGCTGGTCCTTCCAAATGCAATTCCCGCGCGACCATGTGGGCTTCTGCAATTTCGGCGCCAGACCACTCACTTGTTCCCCAATATAGAATTTTACCTTGCTGGATGAGCGTGTTCATAGTACGCACAACTTCTTCCATTGGTACATTCTTGTCGGGACGATGGCAGAAGAAAAGGTCCAGATAGTCAAGCTGAAGGCGCTCGAGCGCTTCATCGCAAGCTTCAACTATGTGCTTGCGGCTAAGGCCGGTTTGATTGGGTTTGTTGGCTTCCCCTCTCCACCCAAAGAACGCCTTGCTAGACACCACATAGCTTGATCTTTCCCAGTTCTTCTTCTTTAGAATTCTTCCCATCATCTTCTCTGACTCGCCTCGTGAGTATACTTCAGCGTTGTCAAAGAAGTTGATGCCGCTGTCGTAGGCAAACCCCATCAGTTGGTCTGAAACCGTGTCGTCCACCTGCTTTGCAAAAGTGATCCATGATCCGTAGGACAGCACGCTCAACTGGAGTCCTGTCTTTCCCATTCTTCTATATTCCATCTCCATTCAGTTTATGTGTGTTTAAGTTGTTAGTTTGTGCATCAAATAAGATACACTACAAGCCCGTCGCGCAACTTGGGTTCAAACCAGGTACTCTTTGGAGGCATAACTTTTCCGGTATCGGCGATCTGAAAAAGTTGCTGAATGCTTACTGGGTAACATGCAAATGCTGCTGCCATGTCGCCACTGTCAACTCTTTTCTCCAATGCACCCAACCCTCTGATACCACCAACGAAGTCGACTCGCTTATCGGTTCTTGGATCATGAATTCCGAGAAGTTTTGAAAGTACGTTCTCCTGAAGAATTGTAACATCCAGTACACCTATGGGGTCGGTAGAAAATGAATCTTGTTTTGAGGTAAGCTTATACCACTCGCCTTTCAAATACATGCCAAACTCATGAGCGGTGTGAGGCTTGTATTGGTCTTTACCTTTCTTCTCTATTTCAAAGTCTTCAGTAAGTGCTGTTATAAACTGTTCTGCATTCATGTCATTCAGATCTTTTACTACACGATTGTAGTCCATGATCTGCAACTGACTGGCTGGGAAGATGCAGGTAATAAAGTAGTTGAAAGATTCATCTCCTGTAATAGACATGCCACCATCTCTCATTTCCTTACATACTTTCCCAGCAGATGCCGCGCGATGGTGGCCATCCGCAATGTAAGTGCATGGAACCTTTTCATCAAACAACCTGGTGATAGTAGATACCTTGGCATAGTCATCAACAACCCAGAAGATGTGGCGGACGCCATCTTCGGCTACGAAGTCGTAGGTAGCATTGTGACTTGCTTTCCATTGTTCAATTATGCTCTGAACATTCTCCTCATCATTATACGCCAGGAATACAATGCCTGTCTGTGCTCTGGTTGTCTTAATATGGTTTATCCTGTCCAGCTCTTTTTCCGGGCGGGTGAATTCGTGCTTCTTTACAATTCCCTGAAAGTAGTCGTCACAACTGGAGCCACAAATTAGTCCTGTCTGGCTTCTCCCATCCATTATAAGCTCATAAATGTAGTAGCACGGTTCGGTGTCCTGTACCATCACCTTTTCAGCGACGAGCTGATCAAGGTTTTCCTTTGCTTTTTCATAAACCTGAACACTATGAACATCAATACCTTCCTGCAAGTCTATTTCGGCGCGGGTTACATGATAGAAATGGTAAGGATCATTCCTGTATTGTCTTGCTTCTTCTACACTTACGACGTCATAAGGCAATGTAGCCAGTTGTGGTGCAATGCTTTTCTTTGGTCTGAGCCCCTTGAAGGGAATTATTTTTGCCATACTTCTTGTTATGTGTTTCTCTAATTGATGATAATCTAAGTTGCCGTTTGTTCAAATTCCTGCATTACACTTACCAGTTGTGCTACTGCATCCGGAGCCATTGCATTATATAAGGACGCCCGAAAGCCACCCACACTTCTGTGACCCTCCACCCCAACTATGTTGCGGGCGTGGCAAAGATCGGCAAATCTTTTTTCTGCTTCCTTCGTTGCTGCTGTGAAGCATACGTTCATCCGGCTTCTATGATCTTTCACCTTTACTACCGGAGCAAAGACGCTGTTCCTGTCTATCTCGTTATAGAGCATCTCTGACTTGGCTATACTTTCCTGTTCAAGAACCGATATGGTTTTACTTTTCGTCCAACGAAGCATCAACAATGAAACATAGATGGCGAAAACAGGGGGGGTGTTCAAGACTGACTTACTTTTCACCTGTTCCCTATAATCAAACACCGCAGGCAGCTTTCTTTTGATCTGCTTCAACATGTCTTTCCTAACTACCGCGAGTGTTGCTCCGGCCGGTCCTACGTTCTTTTGTACTGCAGCGTAGAAGAGTGCACATTTATCGTATTCTCTCTTTCTGCTTAAAATATCACTGCTCATGTCAGCAATAAGTGGCGGCTCTGAGAGTGGAAGGCCGTTCCATTGGGTTCCGTAAATGGTATTGTTTGTAGTGATATGCACGTACGCAAGATCCTCGGGGAAGCTCGCCGGCAGATCAGGCAGGGCAGAATAATTATTCTGCTTAGATGAAGAAAGCACTTCGGTAGCCCCAAAAACATTAGCACTTTGAATGGCATCTCGACTCCAATGGCCGCTATCCAGATATCCTGCGCGCTGTCCATCGCCAAGGAAGTTCATGGGTATCATGGCAAACTGCATTCGTCCACCGCCCTGTAGCCAAAGCACTTCATGATCACCCTGAAGCTCACACAACTCCTTTACCAGTTCTTTACTTTCTTCTAATATACTGTCGAACTTCTGGCCACGGTGTGGTATCTCCAGAATGGAAAGACCATCGCCCTGATAGTCCACCACCGCATCGGCTGCTTCTTTAAGCACTTCCTCAGGCAGCATGGCGGGACCAGACCCAAAGTTTATTTTACGGCTGTTGTTTGAATTGGAGTTTTTCATGATGATGATGTTTCTCTTCCTCGTTGCTGGTGATACCACCACTAACTGCAAACTTCATAGCCTCGCCGGCATTCATTCTTGTAACTGGCTTAACATTTTTAGAGTCTACAACAATGACATATCCGGATATTGCATAAGAGTGTGGAAGGTAAACAGCTATTTTGCCATTCATACCCAGGTATGCCATGTCGGCCTGAGTCATAAATCCTATCCTCCAGACTTCCGGGTTGTGATTAGTACATACCCAAACCGGTTTATTGAATCGTTTCTTATCGCCTACAAAGGAGTCAATCACATCCTTTATGGAAGAGTAAATGTATTTGATACCCGGGATGTGTTCCATCACGTAATCAAAGCCGTCGAAAAGAATTCTACCAACAAAGAAGCGTGTCCCCAGGTATCCAATAATGGTGACTGCACTTATAATTATTACAAAGCCGGTACCTCTTGGTACACCAGGTACAAGCCTGTCTACACTATCCAGTATAGTGTATATTACGTACGCTGTAATAACTATGGGGCTGAGGATCAGAAGGCCCTGCAAAAAGGAACGAAATACTATGGCTGCTAAGCGACGCATCTGAGTTAAGAGAATAGAGCCAAAGTTACATTATTGATACAGGCAAAACTATATTTGTTTGGTGCGGCATACTGTTAGAATAACATTTGAGCGTCCTTACCAGAGGTGTCCTGCCGACCTGCTTTCTGCCACATTTTCACTACGTTTGCAGTATTGCCAACAAGCTTATGTCGGATAACAAAACCTTCTTTCTTGCTAAAAGCGAAGTAAAAGCTCATGACCTTGAGCACAAGCGGAAACTCTCCTTCAACATTCAGAAATATGCCGATACCGTTGTAAAAGGAAAGCAGCAGTTTGCCAATCTGGAACTTGCCAGAAAAAAGGCTAAGAATGTAAAGTGGAAAGCGATAGAAAAGCTGGATGCTTACCTGGAGGAGTTTGAGACGCGCTTCACATCCAGGGGAGGTAAGGTGATATGGGCAGAAACGAAGGAAGAGGCACTGGATGCTGTATTAGAAATCTGTAAGGCTAAAAACGCAAAGCAGGTGGTAAAGTCGAAGTCGATGGTGACGGAAGAACTGCACCTCAACGACTTTCTTGCGAAGCACAACATTGAGTCTGTAGAAACGGATCTTGGAGAGTATATCCAACAGTTGGATGGCGAAGCCCCTTACCACATCGTTACCCCTGCTATGCACAAAAGCAAGGAGGATGTTGCTAAGTTGTTCCATGAGAAGTTAGGAGTTCCTCCAAATCTCACACCTTCTGAACTGACACAGATTGCAAGGCAAAACCTGCGCGAGATGTATGTTACAGCAGATGTGGGGATAACCGGGGGCAACTTTCTGCTTGCCGACATTGGTGCCGTTTGTGTAAGTGAAAATGAAGGAAATGGAAGATTGACAACAGCTTTCCCAAAGACACATATTGCGATAGTGGGTATCGAAAAGATGCTGCCATCTATAAATGACCTTTCATTGTTCTGGCCCTTACTGGCTACGTACGGAACGGGCCAAAATGTAACTGTATACAATACCATATTTACCGGACCACGGCAGCCAGGTGAAACAGACGGACCTGAAGATATGTATGTGATCCTTCTGGATAATGGCCGCACCAATCTCTTTCAGGCTCCAGAGGTGAGGGAGAGCATGTATTGCATACGATGTGGTAGTTGCCTTAATGCCTGCCCGGTTTATAAGAATATTGGCGGGCACGCTTATGGAACAACTTATAGCGGGCCCATTGGATCAGTGATTAGCCCGCACATGAGGGGCATGTCTGACTTTAAGCACCTTAGCTATGCATCCAGTCTTTGTGGGAACTGCACTGAGGTATGTCCGGTGAACATAAACATTCACGGGATGCTTCTGGAGAACAGACACCTTGCTGTGAAGCAGGGACTAAATGACTTTAGCGAGGGCATTGGCTGGAAGCTATGGCGAAGAGCTATGCTAAGCAGAACGATGATGAATATTGCCGGTCCGGGAATGAAAGGCAAGCTTGTGAACAAGGTTTTCAAAGATTCCTGGGGATTGCACCGAGGCCATATCAACTTTGCAAAGAAGTCTTTTAATCAGTTGTGGAAAGAAAGGAAGCATTAAACTGTCCCGCCGCCGATGCAGCCTATAACCGTCTATTGTAAGCATACAAGTTCGAGGCTTGTATATGTATTAGACTGGGTATTCAACGATGTTTTCAAGTGTGGTTATAGGCTTACACTAAGCGAACCAGATGTTGCCGAGTTGCCATTCTTCATTTCATATGGTACAATCCTGCCTGGCGCTTTGTACATACCGGATGCTGGCCTGCTGTGGGAACAGAAGATTGTTCCACAAACTGTTGACTTCGGCTCCTGGAAAGGAATTCCTGTACTGTACAGTACTGACGCAGCAAATGGTTTGCCCTTCGATTTCTTTTCGTCAGTGTTTTACTTTCTCAGCAGGTATGAGGAATATTATGACTACACTCCGGACAAACATGGACGATACCCTGCTGAAGAAAGCATACTATTCAAAAATGATCTGCTATCACGGCCGATTATTGATGAATGGTTGCTTGAGCTTTACAAGCTGCTGAAGGTTCACGTTTCACAGCTTACTCTTGAGCCTTTCGCGTATCAACCTACGTACGATATAGACATTGCTTTTTCCTACAAACACAAAGGTCTTGTGAGGACGACGGGTGCGTACCTGAAGGCTCTGTTGCGTGGAAATTTAAACTCCTTAGTTGAGCGAAGTAAGGTGTTATTTGGTGGAGACACGGATCCCTTTGACTGTTTTAACTGGCTGAAGGATTTGCACGCAAAAGCTGATGTACTACCTGTTTACTTCATGCTGGCAGCTCTCCGGACCACTGCCTATGATAAGAACATCTCACCCACGAATCCAGCTATGCAAAGCCTCATAAGGGAGCTCGCAAGTGAAGGGAGAGTGCGGCTGCACCCTTCTTACTTTTCAACGGAAGCTACCGTGTTCAAACAGGAAAAGGACATGCTGGAAGAGATAACTGGCGGGTCCATCTCCTCGTCGCGGCAGCATTATATAAGGATGAGACTACCAGATACATACCGAGCTTTAATCGATCGAGGTATTACGGATGACTGGAGTATGGGCTATGGAGCCTCGATAGGCTTCAGGGCTGGGACAAGCAGGCCCTTCTACTGGTTTGATCTCGAAAGCGGTGCGCAGACAATGCTTAGGGTCCACCCATTCTGCTTTATGGATAGTACTGCTCATTACGAACTTGGGCTGAGTGCGGATGAGGCGTTTAAGAGGCTTGAAGAAATGTCGAGGTTAGTACAGAAGGTGAAAGGATGCCTTGTAACTGTTTTCCACAACTTTTCACTTGGTTCAGAAGAAGAGTGGAAAGGCTGGAATGAGTACTACAAGGAATTTCTGATTACAGTCTCAAAAAAAGCAAAGTCCGCAATGCGGACTTGACTTAAGTATGTTTTTAAGTGAGTACTATTTCTTGATGTAAACCTTAGTGCCCACACCGGCTATGGTGAACAGCTCCTCAATATCCTTGTTCTTAAGCGCTACACATCCGTCAGTCCAACCAACGCCAAGCTCAATCATATTATCACCACCAGGCCAGATTCCGTGGAAGCCGATATCGCCGCCGATGCGGGCAGAGGATGGAATTACACCTGCAGACTTGAGTCTTTTAAAACGCGCCAACGCGCTATCGTTAGGGTAACTTATTTCAAGGAACTTATTAAACTTTGATTGGGGATTAACTCTTGTTATTTTGAACCAACCTTCCGGAGTGCACCTGTCTCCTTCCATAACTTTATTCTGTTCCGGGTTGGGACCAAAGGTGGCTCTGTAAGCTCTTATCAAACGCTTGCGATATAGCACCTGCACTGTCTTCTTTGCCTTCTCCACTACTATCATTACGGAGTCTTTGTCCATCTTCTCCGGCTCTATGTGTACTGCTGTACTTCCTACCGGCAAGGCTTTTGGTGTGATTGTAGTTTCTGTGACACGCATATAGCCCTGGTCGTACTGAATAACTCGCACAATATTTCCTTTCCCGTCAGGTTCTTCACTGATGACCCGGAGGTTCTTTGGGGGAGGAGGAGTTTTTTTTGCAGGAGGTGTATAAATGGTTTGTGACCATGCTGAAGTTGTGCCAACTATACACAACAAAAGAAATAAGCCACGTACACCGCTAATACGAAGTTGCTTCATGAACCAGGTAGCTTTATAATGAGTATCTACGAAAATAACGAAAAATGTAGTAAAAGAGAACGTTGTGCGCCACTTCCTCAAAATTTGGGAATTCAGGGAGCAGAACAAAGGCTGCCTTCTGCTGAATTTGCTAATTTAGCCCCGCATGCAACACCTGACGCTCACTGAGGAGAATTACCTGAAATCGATCTATGCTATTGAACAAAACAATACGTCTGGGGAGGTATCAGTGAACGAAATAGCTGAGCGGATGCAGACCAGACCTGCAACGGTGACGGACATGCTACGTAAGCTATCGGAAAAGGAGCTGATACATTATGAAAAGTACAAGAAGGTACAGGTTACCAAGACTGGTATTTTACTAGCTCTTCAGATAATACGGAAACACCGGTTGTGGGAGACTTTCCTGCATGATAAGCTCGACTTTTCGTGGGATGAGGTCCATGAGGTGGCAGAGCAACTGGAACATATTCACTCCCAAAAACTGATAGACAGACTGGATGAGTACCTTGGCTACCCACAGTACGACCCGCACGGAGACCCGATACCTAACTCTCTGGGGGAAGTGCCCACTTCATCAAATCTTCTGCTCAGCGAATCTGAACTATTGATGCCCAGTATAGTAGTGGCTGTTAAAGACACATCTTCACCCTTTCTCCAGCAGATGGAGCGACTGGGACTTCAGATAGGAACAGTATTGACGGTGAAGGAAAGAATGCCATACGATAACAGCATACAGATCCAGGTAGGGGAAGGAGCTGAAATTATGTTGTCGGAAAAGGCTGCTGTAAACATTATTATCCGACACCTGGATAAGTGAGGCTACTTCCTTTTAAAGATAGGGACAGTGGAGCATGGCTCCCCATACATAAGCGACTTTACGTGTGGCCGTAGGAGTCCTGTGACGGTAACATAGGCGGTTTCGGGAATAGAGATGTCTCCGCATCCTTTGATGACCACCCGTTTATCCTGATATTCCGCGGGATCAATGGTAGCAAGTGCTGTAATGGTAAGGTGTTTCTTAAGTTCAGCACCTGTGCCGAAGTAGATGGATTGCGATACTGGCTGTAGGTAGGAAGAAACCAGCATATAAGCCCACATGGGTATGATAGCATCTGTACTGCAGGTGATGGCCACGTGTTTACCGGTATATTGTGCCCAGTCATGGGTGAGCAGCGAGGCTCTAAACTCTTTCTCTCTTACTATCATTTCCCGGAACAGGAAGGGCTTGAGGTCAAAAACTGCAATGATATCCTCCTTAGGCAGGTAGTCTGTAAGGTCTATTGTTATTATTCCGCTCTCAGCTACTTTATTCACAAACGTTTCCATAATCCTACTTGTACAGCAAAATTACGAAGAATACGAGAGTAAAAACCGGTTGCGCACCTCACCTGCACTTAGAGCGCCTTTATACCGCCATAGAAGCGCCTTTAAAGCGCCCATTGAAAAAAGCGAAATCACCTTTAAGGTTTCCCGCTGCATACCCAGTGTAGATCCAGTCGACACCCAGTGTAATTCCAGTGCTATCCCAATGATATCCCAGGTACCTTTATGTTTTGTATAATATGTTAGGGATTCTCGGACTTCGGATGAGCCAGCCAAAAAAATACAGCGGCCGATATGACCGCTGTATCCGAATGATATTACTCTACGTATGCTAGTAAAGGTTCTTGGCGTCGTACTTAATTTCTGCATTGCGGCGCATTACTTCCGGAAGCATAGATGATATAGAGGCTTTCATTTGCTGCTGTTGCATCATTTGCTGCTGTTGCTGCATTGGATCCTGGAAGGTTACTGGATTCTGCTGGCGAGACTTCAGCGAAATAAAGAATACTCCATCCTGACCTTTGATAGCTGGCGAGGTGGTGTTAGGCTTGAAGCCATCGAAAAACGTATAACCAACTACCTTTGGCTCAAAGCCAAGATTTGCTATAAAGTTACTGGCTGCGTTGAAGGAATCTGCATTTTGAACAGGTTGAGCAGAAGCCTGGGATATAGCGTCCACAGATTGATTGTTCTTATACTTACTTGCAATCATTTCGGCTTTCTTCTCTGTCCTTACCAATGACTCAATAGCGGGACGATTGCTGGCGTCCAATTGCATCAAACCTTCATCCTGAATGCTGGAAAGCTTGGCAACTACGTACCTTCCATCAAGGCTGAATACAGGGGACACTTCTCCTTGTTCTGCTTCGTACATCCAGCGGATGATATCTCTGCTAGAGCCGACACCTGGGATAACGAAGTCGTTCACTTTTACATTTTGCGCCTGCAGCTTATTCAGGTTCTGTTTCTTTACAGCCTCGTCAAATGCAGCGGCAGTGGTGTTTCTTCCTGCAAACTCATTTGCCTTTGCATAAACTGCCTGATCTGTTTCCTCACCAGCAAACAAAGACTTTGAGATTGTAGCAAGCTTGGAGGCTGTTTGTACATTCTGCTGATCAAGTATTTCGATATAGTGATAACCTGCGTAAGCATCATTATCAACCTTAACAACTTTCTTTTCACCAGGTTTTCCTTCGAATGCAAAGTCGGCAAATTCTTTTGATATCTGAGGACGCTGCTGAAGTGTAAACGTGTATTCACCAGCAGTAGCCTTGCTGCCGGGGTCATCGCTAAAGCGCTCAACAACTTCATTGAACGGGGTACCAGAAGCCAGAGCTAGCTTAACACTATCCATCTTGCTGTTAGCTGCACTGTCGGAACGCATCGGAGAACGCCTGTCTTCTGTTTTTACCAGCACGTGGCGAAGCTTTACAGAATCTGGCAGTGCTTGCCTTTCTACAACCTTTGTCAGTTTGTATGAGCCGTTCTCGAAGTAGGGACCGTACACGGTACCTACTGGCATGTTCAGGATAGAATCAGCAAAAGCTGACATGAAGGAACTTTTTGTGACGAATGCATTAGTAAATGGCTCGTCTGAATTTCTGTTTACAAAGCTTTCTACATCAGAAGTAGCTGCAAAGTCGTCTTTTAGTTGATTTAATGCTGTAAGCGACTGAGCAGTGTCCTGCGCAGACGGTGTGATATCAAAGGCAACATATTCTATACTTCTTGTAGGATCTTCCATGCGGTATTGAGCTGCATGTTTTTCCATATATGCCTTCAAGTCCGCATCAGTAATCTTTACATCAGCGTCATTTACTGTAGTGAACGGTATTTTCACATACTTAATGCTACCCATATAGTTTTGATCTTTTGCTATACGGTCGACGATAAACTTTGGAGTAAATATTGCACCTGCAAATAAAGAATTGTATTTCTGAACCAGGCGATTGCGTTTGATATAGTTCTTCATGTTCTGCCAATGCTCCAGAGCTTGCTGCGCCTGGGGATTCGTCAGATCGAGTTTATTACCTTCAAACATCATCAGCATCTGTGGGTCATACTCTCCAGTCTCTGGATTTTTGAAATATGGGAAGCTGGTAACAAGCGGATCAGGGTTAGCACCTGTGATCATCTCCTTTTCTTCTTCTTTGGTAATGGTAATGCCAAGATCTTCGAGCTGATCTTCTATAAGTTTTTCGTAGATGATCTCTTTTAGCACCTGGTCATGAATCTGTGCACGGGTATTATCATCTATCTTATTACCCATCAGTTCATACAAAGACTGGTATTCTTCAATCCTCTCCGCATATTCTTTTGGTTCAATTTTATCGCCATTTACTTTTGCGATGTAGTCACCACCGGTAAACATGCTTCTCAGGTTATCACCTGCGTCCATCAACAGGAACCCTACTAATGAAAGCGCAATAACAAATCCTGCGAGCTTTGCATACTTGTCCCTGATTTTTTGAATTACAGCCATAATAGGTTGTGTATTAAGTATTTTGTAAGAGGGGCAAATTTATAGGAAAAAATGAGATAACAAAGATAATTCACCTGAAAACTACCGCTCGTCTTAGTTATTAGGAATTTTTATTTGATGACTTTGTTGTCATTCGTGAGTAAATAGACAGAAACCATATTGGCTACGGCCTATGATAACTACTATTATTTTGGCGAACAAGAAATAGTTATCCTTTCTTCCTGTGAATTGGTGTGGAGAGTGCTTGTATAATCCATTGGTTCACCCACTGTTATCCTCAACTGGTAGCAGGCAGATTTTGTTTTCAGTAGAGGTTATCGAATTGTTAACACCCTTCCCGGAAACTAAGATTCCGGATTTTGTTCACAACCGATGTTATCCACTTACCAACAAACTTATGTGGGAATGCATAGCTGGCGTGAGCTTTTAATGTGTACTTCGCAGAGTCTAACGGTATCATTTGATTTAGTCTAGATTTGCAATGTGAATTGGATATTTGTTTCCCCAACTTCACACTCCTAATTGATAATAGTTCTTTTTTAAAAAAATCATTTAACTCTATTAATATGGATATGGGTATTGAAAAAGAAATTGAGGCTTTGGAAGAAAAAGGTTTTCTCGATATCGAACTCGATCCAACACTGGACCTTTTTGAAGAAATAGGCAGGCTGAAGAAGGAAAAGAATGCAGTTGTGCTGGCGCATTACTACCAGGAGCCGGATATCCAGGACGTTGCTGATTTTATAGGGGATAGCCTTGGATTGGCACAGGAGGCAACGCGGACAAAGGCAGATATGATTGTTTTTGCCGGAGTTCACTTTATGGCGGAAACGGCAAAGATTCTAAACCCCGACAAGAAGGTGCTGTTACCAGATATTAAGGCTGGGTGCTCACTTAGCGATAGTTGCCCGCCACCAATCTTCAAAGCATTCAAAGATAAGCACCCAGACCACCTGGTTATTTCATATATCAATTGTTCAGCTGGTATTAAGGCTTTGAGCGATATTATTTGCACATCCTCTAACGCAATGCAAATAGTGAAGAGTCTACCTGAGGATCAGAAGGTAATATTTGCTCCTGATAAGAATCTGGGTGGTTATATAAATAAGATTTCAGGACGTAATATGGTATTGTGGAATGGCGCGTGCATGGTTCATGAGATATTTTCATTAGAGAAGATAACTAGGCTTAAGGAACGGCATCCGGACGCAAAAGTTATTGCACACCCGGAATGTGAGGACCCTGTGTTGCGAGTTGCTGACTTTGTTGGTTCTACAACACAGTTGTTGAAGTTTACTCAGGAGAATGAGGCTGCTACATTCATAGTTGCCACGGAAGCAGGAATACTACATCAGATGAGAGCCAGGAATCCTACGAAGACATTTATACCAGCTCCTCCGGATAATTCCTGTGCCTGCAATGATTGCCCGCATATGAAGCTGAATACCCTGGAAAAGCTATATCTATGTATGAAGTACGAGCTGCCCGAGGTGACAATGCCTGAGGACCTCAGAATGGCCGCTAAGAGACCTATAGACAGGATGTTAGAGCTAAGCCGACAATTTGGTATCTAATAAGCTTTTGAAGGCGTGTTAGGGCCTGAATTTGGTAATTTAACAAACTATTTGTATCTTACATAATTAAACCGCTAATTAATATATTATGAGAAAACTTAACCTAAAGTTTATTTTGGGCTTATGTTTATTGGGGGTGGCTGGAACATCGAATGCACAGCTACATCCATTGAACTTTGCTGATGTATCGGGTGTCGCTAACCCCACACACAATTGGTATAAGGACTATGTTGGTGTACAACTGACAGTTAGTTCACCAGCTGCTATAGCAGGTCCCTTGGTTTATACGACCGCAAATGATGGAAATTCAACTGGTGATTGGGGTGGAACAATTACAACTTCAATAGTTGATAAAGAACTGGTGAGATCTTCTCCAGATACATTAGGATGCGCACCTTTCCCAGCTGTTGGTAGCATGACTGGAAAGATTGCATTTATTTGGCGTGGAGATTGTGAATTTGGTGCAAAGGCTCTAGCAGCCGAAGCTGCCGGTGCAATTGCATGTATCATTGTCAATAATATTGCAGGTGGACCTGTAGGAATGGGTGCTGGTGCAGTTGGTACGGGTGTGAACATTCCGGTGTTCATGATTTCTCTTGAGCAGGGAACTATTATTAATGACCGGCTTCGTAACAATGAAACAGTAAAGGTATCGTTTACAACATGGGGTAGCGGTGCAAGCAAAGATCTGGCGATACTGCCGAATGGAATCGCAACGTGGCATGCTTTCGCAGTTCCACAATCCCAGATCGGGACTACAGGAACAGCAAGTCCTGTTCCATACAAAGGATATGACGGTGCATTTCTTGCAAATTTTGGTACTGTTGACGCAACAAACGTAAAGCTGAAGTCTGAGATTTCTTTTACTCCAGAAGGAAGTTCAACTGCACAGCCAATACAGAAGGATTCGGTTACGTTTGCAAGTTTCCCAGTTGCTGACTCGATAGTAGCAATAGGAATGGCTGCTCCCTATGACGTTCATCCTCCAAGTGGCTCAACCAAGGGTCGCTTTGATGTTAACTACACCGTTTCGTTTGATGGCGGAGATGACTTCACCCCGAATAATACTGCCTCTTATTCATATCATGTCACTGAGGATGTGTTCTGCAAAGGAAGATATGATATGGTAAACAAGGTTCCAATTGCTAATTCATTCTGGAGACTAGGAACCACTGAGTTTACTATGGGTAATCTTTATTATGTTTCTACTGGAGGTTACGCAGCGATTAGTTCAATATTTTCTATTTCTAAGGAGAATACTGAAATTCTGGATGGTTCTAGTTCAACTCTTCTGGTTTACAAGTGGGACGATGCAATGTTTCAGGATTCAATGATTCAGGTGGGAGAACTTACTCCGGTAGCCATTGGTAGTGTAACTTTTGGCCCTGCGGATTCAAATGGTAAGATGTACAATGTAAACTATGCTGCTGCCGATGGTACAACTGGTATTACTGGCCTTATGTTGGAAGAGGACACTTGGTATTGGGTTGTTGCAGTAACACCAGGCGATTGCTTTCTGGGTATGGATGGTATTACAAACCATTACCCACGTACATATCTAAGGCATCACGCCACTTCTCAGAAGTATACAGAATTCTATTCTTCTCAGCGAGTAGGTTCTAACATCGAAATTCACGATGACTCAGTATCTAATCCTGGTCTAACAAACTCTATGTTTATTTTTGAAGGTGGTTCTATTGTAACTACTGACGCCATTGACAGCGCAAGGTTTGCACAACAGAAGGATGGCTTTGTTCCTGCCATATCGTTACGCATTGGTACAACGCTTGGCGTTAACAATGTTAATTCTAATACAGCGGACGTTAATTTATATCCAAATCCTACGTCCGATCTTTTGAATGTAACTGTTAGCCTGGATGAGAAGGCTTCAAAGGTTACCTATAAGGTGATCGATATACTTGGTAAGTCTAAGGTTGCCCTGGTGCATAGAAATGTGAAGGATGATAAGTTTAGCGTTTCGACGAATGAGCTTGCTGCAGGAACATACTTCTTGGTAATCAATGCGGATAATAAGTCAACTACAGTAAAGAAATTTACTGTTGTTAGATAAGCAATTAGAGGCTTAGTTACTGAAGGAGAGGCTAGAGCCTCTCCTTTTTGTTTCACGTGGAACACGGATGCTAGTTCAAGTTTATTTATATTTGCGGGATGTTTAAGGAATATGACGTGATTGTTGTTGGGGCTGGGCATGCAGGGTGCGAGGCTGCTGCAGCAGCAGCCAATATGGGGTCTTCTGTGTTGCTGATAACGATGAACATGCAAACCATAGCACAGATGAGCTGCAATCCAGCGATGGGTGGAATTGCAAAAGGTCAGATAGTGAGAGAGATCGATGCGATGGGGGGTTATAGCGGCATTGTAACAGATAGAAGTACTATTCAGTTTAGAATGCTGAATAAGTCGAAAGGTCCTGGAATGTGGAGCCCAAGGAGCCAGAACGATCGACATTTGTTTGCGTCAACCTGGAGAGAGATGTTGGAGCAGACACCGAACGTTGATTTCTGGCAAGATACAGTGAAGGAGGTGATTGTTTCACGTGGAACAATTAAGGGTGTAGCGACCAGCATGGGGCAACAGATATATGGAAGGGCGGTTGTGCTTACCAATGGAACTTTTCTAAATGGAACGATTCACGTTGGGGAAAAACAATTTGGTGGCGGAAGAATGGGCGAGAAAGGAGCCCAAGGTATTACAGAGCAGCTCGTGTCTTTGGGTTTTGAAAGTCGTAGACTTAAAACAGGAACCCCTCCAAGACTCGATGGAAGAAGCCTTGATTATTCAAAGATGGAAATTCAAGACGGAGACGAGGAGGTGGTTGGGTTTTCCTATTTGCCTATAAAGAAACTGAATCCTAGTAGACAAAGAAATTGTTGGATTACCTACACTAGTCCAGAGGTTCACGAACTTTTACGAACCGGTTTTGAGCAATCACCAATGTTTCAGGGGCGAATACAAGGTAGCGGACCACGATACTGCCCCAGTATTGAGGATAAGATAACCAGGTTTGCGGAACGGGATCGACACCAGTTGTTCGTAGAACCAGAAGGGTGGAACACGGTGGAGATCTACGTAAACGGTTTTAGTACTTCTCTACCTCAAGATGTACAATTCAAGGCCCTGAGGAAAGTTCCAGGATTTGAAAACTGCCGATTTTTCAGGCCTGGGTATGCTATAGAATACGACTATTTTCCTCCTACCCAGCTATCAGCATCGCTTGAGACAAAGTTGATTGCAAACCTTTTCTTCGCTGGTCAGATAAATGGTACTACGGGATACGAAGAAGCCGCTTGTCAGGGTCTGATGGCTGGAGTAAATGCTCACCGAAAGGTCGCGGACCAGGCTCCAGTAGTTCTAAAAAGAAGTGAAGCATATATAGGCGTTTTAATTGACGACTTGATAAATAAAGGGACAGATGAACCCTACCGAATGTTTACAAGCAGGGCAGAGTACAGGACTTTGCTACGGCAAGATAATGCAGATGCCAGGCTTACAAAACTAGCATACGATATAGGGCTCGCAACAGAGGAGCGGTACCAAAGGATGCTTTCCAAGAAGAATGCAGTGTCGTCAATCAGGAAAACACTTGATGACCTGAGTGTACAGCCTTCGGAGGTCGAAGAGTTGTTAGCGGCTAACGGATATAATGGCATTACAGAAAAGACCAAGGCATCTAAACTGCTATTAAGACCTGGAATTTCGCTGGCTAAGATGAGAGATACTATACCGGCACTGAGTTCGTTGCTGGATGGTGTTGATGGAATAGTGTTAGAACAAGCAGAGATACAAGCTAAATACGAGGTTTATATAGAAAAGGAACGAGAGCTGGTTAAGAAGATGGTTTCACTGGAAGATCACATTATCCCTGAAAGTTTCAATTATACTACTCTCAATGCGCTAAGTACTGAAGCTCGACAGAAATTTGAGAAAATAAAGCCGCGCACTCTGGGTCAAGCCAGCAGAATAAGTGGGGTGAACCCAAGTGATATACAGGTGCTTATGGTCTATATGGGCAGATGATTCTCTAATCGCAAGATAATCAGCAATTTAGCCGAGAATGTCTATCAGTATTTCTATTGAAAGCTACTGCCAGTACCAGGAGCGTTGTCACAAGGAGGTGAGAAACAAGCTTTACGAATTGGGATGCAACAGGGAGGAGGTAGAGTGCTATTTGGCTGAGATGATCGGGAGGGACCTGGTAAACGAGGAGCGATATGCCCGGGCCGTAGCAAGAGGCAAGTTCCGAATGATGGAATGGGGCAGGAATAAAATAGTATACAAGCTCAGGGGCAGTCAGGTATCAGAATACTGTATTAAGAAAGCTCTTACGGAAATTGATCCAGAAGAATACATGGAAACATTGATTAAGCTGGCGAGCAAAAAGTACAATTCTCTTTCAGGCAAAAAGGAGGTTCGAAAAGCAAGAACATACACATTTTTATATAGCAAAGGTTTTGAGGCAGATCTCATTAATGATGTGCTGAAAGAAATTGCCAATGCTGCAGAGCGTTGAAAAGAAAGTCCTATATTTACATTAGCCAAGCCCAGATCCCATGGTACAGCAAGTAACGGACGGAGTAAGTGTAACAGTAGAAATCTTTTATCAGCCGGGTCAATCTAAACCTCTAAGTTCTGAGTACCTCTTTGCCTATAGAATTACTATTGAAAATCTAGGTTCAATGCCGGTCAAGCTGTTAAGAAGGCACTGGCATATAATAGACAGCAATGGTGCTTATAGAGAAGTGGAAGGAGATGGTGTCTTAGGGCAGCAACCTGTTATAGAAGCGGGTGGTAGTTACCAATATGTGTCAGCGGCGAACCTAAGGAGTGACATGGGTAAGATGTATGGAAGCTACCAGATGGAAAATCTGTACAATAAGAAGCTGATTAAGGTTTCCATACCCGAGTTCCAAATGATTGCACCATTCAAAATGAACTAAGAGCTAGTGGCAGGTTCTATTACAAGTTACCGGCCGGAGTCAAGGTGACTTTGGATAATCCGGACTAGATCCTTTTCCAAAGACTTCTCTGGCGTCTCCACAATTCTTCCGATTTCTGTGAAGCCCTTATACACAATGATTGTGGGTACAAATTCAATCCTGTAGAGTTGTGATTCAACGTACTTGGTTGTTTTTGACCGATCCACCCCAAAGACCATATGGTTCGAGGGAGAGAAAGAAGCTATATCCATTATCCTGACTAGTTTAGGAAATAGCGTGTGAGAGTCGTCACACCAAGTACCTAGGAACGTGACTAACTTGTAGTCCGGCAGATGTTTGCGGAGAAACTTCATAGCCGTAGAATCCGGTTCATACTTCGTTGGGCCGTCCAGCCATTCAAAGCTTGATTCTTTCCTGAGGTCCTCGAGAGTTAACTGTCCTTTGAACACGACAGAACCGTTCTCTGCGTCTACAGATCTGTCAAAGTCGGATTGTGCAAAACCAGAAACGCTTAATAACATTAGTATGAGGAATACAATACTTTTCATATGCTTTATTTGGAAAGGGTTGTAAGAATGGACATTAATTGCTTTCGCAGGGAGGTTAGGGATTGTTTTAGCGTCACAGTTTCTAGAACACCCTTCTTGCCCCCTTTTAATTTTGCCTTGGCACCTGCTAAAGTAAACCCACGTTCCTTAACAAGAGTATAGATATTATGTAGCTGGCTTATTTGTTCAGGGGTGTAGAGCCTATCACCTTTTCGTGTTGTCCTCACCTTCAGGTCAAATTCCTTGGTCCAAAATCGGACGTGAGATGTGTTGACATTGAAGAGAGAAGCAACCTCGCCAATAGAGTAATATTGTTTTTCTGCCTTCCAGTCTACAAGGATTTCAGAAACGGAGTTGATTATTTTTTTTGTTGTCTTAGGCTGCGATACTTTTGGTGTACTCGTTTCGCGTTTATCAACCTCATCTGGTTGGTCATCCGAGCGGACCTTCTTATCTTCTCCAAACAAAGTAAGTATCTGAGGATTCATTACTGCAAAATAGATACTTTTTTGTTTCCGAGCTATTAACGTTGTCATAAACTAAGCCTACGTGCGGACGTAACCTTCAAGTGTCGATGCCGTTATAAGTTTTTTAGACTCAGTTGGAATGAAGAATTCAAGTAGTTTTGGCGAACAATTTTATGAACGATGCGAGTAGACGATCTTTTGGTGCGGGCTGGTAATTTCGAATTTCTGACTTCGGAGGAGGGCGTATTTCTATATGAAAGTGCTCCACTATCTGAACTCATGTTCGTAGCAAATGAGCTGAGCAAAATCCAGGTTCCTCATGGAAAGGTGACATGGATCATAGATAGAAACATGAACACAACCAACGTTTGCGTTGCTAATTGTAAATTCTGTAACTTTTACCGGATTCCCGGTCATGCTGAGGCATATGTAACGGATATTGAAACATATAAGCAGAAGATTCAGGAAACGTTTAAATATGGAGGGGAACAACTCCTCTTGCAGGGAGGCCACAACCCTGAGCTTGGACTTGACTATTACACCTCTTTATTCAGGGAGCTTAAACAGCTTTTCCCGAACCTGAAACTGCACGCTTTAGGGCCTCCTGAAGTTGCGCATATTTGTAAAGTATCTGGTGTTACCCACCGGCAGGCTTTACTAGCGCTAAAGGAATCGGGAATGGATAGCATGCCCGGACCAGGAGCCGAAATATTGAATGATCGTGTTCGAAGACTGATCTCAAAGGGCAAGTGCGGGGCACAGGAGTGGCTTGATATAATGCATGAAGCCCATAATGTTGGTTTAACCACAACGGCCACTATGATGTTCGGGCATGTTGAAACGATCCATGAGCGGTTTGAACATTTGGTCAAGTTAAGAGAAGTACAATCCAAGAAGCCAAAAGATGCAAAAGGATTCATCGCATTTATACCATGGACTTTTCAGGATGTTGATACATTGCTAGCGAGGATACGTGGAACGAGAAACAAGGTGACAGCTGAAGAGTATATAAGAATGATCGCTCTGAGCAGAATCATGCTTCCAAATATCAAAAATATCCAGGCTTCATGGCTAACCGTGGGTAGGAGTGTTGCGCAGGCGTGCCTGCATGGGGGTGCCAATGATTTTGGATCTATTATGATTGAGGAGAACGTTGTTAGCGCGGCTGGCGCTCCGCACAGGTTTACTGCTGCAGGTATTCAGAATGCAATCAGAGAAGCCGGTTTCGAGCCACACTTGCGCAATCAACAATATGAATTCAGGGATATACCGGAACACATACAGGAACAGGAGATTACCTACTAGCAGCTAATAGGCCCGTAGGTTTTTGGATACCAGTAATAGTTCTGTTTATTTGTAAGTCTTCTTACATAGTTTCTTCTATTAATGGATCTGGTCCTCCTTTGTATATTAGGGTTTCTAGCCGGCTTTATAGATGCCGTTGTGGGTGGCGGAGGTTTGATCCAATTGCCGGCGTTTTTAATTTTCCAACCGCACCTAAGTCTTGTGCAGACACTTGCCTCAAACAAGACCGCCTCTTTCCTCGGGACAACTGTAGCGGCCGTACAGTATTCAAAGAAGGTTAGAATTGAATGGAGGCGGCTGTCAGTGATTGTTGTTCTCGCATTCGTCGGAGCATTCGGGGGAGCTTTACTAGTAAGTTTTATCCGGAAGGAACAATTCATGCCGTTCATTATTGGCACCCTATTTTTTGTATTAGGCTATGTAATAGTTAGAAAAAAGTTAGGCGTTGAACGACGCGCCAGACATATATCCAGATCACGCTATTATGTGTATGCAGCCACAGTCGGACTATTGATAGGATTTTATGAAGGTCTGATAGGTCCAGGTGCGGGAAGTTTTCTGGTCTTTGCTTTTGTCGCCTTGTTTGGAGATGACTTTCTCCACGCTTCGGCCAAGGCAAAGATTGTGAACTGGGTGGCTAGCTTAAGTGCTTTATGTTTTTTTATTTTTAAGGGTTATGTGATGTGGAGTCTTGCTTTGCCTGTGGCTGTGGCGAATATGGCAGGCAACTATGTGGGTTCACATGTAGCGATAAAGAAAGGTAGTGGATTTATAAGGATGTTTTTTATAGCCGTTGTTATAGCTTTAATTGTAAAGCTAGCATACGATTACCTATGAGTTATTACAGCTAAGATCGAAAGACGTCTGATGGCTTCTCGCAGGGTGTCTTCACTTTTTGCAAAACAAAACCTAACTAGTTTATCATCCTTTCGGGCTTTATAGAAGGGGCTTACTGGAATGGCTGCGACACCTATTTCCTTAGTCAACCAAATTGCGAACTCTGTATCTGATAATTCACTGATTCCGTTGTAACCAACCAGTTGGAAGTAGCTTCCCGAAGACTTCTGGTGAATAGTAAATGGGAGTTGCGCAAGGTGAGATAAGAACCAATCCCTTTTTTCCTGTAGCAATGCACTAACATCAGGTTTCTCGGGCATGTTTAGGTATGTTCCAATTGAATATTGCGAGGGCGTGTTAACAGAGAAGCCTATGTACTGATGAATGTGGCGGAACGCATCGGTGTACGACGGCGGAGCAATAACATATCCTACTTTCCACCCAGTGTTATTAAACACTTTTCCAAACGAGAACACAGCAAAGCTTCTCTCCCGAAGTTCCTGATGGTGTAAGACGCTGATATGTTCCATGTGATCAAAGACAACCTGTTCATAAACTTCATCGGAAACTATAACAATCCTGGTATCCCGAATTGCTGCTGCCAACTCTTCCCAGTCCGACCGTTGCCATATTGTGCCGGTGGGGTTATGTGGCGAGTTAATGATAATAGCTTTAGTTCTCGAAGTTATTGCTTTCCGGACACGGGACCAGTCGACATGAAAGTCAGGAGACTCTAAGGGTACGCATATGGACTTAGCTCCATTCGCTTCTATAGCGGGAATATAGCTATCATATGCAGGTTCTAAAACGATCACTTCATCGCCCTTTTGGAGGACAGAAGCCAAAGCAACATGGATGCCATACGTTGCTCCAGGGGTGATCGTGATCTCATGTGCGGGATCGGCATCAATTGCATAACGTATTTGGAAATCCGTAGAGATTGCTTGCCGGAGCAAGGGCAAACCAGACATTGGTGCGTATTGATTGTAGTTCTGTATTGCACCATCATAAAGGAACCTAGCTAATTGGCTGTCAATTGGAAAATCCGGAAAGCCCTGTGAGAGGTTAATTGCATTGTTCTCTGCAGCCAGAACAGACATCACTGTAAAAATGGAATTGCCTGTAGTGCTATGTTTACCGGGGAACTGCATTAAAGATACTTTTCACCTTTATTTCTTTTAACTTCTGCCACATAGTCCTTTATTTGCTGCTCCCGGCTTCTCTCACAAATAAGTAAAACATCAGGCGTGTCGATTACGATGAATTTTTCAAGACCCTGAAGTACAACCAGCTTCTCGGGTGAAGTCTTGACCATACATTCACTTGCGTCGATCACCATTACATTCTTGCCATACACAGCGTTTCCAAGATAATCCTTGTCAGAGTTTTCATAGGCAGACTCCCAGGTTCCTAAATCGCACCAGCCAAAGTGAGAAGGTATTACAAAAACGTTTTTTGCCTTTTCCATTATTCCATAGTCGATGGATATATTAGTACAATGGGCATAGAGTTCACTAATCACGACCTCTTCCCGGTCAGTATTATAAGCATCTTTTGCCTGGAGAAAGACTTCGTGCATTTCCGGCAGGAACTTTTCACATGCCTCCATGATTGTCCTGACATTCCAGACGAAGATTCCCGAATTCCACAGGAAATCTCCGCTTTTCAAGAATGTATGAGCGAGTTCCAGGGAAGGTTTTTCTGTAAAAGTCTTAACCCGATAGGCGTCGTCAAGTTCTTCCTCTAGATCGTACTGAATATAGCCATAACCCGTATCAGGTCTCGTTGGCTTGATACCCAAAGTTAAAAGTGCATCGTGTTTTGAAACAAAGTCGAGTGCTGATTTAGTAGTAGCCTGAAAAGAGTGGTCGTCAATGATAAGGTGATCCGCAGGGGAAAGGATAATGTTTGCATCGGGATTTAACGCCATCATTTTATGGGCGAAATACACAGCACAAGGGGCGGTGTTTTTTCGAGACGGTTCGCTAATGATGTTAGTACTCGAGACCTCGGGAAGTTGTTCTTTAAGAGTATCTATGTAACTATGGTTCGTGATAAAATAGATGTTTTCGGGAGGGCAGATAGCTTTGAATCGATGATAGGTCCATTGAATCAGAGACTTACCAGTACCGAGTATATCAAGAAATTGCTTTGGATGATGAGTTCTGCTTTCGGGCCAAAAACGGCTGCCGATTCCGCCAGCCATAATAGCAACGTAGTTATTGTTATTATTCATGTGTTGATCTTGGGGTAAATTTAATGCAATCACTGAATGGTTTCGCTAAGAGTTTAATTTCAACCTCCCCTTTGTCAGCCAAGGCGATGAGGCGTACAGAAAAGGGGCCTTACTGGCCCCTCAAACAAATATAAAATCTCAAAGTCTACTCACTCTGAGCGACTACTTCTTTAACTTCAGGAATCATCCTTTTCATCATTCCCTCTATTCCAGCTTTCAGGGTGATCATTGATGACGGGCAACCTGAGCAAGACCCCTGCATCATGAGAGTAACTACACCGTCTTCATAACCGAGAAAGCTGATAGCGCCGCCGTCCATTTCAACGGCAGGTTTAACGTAATTCTCCAAAAGTTCTTTTATCCGTTTTACTACGTCTGTATCATCTGCGTTCACACTATTTGAGCTAGCGCTTACTACTATTTCCTCTTCATTGATAACAACTTTACCATCCTGAAGGTATTCTTTCAAAAACTCACGGACGGTGGGGATGACATCTTCCCACTGGGTATCAGCAGTTTTGGAAAGCGTTACAAAGTTACTTGCAATAAACACGCTTCTGATAAAGGGAAAAGCAAATAGCTCTTTAGCCAAGGGAGATGGTCCAGCACTAGTTTCGTCTGGAAAATCTATGCTTTTCCCTGGATAAAGAAGCTTATTCGCAACAAATTTCATTGTTTCGGGATTTGGCGTCATCTCCGTATATATGCTAACAATGGTATTTCCTGTCTTCAGCATGTCAGTGCAATTTTTACAAAAGTACTTAATACCGGAAGGTTGAACTAATCAATTAACATAATAGACCAATAGGAGAAGTGCTAAAGTAGGGGGCATCGTAATGAAGTTTCCCGCTACAGGTATAGTTTTTCATATTTGTAGAGAGTATTCAGTCACATTAAACCTATAACTATGAAAAAGATAATCCTAATAATTTCATTGCTGGTGCCAGTAGCTGTATCGCTCAAGGCCCAAACCGCTAACACCTACAGTTCTGATCGGGTGCGCCTAGACGAAAGGCGTGGAGATGCTGTGATCAGTAATGATCTTAAAAATGATAGATCGCCCGAGAACTATCGTTTGTTTCCAGTAAACGACGGTGGCCAGCACTTTCAGAAGCGCCCGATAACTGTAACCGACGCACCAACAATATTTAACAACGTACAGGACTCGTATAGAAGTTATGCACCTCAGGGTAACGCTATGTATATAAACAACAGTATGTTCTATAACAAGGACAACTTTATGCTGAACGCTAATCCCACTGGCAATGGACACTACACGAGTCCCGGCAATAGCAATCCGATTAATTCGGAGCTGTATCAAGAACCGGAATCCCCTTCAGGTACAATCTATAGTGGCTATATCCCCGTGAGAAAATATTAAACAGCAGGGACACTGAGTACATTAACACAACTTTCACTATATCCTCGGTCATCCCGGAACAGTTTTTAACCCAAGCTAGTGGAAGAAATAAGGATTCGACTGACTAAACTTAAGATTATGAAAAACGCATTTTTAGCATTAGCACTAGCAGGACTGACCTTCACAACTGCGGAAGCCCAGTCGTCAGCAAATAGTAAGTTCGCTAAGAACTATAGTATATGTCTTGTAGGGAATAGCTACCACCCATGTGATCCGAGTGTTGTGAAATCAGATATAGGGTGGACGACAGACCAGCAACAAGTAGAGTCGTCACTGAGTATACGCAGTACTGAAATACATATGGGTCAGAGTGCCCAGAGTAATGCAAGATTTCGTAGCGGCATACGTGTAACCTACGACGATCCTAATGCGCCCTATCTGGGTGAAGAAAGTATGGTGAACGACGGCGTTGAAAAGAATCGCGTGCGGAATATAAATACTAACAATTCAGCTTACGATCTACCTCCGAATACAGGAAGAATGGGAATACGCAGGAACTAAGACAGGACCTATTAAATGAAAATGGGCTGACTTATTAGTCAGCCCATTTTCTTCTACGAATAAAATTATACTGCAAAACTTTCACCACAACCACAGCTGCGTGAAGCATTTGGGTTACTGAAGTGGAACCCCTTTCCATTGAGACCATCAGAAAACTCGAGGGTGGTATCACATAAATAAAGGAAGCTTTTCAGATCCGTGACAAGCTTGATGCCATTATCTTCAAACTCCTGATCGTTGGGCTGTTTTTCATTATCAAAGTCGAGCTTATAGGAAAGTCCGGAACAGCCACCGCCTACAACACTAACACGAAGAAAGTAGTCATCTGTTAGGCCCGTGTCCTGCTTTAGTTGAGTAACTTTCTCCTTTGCTTTCTCACTAATGTATATCATAGCCCAAAGGATTTATCTAGTGTTTCTTCCCTTCCAATTCCAGCTCGGCCAAGCCATTCTTTACTCTATAGTCATTAATAGCGGCCTTGATCGCGTCTTCTGCAAGCACCGAACAGTGGATCTTTACAGGTGGAAGATTTAGTTCCTCAACGATATCCATATTGTCAATTGAAAGTGCCTGATCAACAGTCTTACCCTTGAGCCATTCTGTGGCTAAGGATGAAGAGGCAATAGCAGAACCGCAACCGAATGTCTTGAACTTTGCATCTTTGATAAGTCCACTTGTTTCATCCACTTCTATTTGAAGTCTCATTACGTCTCCGCACTCAGGTGCACCTACAAGGCCAGTCCCAACGTTTGCTTTACTCTTATCGAGTGTGCCGACATTCTGCGGATTTTGATAATGATCGAGAACCTTTTCTGAATAAGCCATTTTTTAAGTGCCTCATCCGGTGGTGCCGGAAACCTGAGAGGCGCAGGTTATAAAAAGTTAACAAGTTAGTTTTTCAAAAGAGCACTAGTGGTGTTCCCACTCAATAGCATTAAGATCTACACCTTCTTTAAACATCTCCCACAGTGGGCTCATTTCACGAAGTTTAAGAACTGTATTTTTTATTGCGTCAATTGTAAAGTCGATTTGTTCTTCTGTAGTGAACCTGCCTAATCCGAAACGAAGCGAACTATGTGCAAGGTCGTCGCCCAGTCCAAGTGCTTTTAGCACGTAAGACGGTTCAAGAGACGCCGATGTACATGCAGAACCACTAGAAAGTGCGATGTCTTTATTGAAGCCCATCATAAGACCTTCCCCTTCGACGTACTTAAAGGAGATATTACAAACGTGTGGCAGACGATGTTCGCGGTTGCCATTGACATAAGACTCTTCCAACTCGAGAAGACCAGTTTCCAGTCTGTCTCTCATTGTGCTAAGTCTTTTCGCTTCACTTTCCATTTCATTCATGCAGATCTCGCAAGCCTTACCAAATCCGACTATGCCAGGCACATTAAGGGTGCCACTTCTCATGCCACGCTCGTGTCCACCACCATCGATTTGTGCGGTAACCTTTACACGAGGATTCTTTCTGCGAACATAAAGTGCGCCTACACCTTTAGGGCCATACATTTTGTGTGCGCTAAAAGCCATTAAGTCGATGCCGTCTGCGTTAACATCAACGGGAATCTTACCTACCGCCTGAGTTCCATCAGTAAAAAAGAGTACACCGTGCTTCCGTGCTATTTTACTGATCTCCCTGACAGGCTGGAGGACACCGATCTCATTATTTCCATACATGATGGATATGAGGATGGTTTTGTCAGTGATAGCATTTTCGAGTTCGGTAAGATCGATAAGGCCGTCTTCCTTCACTTCAAGGTAAGTTACCTGACCTCCTATTTTCTCTATGTGCTTACAGGTATCGAGTACTGCTTTGTGCTCAGTAGTGCAGGTGATGATATGGTTACCCTTGGATGCGTACATCTCGTACACTCCCTTAATGGCAAGGTTGTCGGCCTCAGTGGCACCGGAGGTAAAGATGATTTCCTTCGGATCAGCGCCGATAAGTTTAGCGATCTGTTCGCGAGCATAGTCGACAGCTTCTTCTGCGACCCAGCCAAAGGAATGGCTGCGACTGGCAGCGTTGCCGAATTTCTCTACGAAATAAGGCAGCATTGCATCCAACACCCGCGGATCCATTGGGGTGGTGGCGTTATTATCAAGATATATTGGCAGGTTTAGACTCATAGTATTGTAGTTAGGCTATTATCCCGCGAAGTTACGCCATTTGTGGTACTTTGGAGGGTTAATAACAACGGGTTTATATATAATACTATATTAAAAAACTATTCAACCATGCTGAAAATAGAGCACCTTGGCATAGCAGTGAAGAACCTGGAGGAAGCGATGCCGGTATATGAGCAACTGCTGAACACACCATGCTATAAGACTGAAGAAGTGGCTAGTGAGGGAGTGAACACGGCTTTTTTTAGGGTTGGGGAGTCGAAAGTGGAGCTGCTCGAAGCTACTACGGCTGAATCGCCGATAGCGAAGTTTATAGAAAAGAAGGGGCCGGGGATACATCATATAGCCTTTGACGTGGAGAACATAGAGGCTGAAATGAGAAGGCTGGCTGCTTTAGGCTTTGAAATGTTAAACGAAGTGCCTAAGAAGGGGGCGGATAACAAACTGGTTTGCTTTTTGCACCCGCGGACGACGGGTGGGGTGCTGATAGAGCTGTGCCAGGAAATAAGGGGCTAACTGGTTGAGTACTGGTTAGGTACTGGTTGGTTATTGGCTGCACGGTATTGACAAAAGGTACAGCGGACATAACGTACTTAGAA